>JAABUU010002523.1_pt1 | contig 25886 bp, 29 predicted proteins | sample 5559301 | NCBI WGS metagenome assembly JAABUU01 (sample SAMN10711884, study PRJNA513360) | rock metagenome | isolation source: Antarctica rocks | place: Antarctica: Victoria Land, Richard Nunatak white | reverse complement strand
TGAGAGAGGGGGTTGTTGGTGGGGGAGAGGAAGGTGGGGATGGAGACGCTTGGTGTTGGGTTTGCGGGGGCTGAGGACGGGGTCGAAGGGTGTGGATGGGAGGAAGTCGAGGTCGTGCACGGGTAATGGCTGTGGAGGGGGTAGTGGGAACTTTCCTGCAATTTGTGAGATTCAGTCACTTAGGTGGTGAGATTGTGGGAATGTTCGTTGCTAATATAGGATATTAGTATAGTACATGCTTCGCCTGTGGGAAGCAACGCCAATGACAGAGATTGTGGGTATCGTGGTACCCTCGACCGTGTCTTATGCGATGCACTTGAGTTCCAGTAGCTGTCTTACACTTCCTTCCTGTGAGTATGTCAACTATGAATCATATCTAGATCTCCGTAGCGTAGGAGACTTACCAAGTCAACCCCGACCTCCCGTTCCTAGGTTCATGCACAGCATTACGATCGGCAAAGGGGTCGTTCTCGTCCTCTTCGTCACCCTCGTCGTCGTCCTCGCTCTCACTTTCGTCACTATCCGCCAATCTCCCCTTACCGTGTGACAACGACGTCGGTATACTCATGCCTGGTCTCGCCGGTTTCGCAGGCGATGTACCGTGCTCGAGACTGAGACCAGCAAACGCCTCCACCGTATCTCTTTCCCTTGCCGCTTTCGCCGCAGACGTACGATCACCGTTCCACTCGTCATCATCGCTATCACTATCATCCTCCACGCTCTTATCGAGCACCTCGAAAGCCATCAACGCATTGACGAGCTCTTCGTTAGCGTGAATGAGACTACCGAGCCACTGCTCGCTTTCGACGAATTGTATATAGCGTAATATTTGCCGCCGGAGCATCTTGCACGTTTCGAACCGCTGCATCGTTTCAACGTCTTCGCTGACTCGCCTGTCCTCGCGGTTGATGAGCTTCAGCGCGTTCATGAGGTTTGTGCTCGCGACTGAGGAAGAGGCGAGTGTTTGGAGAAGCTGTGGCTTTTCTTTTTCAACATTGAAGGGCTTGGTCTTGGACTTTTTGTGCCGCGAGAATTTTGATTTCGACGCGTTGGTAAGGCTTGCTTGAGAAGAGAGCGTGGTCGGCCTTGAAGTCGAAGAGGAAGCACTCATTGTCGTTGTCAAAGCTTTTGGCGGACCGCCGCCTCCTGAGACGGTGACGCTGTGGCTGAAAGCGTTCACATCCGGGTCAACCTCAGTCTCTCGTACCGCCTTAGATTGCTGCTGCAGTACTGGCTTCTTGCGCTGCGGTAATTCCCTGTAGAGAGCAGCGATGCGCTCCATGCCAGGGGTGTTTTTGTATGATACTGCCCACTGACCGAAGAGCTGCTTGCATTTCGCCTTCACTTCGGCATCAGACACAGGGTCGGTGGCAACGAAACGCAGACGTTCAAGAAGCGGCTCGTCCGCGAAAGTGCCTTGGAATCGTGAACCTGCGTTCTGGATAAGGCCGTCAAGGATTGTCAGGGCGCGAAGCTGCCGGTGGACACTGCCGTACTTTCTATGCAAAGAAGTCAGCCAGGCGGCCTGAAAGCGAAGGGCAAGGGCTACTTTACAGTTTCTTGCGGATCGCTCTGGCTGCTTCGGTAGGGCCGCTTGTTTGAAGCCTGACTACCTCGACCAAGTCGACAATGCCCGACAAGTCATCGGCTTCATATTGCTCGCTCGTCAACCGCTCAATCTGAACGGTGATGGCCGAATACGGTTTCTTCTGACGAGACGTAAGCGCAACGAAGACATTATCATCTTAATTCATCTTGAAGGAGGCAAAGTAGTAGGTAGCAATCGACTGCGTGTCTTCGGTCTAAGCTCCAAGCATACCACAGATTTTGTGTTGTGGGAGAGGAAGTATAACAGAACCGTGGGGGCATGTAGTAATGTGAATGAATTATGAACGAACAACAGACTTCTGGACCGTGACAGAATGCACTGGCCCTTCTCAGATGGGCGCTCGAAAAAACAACTGCTTACCGGCCCCGAAAACATCCTGCTCCTCAGTCTCTGTTGTCTTTGAAGAGCAACCACTGGCCTTTAAGCCCCGCAATAATTCGAAAGCGGTCCAAATTGTCCAGCGGCACGTTAAGCTCTGCTGTTGTCGTGACTTCGATGTTACTTTTCAGAGAGATTGGCCTGAGAAATGATGTTGATTGTAATGTTCAAGCAAAGAGACTGTTTACGCTGTACGATGTCAACATCACTAAGGTACTCGGAGTCGCGACGCACGAGGATCGAAAGCGGATACGCTCTAGTAACTATGGAGTCCCGACGGGCTCGGCTGCAACCCACGGTTGTGAAGCTGGTCGCAACAACAGACACACGATAATCTAATGTTTCGAGGATGCATTAGGTGTCTGTGGTGAGGGGAGTTTATCTGTAACGTTATCTACCTGAATTCCCCGACTTGGCACATGCTTGATACCATGACTCGCATCCGGAACACTCGGCGCCGATCCCCGGGTACCCTAATTGGGTTAACGAAACTCAAACTCAACGTTATCAGAGTTACGGGGGGCGATGCTAGAAGATTGTGAAGAGAAAAGGGAGGAGGGGAAAGAGTTGTCTTGAGTTGGGAGTCGGTGGAGGGGGCTGTCAAGAATTCCCAGTTGTCTGTGTAGTTGAGATTAGGGTTTGGAATGCGAAACTATGGATAGGAAACGAAGTGCTGTGGACGATGAGCAGGAGCCGCCAGTACAGCGAAGGCGGACCACAAACAGCAGCCAGCTCATTACTAAGTCCTGAAAGGCCATGGTTGGTAATTGGTGACAGGAGGGCTGACGGGTTCGACAGGAACTTTGGGGAAGAGGCGTCAAGGATCATATACGGCTTTACTCCTATCAATGGACCTTCTCTTGGCAGTCCCACTATGACAGGTTTGCCATCAGCAGACGATATGGCCGATCTCAGCTTTACGCCGCCAAAATCTCGAAAATCGAGTCTGCCTGTACGTACTCCTATTCGACTGCAGGTAGAAGGGCCCAGTCAGCTCTGGACGCCTCCACCAACGAAGAGGAATGAGAGCTCCAGAGCTGTACGTAGCAACCCAATCGCCGAGAGTGACTCTCCACGGCCGAAGAGACCCAGACGTAAGGTGTTGGAGGCTACCGAAACCAGCACGCAGGATTGGATGATGGTCAGCAAGCAAGCTCAATCCGAAGCAGCAGACGAGAAGCTCGATTCAGAGCGCGACTTCATGGTCTCGCGGTCAGCTCGGAACAAGCTGGATTCGTTCCGGTACCAATCCAAATGCTCTGATCACTATCAGTCTACTTCATTGCCAGATGTGCCCCCCTATCAATCACTGGAATCGTACCATCCTGTAAATCAACCTATGGAATCGATGTCAACGACGGATCCTGTGAGTGACTTAGGCATTGGATTGACCGGTATTTCTGGTAGGGCCAACGGTTTCGAAGCTCCGGATGAGCATTGTATGCATTCGCCTGCGCGAACGGTTGCCTTGGAGAAGTCATTTGTTTCAAGCGCTAAAACCGGAAGTCCTGATGTTGTTAATGGGACTAAGCTGTTCACGGGGCGACAGTGGGTGAGGAGTGATATCGGGTCAGGGTCTAAGGATGGTCCTTCTTCAGTAGGTCCGAGCGATGCCCAGGGACAAGATACTGCCTCAAACGAAGATTCAGCAAGCAATCCAGCACCCCTTGGCCGCTCTGAAAACTGTGTAGCCAAAGACTCAGATAATGGCCAGCTGGGGTGCATTGAGATCAGGGAAGATGTCGAGCAGACCATTCACCAGCATCTCTTGACTCTCGGTGCAGGAGATGGAATGGATCCTTTCGAGGACACAGCCAGTTTCCAGGGTTATAATCACGTGGCACATACCTCACCAACATTGGACGATCCGGAGGATGAGTTTTTACTGGATGATAACGACATTGATGACGTGATAGAAATGTCAGGTGGGCAAGGGCTATTCGAACCTTCGTCAAGCCTGCATCTTTCTTCCAGCCAAGGTTTGCAGGTTGACAACAAAAGCTTTCCCAAACGAACGGATGGATTCAAAGCTACCTCAGCAGGCAAGGATATCTTTATCCTGAATGATGGAGTCTATGCACGGATTGAGGCAACGACAACGATGGGTGCTCTTAATTCAGATCTCTGCACTAGCCAATCCTTGCGGCATGCTCGTGCCAATATCGGCAGGAAGTTGACGGCTACTAATACTGCAGAAACAAAGCTAGGTGCCTCAAACGACGAAGAAGTCTTTGATCTTGATGAAGAGGACGAGGCAGAGCTCGCCGATGCCACAGCTGCGATTTCTCAAGACTGCGGAGAGACTTTGTGGCACTTTTCAACAGCACCACCAGTCACCCAGGAGGCAACCCCCACTTATGCTCCAGAAACCGCTCTGGCCACCTCTATAGTTCCCACTCCATCGTCCCCTGCGCAGCCTCCTCCCCGCTCTACCTCAGACCGCCGTCTCGAACCGTTCGTCCGGCCTCCCTTCCCCAAACAAGTGCGAGATCGCTCTCCAATAGTCGACGTCAGCTCCAGCGGCGTTCTACGAACCTGCTTCCGGATCGGCGAAGCGCTCAACGCAGCCTCCCTAGCCTTCCGCACGGGGACCGACGCCATCATTGAAATCTTCGCCCGCGTAAGCGCTTCCACCAGGGAGCAGGCAGGTTACAAGCAGCACATCGACTTCGTGGACCTCTTCCATAGCGAGCGGCCGCCCTTTTTGAGCGGCACTTATGAGCTGTGGAGGGACGGAGGTCGATGGGAAGAAGATAGCAGGCGGTTTCTGGACGAAGGTGGGAGGGGCAAGATGTGTAGGGCTGTGGGGAGATTGAAGCGGGATCAAGATACGAAGATGTGGAAGATGGCGGTCTTGAATATCTGGGAGGCTGGCTGGGATGATGTGGCGTGGGCGAAGGGGATCGTGTGTGCGTAGGTCGGTTTGGTTCTTGAGAGCCTATGGGCTAAAGTGTCGGTCAAGGTAGAGAGAAGGTTTGGAAGAGGTGACTGACAGATTTTTGCTATACATCTTCACTGCAGGCTTCGATAGGAGCTTGACTAACAGCCAGATGCTTGCCATTATTTGATTGATTACTTTCGCAGTATAGAGAGGCTTACAGGGCCAGCTGGAAGCAATTTAGCATGTTAGCGGAGAACTAGGTAGCGGAGTTTGCGAGCTGCAGTTGGCAGGATACTCTAGCACAGCATGGCTCGTTTGAGGTTACCGCGATAGTAGTTAGCAGAATCACAATGCTTTACAAAGGCCCTTGAATCTCTCTGACTGAGCGATTTGAGACTATTGAAAATGTTATACAGATAACAGAAGCCGCCATATCCCTGACCGCTTTTCGCTAGCCTGAAACTACAGATTTCGAATGTTGACGGAAGGCAAGTGAATGGCACGCAAGAAGATAAGAGCTTATAAAATTGGTCGAAGCGGCAGATGTGGCAATCTGATACTAAATGCCAGTTGGAATAAGAGATGTATCCGCAAAGGGCTTTCTGAGCAGTTGGAAAGGGTATGGCAAGACGTGCGGAATGGAGCAGCAATGGGTTGACAAGGTAGGGTTGTTGAACATTTATTGCCCATTCGAACGCCGTTCGTGGTTTTTGAATATCCTGGGAGATGGAGTCAGTACAAGCTCGCCGCTAAGCAGTAGGGGAATGATTTATACAGATGTGATTCGTAGAACTCCAACATCTATGAACCACGTCAGTCTCCTTTCCTTCTAACACGACTTGGTGGCAAGTTGACCTACCGTCTGGGGGCACTTTTCATAGCACACCTTAATCGGATGCTTACTCTTCTTGCCGTCGTTCCACATCAGGTACCCATGCAATGCCCCGTCATCGTCCTGTTCCATCGTGTCGACCGCTTGCACCTTGCCATCCCACGAGCCTTTCGGGGGTTTCCAGTCGCTTGGTTTGTCGCCTGACGGTGTGTTTGCCGGTGAATTTGCTTTGGTGGCGGACTGGCTCAGTCGGCCTTTCTTTGCCGGCTTCTTGGCTGTGTCTGGCGTATTGCCGTTGCCCTCACTCGGTCTGCCGCGTTTCTTGGTAGGTTTGTCTGAAATGGTGGGTTTGCCTCCGATGGAGTCACAATATTCTTGGAAAATGTTGTGGGCGCTCCTAAGAAGACGCGTGAGAGATATGTCGAGAGCAGTGCTTTAGTCTTCTCTGGAAAAAGTTACTACTTACGTGAGGTTTTCCTCCGGTTCCCATGTGTTGTCCTCTTTCCGGTTGTAGCCCATCCATTTGACTTCGTACTTCATTACACCCTAATCCAACGTTTATCAGCTCTCAATCCCATCCGAGTTTGTAGTACCTGCCCAGGTTGGGAGCTCACGTCTATGATCTGGTGATCTGTTATCTTCTCCACCACATATCTATAAACTATCTTTCAGTCTGATTTATCGCGCGAGTGACCGGTGTAACTTTACACTTCCTCGTCCTCGGTTCCATCATCAGCTTCGTCATTGCTTTCCGCATCGTCCTCGTCTTTGACGTTCTTCTTGATGTGGTGGGGGATCGCTTCTACTACCGACTCATCGTCAGAAGCCTCAATCGCTGCTACAATTTGATAAACTGTCAGCCATACATTGTTTCAAAGCCAAAGTCAACCGTAGTGAATCCTCGTTGGACATTACTCACGAGGCATCTTGTTGCAATAATCGTGTTGCGACTGTAGCTGTAGGATTGGTGTCAACACGAGAGAGGTAATGGCTCTGTAAATAGTTGAATCTGAATTGGCGACAAGTTTTCAAGAGGTTTGAGTCTGTAAAAGGTCTGATATCGTGCGGAAAGGATGGATGCGGTAAGTTACTCTGTAACTTAGGATGAAGCTCGAGGTCGAATCCAATCGCGAGAGTCGCGTGGAGTGAAGCTAGTCCTGAAGTGGAAAAGAGCTGCCGCCAATACACGTCCTCCAAGAGGTTTAGCAAAAAGAGCCTCAGCAAATATATCAAAGACGTGCTCGAATCTATGCTTGAGTGAAACACACCTCAATTTTGCTATCAGTATCATCGTATTGAACTCACGGTACTCGGTGGAGAAGGAGATTTCTGATCAGTTGCAACATGGCAATGCGTAAGTTCACCTCCAGAACGATCCTAGGAGTCCCGCTATGGACGTAATGCTGATGGACTTTTAGAACTGGATATGTCACAGGGTAATCGGAATCTGATTGCTTAATCAGTCTTATCGACGGACCTAGAAACTGACCATAGTCTCTATAGCGGCGGTGATGAAAGATGAACAGGGACGGCCTTTCATAGTGGTTAGAGAGTAAGTGGGTTTGTCAGGAATACCAGGCATTCCAAGTCTACGATACAATTGAGCGTACTGACATCATTTAGTCAAGGGAAGAAGAAACGACAGCATGGCAACGATGCAGTCAAGTCTCATATTGTTGCGGCGAGGACAGTCGCAAATATCGTCAGAACATCATTAGTAAGACGATGTGGAATCACTTGCTATAATGGCGGTAAAGGGGTCTAACAACTCCTCAGGGACCTCGAGGCTTAGATAAGATCTTGATATCCCCGGACGGAGATATTACAGTGACGAATGACGGAGCAACGATACTGTCGCAGGTAGTTGGACACCTTTAGAAACCCTCGAATGAAGCTTGCTGCTAATGGTACCCAGATGGAAATCTCAAACCACGTTGCAAAGCTTCTGGTTGAGCTCTCAAAATCTCAAGATGACGAAATAGGAGATGGCACAACTGGTGTAGTGGTGCTAGCTGGAGCACTCTTGGAACAAGCCGCAGATCTGATCGACAAGGGCATACATCCCATCCGGATAGCAGACGGGTACGACCAAGCTTGCGAAGTAGCAGTCGCGGAACTCGACCGAATTAGTGATAAGATTGACTTTACAAAAGACCATCGAGAGAATCTGTTCAAGGTGGCTAAGACGAGTCTTGGTAGTAAAATGTGAGGGAGGATATCAAGTGCACCCGAATACACCTATGCTAATTCAGTTGAGGGCACAGCGTTTCCAAGGCACACGACCAGTTCGCGCAGATAGCTGTGGATGCAGTTTTGTCCGTTGCTGACCTGGATCGACGAGATGTGGACTTTGAGCTCATCAAAGTCGATGGAAAAGTCGGAGGTTCCTTGGAGGACACACTGCTTGTCAAAGGCGTGGTAGTCGACAAGGATTTCTCGCACCCACAGATGCCTAGCGAAGTGCGAGATGCCAAGCTGGCGATACTGACCTGCGCCTTCGAACCTCCAAAGCCAAAGACGAAGCACAAGCTAGATATCACGACAGTTGAAGAGTTCAAGAAACTCCAGAACTACGAGAAAAATAAGTTCGCCGAGATGATTGAACAAATCAAAGCCACGGGCGCAAACCTTGTTATCTGCCAGTGGGGTTTCGACGACGAAGCCAACCATTTGCTACTTCAGAATAAGTTGCCTGCTGTTCGATGGGTCGGTGGTCCCGAGATTGAGCTTATCGCGATCGCCACGAACGGCAGAATAGTGCCCAGATTTGAAGACCTGAGCGCCGCGAAGTTGGGGAAAGCAGGCATTGTGCGCGAGATGAGCTTTGGCACTACGAGAGAAAAGATGCTTGTGATTGAAGAATGTGCAAATACGAGGGCTGTGACGGTGTTTGTTAGAGGGAGTAACAAGATGGTACACTACTTTCCATTGTCATCAGATGCTTTTAAGTATCACTACTTGAAGCTTTGCCCGCAACTGGGACCATCGGTACAAACTTACACCATAGGTCTTGGTCTGACGATGTTCACTTAGATCATTGACGAAGCCAAACGCTCATTACATGACGCTCTCTGTGTCGTACGAAACCTGGTCAAGGACAACCGCATTGTGTATGGAGGAGGCGCTGCCGAGATCGCGTGCTCATTAGCTGTTGAGGAAGCAGCTGTCAAGGTATTTTGTGATTCTCTAATGCCGAAGGGCGTAGACTCGGAGACTACAATGCCAATTGCTGACTACCCTGATGTAGAGCCCTGGCTTAGAGCAATACGCCATGCGAGCATTTGCTGATGCATTGGACTCTATTCCAATGGCTCTGGCCGAGAATTCTGGGCTGAGCCCTATCGAAACCTTGGCCTCGATCAAGTCTCGGCAAGTCAAAGAGAAGAATACTAGACTGGGAGTTGACTGTATGCAGACTGGCAGCAACGGTTAGTGGAAACGACCACCCCATTTCCCTCTCACTACATGAAGCCCAAGTCATGGATCAGGAAGTTAGAAAAAGCTGTTCCTGGCCACGACCGGCCGCCCTGAAGTCAGAGAAGGTTTCATCACTGATTATCAACATAGACATGCGTGAACACTTCGTGATCGATCCTCTGATTGGCAAGCGCCAGCAACTGCTTCTTGCTACACAGTTATGTCGAATGGTCCTCAAAGTAAGTCTTCCCCTTGTTACCTCTTCACGGATAGAGAACCTAATCTACGAGCCTTTACAGGTCAACAACGTTATCATCGCTGGCAGTGATGAGAATGAGTTCTGAGGTTCTGAATCACGTCTTGTACATGGAACGCTCTTGTCGGGGCACGGAGTATACCAAAAGTCATGCCATAGACGTCTGTTAGCATAGCCAGCTCGATGTTGCGTGATATTGGTCATAGATGGATCCGACGACAGAGTTTCGTACTCTGCGCAAGCTAGAGCGTTGCATATTGTAATTTCTGATAGACAGCGATTAGGGCTACCGTCCACTGCCGTCACCCCTCCCTATTCTACAAACCCTACGCTTGGCGAACCCTAAATGTCTTACGCCCATCAAAATGTTCCCACACCTCCAAATGGCGACTACAGTATATCAGTAACAAGATCCAAGAACCGGGCTTACAGTACACCTTCCTCATCCTCTGGGCTAGCAATTCATGGTTAGTTCTATGAAGCCACTACCACGACCACTACCACTAGTAACTCATGATCGAACCAAGTGGCACGCTAATAATATGAAAAGGGCTATCCTTTTGTCCTGTAGCCGACGTCAGCATCCAGCAGCTGGGTTCATGGTCAATATCAGTTCGGCCTGAGACTTGGGATTACGGTGCTGCTTCCGACGCCAGCAAGGTCTCGGAACCGCTTCCGTACTTCCAAAATAAACACCTTCTTCGGTGATCTTAGCCCGGCAGTAGTAAGAGGAGGCCTGAGCAGCTGTCTCGGGAGATCCCGAAAGTCAGGGTGTTGGTGTTCCCGGGTACCGCGAGACCGGCTCCCCACGCACAGGCTGCCTAGAATCAACTTAAGACTGGGTGTAGTGTAGGAGCCTCCCCTGATGATCTTTGGTCGTTTGTGAGGAAGTAGTCCAGATTAGGAAGACGGTCATGTCGATAACGGTACCACTGACGGCCGGAGGGAACCCAGGGGAGCCGGGAAGCCACCGTTGTGGAACTTAAAAAATCCTGGGAAAGTGCGAAAGGTTCAAATCTCCACCATCACAGAGAGTAATCTTAATCCAGAGACGGGCCTTACGGGAACGCAACGCCTCAAGATAACTGAGACGGCCTGGCAATCTTGGGGAGGTGAAACTGATACCGGATTACGTATGGTTTCTGCTGGGGCAAAGGATACCGTTGATATCAATACACGCGTGCTGGGGATGGTGCCTGAGAAACATAAAGCCGACCGACGGCGGAGTACGGTAAATGATAGGACTGCGGAGATGCGGATATTGGAGGGAATCGGCCTGAATCGGCCTCATTAGGTCCTCGTATCATGAGCTATCGCAAGCAGTACACCGTACCTTACATCGACGAAACATGCAACTAGATCTTTGGATGATCACATCGCCAATGGCAACGCCAGACGTTCGAAGGACTCCATACGGTACAGTACCTACCTTAGTATAGTACCTATAGTAGGTCGATGAAGTACCATAGTACTCATCCAAGCCAAAGCGGGCCACCGGTCTGGGGAAGCACATATCTGGGGAGAATTGTGGCTTCATGAAAGCCGCCGTCCCGCTGTCGCATCAACATCGTCGCATATGTGCATTCTCAAGAGCCGACATCAAGTGGTATGCCATATTGTCCCCCGTCCTTGCCTGTAATTAGATATCTCCCCGGTCGCGACGAGACGTCGCAGATAAGGGTCGGCCCTTTCGTTCAAGTCTTAGTGGCTCATTCGGTCCACGAAGAGCTGGACCTAAGCCACGCTACTTCTACGTTCGGTATGCTTGGGCACATTCTGAAAGGCTTCAAGAAGAGCTCATTGTTGTCTCGAGTAAAGCAGCAGTTTCCCGATCAGAGGAACAACTTCAATATCTGTAGTAACGTGTGAGCCGAGACAGCAGGGCCGTGGCAATTCCAGTCGCTTTTCTTTGTCCCTACAATACCTCAGGATTCTGAATCCTTCTCCATTAATATTTCGGCTCTACGTATGGTTGTCACGGGATCATTCAGGTCTGCGTAGATAGCAAGATGCTGCACTAAGCCGCGTGCCTGCCGCTCCACCAGATCCGGGGTTTCGCACAAGCGACCCATACAGGCGTCTGTTATCAGTCTGAGGATGACGCGAGTGAGGTCATACCCTTCCATCGCGGAAACGGCTCAGCTTACGTTAGCCGGGGGCTATTCGACGCTCATTTATTACGAAGTTATTCCCGCAACGAATGATCAGCCGGCCTCTCAGTTGCCGAAGTCTCTCTCGGACCGATAAGATCGGAGCATAGTTTGGTGTTTAACTTATATGATTTTCGTCATGTCCGCCCGGACTGCCTTACCACTTTGTATCAGGTATCATGTGCAGTTCAGGAAACCTCGTCTACCTCGTGTGTAGGATCCGGTCGGAAGATTTTCCCACGTGGGACAGGAAGGTCGCTGACAGGAGTGGGCGTACAGTATACGGATACCACGAGTTGGTCAATCCATTCGTGCGTTTCTAACTACCCCTACCCTAGGGACCATCCAGGCTGTGGCGCTCAGGAAGTGACTTATTTAAGCTGTACATAGGGGCGACCCCCCCAATCGTCAGCCAGCAAGGCTGAAGCGGCAGAAGGGATCATACGGACACAATCCTGGAATCTGGGGCAGATGACCTCCCCCTTAGGCGACACAGGGGCACTGTCAACTGTGGTCCCAAACGTGACAGCTTCGTTGTTATTACCAAATGGAACTCCGAGGGAGCGTAAAAAAGGGTGACACTCCTGCAGGAGTTCTCCTGCACGTCGCATCCTCTCCTTGCTCTATCTCAAGGCTGGTCTTGATCGAGACTTCAGCTCTTACAGTACTTCGTATGCAGCAGGTCAGAGGGACGGCGGGGAGTCCGTTGCTGAGGCTTACTTGACCGTAGGTTACGGATCTGATCATCTGAGCAGTCAAGCGAGCGATATGCATACTAAGTTAATGCAGTCGCCGCGGGAGAACTCCAAGATCTGTCAGCACGTATGTAACGGAGTACATGTAACAAGATCAACATCAACATCGATCATGAGCACGACGATGATAGGGCTCAGAGAGCCACTACTGCGCTGACTACGCCTCTATCCAAACATCAAAGAATATAGTACGGGCGGATGACTCACTTCACTGTGAGACGGCCCCAGACGGCTCCAACATGGCTCGTTATTCTGTGATACACGGCGCATAAGCAATGCCTCAGAGTATGACCTCCATCACGACATTAATGCGGTGAGGCCAAGTCGCGACGATTGGCTCCGAATACTTGGCGGTGGATACACCGACACATGTACAAACACATTTCACACTGCCGAGTTACATGTTCTCGAAGACGAGATTCCTCATCTTCAGTATCTTGACGCTGTCGATACTCATACACCGACTCTCTCTTATGGCAGCATCGTGTTGCGACGTGATGGAGAGAGTCTTCGAAATAAGCATATGAGTATGAGGTTATCTGTACCTCGAGTACGAAGTAGGACCTACAAATACCTTAACTTACAAAGGATGTTCTCGAATTCGGCGAAGGCTGATTTGTTTTTCCGTCCATCGCATGCGGTGCCAACCCGGCCTCCGCAATAGGAAGGCGGTCAAGGGAATGGCGTCGGCGATCGCGGATGGCGTTGTTGTGGCTGTCCACCCACATCTCCTGGATGTCACTGTCACTGTCACTGTCACTGTCACTGTATGTCACTGTCTGTCACTCTGCCATTGTCTGGGGATGTCTGGGGATGTCACTCGTCCCCCCATCCCCCGTGTTCGAGGCGACAGCCGGGGGTGGCTTTACATATGGGTGGGTGTGATGATGGGGGTCATCCACAATATTATTAACTTATCATTGGGGGTGGATGGTGGTGGTGGTGAGTTGTTGGGAATACCGGGAAGCGAGTGGGATGTGGGATGTGCTGGCGCCTAAAATCGCGGGCGGCAGATGCAGGGTAGATTCCCCGGACGTCCCCCCTGACCCCCTGCCCTTGCACCCTGCCCTTGCCCTTGTCGCATGTGTCGTTGCCATGCTTTTCTTTGGCCTCCAGCTGTCCAGTGGTCAGGTCGCAGACCTTTTGGGAATTCTGTCGGGCAGTGATATGCACGCCTTTTTGCTCTGCCTTGGCTTACGAAGTACGGAGTACAGTACAGTACCTTAGAACTCTCTGGCTGGCTGTTTCTGTTAACAAGGAGACCGCCGCCCGGATGCAGATAAGTTTAGATACGTGCTACTAAATTCCGATCTTGTCCTTCCTCACGCCTGCTAGCGTCATCACGACCTGAATCTCTTCAGGTTGTCAACTTTGCAGTGTACCTTACCAGGTAATAATTCTTTTGTTCTCTTTGCTTTCCTTTTTCTTACTGTTATTACCTTATGGATTTGTTCTCTTTCCTAAAGATCCCTCTAAGAACACCATGAAATGAATCGCTGCGATCTCGATGTCCGAGGCTCAATATCTTCCTTACCTTTACAAGATTTACCTTCTTCGATTTATACATTAATACTTGATCTTCAACGCGTGTGAAATGGTCCGTAAACTCTAGTCGCTACTTGCTTTTCGTTCCACTTCCCCTTCCCCTTCCCCGGTAGCGTCGTCACTAGAAGCCATCCATTTCCTCTCATCCATCCTTTAACCCTGACCCTCGATCATGGTGTTTGGGATAAGGTACCTTAGTTCAGGCAGTCAAAGTAGCATGAATTCCAAACAACGGTACTTTGTACTAAAGTAACTTAAGTAGTACAACCGTCTCCCCGGTCCCACGATCACAACTCGCGTCAGTACCTAAGCACAAATCGAGGCCTTCCATCGGCCTTCTACACCATCAGGACACCATCAGGACACCATCAGTCGTCCGATCTGAAGCATACCTCAATGAATAATAATACACACACCATCCTTGATATCCTTCCCATACGACAGGAGGGGGTTATAGCCAGTCTGGCGGGAGGCGCTTTCCCTCCATCCCTTCCTCCTACAGTAGTTAATAGTTAATTATCCTTGATATTGGTGATCGTGCCCTGGCCCTCTATCGAAATGCCCACGTTTTATCATCATCCCAGTCCCCACCCTCTCTCTCTTTGTTTGAACATCTCTACTTCGTACTTCGTAGCTCTCACCCTTCATCGCGCACACACCTCTCGTGCTTTGACGTTGCTTTGACACGACGGGAACACCAACAACCAAACGACTCGCCTCACGGAGTCGCAGAAGAGAATAAGGTCAATCCTTCTCGAAAGGCAGGACTGTACTGTACTTGGATGAAGTACCCGTCCTCATCATACCTACGAAGAGTCCCGTCGTATCTGACCTGGCTGTGTTACCCACCTTCATCATCGCGATAATAATTCATTGCTCCATTGGGCATTCACTCTTGATCAAATCAATCCATCAATAAATCATTCAGTCAAATACCGGACTTGCCATCTTCCGTACCACCTTTTCGGTTTCCGGAATTACATGAGCACAGCACAGCACTCCACTCTTCTTTACCGTACTTGACCTCACATTATTATTATTATTACCTCACCTTAGACTTTCCGTGCAGCCAGATGAGGATCGGATACTTTCACCCACTGCACTGATACGGCAAGGGCAACGGCAAGGGCAACGGCAACGGTAAATACTAATAACCTTGACCTTTCTATGATCACATTCCCATTCACACTCACGCTCCACGCTCCACGCTCACACTGACGCTCCACGCTTTAGGTGCCTCCATTACCGTTGTGGACCACCCCGACCGAACGAAGGGAACAGAAAAAAGCAAAAAGGGCATTTTACGACTTTACTTTTCTTTTCTTTTTTTTTTTCTATCAACCTCGGGATTTCCGGGTGGCAGGGAGACAGAGTGGCGCTTTTCGACCTTGACGCAACGCAACACAACGCAGCGCAAAGCAACGCAACACAACGCAACGCAACACAGCTGGAACAACAGCGCAACGCTGCGCTACCTAATACACTACTAGACCTTACCTAAGGTACCTTACAAAGTACCTGACCTTACTTCACACGACTAGTCCCACCACTACTTGACCTTATTCATCGCCTTACATCAAAATTATCAATTCCTCCCCCCCACTCTCAACTCAAATCAGTCGTCAACTCAACTCAACCCACACAACAAAGAAATAACCCCCATTTCTTTTTCTCCCCTCCTCAATCTCGACATCTATCTCGACCTTCATCTCGACTTTCAAACACCTGGGAGTACGCCATTCTCCGAATTGTCACTGCCCACTGAATATCGGTCTCGGCAAGCATGCCGTCGCGATTAGCAGCACCGGTCTTAACGGTGGATGCCGCAAAAATGCACAAGGTCGACACCAGGAATGTGGAGAACCTTTTCGGCATGTGGACAGGTGAGACTTCAATCCTTGCCTTACCTCCAACCCCTCCTGCAGCCGACAATCCCTGACTTCTCCCTTGCAGTCTTTTCCAAATGCGCAGAGTCCATGGAAGAAGGTCGGAGGCTGGAGAATCTGAGCTGGAGGTTATGGAATCGTGAGACTTTTTGCTGCGAAGCGCAACCTCAACTCGCCACCACACCCGCCATCGACGTCGCCACCTCAAGACCGAAGTCGCGAGAGATCCCGGAGTTATCGGCCAGTGTGGACTCGGTGGCGTCGGAGGTGAACGAGCAGATCGAACGGCATGCGAAGCCGCAAACGGCACCTCTGAACATTCGAAGACCGCGATCGCGAGGCGACGACTCGACGCTGAGTCGGAGCAGAGGGACGGAGAAGCACATCACGTCGCTGGGTCTGGAGAAGATGGTCCTCAACATCAAGGAGAAGAAAGATCTGGAGCCATTGTCACCCTCGATCGCAGATACGATGCCATCGGTGCCATCGATCGCACCAACAACACTACGCCATCAATCCCCGGCTTTGGCCGCGCCTCGACAGTCCTCTGACAGTTCCGGCTCCACCGCTCCGGCCAGCAGTCCGGAAAGCAACCGCTCCGCCACCCAGACGGTCGGATCCGACACGAGCGCCGAGCTCATCACCTCCCACAGCGTCATCCGCGGTTTCTCGCCGGGGCGCTCGTCCTCGTATCGTTCCCATACCCACCTCGCTCCGACGCCGGTACCTGGAGAGTCTGCCGCGCATGCCAAGGCTGATCAGTCGAAGAAGAAGGGTGGGATGTTCTTGTTGGGGGGATCATCCGGTGATGACGAGAGCTCTTTCGAAGACCGGATCTCGCACCGAGCGTCCCGCAGCTCGTTGTCGGACGGCCTGAAACGGAAACAGACGTCTTTCAAGGACGAGGTGGAGGCGAGGACAATCGACGAGGTTGTTGTGGGTGACGATGCAGTATTCGAGAGTGACGACGAGGACGTTTCGGAAAGCGCCATCGACGACGATGATGATGATGACTCGTCCGATTGGGAGGACTCGGCCACCGAGAGCGGACGGTCGAGCATTGAAGAAAAGCAGCTCTTCCAACGTGTCGATTCGCGGCCGAACTTGACATCGCGGCGCTCGTTGCTCACCAATCAGATACACCAGTCACAACGCGCCGCCGCCCTCGCCAACATGGCATCTCGATCTACTCCAGCCATGCACCGCTCGCGGACGTCGACACCCAACGGTCCTTCCGTCGCCGCATCGCCAGACGACGAGCCCACTCTGACCATGCGCGGGCCCAATATCACGCGATCCAAACCCATCATTTTCACCACCTCCAACGCACACCCATCCGCCCTTTCTCCTCGCACGACGCGTCGCAACATGCTGGCGACCGAACTGACTGAATCGTTACGTAAACACCTCGTGTGGGAGCGTCAACAGAAGAGCTCCACCGCCAACGCCTTCAAGCGCAGACACACAGCACAGGACGTGGCGAACCTGCAGGAGTTTCCGGGTCAGAAAGCTGCTCAATCTTCCAAGGACGGATCGAAGAATAATTCGTGGAACCACTACTTCGATCACGGTCTACAAGAATATCACCAAACGGGGTGGTAAGTGCGACGTTATCGACGTCATCTGCACTATCACGTATCATCTACATTTCCAAACCACCAAACCATCGCACGCGCATCAGCACAATTCTCGAACATCGTGAGCTTGTCGGGCCATCAGCCCAGGCGCGGAGCGGAGCGGCTTTTTTGCTATTCACCATAGCGCGGCGATACCGGTAATCATGGGGGTCATATTTTTCCTTTTCTCTGGGGCGGCGGGTAATGGCGCATACTGGTCTGGGGCACAGAAGGTGGCATCGCACGTTCTAGCACGTTATTTCTCAATGTTTGATACCAATGCTTCCGTCATCCATCACGGTCGCATAGCATTCTTCCTCTTACACCCAAAACGCGGCGGACCTACGGACGACGGCATTCGCGTCCCGGGGCATCTGTGCTCTACTTCTGTGGGACAACCTGCTCTCCAGAGTTGTGTGTCTCCTCTTCGCTGTACAATAGTCTACAAAAATCAAAATCAAAAGCTTGAAGCTATCCAGCCACCATTCTGTCCCTCGCCACACACGTTTCGTGTCTGGTGGAGCCCATGTACATCACTCGGCCCCCTCGGACAGCGTTGTGTTGGTTGATGGAAGGGGGGTGAATTTTCTGGTTCCCGATCCGGGCCAATTATCTCGGGCATCGACCTCGGCCCATCCTTCTCACTTGTATTTGTAAACGTTTTCGGCCGCGCTCCACTTTGCTCGCTCGGAGTTATGGCCGGATGCGGGTGGAGGGGGCAAGGGGCAAGGGGAAGGAGTGGGTCATGATGGATTGTGATTTTTATGAACTAATGTGGACCGTCCCAGATAGTAAGGACAAAAGAGCGCGTGTAGATTAGAAATACGTTGATGGTGATTGATGGTCTGTCTGGGTATGTGTACGCCGGCGCCACTTTGATCCAGAGCGTGCCGAGGTGTAACTTAACTTGGCGTTAGTGGTTTTACTTTGAGGTAAGCATGAGGTGGCTCGGTGGAAGAAGTCGGTGGCTTCCAAGGTTCTTTCGAATGGATTAGGTAATGCAACTTTGGCGGATTGGAAGCCTGAACACATGCTTTAAGGTAGGGTGAGGATACTCATGGACAGAGGGATGCTTTCAGGGCGATAAAACGCATTGATGCAGAGCGCTACAATGTCAGACCTTGGTGTGACCGGGCGACCGCGGGGACACCGAGAGGGAGATTTGTGGGTACGGCTCTACTGACGCGTGGTCGAGGTTGATGTTGACTATGACTATTCCGCGGTATTTGTTATTGTTCTTTTGATCATTCATGAATTTCACAGAAGTCTCTGGATTCTTCGCTTTACTACTGGGTACTTACCAGTTACAAGTACACGTTTTTCCCCCTAACCAGCAAGGGGGGCGGGAAGGGGATACGAGTGATTGTTTGGGGGAGAGAGAGAGAGGAAAAGAGAGAGAGAGAGAGAGAGAGAGAGAGAGAGAGAGAGAGAGAGAGAGAGAGAGAGAAAAGAGAGGGGCGCGAGAGATGCCTAAGGTACATAACGGGTTTGGGGATTCCCCAGGGCTTGCTTTCATAGGCTTGCGCCGCGCGCCGTGCCCTGGGTTGGTTTGGATCAATCATTACAGTAACGTCGTCGCCGTCCTTATAGCTTCAGTCACGTAACTCAAGTTGCCTTTCGAATCAACCTTGTGTCATTTTCTTTCTTTCTTTCTCTTCTCGAGCAAGTGGGGATTGGGGAGGGGGGAAGGATGTCACGGCCGGGGCGGAGTTAGTCAGCCAGCCAGGGGGTGGGCCGTGCCGTGGCCGTATCTGCCTTGTGTAACGGGCCGAAGCGGTGGGTGTCGTGCCTTCGTGCTGACATCAGCTTACCTTCCCTTGACGTTACAATTGCCTTACCATGCGGCGTGGTGGTGAGCAAAGGAGTGTGGGGGTGGGGGTGAGACTGGGGTTGAGATTTGGGGTGGGGATGTGGGTCGATGTAGATGTACGGAGGTGGTACAGTAAGCGCGGGTGAGATCCGGGGGGAAATCGGGAGACGGAACACGAAGAAATGGAAGACAGGGGAATGAACGGAGATGGAGGGATTGAGGCCTGAGTCAGCCTTTCATGGCGTGAATGCTGACAGGCAGGCATGGATACGGTATCTGAGAATCTGATGAGGAGGAGGCTTTGTTGAGCATGGTGTTGAGAATTGAAGACTCCTTTCTGTACCTACGCTGGGATTGTGACTGCACCTGCTACCTGCAAATTCCGATATATTTCCGAACGTGCAGCGGTGATCACGACAAAATTCTCCCTAATTGGGACGATCACTGTTCCCTTGTAAGTTACCGTGATAACTGCATTGAAGATCTATCCTATCTGATCCGCTGACAGTATTGACAAAGCCAGCTGCATCAGCCTCATTATTGCTCTGCTTGTACTTCACAGTTCTAATTCACCTACACAAAGTATTGTATCGTAAACTCACCTTCTGGTGCCACAGCCAACAAAAGCAATACAGTAATTAACTCTGCACCAGCACGGAGAACCCATCCCCAACAACCCGACCAGCATCACCATCACACACACACACAACGACAACAACCGCAACCACCATGGACAGACCCAACCCACCACCACCACCACACCCATCCACCCCCGGCACCAACGGGCCTTCCCAAGGCAAAGGTAAAGTAGCAACCCACCCATCACCCCCTCCCTCACCAGCGCACTACATCCCAATTAAGCGAAAAAGCAAAAAGAATGACCGATGCGCTGGCACTTCACGTCACGAAATCCCCCCGAATCAATAATGCAAATACCTTAGGTACCTAGAAGAGGTCACACGCTCACATGACCGCTGTCGATCTTAGGTGCAGGTGCCGAGAGCGATGCGCTGGCGGCTCCGTCTCCGGCTCCGCAGCAGGCGACAACGCCAACAATAACTGCAACGCACGCGCTCACGGGGACAACGCCACTGCCACTAGGGGAGCGGGACGGGAAGGTCAAGGGGAAAGGGATGCTGTGTCGGCTTTATGGGGCGAGGAGTGGTGAGTGAGTTGTTTTCCTTGGTTTCGTTTTTGATGGGTTGCCGGTTGCGGGATGCGGGAGCACGTGGCTGTTGCGTTTTTCGTTTCGGGGGTTCTGACTTTATTGGGAGTGCTCGAGTGGGTGGTGGGTGGTGGGTGCGTGGGGGTTGGGTATGTTTACGTTGCAGGACTGTTGTGGTTGGCGTGGGGGATTTTGGGTGGTCAGAAGCAAAGCGTGGAGATGATCGCCCTCCTTTCTCCGACCCTGTTGTTGCTTACGTTTGGCGCGTTCGTCGAGCTGATTGGGGATGGATGGTGTTCGCGCGTCGCTAGGCTGTCGCGCCGGAGATGCTTGTCCTTTTCTCCACGACCGGTCCAGACTGTCGGGGGTCGTGGCACGGGAAGAAGACGCAGGGTCTGTATCTCAGTCGTCCGGTGCCGCGGGCTCGTTGTCAGGGGTCAGTTCACGGCACCGCACCCTTGCACAGCTTGAAGCTTCCCCTGGAGGACGGGACCCGGTTCCCGAAGGTGGCCGAAGATATAAAGCCGGCCCGGTTGATCGGTCGAAAGTGGTGCCCAAGCCCGTACCGAGAGCGCAGGTGGATGATCCGAGGGAGTTTCAGCTCCAGCAGCTTCGGAGGAGATTTTCTCCCGCCGAGAGGGCCGAGGAGGATGGGACGGTACTCATCTTCAGGATGGTCCCGTCGGACCCAGATTTTCCCTTTGAGATGGTGGGGTTGGAGAGCGAGTTGAAGGTGCCCCTGACGTATCCCACGAGCGGGAGACCGTCTCTTCATGTTACGAACAAGGAGATGGGAAGAGGGTATCAGATCAATGTCGAGAAAGGATTTGATGTCCTGGTTGCGGATTCACCACGGGCTACTCTGTTGGGGCTGATGAATGCGCTGGACAAGCGTTTGGAGGCTTTGCTTAGTGAACAGAAAGCGGAGACGATCAAATTGCTTCCGAATGCTGGGCCTCGACTGCCGCAGCAGAAAGTTGATGTAGGGCTAAAGACCCCTCAGCAGCCAACAGTATCTACTTCAAATACCCCAGCTCCGCCGACTTATTCGGTAGAACAGAAGTCTCAGGCATACGCTAAACGGGAAGCGGAAGTAAGACAGCTGGAAGCTCGGCTGGGGAGACTTGCACTGTTTTCCAAGTCTTCCGATGGCATTGTATACACCATTCCGATAGAAGCACGGAAAAGAGTTGACCTTCCGGTACCACTGCAGCATGTCAGCACAGTCAAGCTTTTCGTACCTCTACTTTACAATCTTCAGCCGTGCAGAATCGAGTTGCAGGGAGTCAGCAAGGATGCTGCGACTACTACTGAAAAGGCCTTTGAGCAAAGAGCCGGGGCAAATCCTGAAATGAGTTTGATGGCACATATAAACTACTTGTCCCAGAACATGCATGTCCTAGCCACCACGCCTCTGCCGGAAAAGGAGAAGGAGCCAAGCGCTGTCACATCGACGCAGACTGCAGATACGCTTAGTTACCCGTCTTTAGAGGATGCGTTCAGGATGCAAACAATAGGGGACCGCAGTCACATCCAAGTCATTCCTCGTCCTCCAGAGTGGGATGTAAGGAACGGCGAAGATGACGGACCACAGAGCGACGACGACTATGATTCGTACGACACCGGAGACGAGTCCCTCGACGACGACGCCGAAGGACTTGAGCCAGGGAGCGAGGGTCCAGCCGAGGGTCCAGAACGTGGCATACTCCTCTCCTTCCCGTTCCTGGAACTTTACGGGATCGAGCTCGTTGAACTGGTCTCGCTGTGCATCACAGTCAAATGTGACCGGTGCAAGGATAGAATGGATGTCAACAATCTCCGGAACAACGCACACGCAGAAGCGTCTGGTCTGCGATCCGAGTCATGCAAGAAGTGCGCCAACGCGATGAGCATAGGTATGGTCGTCTTTGCTCTGGTGATGGAAAGGAGAGCGGTGTTGATGATATGCAGGCTACAGGAGGGATCTGATGCATGCCAACTCCGTGCGTGCGGGATACTTGGATCTCGATGGTTGCACCGTCGTCGATCTTCTTCCTAGGTACACTCTGAACCATACGCCATGTGGATTATGGCTTGACTGACGACGTCTACAGTAATTTTATCCCGACCTGCTCCGAATGTTCGACCGCTTATCCTATACCTGGCGTCGTCTCTGTCAGAGGCGAATCGACGCTGGCGCACTGTAGGGAATGTCATCGTAAGATGTGTATGTTCTCCAATTTACGTTTACAAGGAGTACTCTGACTGTGAGCGCTATAACAGCCTTCAAGATCCCCGAAGTCAAGTTCCTACTCGTGAGCTCCGCCGCCGGTAAGTCATGCCGGATTCAACTTTTCTACTCTCCACTTCTTCGGAGTCTGTACAATTTACCTGGTACTCGCGCAAACCGTTCCGTACCTTATATACCTGGTGTGACCCTGCGTGTCCAGAATTCGCTGACCTCCATGACTACAGTACGAGCCGACCGAGCTCCGCCCCGAAAAAGAGTAAGCCTTTCTTCCCTACACCACTGTCAAAAAGCACACCACGCTGACATCCTATCCAGCCAAAGGAGAAATTAGGCATCGTCGCCGGCCAAGAGCTACCCCGTCGCGGCCGCTGCTCACACTACAGCAAGAGCTACCGCTGGTTCAGGCAAGTCATCAAAAGCCAACAAAGCGACACTCCACAGCTAACCGATCCATCCAGATTCAGCTGCTGCTCGAAAGTCTTCCCCTGCGACAAGTACCTGCCCCGCCCTTCCATCCTCCAAGACACTCATATCACTGACATCCCCTACCCCCCACACAGATGCCACGACGCCGACTCCGACCATCCGAACGAACACGCCAACAGAATGATCTGGTAAGCCCCCTTCCCTTTCCCCTCTCTTCAACACCCAAAGCTCGTCCGGGTCCATCCACCCCCTCCGTCCACATGGATTACCAAACTAAACGAAACTCCAAAACTGACGCGAGGTACGCAAACCACAGCGGCTTCTGCAGCCGCGAGCAAAATTACCGGCCTGAAGACTGCGCCATCTGTCACTCGGCCCTGACGGGGAAGGCGGGCTCCGGGTTTTGGGAGGGGGGGAAGGGCACGAGGGATAAGGTGCGGATGTCGAGGAAAGGTGAGGGTTTCTGGCTCTCGTTTTCTTTTTTGCTTTTGTTGTGGCGGTGGGTGTGATGTGTGAAGATATATGGATGGTTGGATGCATAGATGGACGACTGACGACTTACTCACAGATCCGAGGAAATACAAACGGAGGCCTGCTGCGCGGCCGAAGACTTAGCTTGCGTTGAGAATGGGCTCTGTGGCTTGTTCTCCCTGCGCGTCTTTTCCTCGACGCCCCTTTAGCCGTTCGTTAGCTACGATGGGATGGGATGGGATGGGATGGGTGCAGAGCGGGATGGCATCGACGTCGCTGCAGTATTGGCTCTCAAGGCAAAGGCAAGGCTTCCCATCTCTCGACTGTATCTCCACCTAAGCCTCCCCCTTCACTCCACCTTACCCGAGGGGCACAGCCTCTCCACTCCATGAGGTCCTTTGGATTCGGACACGGACATCGAGCATGCACCGGGAGGCACATTGCTCGGGACGCTCTCTGCCCTCGCATTCGCTGTTGTTTCAAATTTGGTATGCGAATGTCAAGGATGAAGATTGAATGGTTGGGGACGACGTGGGCTTCGCCTTCCGGTTTTGCTTCCAAGCCTGTTGGGTTTCCGGTCGGATTTGAGATACGGAGTGCTTAGGCTGAAGCGGTTATCGAAAGAGAATAGGAAGAGGAAGGATGCTGTGGATCGTGTTGCCTTTGTTGATGACCTTCCAGAAGTAGCTAGTTGAGAAGACAGGGCGTAAGCTAAAGAGGAGGTTGGGGCTAAGGAGGCTGAGGGGTGCAACGTGGAACGTAGTTTACGCTCTGATCAATTCTTGATTGGAAAGCTTTACAATGTCATCTTGATTACTCATCTTCATCAGTTGGACGGCCGACTGAGTCTGATACGTACGTTTTCGATTATAGAAATCACTACGTCGCCCATGTACACGCCAGGCCGAAAAGCTCATCTCAACCTAGCCCAAAGCCTACAGTACTTGGCCGTCATGCCCATCACTCCAGCAACCCCGCCGCGACCGTCTCGCCGTTCGCCCTCAACACGACTCTACCCGGCGGCTCGAGCGGAACAGCCGCATCCATCTCGATCACTATCCTTGCCACGCTCCCAGGCTGGACGAGTCTCGGCTTCTTCTTGAGCACAGCACCACTGCCCTTATCCAGCGTAGCGAGCAGCCGCGTGATCCGTCCCGGCGCATGTAATCTCCCTCGATGCACATCAATCTGCATCGGCGTGATATGGTCGAACGCCAACACTTTAGTCGTAAACGAGGTGATGTTGCGGATCGGCGCCCTATGGTCGCAGAGGACATCGCCCGTCTTGATGTGGACTGGATCGATATCCGTGAGATGGAGCGTCACGTTCTGCCCGGCAACGGCCCAGTTGCTGGGCTCTTGGTCGACGTCGATGCCCTTGACGTACGCCTTCTCGCCGCTGGGCATGGCGATGAGTTGGTCCCCGACTTGCAGGCTGCCGGAGTCGATGCGGCCGGAGATTGAGAGCGGGTTTTGTGCGCCGCCGCGGAAGATGTCGCTGATGGTTAGCCGGAGTGGCTTTTCCGTTGCGCGGGAGAATGGCTCGGAGCTCTCTAGTTGCTCGACTAGGGTTGGGCCTTTGTACCAAGATGGATCGTTCCCGGCGGCACGCTTTACGAGGTTGTCCCCTGTGAGGCCGGAGCAAGGAACGAAGGAGATGTTCTTCGCTTGGAAGCCAGCCATGGTGAGAAAAGCGAGGGTTTGCTGTTGTATCTCGTCGAAGCGTGCTTTGCTCCACTGGACGGTGTCCATTTTGTTAACAACCACGATAATGCGTTGTATCCCCATACTGCGCACCAGGAGTGCGTGTTCCTTTGTCTGGCCCTTCAAGCCAGACTCAAAGCTACCTGTGCTGGCATCAACAACGAGTACTGCGAAGTCTGCCTGACTTGCACCAGCGATCATGTTGGGGATGAAATCTCGGTGCCCGGGCGCGTCAAGGATCGTGAAGCTAGTTCGTTCGGTTTCGAATTTATTCGTTGCAATATCTATAGTCACTCCCCGATTCCGTTCCTCCGTCCCTTGATCTAGTACCCAGGCCAGTGCGAACGAGGATTTGCCGATTTTCTCGGCTTCTTTGCGATATTTATCGATCGTTCGCTGGTCGACAGCATTGAGATCGTAGAGCAGCCGGCCCATAAGAGTACTTTTGCCGGCGTCAACGTGACCTAGAAGGCCGTCAGTGCTGTCTCACAGAAACCAGTTCTTGGACAGACCGATGACCACAAAATTAGCGGCTTTCTTTCGTTTCGATTTTGCGTATTCGGCAACCACATCAAGATTCTTGCTTTTTAGCCGTGGCTGCTCCTCCAAAACCAACCCATCCAGGCTGTTCGTGACGTGGTCGGCGCTTCTGTTTCCGTTTGCTTGCTTTTTGACGCTTTTGCTGCCTTTCGGACCTGGAAAATGTTACTTAGACCTTGTTGGCAATTTTCCAACATATGTCCCACCTTTGGCTT
>JAABUU010002522.1_pt1 | contig 25906 bp, 22 predicted proteins | sample 5559301 | NCBI WGS metagenome assembly JAABUU01 (sample SAMN10711884, study PRJNA513360) | rock metagenome | isolation source: Antarctica rocks | place: Antarctica: Victoria Land, Richard Nunatak white | reverse complement strand
CGATTGTCCGTAGCCAAGAGATACGGTCACCTGCCGATGGCAGCACGTCAACCCAGCAATTCAACTCGATATCAGAATCCTCATCCGCTGTACCCCGCGCCACACTGCCGGTTAACGCAATCGCACGGCCGAGTGTGAGAGAGCATGACTCGACCAACGTAACGGCTAGCTCATACCGACGATGGGTTGCGTCAGTTGCATCCTGTGGAAGTATGTCCATGCCACCTACAATCTCCAAAAGAAAGGCTGTTATCTCGGATAAATGCCCTGTATCAGCCCTATTTTACGATATTGACAAAGGCGGCGAAACGGTCCAACAATCGCTGGTAGGAGATGGGATTCTGTACAGAATTTGTCGTCGGAGCAAGGCGTTCTGCCGAATCATGACAGGGCGTATGGACTTCGATATCAAATGTGTGCCAAAGCCAAGCTAACGGGAGGCCCGAGGCGCTCCTTGCATGATGTCGTGAGATCACTGTACGACACCCCGCGCCGCGCTGCTACAGGCGATTGCTATGAGGACGTAACGGGATGGGTTAGGCGGGAACATCGGGGGCATCTTCCGTCTCCGACGCTCCCGCCGCCACATGGCCGTGGTCATTCGCCAGCGTCACGCCGCGCAGATTGACCAGCGCATAGAATCCACCGGCCACCGTGAGCAGCCCGGTCAGCGTGAAGATGGTGTCCACCGGTCCCCAGGCGACCCCGAATAGCGTGACATGGAAGCCGCGCAGCAGCGTGCTGTCTAGGAATCCGGCCAGCGCGAGCGAGAGCATCGTGGCCAGGCTGACCGACGGAGACAGCACGGCGCTGATGCGACCGAGGTATGCGCGCGGAGTGACGTGCAGGACAATCGGCCCGATGGCGACGTCGACGGCGGCATTGGGGATGCCGTAGTGAGACGTTCATGCAGCGGTAAGAAGCGTTATCACAGCAATAGTGACTCGACCGGCGCTCTTTTACTCGTGATTGACGGTTCGGTTGATGTGGTCACCTCATCGTTATCACAGCAACCTGATCGTGACGTCTGCCTTGAGCATACGGGTCGTAGTGCTCGCATCCGGGTGTCTTCAAGTAGGGCCGCCCGCAGGTACGGCGTGATCGGGAACGTGTAGAGGTGGTGCATTAGACGCGCGAGGAGGTAAGCCGGCGTCGCCGGGGAACATCACCACGGCGAGCACTCCCGCGATAAGCCAGAATCCGCACGCAAGATCGAGGCCGACCCCGGCGCCGAGGCGGTCCCCGAACACGCTAGCCGCCCCTGTCCCGAGCAGCGTCAATAAGGCTCCCGTCGTGCCGACAGCCCCCAAGACGCGGCCCCGGTAGCGGTCGTCCACCCTGCTGTGTAGCAGCGACTGCTGGTTGATCCCCATCACCACGATGGCCGTCCCTCCAAGGATAAAGCCCGCGAGGGTGAGAGGCAGGACCGGGACGTTGAACGTGACCAGCGAGATCGCGCCCACGGCCAGGAGCGCGGCCCCGATGATCCGGCCTGGGGCGACGGACCGGCCGACCCATCCGCCGACGAGTGCGCCGCCCAGCCCACCCACACCTTGCGCCGTCGCCAGCCAGCCCAACACCACCGCGCCCCCCAGCAGTACATCCTTGACGAAGAGCACGATGAGCACGGTGAAGATGCCTTGGGCCAGCGCCGACGCGGCTTCCACCAGGAAAAGCGCGGTCAGGATGCGGTCATGCCGGATCACCCTGAGCCCGTCGCGCCATTCGCGCCACGCCCTCGCCCACGACGCGGCCGCGTCGGGATAGGACATCTGGCCTGCCGGCGTGGCCGCGTCGCGCCGCGGCCGGATGAGCGCGATCAAGAGGCCGGACACGAGATACGAGGCGCTGTCCGCGAGGACGACGCTGGGCAAACCGAGGAGTCCGAGTAAGGCGCCGCCGAGCGATGGCGCGATGAACAACGTCAGATTGCCACTGAGCGCGCCCAAGGAATTGGCGGCTACCAACGCGCGGTCCTCGACGAGGCGTGGGAGCAAGGCCCCGGCCGCGGGGTTGAAGAATTGGGAGAGGACGGACTCGGCGCACGCCACCACATAGATGATCCAGAGCCGATCGCGCGTATCGACGGCGAGCAGCAGGAGCACGAGGGCGGCCCGCGCTACATCGGCGATGATCATGGTCCGTCGTCGATCCCAGCGGTCGACAAAAACGCCCGCGACCGAGCCGAGGAGGACGGCCGGGGCCATCTCCGTGATGAACATGGCCCCGGTGGCCAAAGCGGAGTGCGTGCGCGCATAGACGTAGAAGGGCAGGGCGATGTAGAGCATGGTGCTGCCCATGGTGGACGTCAGGCCGCCGATCCACAGCAAGGCGAAGTTGCGTCGGCGCAAGAGCCTGAACACGAGGACGCTCCTCCTTTGTAGCCCATTACCAGTAATCACCCCCATCTTACGTGCTTTCGACGTGCTTCGGGGCGCGTTTACGATGCTTGTAGCATATGTCCCACCAATTTACGCTACGAGCATACGCGCTCATGGCGACGACCGTGCGCTCTCGATCATCGAGGGGACCGTTCGCGCTCTTTTATCTATGGGGGCGGTGTCGGCACCTCTCCGATGGAAGTAGGCCACTCATGGAGAGACCTCAGCGGCGAGAATGAGAGAAGGATGAGTGTGAGCAGCAATCCGACCGACGCCACGGTGAGCATCGGCTGGAGACCGTAGACGCCCCCCGCAATGCCACCCACGAGCGCGCCCACAGGCGCGGCGCTCATACCGACGACAAGCGCGCCGGCTCTCCAGCGGCCCAGGAGCCGATCAGGCGTTGATATCTGGGCCAGGCTGGTCATGGTAATGGTGTAGATTGTCGCCCCGATCCCGAAGAGGACCTGCTGACCCACCAGCAAGGCGACTGAGGCCACCGGAAGCGCCCCCGCGAGCGGGATGAGGAGGTCGGCGACCCCTGCCAGCAGCAACGCGCCCAGGATCGTTCGCCCCGGTCCGCAGCGCCGCCCGATGCGCCCGCCAAGCGCGGCGCCGAGTAACGCGCCTGGGGGAGCGGTCGCCGCGATCAGCCCGAGGATGCCCGGCTTGATGCCGATATCCCTGGTCACGTAGAGAACATACACGGCCCCGATGGCGCTGCCGAAAAGGTTGAAAAGGCCGGTGCTGACCAGGATCGCGCGTAGGACGGGATTGCCTAGCGTCAGACGCAAGCCCTCGACGACCTCCCGCCCGATGTCCCGGACCCCACGGCCGCCGCGCGGCGGCGACTCCACGACGTGGATGCGGCCGAGGACGAGCGCGGAGGCCAGGAAAGAGAGGGCGTCGGCGGCGATGGCGACGGGTGCCGTGACGGCCGCCACGAGCCAGCCGGCGAGCCCAGGACCAACGATCCCCGCCGCGGATCGGCTCGCCTCTAGCGCGCTATTGGCTCCCACCACCCGCTCTTTGTGGACGAGCGACGGCAGGAAGGCCCCATAGGCGACGTTGAACAGGGTTGATAACACCGCCACCAACGGCCCCACGACAAAGAGATGGGCCAGGCTCAACCGGTGCGCCAGCGCGACGACGGGGATCGAGCCCAGGAGCGCGGCACGGCCGAGGTCGGACCACACGAGGATCGGCCGGCGGCGCGTGCGATCGACAAGGACGCCCGCCAGGAGGCCGAGCACGACGTAGGGGAGATACTGGACCGCTTGCAGGAGGCCAAGTTGCACGGGCGTGGCATGGAGGGTCAAGACCGCTGCCAAGGGGAGCGCCAAGAGGGTCACCTGGGAGCCGATGGCCGAGATGGTCTGCGCGACCCAGAGGTTCCGAAAGGCGCGGTCACGCCAGAGATCGGACGAACGGAAACGAACCATGCGCGATACTCTCTCTACTCGAACGCTTTGCGGAAGCGCACCGCCCTCCGGCTGTAGCCCATGCGCCGCTCGTAGAAGGGGACCGACAACGCGCTCTCGATGTATGTGTCGATCAGCATGACGTTCGCCCCCTTGGCGCGTGCCCACTCCTCGACGGCCTCCATCAAACGCGTGCCGATGCCGTGCCTGCGATACGCCGTCTGGACGACGAGTATATCGACGACGACACGCGTCTGGCTCAACTCGCGCACGAAGTACTTGGCGGCCGCCGGCGATGGGTGCTGAAGGACAGCGACGGCAAAGCCGACGACCTGGTTATCGCTCTCGGCAACCAAGACGAACGTGTCTTCAGAGATTTTGTGTAGCGCCCACTCCTCTAGCTCTCGGCTGTCCGCCTGGGGAACCTGGAACAGTTCAGGGTTAGCAGCGGCATAGTAGGCGCCGGCGTCGAGCCAGCAGCGGGCGAGGCCGTCGCCGTCGCCAGCGCGGGGACCGCGTAGGACTACATTCGTTTCGGACATTAGCGCCTTCCTTCCTTTTTGCTCTATGTGTTCTCTACGCCGTGTATACATATCGCGGCGTGCGCGTGTTGGTCGCACACGCATGTCAATGGTCAGGGGACGTTGTCCCCCGATGGTGGCCGTCACAGATGCCAATCGGTCCCTCGCGTTCACGTCCTGTCCGTTCATGAACGTCACCTCCAATCCCGCGCGAATAACTCCGCGTGTGGCATCCCGCTTTCTCGGATGGCGCGCACGACCGTGCCGAGATCGACGGGAACGCGGCGCAGCTCAACGCGCAGGGCGCCGTGCTCCTGGTCCACCACGGCGTATTCGGCCCAGGGGGGATTGCGCGCCTCATCCGCTCCTGGGCCGTGCTCGACGGGCAGGCCGACGCTACCGGGGTTGAGCACGATCGTCCCCTTATGGCGCCGCACCATCTGCTCGTGCGTATGCCCGCCGGCCATGATGGTGGCGCTGTACCCCGACAGGAGGCGGGCGAGGTCATCATCCGGGGTCGTCGGCACGATGATGTCGTTGAAGGAATGGGGCGAGCCGTGGAAGCACAGCAGCGTCTGGTCGTCGCCCAGCGGCAGTTCCAACGTGGGCTGGAAGCCCCGCAGGTAGTCCAGATCTTCGGGGGAGAGCTGCGCGGCGCACCAGCGGTCAATCTCCATCGTGATGCGCGCATGGTCGTCCACCGGTGTCTCGGTCGGGAGATTGAACAACTCCTCGTCGGCGTTGCCCATGATGGTCGGGCAGGCGAGGGCACGGAGCCGCGCGACCGTTTGGCGCGGCTGCGGGCCGGTGGCGGCCACGTCGCCGAGACAGACGACGTGATCGACGTGCGCCCGGCCCAGGTCGGCCAGCACGGCATCGAGGGCTACCAGGTTGCCTTGGATATCGGCGATCAAGCCAATGCGCATGATGTGTTCCCCTTTCCTCTCATCGGGTCGGCGCTCCTTCGCGCCGTGGTGTGCGTCTACTCCAGGTCGCGGATCTCTCGCACGCAGAGGGCTAGGCCGGTGAGTATCACGTTCAGGCTCCCGCCCGCGATGAAGACCCATCGCGGGCCGACATGATCGGTCAGCACGCCGGCTAGCGCATAACCTACCGGCAGCAGCGCGAGGGAGCCCAGGATGTCGATGCTGCTGACACGGCCAAGCGTCGCCGGTGGGACGAGTTCTTGCAGGACCGTCACCCAGATGATGCCGAAGCCGCCCAGGCCGCCACCAAGGAAGACGCTCGCGACGCCCACGGCGAGGGGCGCGTCGCCCCGCGGGAGCGGCAGCCCGTAGACGATCAGGGTGATGCCGGCGATGAGGATTCCGAGATAGGCGACGAGACCCCGCCGCCGGAGGTGGCGCATCTGCCCGATCAGGAGCGTGGCGGCGATCGCTCCGCCCGCTGTGGCCATCCCCAGCACGCCCAGGAGCCAGACGCCCGCGCCGTACGCGTCGTGGATGAGCTTGGGCAGTGCCACCGCGCGCGCCGCCAACCCCATGTTGGCCAGCGCGGCAACGGTGATGGTCATCCAGAGCCACGACGACCCGCGCACGTAGCCAAGCCCCTCCCGCACATCCGCCGCCAGCGCGACCATGCCACCCCGCGCCGGGGAGGCGGCGTGGCCGGTCCCCGCCGCTCGCGGCTCGCCGTCCCTGGGCGCACGCACCGGGGGCGACGCGGGCGGGCGCATCGCCAGGAGGCAGAGCGCGGAGATGAGGAAAGTCGCCCCGTCGAAGGCGAAGGCGCCCGCGGGCCGGGCGAGGGCCACCAGTCCGGCCCCGAGGAGGGGGCCGAGCACCTGGCCCATCTGCCGGCCCAGCCCGGTCAGGGCGTTGGCCGAGGGCAGCATGTCCGTGTCCACCAACTGCGGCGCGATGGCCTGATAGGCCGGCAGGAAAAAGCCATCGGCGACGCCGAAGGCGAACCCGAGGGCGACGAGGTGCCAGAACTGGAGCAGATGCAGCGCGCCCAGGCCGGCGATGAGGAGCACGACGACACCCCGCCCCGCGTCGGCCCAGAGGAGCACGAGCCGGCGCGGGAGGCGGTCGGCGGCCACGCCGCCCAGGAGCACGAACGCCACCTGCGGGGCGGTGGTGGCGATCAGGACCAGCCCCATGGCCGTCCCCGAACCGGTCAACACCAGGACTTGCCACGCCAGCGCCGTCAGGAACGCGCCATCACCCAGGGACGAGACCGTCTGGCCGACCCAGAGCAAGGCGAACGGCCGCGCGTGGAGCGCGCGCGTCACCAGAATCCGCCTCGGGAGCGCCGCCCTCATCGGTCGTCTCCCTCGTCGCGCGACCGCCCCTGGGAGGGACCCCGCAGATAGCGCCGGCTCTCCCCGAGGAGGGGCCCCAGCACGTCCTCTTGCAGCACGACATATGTCCGGTGCGCCCGGCGTTCGACGCGCACCAGCCCGGCCCGCGTCAGCACCCCCACATGATGCGAGATGGCCGCTCCCGACAGGTCCAACGCCGTCGCCAATTCCTGCCCGTACCAGGGCCGCTCCGCCAGCAGGTGCAGCAGGTGGAGACGCGAGGCGTCGGCGAGGGCGCCGAACAGGGCGACCCAGCGGTCGACCGGGTCGGCGGACGCGTCGGGCCGGGTTGGGGCGCCCCGGCGGGTCGGCGCCACCCCCAGGGCGGCCTGCGTGCCGACCAGCAGGATGAACGGCTCCACGGGGTCGTGGTCGAAGAGGGGGTGCCGCGTCTCGTGATAGTAGACGCCCGTGCGGGCGTCGCGGAACGCCGAGGGGGCGAGCACGACGGGCGCGAAGCCGCGCGCGGCGCGCAGGTCGGCGAGCCAGGGTGGAGGCGCGGGCGGCGGCGCCGACACGAGCGCGCGCAGGGCGGCGGCGGTGCGGTCGCGCTCGTCTTGCGTCTCCCGTTCGATCCGTGCGTCGGCCCGCTCCCCATGCAGGCGCAGCAGCGCGAGCAACTCGGCGCGCGCCGCGTCGGGATCGGTCACGATCCACAGGAGATGCGCCCGCTCCCGGCCCGCGCGGCGGAGGTAACGGTCCACGAAGGAGCTCGCCCGGTCCCGGTCATGCGCCAGGGACAGCAGATCGGCGGCGCCCAGAGGTGTCTCGGGGTCCGTGAGGCCGGCGGTCACGGCGACCCGGAGGAAATCGGCGGTAGACAGGCCCGCTATCCCGTCCAGCAGTTCGGGCATCCCGCACGGGTGGGGCAGCAGCGGGATGAGGGCCAGGTACGCGCGGCCCACGGGCGACGCCCCCCCGAACCAGAGGCGCAGCCGCGGGCGCGCCTCGCCGAAAGACTGGCTCGCCCGCTCGGCCCAGTCCCGCCAGCGTGTACTCCGCGCTGGACGCGCGACCAGGGAGAGGCTCTCGAGGGCATCGTACGCGGGCGTGGGGTCGATGGAGAGGGAGACGCCCCAGGCGTCATAGCGCTCCACCGGCACGGAGGAGGGCGAGGGGCCGTGCGTCGCGGGGTTCGTGCGATGGGGTGTAGGCATCGTCGCTTCCGGTCGCACGATCATGCCGTCGGCGGGGTGAGGGCGAGATCGACGAGCGCATCGGTCACCGCGGGCGGATCGACGAGCATGTGGAAGTGGCCGGCATCGAACGCGCGGTAGGCCCAGCCATCTCGTCGCGCGCGACCGGCGGGCTCGTCGTACGCCGCGCTGAAGCGCAGGTATCCGCACGGGGCGTCCGGCGCATCGACGAAGCCGGGGATGGGTTCCTCGAAGAAGGCGAGGGACCGCGGGTGCAACTCGGTCACCATGAGGCGTCGCAAGCGGTCGTCGGGGAGAGCCTCGCGCAAATCCTCATCGGTCCAGTCCGGGAAGTGACCGCCCGCCGCGAGGTGCCGCCGCAGTTCTAAGGCAAACGCGGGGTCTTCCGCATCCATGGCGGCGAGGCGACTCAGCCCGTCGAGCGGCAGGCCGGCATCGACGAAGACATAGGCCCGGACCGGGTGCGGTAGCCGGCGGCGAATAACGGGTAGGAGTGGCCCCGCGCCGCTGTGACCGACCATGACCAACGGGCGATCCGTCGGTACGTGCGCGACCGCGCGTGCGACGGCCTCGGCATGCTGCTCCCAATAGGGGGCACCGGTACCGTCGGCATCATGGAGGGCCGGCGCGACACCCTCAATAGCGCGCTCACGCAGCGCATCCGCGACCAAAGACCAGGTGATGGGGCCGACCAATGGGCTATGGACTAAAACAAACGTGCTATCCACGACGATATCCCCTTCCACGATGGAGGCGAATGGAGTCATGCCCCATCGGCACGGCGCCGATCGACGCCCAAGCGCGGTAACTTTAACTAATAAATGAAAGTTACTACCAAGGCTCGCCTTTGTCAAGGTCGTCACTGTCGGTTAGATCGTGTTTTCCTCCAGCCCGGACACCGTTGTGCCCTCAACAAGCCTGAACGCTTATCCTTCTCGTGACACTCGTAGGGCACGATTATGTGTCACAACGTCACGGCGCCCCTACTGCGAGTCGGGTTTTTACATGCCTCGTCGCGTGATTAGTACCACATCCGTCCTGTTTGACTTGACGAAATTGACGACGTCAGAGGGGTACATCGGACCACGGCATGCTGGACATACGCGTCGCGTCCGGGCTGGCGCGTGGGGATTGTCAACCGGCGCCCGTGCGCGCTTCGATGCGCGGCGGGGCGTCATGAAGCGTCCGCAGGGGCGAGGCCAGGAGCCAGACGAACCCCAGCAGCATACCCGCCCCCGCCACGGCCAGCATCGGACGGAGGCCGATCCAGCCGCCGAGGAGGCCGCCCAGGAATGCGCCGACCACCTGGCCGCCCAGGATGACCATGCGCATGCTCGCCGCCACGCGCCCTTGCGCCCCCGGTGGGGTGACGGCTTGACGAAGACTGGAGGCGTTGATGTTGTACACCCTGTCGCCGATCCCCATGAGGCCCATGCCGCTCGCGAAGAGGGCGACGCTGGCGGGGGAGGGTCCGATGGCCGCCGGGAGCAGGAGGCTGCTCACCCCGATGAGAAGGGCGGCCCCGGTCATGGTCGGCCCCAGCCCCCGGCGCCGCACCACGCGACCCCCGAGCGCCGCCCCGAGCAGGCCGCACACGCTGTAGATGGCGCCCACGAGACCCAGGAGCACGGGGCTGAGATGGAGGTCGCGGATCGCGTAGAGCACGTAGAGGGTGTTCTGGACGCCCGCGAAGAGGTTGATGACGGCCGTGCTCCCGGTGAGGGCGCGCAGCAAGCCGTCGCCGCCCATGAGGCGCAGCCCCTCCCCGATCTCGCCCCGGACGCCCCGCCGGTCGTCGCGCGGGGCCGGCCGCGCCTCGGGCGCGCGGATCGCCGCGATGGAGAGCGCCGAGATGACAAACGAGAGCGCGTCGACCGCGATGGCGATGGGGGCGGTCAGCAGTTGGACCAGGCTGCCGCCCAGCCCCGCCCCGACGATCTGGGCGACCGACCGGCTCATCTCCAGCTTGGTGTTCCCCTCGACAAGGTGTTCAGGCGCGACGAGCGAAGGCAAGAACGCGCTGTAGGCCACGGAAAAGATGACGGCCAACGTGCCGGCCGCGAACGCCACGACATAGAGAACGTCCAGACGCAGCAAACCAAGGGACGCGGCTAGGGGGATGGATCCCAGGAGGGCCGCCCGACCCAGATTGGCGCCGATGAGCAACGGCCGCCGGCGGACGCGGTCGACCCAGATCCCCGCGAGCAGGGCGACAAGGAGGGCCGGCACGGACTCGATGGCGCGCAGGACGCCCATCTGCGCGGGGCCTGCTTTCAGGACGAGGACGGCGGTGAGGGGCAGCGCGAGGGCCGTGACCTCCGACCCGCACAACGAAACGGTCTGGCCGGCCCACAGCTTGAGGAAATCGGGATGCCGCCACAGCACCGCAGCGGCCGGATGTCCGCCCTGTCCCGCGTGCCCCTCAATCGCCTGGGGTTCGGTGGGCATGGAGCACCTCATACGTGTCGCGCGCGCGGATGACGTCAAACCGCGCATGCTCGCGCACGCTCTCGAACGGTAGCACCAGTGCAGCCCGGCCGCCCGCCTCAACCGCGTATTCCGGCAGCGCGCGTATCCGGGGATGTTCCCGCCAGAACTGCCGCCCGTCGGGGAGCGCGAGGCACAACTCGGCCAACGTCGCCGTGTTCGGTGGCGTCGGCACGCACACGGGGCAGATGACGGAGACGCTCCGCCCCTGTGGCTGCGTGGGCGCATCCGAGAGCGGCTCGGCCCGTAGCAGGGCGGGGGGCGCGCAGCGGATACAGGGTCCCGTCCGGCCCCGGAGGGCCGGCCCGTAGTAGCGATCCATCCAGGTCATGAGGCGGGTGACCGCGGCCTTGTACCCTTTGATCCCCGCGAACAGGCCCGCGATGTGCGTGTCCGTCACGAGGTCTGTCGCTCCATGCGCACAGCCGGGGCAGTGCAGCATGAGGCTGCCCCGATCGGCCTCCAGTTGCCCGACCAGGTGGCGCTGGCCGCACGAGGGACACCAGAGACGCGTCTGTTGCCATCCGTCGCCGGGCGCGCCGCCCACGCCGTACGTGGCCGCGTCGCGCGCCAGATCGGTAGCAAGCACCCGCCGCAACGCCAGCTTACCCCGGTGCAGGCGGACGGCGAGCGTGCCCTCGCTCACTCCCAGCCGCGCCGCGATCGCGGCCTGCGGCAGCCCATCGACGTAGTGCTGTACCAACACCTGCCCCGTTTCCGCCGGGAGCAGGGCCAGGGCGTGATCGAGCACGTGAGCTAGTTCGTCACGCTCCAGTTCGATCTCCAGATCCCCGTCGTCCGGCAGGGCCTCCACCGAGGGGGACGGACTGCCCCGTCTCCCTGGGACCTCGGCGAGATGTGCCATCTCGCGTTGTCGGCGTCGCCACCACATGAGGCATCGGCGGCGGGCGATACCGGCCAGCCAGGCGGTGCGCGCGGCAGGATCACGCAGTTCGTGCGCGCCTTGCCAGGCGACGATGAGCGTTTCCTGGGTGAGATCCTCGGCAGTCGCCTGATCGGGGACGAAGCGGCCGCAGAACCGGACCAACCACGCCCATTCTGCCTGCGACGTGGGCGGCCCTTCTGCTAGGTCGGCGTCCTGTCGAACCTTCACGCGTGTCCCCGTTCTTTCCTCGACATGATTGATAAGCACATCCAGCCCATCATAATACAGGTTGCGCACGAGGTACGAAACATTACGCGTTTTTTCCCAAGTCTGAGCCGACGATCATCGTGCCAGGGCAAGCAGGATCACATGTGTCACTGATCACGCGGCGAGGGGTGTTGAACACGTCTTATGGCGCAGTTTCACGTTCGACCGCCAGGCCGTGTGAACGCTACTCAATTTACGGCCACTTGATACGATAACCGCCGCCACGTTCCCCCTGCTTTCTATCGGCTCTACAAGGGCAGCAGCGAATCATTTTTCCCAAGCAGCAAGGACTATGATATAAGCATCGGAAATAGCAACCCAGAGTGGCCGCTGATTATCGTATCAAATGGCGAGATTTCGCGTAGCGTTCACAGCGCGCGTACACACGGGCTCAAGTGTTACATTTAATCTAAAACATATAGAGTAGATATGCGGCGCGCGAAGAAGGCTGCTACATTGGGGATCGATAGGATGGATATCAAGCTAACACCTGAAGAAAAGACGTTAGTTGATTACTCAAAAGAAGTTATCGTTAGATACAACAAAGTTCGCCATGCGCATGGCGGCATCGATACACTGTACGCCTTTCTGCTATCAGACGGTGGGAAGATACATGATGGCGCGTGTTTTGAATCTAACGTTACACACGCTACTGTATGTGGCGAAAGACATGCGATAGCAAATATGATCCTCCAAGAGTCCTACGCAGCAAAAATTAAGAGTATTGTTGTCGCCGATCCTGTTCCGGAGGTACAAGAAAACAGTAGGCCGCCCTGTGGGACTTGCAGACACCTTATTTGGACGCATGGTGTACCGGACACAAGCGTCATCCTCATGCAATACATTCAAGGGCTACATGGGTGGACTTTCCCCAAAATTGAAAAATACGCAGCCAGTGACTTGTACCCACATCCATTCCGACCCGTAGAAGGACTTTGGGATAATTTCCAACCAAAATAAGGCAGATGGCCGACTACTCCGGAGTGGACACTGCGCGAGGCGCGATCCTTCGGGGCGGGTGTAATATTGCGGGACGGCGCACGCGCTAGCAGCAGGCAGTGCAAGACGCGGGCACAAGGGTTACGATACTACGAGGCGAAGGCGTGAGTGGAGGTGGCCGGCCGCAGTGCGACGCTCCGGCAACAAATGGCGGTCGTCCCTGTTCACGACCTCATCCCACCAGTACCATAACTGGAACGCTAACCCTGCGGGCAACTCCTCGCGCGTATATTCTATCAACAAGCGTAAGGTTCTCTCAGGGCGGGGCAGGCTACGGCGGGCATAGCTATGGCATCTCACAGGAGCTTTTCCAGCTCACTCACGTATTGCTCGAACTCGGCTACCGCCGCATCAATCGGGTCAGGGGTCGTCATATCGACCCCGGCATCGGCCAGCAACGCGATGGCATAGTCTGATGAGCCGGCGCGCAAGAGGCGCAGATAGCGATCAACCGCGGGCTGACCGTCGTGGACGATCTGGCGAGCCAAGGCCGCGGAGGCGGCATGCCCCGTCGCGTACTGGTAGACGTAGAAGCTTAGTCCGTAGAAGTGGGGGAGGATCGACCACTCCCAGGCGATGAGATCGTCGACGACGATACCGCCACCGCCATAGTACCGGACATTTAACGCGTGGTAGAGGTCGCATAGCATCTCGGCCGTGAGGGCTTCCCCGGCTTCCACACGCTGATGGATACTCAACTCGAACTCGGCGAACAGCGTCTGGCGGAAAAAGGTGAAGCGGACGTGGTCGAGATACTGGGCGATGAGCGCGGCGCGCTGTGGACCATCCTCTGTCGTTTCCAAGAGGTGCCGGCGCACTAGCGCCTCGTTCAGCGTCGATGCGGTCTCGGCCACGAAGCTTGCGTAGGCGCCATAGTGATACGGTTGCGTGTCCCAGGTGAGGTAGCTATGCAGCGCATGGCCCATCTCATGGGCCAGCGTGAACACGTCGTCGGGCGTCCCCTGATAATTGAGGGAGACGAAGGGGGGCGTCCCGTACGTCCCCGCGCTGTAGGCGCCGGCCAGCTTGCCCTTGCTCTCCATGACGTCGATCCACCGTGAACGGAAGGCACGCTCAAGAATGGCCGTATATGCCGGCCCGAGTGGAGCGACCGCGTCGAGCAGGCGCGCGCAGGCCGCCTCGAATGTGATGGGAGCGGTGGTCGCGGCAGGCACGAGTGGCGCATCGAGATCGTACATGTGCTGAGGTGTGTCGAGAGCGAGCGCCCTGCCACGTAGCGCGAGATAACGGTGCAAGCTGGGGAGGGAGCGGTTCACCGTCTCTATCAAGGTTGTGTAGACTGTCGCGGGGATGTAGACGGGGCTGAGCGCGGCGGCCAGGGCCGTTGGGTAGGATCGCTCCTTGGCGAGTAAGACGTTCTTGGCGACCTGCGCGTTGAGCGTGGCGGCCAGGGTGTGCTGCTGCTGCTTGAAGGTACCCAGTATCCCCTCGAACGCGGCTTGACGGACGGAGCGCACCGGGCTGCGGCGAAACACCCCAAAGTAGTTGTTGTCGGTGAGCTGCGTCGGCGTCCCGGCGGCATCGCGGATCATTGGCAACCGCGCGTCGGCATTGTAGATCATCTCGTAGATGCGCTCGGGGGCCTTCCCGAGGTCGGCTATGCCGGCAAGGACCTGTTCGACCTCCGCCGAGCGGGTATGCGGGCGCAACGACGTCACCTCATCGATGTAATGGCGATAGATTTCGAGCCGTGGTGCAACGGCGTAAAAGTCCTGCAAGCGATCGAGGGGGATCGCCAGGATCTCGGGCGTGAAGAAGGCTGTGGCACCGTCAAACGCGGCGGCAAGCGACGAGGCGCGGCCGGACAAAGCCTGGGAATGCGTGTCTGTCATATCGGCACAGTGTCGCCGCCCGGCATACTCGTTAAGCCGGTCCACGACCGCACTGATGTCGTCGCGGCGACGCAACCCCTCGTAGAGATCTTGGGCGCTCCGACCCAGTGTGCCCTGTACCACCTTCAACGCGGGGAGTTGCTGCTCTGTGGCAGCGAAAGTCTCTTCCCAGTGTTGATCGGAGGGGAAGACAGGTGTGAGGTCCCAGGTCAATGTGACAGGGATATCCTCGCGTTGTGGGATCATCAGCGCCATAACCCGTCCTCCAATCGCGCACCTTTTCTCGTGCACCGTTCAGTTGCTGTTGTTGCTAGAGAAGGCGCCTTGGGAGCTACGAGTCCTTTCCCGACCGATTGTACCCGTGAGCGCTGCCCATCAGAGCGCGCGATTGCCGGTATTCTCGGGCAACCCGAGCGTATCGTACATTCTGTTTAGATGATTGTCAAACCCCCATAGACAGGCAGACAGGCTCCTTTGCAAAGAGGACTATGGGCAAACCTTCTGGATCAGTCCGACAGTGTATGGGATGCCTGTCAGAAAGTTCCGCCGGTCGTCTTCGTTCTCCAGCCTGAATATGAAGTTCAGGTAGTCGACGTAACAGGCCGCAAGGAAGACATCCAGTTGTTCGCTGGTCGTCTGCGGGAGGGGCTGAACGCGCTGGTACGCGGACAAAAGGGCGTCGCGCAGCACCCGATAATCGTCGCGGTCAACCGACCACATGAGTGTGCACATCAGGTCGAAGAGATAATAGCCAAGCCCAAACTCGTCAAAGTCGATGAGGTGCACCTGCCCTTGCTGGAAGACAAAGTTGCTTGTCGAGAGGTCACCATGGATGATACCAAAGTAGTTTGGCTGCTCCCCCCATGCACGCATCGCGGCGCTAATCTTGTCGCGCGCGCAAGAGAACGGTATAGTCCTCTGGGCACATCAAGGTATGGCCATATGTGCTCCCCAGGAGCGATGTGGGACCGAACAAGTGAGCCCAATCGTAGCGCGGACAGGTGAAGCCAGGAGGGAGGCCGAACTGGCGAGACTGCCGGTGCAAGTGGGCGATCGTGCGACCCATCGCAGCCATATGAGCGGGGGTCGCGGTCCGCGCGTGCCGGCCATCAACCCATCGCAGGACGAGACAGCGCCATGGTTGGGGGACGCCCGCGACCTCGACCGCAGTGTAGAGCGCACCGTCTGGCAAAGGGACGGGCTCGGGGACCACCAGAGTTGCATCTTGGGCAAGCGCTTTAAGCCAGTTCAATTGGGACACGATGGCACTATCGGAGATACGGCTACGCGTATTCATGCGCAGCACGAAGCGTCCTTTATTGGGGACATCGACGCGGTACACCTGGTTGTGCCCCTGTGCCAGAACGCGCAGCCGTGCATCGCTCAGTCCATACCGTTTCAGCGCTTCCTCTGCGACGATATGGAGACGACGACGCTGTCCCGCGCGTGTTAGCTCACTGAATGTTCTCATAAGGGCAGTATCCGGTCTGCCTCGTCATATATCAACAGCGTCGACAGCGGTGGTCAGGGCGGCGACGATGCCACGGCTGGCGAGCGCGACGGCGTGACGGAGGAGCCCGACGTGGAGGTGGCCGATGCTCTTTTCGCGGTCGCCGTGCCGGATCGCTAGTACCTTCCGCCTGAAAACCTTCCGCACATTAAGCGGCCCGCGCGTCTAGGGGTGGCGCGGGGGTGGTGTGCGCCTGCTCCGCGGGCGTGACGCGGCCGGTGTACGTCCACTTAATAGGCTTGGCCATGGTCCGATTGTAGTGCGCGATGAAGGCGAGGACCTGGTGGCGCAGCGCGGCGTCGGAGGCGTGGCTGCCGCGCCGGAGCACCAGGCGGGAGAGCGTGCCGAACCAGATCTCCACCTGGTTGAGCCAGGAGGTGTGCGGGGGCAGGTAGACGAAGCGGATGCGATGGGCGGGGTCGCCCAGGAAGGCGCCGCGCGTGGCCATGGACTCCAGGATGCCGCGCTTCTCTTTGACGCCCAGGTCGGCCGCGATCCCGCACGCCTGGGCGACCCACTCCACCAGGCCGGCCGAGCGGTGCGTGTTCAGGTTATCGACGATGAAGATCCACTCCGCCTGCGCATCGGTGGCCACGGTCTGGGCGATGTGGGCCACGAAGTCCTCCTCGGTGCGCGTGGGGCCCAGGCTCGGCGCGACTACCCGTCCGGTGGGCACGTCCAGGTTGGCGATCAGGCACTGCGTCCCGTGGCGCACGTACTCGAACTCGCGCCGCTCCACATGGTCAGGGATCATGGGCAGCCCCGGGTGGGCGCGCTCGAGCACCTGCATCGGCTTCTCGTCGGTGCTCATGGTATGCACCCCTCGCTCCGCTAGCGCCGGGGCGGCGTGGTAGCAATCGCACACCGCCCGCACCTCGCGCTCAAAGGTCTCCCGTTCCACCGGCGGCGTGAGCCAGTAGCGGCTCCGGTGCGGCTGCAATGCCGCCTCCTTTTAAAAAACGCCCCACCGTGCGGGGCGAGATGGACTTCACGAGGCCCTGCCGGATCGCCGCGCCCGCCAGTTCGCGCGCGCTCCACTGGCTATACGGGCAGTCCGCCTCCTCCGGCGGCGTGCAGGCCAGCTTCACGATCCCGATCACCTGCGGCGCCGTGAACGTCGGCGGCGTGCCCGGCCGCGGCGCATCGCGCAGCGTCCCCTCCACCGCCGCCCGCAGCTCCCGCTCCGGCGCGCCCTCCGCTTCCAGCGCCGTCAGCCGCTCCCGCGCGGCCGCCCAGCGCGCCCGCCACAGCCCCACCGTGTCCCGGTCCACCCCGTGCGCCGCCGCCACCGCCGTCCCCGGCTGCTCCGCCGTCGCCAGCACCAGCCGCGCCCGCAGCGCCACCTGTTGGCCCGTGCCGTGTCGCCGGCTCAGCCCCTCCAAGATAGCCCGTTGCCGCGCGCTGATCGTACTGCGCCGCTGCATCCCCCGTGGCATCGCTCCCCTCCCCCTCCGCGCCGCGGCACCCTACGGCCATCCTCTTCCCAGTCTACCCTCTCTGCGGAGAGATTTCCGGCGAATGGTACTAGCTATGTCTCGCCCATTCAAATCTTCGGCCGCAACGCGACGCGGGACGTCGAACTCCACGGCCACACGATCAGGGCGGGGGATATCGTGGCGCTCTCCTTCGGGTCGGCGGACCACGACCCCACGGCGTTCCCCGACCCTGAGCGCTGCGTGCTCGACCGCGCGCCAAACCGTCACCTGGCTTTCGGCGGCGGCCCCCATCTATGCCTCGGCGCGCCGGTCGCCCGGCTCGAGATGGCGGTCACGCTCGAGGAGTTCGCACGCCGCGTAGCGCGGTACAGCATCGCCCCAGGCGCGACCGTGGATTGGAAGACCCGTGGCGACCGGCGCGGGTTGGCCAGGCGCCCTGTTGTCGTGGGGTGATAGAGCACACCCACACCATTGAGATCAGGTGTCTATGTATAGTCCACAGGAGATCGGTCCCGCATGAGCGCAACGCTTTTCACGACGCCCATCAAACGCTCCGGCAGCGATCAGCCGCCGGTCGCGCAGCGCGCGTTGCGCGCGCGTCCACTCTCACTCGTGCTTGAGGGCGTTGATCTGCGCGACATCCGCCTGGGCGACCGCGCGGCGCTAGAGCGCGTCTACGTCGCGGTCCGCGACCCCAACTGGGGAACGGTCCCGGCGGTGTACTCCAACGTGCGCCTGGACAGCGATGACGACGGCTTCACCGCCGCGTTCGATGCCGTACACCGCGAGGGCGTCATCGACTTTGCCTGGCATGGAACCATACGCGGCGCCGCTGACGGAACCATCATCTACACCATGGACGGCGTGGCGCGCGCTGACTTCATGAAGAACCGCATCGGTTTCTGCGTGCTGCACCCGATGGCCTGCGCGGGCGTCCCCTGCACGGTCGAGGGCGTCGACGGCTCCGTGCGGGACGCGGCTTTCCCGCGCGAGATCGCCCCCGACCAGCCGTTCAAGGAGTTCCGCGCCATCACGCACGAGGTCGCGCCGGATGCGCGCGCCGAGGTGCGGCTCGACGGCGACATCTTCGAGATGGAGGACCAGCGCAACTGGACCGACGCGTCGTTCAAGACGTACTCCACCCCGCTGCGGCTCCCCTACCCGGTCGAGGTACGCGCGGGCACGGTCATCACACAGTCGTTCACGCTGTCGCTCCATGGAGCGACGCATGGGCGCGTGGCGCCTGGCGACGCCCCGGTCACCGTCAGGCTCGACCCGGCGACGACGTGGCCGCTACCGCACCTCGGCCTGGCCGCGCATGGCACGCCGCTCAACGACGGCGAGCTGGAGCGTCTGCGCGCGCTGCGCCTGGCGCACTTGCGCGTCGACCTGGACCTCGCAACCGATGTCGCGGGACCATTGGGTGAAACAACACGGCAGGCGCGCGCCCTCGGCGCCGCACTGGAAATCGCCCTGTTCCTCTCCGCTGACGTTGAGGGCGAATTGCATGCATTGGCGTCTGCCCTGCTCCGCGTACGGCCCCCGGTGGCGCGGTGGCTGGTCTTCCAGAAGGATGGGACGACGACCCGCGTGGAGACGGTGCGCGCCGCTAGAGAGATCCTGGGCGCGTACACGCCGGGGGCTGTCTTTGGCGGGGGGGTGAACGCGTACTTCGCCGAACTGAATCGCGACCGGCCGCCGCGCGACGCGCTCACCCTCGCCTGCTACTCCATCAATCCGCAGGTACACGCCGTCGACAACGCGTCGCTCGTGGAGACCTTGCCGGTACAGGCATCGACGCTGGAGAGCGCGCGGGCGTTCTGTGGCGCGACCGCCCTGGCGGTCAGCCCCGTCACACTGCGGCCACGCTTCAATCCCGTCGCGACGGGGCCCGTCCCCCCGCCGGCGCCGGGGACGCTGCCTCCGCAGGTCGATCCGCGCCAGATGTCCCTCTTCGGCGCCGTCTGGACCCTGGGCAGCGTCAAATATCTGGCCGAGGGCGGCGCGGCGAGCGCGACCTATTACGAGACGACGGGCTGGCGCGGCGTGATGGAGACCGCGACCCGCCCGGTCCTACCAGAGTGGTTTCACGCCCAACCGGGCATGCTGTTTCCGCTCTACCATGTGTTGGCCGACGTCAACGAGTTCGCCGACGGGGAGGCGTTGGGCTGCGTTTCTAGCGATCCGCGCCGCGCCGACGGCCTCGCGCTCCGTGATGGACAGCGCGCGCGCCTGTTGCTCGGCAATATGACCGCCGTACCCCTACGTGTACGCGTCGAGGGGATAAGCGCCCGCACGGTACGTATCCGGTACCTGGATGAGGAGAGCTTCGAGCGGGCGACCACAGCGGGCGATGAGTTCCGCCGCGAGCCAGGTGCGGCCGCGCCAAGTGAGGCCGACGCGCTCGAGCTTACCCTACAGCCGTACGCCGTCGCGCGCATCGACAGTAACGTGGGCCGGTAGAGTCGAGGAGAATCGCATGCGCCACACCGCCACCGACGCTGGCCCACCGTCCGACGAGGCGGGGCGTCTTGTCGCCGCCGACCTGTTCGCTGCACTCCCACCGGAGTGGCCGGACGACCCGCTTCCCGCTATCCAGAGGGCGATACGCGCGCGCGGCGAGACGGTGGTCGTGCTCGACGACGACCCCACCGGGACGCAGACCGTCCACGACGTGCCGGTCCTCACGCGCTGGTCCGCGGACATCCTGGCGGCCGAGTTGGCGGCCGGTCCGCCGGCCCTGTATATCCTGACCAATTCGCGCGGCGTCCCACCCGAGGCGGCCATAGCGCTCAATCGGGACATCGGCGCCCTCCTGGCTGCGGCGGGCCGCGCGACCGGCCGGCGCTACGCCGTGGTCAGCCGTGGTGACTCGACCCTGCGGGGCCACTATCCGGCCGAGACCGACGCCCTCGTCGAGGGATTGGGCGCGCCGGTCGATGCCACGCTGCTCATCCCCGCTTTCATCGCGGGGGGCCGCTACACCGTCGGCAACAGGCACTACGTGGCCGACGGCGACTGGCTCGTGCCGGCCGCGCACACCCCGTTCGCGCGCGACGCCACGTTCGGGTATCGTGGCGCTGACATGGCGGCGTGGGTGGAGGAGAAATCACAGGGACGTATCCCCGCGTCAACGGTGGGGGCACTATCGATTGAGACAATCCGCGCCGGTGGTCCCGATCGCGTGGCCGGCGCGCTCCTGGCGCTCGCGCCAGGAGCCGTGTGCGTCGTCAACGCGGCGTCCGAGCGCGATTTGGCGGTCGTCGCCCTGGGCGCCATCAGGGCCGAAGAACAGGGGCGGCGCTTCCTGTATCGCACGGCCGCCTCGTTCGTACGCGCGCGTGGGGGGCTGACCGCGCGGCCGCTGCTCACCCCCGCGGAGTTGTCCCTCCCGCCGACGGGTGGCGGCCTGATCATCGTTGGCTCGTACGTTCCCCTCACCTCAACCCAGGTCGCCGCGCTCTTGACGGAGGGACGCGTGACGGCGGTCGAGATCGCGGTCGAGCGCCTGCTCTCACCTGCAGCGCGCGATGACGAGATCGCACGCGCCGCGTGCGCCGCCGATACGGCGCTCCGGCGCGGCGACGACACGGTGGTGGTTACCAGCCGTGACCTCGTCACGGGCGCTGACGCCGGTGGTTCGCTGCTCATTGGGCAGCAGATATCAGCGAGCCTCGTGGCGGTCATGCGCGCCATCACGACGCGGCCCCGCTACATTATCGCCAAGGGCGGCGTCACGTCGAGCGACGTGGCGACGGCCGGACTCGACGTGACGCGCGCCATTGTGCGGGGGCAGGTGGCCACCGGCGTGCCGGCATGGCAGATGGGCCCCGAGAGCCGCTACCCCGGCCTGGCCTACATCGTCTTCCCCGGCAATGTCGGCCAATCACGCACGCTCGTCGACATCGTGACCGCGCTGCGGTCACAGGGATAAGGGATTTGGAGGGGAACGACGATGCTGACCGCCACGACCACTCTGTTGCACGCGGCCCGTGCGGGCGCCTACGCCATCGGGGCGTTCAACGTGTACAACCTCGAAGGCGCGCGCGCCGTTGCCGCGGCGGCCGAGGAAACGCGTAGCCCCGCGCTGTTGCAGATCCATCCTGGGGCGCTCAGGTACGGCGGGACTCCGCTCATCGCGCTCTGCCTGGCGGTCGCGCGCGACGCCGCCGTGCCCATGGCCGTCCACCTTGACCACAGCGCATCCGCAGGGCCTATTGGCGCGGCGCTGGTCGCTGGCTGCGCCTCAATTATGGCCGACGGCTCACATTTGCCTTACGCCGAGAACGTCACGTTCACCGCCAAGATGGTGGCGCTGGCCCACGTCTCGGGGGCCGCCGTGGAGGCCGAACTCGGCCGGCTCAGCGGGACCGAGGATGGGCTGACCGTCGAGGACTATGAGGCTCTCCTGACCGATCCCGCGCAGGCGGCCGACTTCGTGGCGCGGACGGGTATTGACGCCCTGGCCGTGTGTATCGGCAACGTCCACGGGCGCTACCAGGGCGAGCCTGCCCTCGAGTTCGAGCTCCTCGCCGCCATCACAGACGCCGTGGACGTGCCGCTCGTCCTGCACGGCGCATCCGGGTTGCCGGACGCGATGGTACAGCGGGCGATCGAACTGGGCGTGTCCAAGCTCAACGTCAATACAGAGGTACGGGACGTGTACATGAACGCGCTCCGGGAGGGCCTACATGGGTCTGCTCGCCCAGATCTCCTGGACCTTCTAGGGCACGTCACGGCGGCTATGCAGGGCGTGGTGTCCGCGAAGCTACGCCTTTTCCAATCAGCAGGGCGGGGCTAGCCGCGGTCCCTGTTCTGGCATCATGATACGGCTCGACACAGCGATGCGGCAGTACCTGGCACGCTTTCCTGCGGCAGTACGCCCATGAAATGCTCGCCCGGGACGTCTGTACGATCGAGACGCTGGCCTTGCGGACCGTCTCTGTCCTTCTTCTTCATCGAGTTGCGCGCGCGGCGCGTCCGTTTGGCCGGCTGCACGGCGCACCCGGTTGCCGCCTGGGTGACCCAGCAGGCGCGGCAGCTGAGTTGGCAGATGCAGGATGGAGTCCTGCCCATGCGGTTCCTTATCCACGATCACGATGCCACATCCACGATCGCGATGCCACATCCACGATCGCGATGCCACGTTTCCCACGCGATTCGATACCGTCGTCGCGAGCGAGGGCGTCAAGATCATTCGGACCCCATACAGACACCCAACGTGAATCCGATCACACACCAAGGGGACGCTTGGTGGGGACAACGTTCACACCCATTCCCGTGCCGAGCGGCGCTATGCACCTGCGGGCGCACGTTCGCGGCCATGGCCAACACACGGCACGATTCTTACGCAGCACCTGCGCGACGCGAACAGTATCGCGCCTAACACCACGACCCGATGCTTTGAACTGCCTGATAGCAGGGTCATGTAGTTTTCCCCCTCACCCCCAAGGGGCAAGGGGAGCCTCATGCGACACGACAGGCGGCCCCTCTCTCGCGTCAGAGCGACGGGTCGAGGGTGAGGGCCGCGCCGTCGCGACGAGAACTATATGCCCTGGCCTGATAGCGACCCGGCTCGTGTATCCTAGCGCGGCTAAAGCACGGGGCATGAGGCTAGCCGCCGCTGCATGGAGAACAGGCGCTACAGAATACCGGCAGCTTGATGCCGGCCGCGCGACGGTCAGGGGCGTGGCTCCATGACTTCCCGCGCCAGAGCGATGTCGCCAAGTACGCCACGCAGGCACGCGGCGATGGTCGCGACCTTGTCGGCACACTCGACCCGTCGCTCCAGCGTCGGGCACTCGGCGAGCAGGCCGGCGATATCCCTGTGCCGGCTACTTCACGCATCCGTGCAACAATACGCTTCCATCGTTGCGCGGATGCACGAAGTAGCCGGCACAGGTGTTCGAGGTGGTCAAGTCGGAGGATGTGGCCGATATAGGGCGCCTGCGGCGGATCATTGAGGCGTACCGGGCGCAGGGCCTGGGCGTGGCCATGGACGACTTCGGCGCGGGGTACAGCACGTCCAAGCGGTTGCTCCAGCTCCACCCCGACTACGTCAAGCTGGATAAAACGCTGACCGCCTCGGTGGCGACCGATAGCGCGTCCTCAGCGCGATCATACGCATGGCGCACGATGAAGGATGCCGCGTGATCGCGGAAGGGATCGAGACGGTGGCCCAACACGATGTCCTGCGTGACCTCGGGGTAGAGTTTGGCCAGGGGTATCTCTACGCCCGCCCCGCGCGTTTCCCTGTCGTGACGTGGCCACGAGAGCGTGCGGCCTAACGTGACGGTGTGACGCTACCCGCGTGGGTAGGGTCGCCATGGAGGCGTGTCATGCGACCACGTTGAGGGTGTAGACGGCGCCGGGGCCGTGCCCGAGGCGGTCGAGTACTCCCTGTTCCACCAACTCCTCCACCGTATCCTGCGCCACTGTACCGTCGAAGCCGAGCCCGATGGCAAGAGCGACCTGATCGGCGGTCGCGCCGTGGGACTAGATGTGGGTAAGGATCAGAGTACAGGCGATAGGTAGTACAGGAGGTACAGCGTCTTGGCCACGCATCGCACAATAAAAAACCTCAGGGTTCGTCACCAGCGTGACACTGGGAGAGGACCACCTGAGGTGTTGCACTGTTATAATAGCAGCAGGTTATAGATAGTGCAAGAGAAATTTGTCGCGACGTTCGGCTTGAGCGTGTCGCCGGCGCGCCTACAGGCGTACCGCCTTACGACGGATCGTGACGACCTGGATGCGCTGGGGCGCTACCTCTGGAACACGGCGCTGAGCGAGGCGCTGTACCCGTCCGTGCAGAACGCGGAGATCGCGCTGCGGAACAGCCTGCACCGCGCGATTGGCCACGCGATTGGCAACCCCTCCTGGCTGACGGCGATGCCTTCTGTGCTCACCCCTGCCCATCAGGCCAAGGTATCGGACGCCAGACACTACCTACAGAAACGCAAGAAGCAACTCGACGAGGGGCGTGTCGTCGCCGAACTCAACTTCGGGTTTTGGGTCAGCTTGTTCAATAAGGAGTACGAAACGACACTGTGGCGGCGGCCGGGGCTCATCACCGCGACCTTCCCCGCCATCCCACGCGACGCGCGCGGCCGGCAGGGACGCAAGATCCGTAATCGGCATGCCCTCTCCGTCCGCTTGAACAGGATACTCGATGTGCGCAACAGGGTGTTCCATCACGAACCGATCTGGAATTGGCCGCGACCGACGCTCGTCGATCAGCATGCGGAAATGCTCGAGATGCTGGGCTGGATCAATCCGACGTTCCGTGATACGGTTGTCCTCGTCGATCGCTTCCCAACGGTCTATCGTCAAGGTAGCGCCTTCTACCGCATGCAACTCGAAGGCTTCGTGCGGACCCTTCGGTTGCCGTGAGGTGACGACTAACTACGTCGACGCGCTGTCCTGAACATGCCATACATCATAGGTCGGATGTTCCAATTAAACAGCGCGCCCCTCACGGTCGTGATGCCGTACCAATCCGTCCTGCTTGAACCGAGTTCGTTCGTGACATGTCTGTGACATGGGGCCGAGGTACGGTCATCGCGATGCCTTGTAGGGCTGGCCGCGCGCGCATCACCCACTAACGAGAAGTAGCCATCACAGCGAAAGATTTAGGCAAATGGGAGCTTTCTTCTTATCGTTCACGCAAATCTTGAGCGAGTTCGGCTGCTGGTGCCAACAATCGCCGACGGCTTGTGAACAAACGGCTCGGTGCCGTGGTTATTGTCAACAAAAGGCCGTGATGGCTGGGGGTCTACGGTCGTGACAGGTCAGTATGTTACTGGGCATTCTGCTCTCCCTTCAACTCAACCAGCGGCACTTCCTATATGTAGTAGCGTATCCGCTACGAATGCTACATGTAGTGGTCGCGGCGCTCTCGAACTGACTTCCAATTTGCGCGAACGATAAGTTCTTGTTACAAATACCTCACAAACAACAGAGAAGACGAGCCCATGATGGACGCGCCTGGGGTGGACCTGAGGGGATTCGACCCACTGACCTTCTGATATTCCCTCAGCCGGTCATAGGGGCAGGTATTAGGAATCAATGGCTACTTGATTTGACTTTCACCGTATTGCATGGAGAGAAGTACGGATCGGGTAGCACCCGATCAAGATCTGCCCCACTAGCTTGCATAGTGCGCGCGACAGCGTTTGGGCACACAGCCACATCTACAGAGTGCTTGCGACACATCGCCCTCCGTCCCCAAGATAATGGCAGCACATGAAGCACATCGCCAGCGATTTCGGTTTAGAGCCCTACCGGCCGTGGTGCAGGACGACGGGGAGATCATCCTCAAGCCCGTGGCCATCGACCAGTACCGCCTCTCCTACCTGTAGTAGGACATGACGACCTATCCGCTGCCGATGCACTCGTCATCAAGATGGAGGAATACGCGCGCGATCGCATCGTGGTTGTTACCCGACATCCTGCAGTACGTCCTGGACGACGACGATGACGACACCGACTGTGAGGAAAGCCAAGCTGCCCCGCAACTCGTCTCGGCGCTCGACTAGCCTAATACTACAACGTTACCTCGCTAGAATCGCCCCTAGCGACCGTCAGACAAAGGGCCATCTCGCTGCTAAACTGAGCGATTGCACGCCTGCTTCCAGGTCGTTAGCACGGCCTCAGGAGACAAGTA
>JAABUU010002520.1_pt1 | contig 25937 bp, 25 predicted proteins | sample 5559301 | NCBI WGS metagenome assembly JAABUU01 (sample SAMN10711884, study PRJNA513360) | rock metagenome | isolation source: Antarctica rocks | place: Antarctica: Victoria Land, Richard Nunatak white | reverse complement strand
TTGTTGGGGGGGTTGTTAAGGAGGGAATGGAGGGGAGGGCGGGGGAGGTGGAGTGTAAGGGAGGCGGGGGAGTTTTTGAGAGGGGCGGGGGTTTGGGGGGATGGGGATGGCGGCGTGGGGAGCATTTGGGATGGGGATGGGGATGGAGAGGGAGAGGGAGAGGGAGAGGGAGAAGGGGAGGTGGGAAGGGGGATGAGGACCGAGGACGTGGATGCAGGTGTAGTGAGGGCATTGCGGAATCTGTGGTGGTGGGTGGGCGAGGAGGAGTTGGTGCAGAGGTTGTTGTGTGATGGGTTAGTTTCCTTTCTTTTCTCCCTTCTCGACGCCTTTCAATTCCCGTCTGCTCTCCTTTCGTTTCTTTGTCCCTTTCTTTCTTTCGACCGTTCTTTCGACCCCTCAACCTTTCGCCCATTCCGCCTTTCCACCTTTCCACCCTTCTTCCTTCTTTCTCTCCTTCCTTTCTTTCCTTTCAATCTCTCTCCGTCCGACCGACTGACGCATGGCGCCCGGCGGGAATGGATGCATCCCTAGGCCCAACGACGAGAAGCGCTTCTACCGCGCCATCTGTCGCTTTCGCGCCGCGGCCGACGAGAGATACGCGCGGGCGGCTTGAGGGCGTTGGGAAACGGAAATAGAAGAAAAGAAAAGGAAAGAAAAGGAAAGGGGAGGGGAGGGAGGGCTCCGTCCGTGCTGGCTGGCTGGGTTCCTTCGGCTTCTTCGGCCTTTGGCTTCTGCCTTTGCTTTTGCCTTTACTTGTGCTCTTCGTTCCTGGCGGGTTTGAGTCGCGCGTTTGGGTATGGTGTTTTCCTGGGGTTCTGCTCTTGTCTGGGTTATTGATTCTTCAGGAGTTGGTATTGAGAAAGCCGTCGCGGTGTCCTCTTCTCCGGCCGTGATTCTCGGTCCTGGCGTCTTGGTCGATAGTCGATGTTTGGACGAAGAGACGCATTTGGATGTCTAACCGCAAGCCCCAAATCAAACCAAGACACGATCATGACCAAGCTGTTTAACATTATATATATATATTGAGTTGTTCCAGTGATGCGTTGCGAAAATATACCAGACTACCACCCTCCCATATCTACCGCTACTCAACACACTCCCCCTCCCCCTCTCCCTCCCTCCGTATAGTCGCATCCTCTCGAGTATTCGGTCGAAAAGAGATGCCCGAAATCAACAGGCATGCTAAAAGCAGACAGCCGCCGTCCCCTTTTCCCTATGTGCAGTGACCACACCCGAGATTAAATAGAAGGCCTAGCAAAACACACAGAACAAACCTCCGCGCGTCAAGCATTATTTCGAACTGCATACGAGAGATGGAAACTGTGACGTGCAGCAAGGAAAAGACCCGCGAACCGGTCGCGGAAAATCGAGTTGATCAGACAGCCGCCCATTGACGAAGAAAAATGGAGTCGATAAGAAATTAAGCTGACGTGGTGTGGAGAAAGCCAAGCATTGCTGTCAGAGGTGTCGGTGGCAATGTTGGTGTAAGCGTTCCGAACGGAAAGATTCGCCAGTCTTGCGAGGACGAATCAGGAGACGAGACTTCCGAGCCAGCAGAAGCTAGTATCCTATCCGTATCCGCAAGTTTGATCTTTGATCTCTGACCCTTTAGGGCGCCCTTCGATTCAAAGCCTTGAGCATATCACTGTCCGCACTCGTCCTCCCTCCCTGCCCATCTCCCGGACCCAGCATGTCGCTCACCCTCATCCCTCCGCTGCCCCTCGAACCACCCTCTCTCGCCGCCTGCTGACTCTGATTCTGACCCGGTGGTGGGGTGCGGCCGTTGTCTCCGGTAGGAGGCAAAACCTGCGGGGGATGTAAGCCGGCCCCGAAGTGATAGCCAGACGAGGATGAATTCGAGCCGTGCGGAGAGCTTGACGCGCGCTGTTCGTACGAATAGGTGCTTTGCGGGCTCCCCCGACGTGTTTGCTGAACCGGAGCGGGGTAGTACGGTTGTTGCTGCTGTTGCGGCACGGGAGGTTGCGGATACACCGAGGAATGATAGCTCGTGCTCGAGCTCGCCGGCGAGACGGGCGCTAGGTTCGTGGGATCGGGGTACTCGTACCCGCCACCGGAACCCGGACGGCCGCCGACGGAGGCGGGGATGCGCTGCTGTAAATGATCAGGGTGTGAGGACGAAGCTGGCTGGTTCGAGGAAGGACTCTGAGCAAAAGGCTCGGCAGCAGAAAGGCGGGAACGCTTGCGACTCACTTGATCTGGTGGATGAGGGGTCGGGCCACCTCGATCGTCATACATCGGACTCGGCGCTTGGTAGGTGAGAGTAGGGTTGTGGATGGGGTAACCTGGAGGGTAATTGGGGTCCTGGGGTGGCATCGGACCGAGAGGTTGGCCATGCGCCCCGTAAATCACCGGAGGCCCTTGTTGCGGGTAGAGGGATCGGCCACCACGCTGCGGTGGCATTCCGCCCGTGTTGCGGAGATGCGGGTAGGCGGTGTGCGCGGGCACAAAGGCTTGCGCTTGAGAGGAGACGGGGGTAAAGATGCATTCCTGCTGGAAACGCTGGCAGTTGGTGCAGCGGCCATCCTCCGAAGCTTCGAAGCCGGAACAACGGATCTGTCATCGTCAGTCTTCCGGACAGGGCAGAGACGGGCTATGACCCGGGCGAATTACTTTGCGCCTCCGACAATATCGACAAGCGATCGCAGTCCGCTGCCTCGGAGCCGGCTGATTGAAACTCATGTGTTGCGGCGGTCCTCCGCGGTAGGGATCTTGGGGGTGTCCTTGATACATGGAGCGAGGCGGAGGGAGTGGGTAGAGGTCTTGGTGATGTTGTGGCTGTAACGTGACCATGTCTGTCCTCGGGATCGATGATGGATGGTTTCTCAAGTCCGATGGCTCCTGTGGTTCGCAACCGATTAATTTTGCAAGTAAATTTAAGTTATGGCAAGAACAACTCACGGCGTATTCGGGTCTCTGTGGATATGGCGGATGACTATCCCACGGCGACGGCGGTGGTGGATATTGTCCAGGCCGATTGGGGTCACTGGACATTTGAGGGTGAGAGGTGAGAGGTGAGAGGTGAGAGGCGGAAAGATTTCTGGTCCTTCCCCGATTAAACGTGGCCGCACACTATGCGGGTGTATATAACATAATAATACTCGGTTCGAAGAGGAAGTGTGGACGGTCGAGCGAGGGTGGGACAGAGGTCGCCAGTCGAAGCGTGCTTTTTGATTGAAAACGTCGTGTCTCGGATGGCGCCGTGCGTAACGCCCGGAAGATGAGGGAAAGCCTGACCGGATGGCTGAACACGAGGGGCAAGAATGAGGTCAGGTAATAGTGTGTAAGTATGTAAGGTATGTATGTATGTATATGTGTGTATGTGTATCTGTATGAGTACGGTCTTGTCTACCCCGGGACCGCGGTAGTGGAACAGGATAGGATGGGATATGGGATGGGGTGGATGTCAAGGATTGGATATGCTGGTTGCTGGTTGCTGGTGTTGGGTATGGTGGGAAGAAGCAAATGATATGAAAATGTACGAGTTGTACAAAAGATTGGGTGTGTGTGCGATTTGAGTTGAGACGGGGTCGAGTAAGTTGAGTTCCAAGAGAAGAGAGGTGGAATTGATTGGTCTCTGTCTCTCTGTCTTTTGCTCGCTCCTTTGAGCCCACGAAGTCAGATCAGAGAGATGATAGATGATGGATGATGTTGGAGGGATGGATGTGGAAGAGTAATGGATGATCGAAGGTCAGACCCAGCAAGGACAGATTTGACGTGATGTGATATGTGAGTGTGAGATGTCTGTGCCCTCTGAGTCTGAGTCTGCGTCCGTGTTGGAAATAAGAACGATAATATTATTAATGGAATAGAATTGAGATGGTCCCGGCGAATGGGTACACGGGTTTTTTAGGTTGCCCGCTCTGGCACAGTCCGCTACCTCGAACTTTAAACGAGAGTCTATTTAAAATACACCTGGCTTCGGTAATTTAATCCTTCCAAACGAAACAGATCCAGATACCTGATACCCAAGGTACAAATACCTACCTTAAGTTATACCAAAGATATCACTTACTGTACTTGTCATGTGAATCAGCCTCCGTCCTCTCTCCTCTACTCTACTTGTTTCGCTTGGGGTCGAAAGAAGGATCATATAGGATCGGATGAGGGTGTGAAGCGGACTGTAGATGGAGGATGTGCGAATGCCACTGTTAGACACGGATACGTACGGAGTACATTGATCCGTATTCTAGTAGGTAAGGTACTCGGTCGAAGCAATGCTGAATAAGGTATATAGTACGTTGGGCACAGAGAGCTAAAGCAATCAAGGACAGAAAAGTAGGTAGTGCTGACATGATTTGGGCCTCGTGCTTTATCCGAGAGGCCAGGGCTGACGGCCCCTTGGCTGGCTGATCGCTTTGTTTCGGACTTGCTTGGTGACTTGTTTGATCAGACGAGTGACTCAAGGGTGTGAGAAGATGGTGGAAGTACCGCATGTTGTCTACAGAGCAAAGTAGGTAAGGTAAAGTAGGGAGGATGGAAGTGACTGCTCACAACTTATATATCGGTGAGTAAGCGAGCCGACAGTGTCACAGGACCATTTCCCGAACCGCACTCATCACGGGCGCTCGAAGTCGATGCCGATGCGCAAAAACCAAAAACCAATTGATCAGAAACAAGAAAGCCTTAAGGGTATGGATGGTCATCGTACAGATATCTCACTTTAAGGTTTTCCATCTAACCGAATGAAGGTCGCTTTGCAGCGGCCATCTGCATCGCACATGCATATGGTATGGTAAGGTAGGTACCTTAGGTAGGAAGGTAAGGTAAGGTAAGTTAAGGTAAGGTAAGGTAGACAACGCATCGCATCGCATCGCATCGCATTGCATTGCATTGCGATACAGTGCTGCAGTGCAGGGTGCAAAGTAACCAACGTACTTCGGACAGGGACGGCAACTGGGAACATGGCATGGCATAGCGTGGCACAGCATGGCCACAGGGTTGCCCGCTCGTAGGGTGCAGTGCGGTGTAGTGCATGCACTGGACTGGGATGCAGCAAATCTCGCTTTGGGACCGAAGCGAGCGGATGCAATGCACGCAGGCTCAGCCCGTCCCTTAGTCTCAATAGTGCCGCCGCCTTGGGCCCACCACCCGGCTACTACGGTACCTTACCAAGTACCATACGTGACCTCGGATGCGGGTAGGTAGTGTAGTAAAGGTACAGTAGTAGGTAGCCAGGACGCGTACTCTCTTGACAACGATCAATTTCCGGTACAGAAAGTAAACTTGTTCGTACCTTGTCCAGATCCCTCTTGTTGGAGCTCTCAGTATTCAAGGACATAACAAAACACACCAACATGCAACATCTCAGAGCCATAGTAAGGGCAGACAAAACAAAGCAAAACCAGAGGAGAAAGCAAAAGCAAAGGTTTAACCTGAAAGAGCCTGAAAGGGCATCAAACTGGGGCCGACGCCCGGGTCGGAAAAAACAGAAGGTATATCAAATGAAGATGACGGAAAGACAGGTCACGTCACGGGCGGGAAAGGCTGCCACGTGAGGATCTGCTGAAAATGGCAAATTAAAAGTCGTCCTCTCGCAGATTAATATCGAAGGGAAAGTATCGTCAAGGTATGGTACGGTAAGCTAAGGTAACCCCGAGATTTCGGTACTTGGGTGTCAACGTTTGGTCATCTGATGGTCATCTGACCAATGTGAACCCCTTGCCCATCAACAGCAAGAATTATGACCGTCTTCGTTCCTCAGATGTAACTCTTACCATATGCCAACCTTTGCACAGACGAAGCCCGTCCGCTTTGCCGTGTCCATTGCGTTAAGGTAATAAGCAATGGACGCCTGAGTACGGGCCGCCCAGTTCGGCACGCTCTGTCACTAAGGTACCTAAGGCGTTTGTATCTGTACTTCGTGACACGGTCGAGTCCAAAATCGAGATTTGAGAACAAAAGATGCTGGTGTAACATAACATAACCTATGCCATCAGAGTTTCGAGGGGCGGATGGACAGATACTGTACCGTGAAAGGAAAAGAGATCCTTCATTATTAGCCTTGCTCCTCAAGACTATCAACCCACGAATCATCGTTCGTAAGGTGCAAAGGGCCTCTGCTCGATCTTTCTTGATCTCTACTGGTCTCTTTCGAATCCTTGTCGTGTGCATCCCATGCAGTATTTGTAGGTACAGTACCTTCCTCCCGTTCAAGAAGCCACCAGGCGCCGCCATTCGCGAGCCCTCTGACGGGCTGGCTATACGGGATAAGCAGAGGTAAAACAGGGGAAAGCGGCCCAGCATGTGGGAGTGCTCGGAGAAAAGCTCAAATGAAGGTAAGGAGGGAAGCCGACCGGCTGATGGCACAGTCCTGACTCGATCCGAGTCAGGGCTGATCGCGGAATGTCAGGCTGATGGAATTTTGCTCCATGAGGGCTGGCGGCCTCACACTTTTTACTATAGGTACAGATACCGTGAACGGTCTCAGACAGTTGCTGCGTTTGTGCGAATAATCAAGACGGTGTTCCCTCAATTGATGGTCTGATGTAAACTTCCTAGGTAGTGAAAGACCAAGAACTGTAGCTGAGGCCAGATTAGAGTCAGTGCTCACTGTCGGCCCGTCAGAAATCATCCGTGGTGGAAGTATCGTAGGTAGTCTCGCGAAGTAGCGAAGCGCCTACATGCCAGGCTGCTCATCACCGATCCACTTGTGCGACTAGTGACCCGACGGCCTGAAGCTTACCGCCACTAGGACTTCGCGCAGTTCAGCCTGACTAAGGTATACGAGAAGTAAAGAGGAGCGATGTACGTGGCTCCTTGGTGGGGAGACCCATTGTCATCGCGGAAGTGTCCGCCTTCGTAATCCTAAGATGTGACAAGTCTCGTCCACTTACTCCGTCCGAGCTCATGCTTCGGCTGCTTCCTTTGCATGCCCGCAAGTCAGTACTTGTATGATGGTGTGAGGATGAACGCGAAATTGAAACCTTTTGACGCCTCGACGACTAGGACATTGAGTCGAATGGTGATGGCCGGCCCGCTGGCCGCCTGTCGTTAACCACACCCACACACATGCCGCAGTGGCACCTATCTGCGGTGAACACCTCCGCAGCTCTGTTCCGCGCCTTTGGGTTCGAAACTCTCCAACAGTCCGGTGCTGCGGCCTTTGTTACGGGAGATGGCCGGTAAGCTGCAGCAGCGTGTCTCACTGGCTGCGACTTGAGACGGTGGCGACGCTTGTGAAGCGACCGTGTGGGATCGCTAAACACCAACCCTTCGGTCCCTGCGGCTCGCTCCTTTCAGCGGTCAAGTTCTTGGCCAGATCTACCGTCCTGGGCGCGAATTCAGCTACTACTGGCTGCTACTGGGACGGTAAAAGGTACACCAAGCTCATAGTAATATAGTACTCTTCTCCAGTCTTGTGACACTGGTTTCGGCCGACATCCGGCTTAGTAGACTAGCTGTGCCTCGAGAGCACAGCTCGTTTCGACTTCCCAGGCTCCGGAGAGAAGCCGTCCGGAGGGAGCCATATGTGGACAGCGGGAAGGAACAGTGTGCCGGGCGTCAGGCATTCTTGTGATTATATTTAGAATCTTGACATTTATCGCTTCTGTCGACGTGCTCACGGGGCGCAGAAGGATTCGGTACCTAGAACGGCAAGTGGGCCAGTGCACTCGGGTGGGCATGGAGTTATGGATGGACGGCCTTCAAAGCTGCATGACATGAAGGCCGCCTCGTCGATTCCCATCAAGTGTAGATGAAATGCTGGTTTGCCCATTTCCAGTAGCCGCCGTATCTTCAATGGCTGCGGCGATGCAAGATTTTGTGATTGATGTCCCCTACACCCCTGCCCAGTTGATGTAGCGTTTTACCCGATGGCCTGCGGCTCAAACCCCGTCAAGGAAGAGGCGTCATCCTCTTCCTTGCTTTGAAACGACAGCCACCTTCACGTACTCGTACATACAGTACACGCAGATGAGGCTGGGAGCAAGAGCTGTGGCCCCTGTATGGCTGCTCTTGCTGCTGGTTAGACGCCTTTTGCTGCAGCTCCTGCAGCATAATTTCATCGCACGGCCCGCTCCGACCAGTGCGCTGATCTTATGAATCCTTGTTGAAATGTGCATTTCAGCTTTCGAGCCGAGCACTTGCTTTCATCCTTTCTTGGGTGTAAGTTATCGCATGTACCCCCGACTCAGGTAGCCTCAACTTCCAAGCGATGTAAGTAACGGCCGGCCGTCACACCAAGAGGAAGCTTATTGCAGAGCAATCAGGGATCTGCGCCTTTCAGAAAATTGCCCATCGTTCTGATTCATTTTACTCTTAGAGTGCAAGGACAGATCAAAGAAACCAACTCTTCCCGCCTCCTCCATGTTGTAGCTCAACGTAATGTCATGTCGTGAGGCGCATCCGTCAAGGTGTTCAGTGTCTGTTGATCCACACCACCTTGAGGCCGCTTCGATGTCCATAACGGAGTGTTACGGCTGTGTTTCGGAGAAAACGTCGTCCCACATTTTCTCAGGCACCCTCACCCTCACCCTCACCCTCACCCTCACCCGCAACATAGAAGGGCTTGCAGCCATCTTCTGACAGGAGTCGGTCCGTGCTCTGTGCTGTCACATTGAGTGGCTTTTCGATGACTGCTGGTTGCATGGGGTATGAAAACCCGCTGATCCATGGATGGCACAGACACACAAGCTGTACAGTAAGAGGACCATTCACTTTAGAGCCCGCAGTGTCTTGACCCTGTACAGAGCACCTGAAGGTGAGGTAGAATTGGAAAAGTGTAGCTTTAGGTAGGCCTAAGATATTATTGATTGGTACCGTATGGAGTGGAAAATTACGGTAAGGTATTATTATAACGAAAAGCCAAAGCCGAAGGGAGTATCGCGCTATTGTAATATACCTCTAACCTTGGCGCCGGCTGGTTCCTTCCGAAGTTTGTTTGCTGGTTGGTAAGGTAGAACCTTGTTAGGGAAGTCCAGTGACTGATATTGCATGCGGGCCTACTGCAACTTGAACCCTGAAGTCGGGGACTAAGGTACCGTACCTAAAGTACCTAAAGTAAGGTATTTACGGGTATCTTTCCTAAGGCCTCAGAGGCAGTAAGGTACCTAGACCGTTCCATGCAGCGGGCCGCGGCACCCATGGTCTAGGTAGGCGTCTGGTCTCTAATTCAAGGTCAGGTCAAATCAGGTCAGGTAGAGAAGAATAATAAATGCCAATGATGACAGGTCATACTTCGTACAGTATGTACCTTATGCTTTGATGTGTCTGATAATGCGAAGCTGGGTACAGTTACGAAGTACGGCATCATGGCGCTGATACGGTGGCGAGCTGGGATATAGCTCTAGCCGGTGATCGGCCTCTCCTGATAATCCTTCCTACCTAACCTTAAGGCACTGTAAGGCACTCAGACGCTCCAACCAATAAACTCTAAAATCACACCATGCCCGCCAGCTGACCAATCTCGTTCTCTTCCTCCTTCCGAGTGATACCTAGATGGTGAGATGGTAAGCCGGTAGGCAAAGTGACCAGTCATATGGCGGCCTGACTCTAGGCCCGACTCCTCACAAGATATCCCACTGCCTTACCCCTTAAGGCATCTAAGCTAAGGCCTGCAGCTCAGCCAAACTAGGTACTTTAGGTACCTAAAGTATGAAAAGAAAAGCCACGGCGGTCAATGTTCATCGTCCGAGTCGGTGTTGCTGGAATCTCCCTCTGGCATAACCACGCTGTTGAGGTAGGTAATCTGTCGATTGCCGCAACGTACCGATCAGCTAAGCCTCTCGAAATGATGATGACCCTTAGCTTCGAAAGGAGAAACAAGAGAGATTGATCTTGACTCGATGTATGCGCAATGATAATATAGTATCAGTCATAGACTTACGAAAGGGACCATGATGCCGATCAATTCGGTGATCCTATTCAACCCCCCGGGCCCAAGTACTTCATCATCCTTGAGCTTCTTACCGACAGTGTAGCTGCGCAGCCGAAGAATATCTATGTTTTCGTTTCCGCTGTCAAAGCCCTGGAGTGGTAATTCAGCAATTTCAGAGATCAGCGCTATAGTGTCTGGGAAAAAGAAACAGGAGATTCCATATGAGTATTGTGAAAGAGTGCTCACACGCCGTGTGAAATGAGTTCTTATGTGGTAGCTGAAAACAGTGTAAAGAAGCAGCTCACCTTGGGCTTCGTCTTCAGTGCGTTCTCGCTATTCTGGCCCACGAATGCCTTGACCACTTTCTTCACGTCCTTGGGTATCCCTCCGAAGAATTCTTTACGGAGGCCAGGGTCCATCAGGACGCGCTTTATCTTGTGGGATTTTCTGTCCACATCCCGGCGTAGAAGCGCAAGGGGTTGCGCTTCAGGCATCCACACGCCCCCACCTGGCAACAGACAATTATATCAGTAAACTGGCCGACTTATTGCATCTCACTGTAGGACAAACAAGGTGCAGTATTGGTGATTCGGAATGAGGACCATACAAGTTCAGAGAAGACGTACCCACGAAGCTCCCACCGGGCTGGATCTGAACGTAATATCCAGCATACGGCCCTTTTCTGCCGGTCCTAGACCTTCGTTTTTTCAGATCAACCCAGGATGAATATTTTATGAGCGCGACTGTGCTTACCAGGCTGCAGAAAAATATATCTGAAACAGCGTGGACTGTTAGTGACGAGACTGGCTAAGACCGCAAACCACTCGACTGAATGACGTGTTGACGCGGGCAGATAACTTGCCTTGTAGGGTGTTGGGTCAGGACTGAATCGTATGTCTCTATAAATCCGGAACGTCTGTTGTTGAAGGGGTGCGAATCAGCCAGATTCAACACGTCCCTCTGTCAATTTTTGCTCGCATACGTACTAGGTCTTTGGGTGGTAACTCGGGGATGGTCTCATCCTTCTCGATGATTTTCTCCGTCAGACTCTCCACAAACGTATCGAAATCCTTCTTTGATGTTCGGTAGTCTGCATCGTACACTGAAGATTTCGGCATTAGTTATATATTATAATGGCTGGAGTCAACGATCCAAAAAACGGGAGACAAGATGTGCGAGCTCACTCTTCAACCACTCTCGATCATTATTATCCGCCAGATCTCTGAGGAACAGCAGTGTATTGGGGTGTATAGTATCATCTCTATACGGCGTCTTCCCAGCTTCCCTGGCCTTCGGTATCTTGATCAAGACCTGCTTACCAGGCCCTAAGCCTGTCTTAACGCCAGGTCTCCAAAGTTCCTGCCCTTTACTTGAAGTCAACGTCCTGCCACCATTCTGTCGTCCAGCGCTTCTTCGTGTTGGCTTCTCTTCCTCACTATAATCATCTGCCTCCTCATCTTCTGATGCCCGCGGCGATGAGACGGCACTCGTCTCTTCGCCCTCGTAGCCGGAGCTTTCATCATCAGCCTCTGCGTTCGGTTCTGAACCGTTCGAATCCTGCTCGAAATACTGGCTCTTTTTGGGTGAGATGTTACTTGATGGGGGAGACACCTCTAGTGCTTTGGTCCGTTTGGATAGCCTCCGTGGTGCTTCAATAGTAGGTGAGAGCGCCCGTTTCCCTGGTGTGACTGTGGGAGACGATGCGACTTGCGCCGAAGCTGAACGACGTGTCATCCTGCAATAATATAGAATTATAGCAATACAGTGCAAGGTAGATGCAATGGCAAGTTATTGCAGAGCCAGTTCAAGCTAGAGCTGTGTATGGAGCATCATATGGCGACGATCAAGGTAGGTAAGGTAGGAGGTAGGTAGCTGTCGAGACTCTGACGTCTCATTGGTTGACACGCATTCGCGTTCGCGTGGTATATCTAATCTACGCGTCCCTAGCTTACCTTACTGCTGGTGAAATTATTCCCGCAACAATGTCAGCGACTCAGTCAAGCTTCCAACGAAAGAAGCAGAAGATCCTAGAAGGACTCGCAAAATCAGACGATGAGTATACTGATCTTTCTCCAAAAGGTTCTGTCGACGCAGGCATCCGTGACTTGATCGCAGAGATCAACCAACTGGATGGGATTGTAACGACGAGCAGCTGTGCGGGTAGAATAAGCGTTTACCTTGAAGGCAGGAAAGACTTCCACAGGAAGGGGAGTAATGTGCATCATGCCGAACCAGATGTCAGCACTCAGGACCCTCAGCTAGCGCAAGCAACCGTTCCTGGAGGTAAAGGCGCAGGAGGCAGGTGGCTCTATGTGTCTCACGATCCGCTACAGCTGCAGCGCAGCACGGATCTTGAGGACGTGCATGTCATGAAGCTTTTCGGTCTCTCCCCTTGTCTCGCTGGACCAGGCACCACGGTCGACAAAGCGACGCGATATGTGCGTGTTGCCTTTGAGCCCATGGTAAGACCTTTCACGTTGGCCGACGAACAGGGATATCGCTGATGGGGCAAGATCCTTCACGTGATGACGGCTTCCTTTCGGCACGCCCAGAAAGTGCTATCTGCTGCCATCAATGCTGGGTTCCGGGAGAGTGGCGTGCAGAGTCTACGTAATCTTTATGACAACGAAGCGCCCCCTATGGTGGCAGTCAGGACATCTGGCCTTGCGCTTGAATCCATTATAGGGCATCTAGAGGAAGGCGAAGGTAAAGAGTCTGTGAGGTGTATTGTCACTGAAGAATATCTCCGGATCATCGTCGGGTTGATAAACGAGAGGTTCAAGGCTAACACGGAGAGGATCCTACGGTTCAGGAGGCACCTTCTAGGCCCAGATTCTGGGCACAAATCCCTCAAAGGTGACACAGAAGGTTGGGAGGATGCGGATGCTAGGCGGCGACGCAAGAGAGCGGAAGGATTGCAGAAGAGCCGGGAGCTGCGCAAGGAAAGGACAGCTCCCTCCCCACCACCTACCATAGAAGATCCCGACCTGAAAATATGGGACGAAAGTCACATACCAAACATATCCTGATCTTCGAGCGTCAATCAAAGTCATAAATGCACACGTATCGGGAGCGCAAACCCCCATCCTAGCCTTGCCTCCTCCCTCGAATCATAAAAGCCGTCCTTTCTTGCCCTTCCATCTCGTCGCCCAACCTGAGCGGCTCTTCCAAAACCACATACTCCACATCCACGCACCCCGCACCCCTCAACATGCCCTCTATCTCCTCCCTCGCAAACCCATGGTGAGCAATCGTATGCGCCGCAGCCCCCATCAACTTTTCCCCATCCTCCCCACCACCATGATGAGCGGCCGCGTGCGCGCCACCATGCTTCCCATGCGCATGCCGCACGAAATCAACAATCAGCAATACCCCCTTTCCAGGCTTCAGCCGCTCCACCAGGCGCTTCGCCGCCAGGGCCGGATCCTCGAAGTGGTGGAAGCCCAGATCCACGACCGCAAGGTCGAAATCGTAGAAGTCCGGTCCACTGACGGAAGGCGAGGGCTTCTCGCGGCCGAGCAGGTCGCCATGCGTTGCGGACATTTGCGTCGGGGAGAAGCCCTGGCGCGCGGCTCGGGCGTTGTACTCGTTCACCATGTTCTCGGAGACGTCGATGCCGCGGAACTCGGTGGCGTAGGGTGCCAGTGCCTGTGGTCTTGCGTGAATTTCTCGATCAGAAGGTTGCTAGGGCTCGCGGCGCATGGGGTGCGTACCCTAGATGCCATCCCGGGTCCGCAGGCATAATCTAAGACCCTTACACTCTTCGCCGGGTCATGGTTCCCTGTGTTCGCGGACTGCTGCTCTCGGACCCACTCCACGCCAATCCACTTTAGTCGGCTTTGGATCTCTCTAGTCACCTGGGCGAGTAATTCTTGTTGCCTTGGCTTGCTGTCGTAGCTTCCGGCAGCATTGCTAGAGAGCGAGGTAAGCGTTTGTATCAAGAACAAGCGGTCTTTGATGGAACGTACTCCCAATGCTTGCGATTGATCTCAGCGACTTCGTCCATGATATTTGTTATTCAGATTTGCACGGGCGGTTCTATGTTTCTAGCTTATGAGGGCCGCTTGATATTTCAATGCAGTCAAGTAGCCTGAGTGAGGAAGCAGATATATAGATAAGTTTCGAGGGACGGCGAGGACGAGTGGACGGAACGTTCGTCTCTTATAGTAGGAGGCAATGCCACAACGGAGCCATTGTCATAAGTTTCCGAGCAAACTCAAAGATGTCTCCGCCATGCCAGGGTTCGCCAGAAACTTCTACGAAGACTGAGGTACTCTCCTTGTTCACAGACTACGTCCCGAGGCAAGTGAAGTAAATTTTAGAGTTGAAGTTTCGTTACGGTTCATAGTTACGCCTGATAAATCCAAAGACCTGCACCAGGTGATGACGAAGACCTATCCATCGGCTTCGCAAGCAAGGCACGAGGATCAAGCAGAAGGCCAGCACTCCCTGAGACAACTTTTGTGATCCGTTCGCCACCACACAACCACGCCGACTAACCAGATCCCGAAGAACCGGAGTCGTCGCGGAGGACCTTCCTCAACAATCTCTCCAGCACACTCCACTCGAGCGCGGCTGCCATCGCCATCTTGAGACACCCCTTGTCGGCAGGCCATGGTACCGAGACGTCACCGAACGGTGATGGGCTGGTCCGAGGGCCAGCCTGGGCTGATGTCATGGCGAATGGGACAAGTGCGGTCGATGTCGTCGCCTCACGTATGATGGCGGCGTAGTGCTAGTGAGTCATCAGCAACATACTATCTTAATGTGCTCCGCGCCTCAGTAAGATAACAGAGCATCTTACGAACTGTGAAGCGGGCCTAACGACGAGGGGGAAAAACATCGGATAGAGGGTATAAGGCCCCAACTCACCTCTATTACATCCTCCGGAACGCCTTCCCTTCTGCTTAACGTCTCAAACGGCCAGAAAGCTGCCAATGGCGAGATACGAATACCCTGGACAACGGACTCAGCAGCGGCTACTAACTTAGCTCTCTGCCACTCGCTGAAGCCTGGCGCGTTCAGCCCGGCATAAATCAGCTCAGTGAGGAGTTCTAAAGTGAGTCCGGGTGCACCTCCGCGCTTCAGTTGGGTGACCAGTGCTCTGATCTGCTGTTCAGTCGCCCCGAAGAGCAGGTCACGATCCCCTATAGTGTATAGGTGTGTACACCACCACGGGTACTATGTGAGGGTCAGCGACTGGTGGACTCAATTGGGACGGGATGATAGCGTTATACCTTCTCTAAAGTACTAACCAAAGACTCGTATGTGCGTTGCAGACATTTTTGGCTGAACGGAGACTAGTGCAACAACAGGTATTAGGGCAAAACCGGACAGCTAGTGGAAAGCTCCGTATCAAGTGACTGGGATTTCAAAATGAACGATCAATCTTCTGGAACTCACACGATGTGGTTGTTCGGCATGCTTGACGAGCATTACCGTTTCTTCGCTAGTCAAGAAACTCCTGAATCCGGAATTGAACGGCTCGTCGTTTTGCATGATAATGGGGTTGCCGCCTTGCCAGACCACATTCTTGGCGCGGGGAAAGAGCTCTTTCATCAAGACATCTTGGCAGCTCATTTCAACAGCCACATGCCGGTCACCAACGCGGAGATGGCGGCCATCTTCTCGGCTCCGTGTGAATTTGTTGACGACCGCGAGGGCATCGCCATAAGAGAGGAACTCGACGAAACAGTCCATAGTCTTCGAGGTTGATCGTTCCATGATTACATGGATTGCCACACCAAGATCAGGGGTGATGATCTTCGCATTGCGACCAAGAAACGCCATAATCTCCTGTTTTGTGACAGAGTAAGGGATCTGATCTGTGGTTAGCGCGCGATGACATTGTCACCATTCGGTTGAATCAAAGACAATATAGTGAAAGCCAGAGGGCAACGTTGGTTAGGCTAGCTACTATTCAACTCAAAGCTTCTACTATACAAGCCTAGAGCAACTCGGAAAAGAGGCAACCCAACAAAACCACTCACGAAGAACTCACATTGCCAATCTTAACCACTCCCCACTCAGCCGGACCTGCCTCCTTAGACGCCTCAACGAAGGGCGGGGCTCCTCCTTGCGCAGCTGCCTCGAGGCTGGGCTGCCCATTCTGGGTGAGTGCTTGGTATTGACCACTTGCCCCAGGAGCTACTTGAGGGTACATCGCGTCTCCCCCTGGACGGTAGTGCCGAACGCGCTTGGAAGGTGGCATCGAGTCACTTGCTTGGTAGTTGTACCTGGGCTCGACTGGGCCATGGACATTCGGACCCGAAGCGAGTGTTTGGTTTATGGTACCAACGGTAGAGAGAGACGATGCTGTAACTTTTTGTCCATAGGGCGCTTGCTGCTGAGGTTGCTGAGAGCTGCCACCAGTGTATTGCTGCATGGTCCAAATGCCCGCAGTAGCTCCGGGCTGTGGATTCCAGTCAGGTGGAGCGTACAAAGGTGTTTGCACCGCTGGTTTATTTGAACGTCTCGTCACCCGGTTCGTGGTCCTACCTCCCACGACCGGTCTGGCTTGCGTATACTGCTGTGGCTGCGTTCCTTCCATCTGAAGATTGGTGTAAGGACTAGGCCAATGGACTGGGATTGGCTGCGGATTGGCTGCAAACGAGACGTCTCCATAAGACTGGGGGGGTTGCAATGTAGTCTGAAAAGAAGGACGTGCAAATGAGCCTTGTCCGTAGCTCCAGTTGTCAAGCGCCATGTTCGGCTGTAGGGCCTTCTCAACTACGCTTTGCCCATGCAAGCGAGTCAAGTTTCGCACGTCTTGCCCGTAAGCAACACCATAACCGCTTCGTAAGTCAGTCTGGGCTTGCCTAAAATCGCTTTCAGTACGCCCGTGTTTGTGCAGGCCTGTGTAAGGAGCCGCACTCGGCATGGTAAACCCCTGTTGCATTCCCGGCTGCAACGGTCCAGCTTGCGAAATGCTTGACTGGAGATAGCTCGGATGAAAGGAGGATGGTGATGTTGGAGATGATGCCTTATGCTGTTCTGTTATTTGACTCGCAACTGGAACTGAGCCTTGCTGGGCCGAGTGAGCAAAGCTCGGACGAAAGATGTTTTGTGGTGCTGAAGACGAGGCGTGTTTCTCCCCCTGTGCTTGACTAGCAAACGGAAGTGAGAATTGCTGTGCCGAGAGACCATAGCTTGCCTTAGAAGAATCGGTCTCTGGTGCAAAGCCTGTCATATGATATTGTGGCTCTGGATCGAATCCAAACTCGTCAAAGTTCGAAGCCTCATCTGATGACCGTTGTGATGCAGCTCGTTGGAGATGAGTTGGTGCATGACGATCGAGATGACTTGGGGCAGCACGCTGGAGATGACTTGGTGCGCTGCGCTCGAGATGACTGGATGCAATATCCTTGAGATTATCCTGGATATGAGCTGGTGCATAGCGATCAAGATAATTCGATGTAGCGGTCTGTGATGGAGTTTGTGAAGCATGCTGGATATCGGCTGGTGTATGGCGCTCGAGATACGCTGGTGAGGCATACTGTAGATGAGTTGCCACCGAGCCATCACTTGGCTGGCCGGACGTAACAGCAGGTAACTCTTGTGCTTCTGGAAGACTGTCCATAGGTGGCTTGAAATTTTTACGGATGTATTGCGCAGCTAGGAAATCGCGTCGACGCAAGTGTGCGGCTTCGATTTGTTGAAGCTGCATTTGCGCATCTATCATCCCCTGATTTGTAGCGGGTACTGAACCTGGAGGGTAGACTACAAGTTTGTCGACGTTGGTGTATTGTGCACGTTGAAAGGTGTGACTGTAGTCAGGTGGAAGGCCAATCCTGCTGTTTGTAGTAGACAAGTCTTGTGCATCTGAAGAATTAGCCACAGGTTGGTTGAAGTTCGTCGCCAAAAGGTGCTCACGTTGGTGGACTTGACCGTCATAAGTAGGTTGAACTTTCACTTGCGTGTCTACCATCCCACGATCTGTGGAAGGCAAGGCTTGATTCTCTGGCGTGTTGGCCAGAACTTGCTTGACGTAAGCCACCCAATCGGCTTCACGTTGTTCGGCTTCACGTCGACATCTCAAGATAAATTCATCCTGCTCCTGGGTCCTTGCCATCTCTGGGTTGGTGGCAGGCAAGTTGCGTGACTGATGCTGTAGAAGTGAACTAGCAGAGTTGCTGTGATCATGAGAACGTGTTGTAACAGTATTTTGCTGCTCATACCCCGATGAATTAGGAGTCTCCCACGGAAGATGTGAAAGTTCGTCGTTGGTCAAACCGGCAGTCCTTAGCATGTGGGCAAAGCTCGGCAGGATAGGGTAGGCGGTTCGCTCTAACCCTGGCTGACAATCACGCTTTGGTTCTCGTTTTGGCTCGGCCACTTCGACATCAGCATCGGTCTCCGACTGGTCATATGTACGCATAACACGTCTTCCACGTCCTCTACCTTGTGTGATGTCCTGTCTGACCGGCGGACACACAATCTCAGTGAGTCTTTCATCTGCCATATATGAGCGGTCCTTTTCACCCATACTCAATGCACGCTCCCCTTTAACTTTAGCTAGTCTGTCCAAGTAGGCCATTAGTGCCACTTTGGGCGGTTGGTACTCGATCTCTGCGTCTTCTGAGTGAGACGGTCCCGCCTTCTGGACGCTTTCATCTACCTTTGGAGTATGCAGTGCCTCAGATGGCTCAGCGAGTTGTGTAACTGGTTGTGCAAAGCCGCGAGCCCTGACAGCTGGCATGGTATGAGGCGAGACAGTCGCACCCGAGTCACGTCGCAAGCTCTCTTTCCATCCATCTTCTTGTTGATGAACCCACTGAGGGGCCCAAATGCTTTTACTCTTGTCTAACGGACCAGGTGGAGGAGGCAACATCTGAGCGCTGGTGGACGAAGCAAGAGTAGGAACACTGGTGCCGGATACATGACCACTTGGTTTTGGCAATGCATGGTCTGTTCCATGGTTATGGTTTGGCACATCCTCAGTAACAGCCACGGGAGGGTTGCTGGACTTCAAATCATGGAGCTTTGTCTGGTCATGGCCCGTGGACCGTTGATCCTAGGAAAGGCTCTATGTCAACGTTGCCCGGACCTACTGAATGGGACTTAGAGAAGATCCCCACCTCAAGGTCCGCAGTAGCAGGATGATTTCCGGTATCCGAAGAGGCGAACAGACGAGCACTTGAAAAATCAGTACCGAGATGAGGGTTGGTTGGTACCGGATACCGTTGCGAGTCCGGCTGAGTCGACGTAGCAACACTTGCTTCTGCCGGGTGGATAAGATTTGGAGTCTTGCTGAGGGATAGTGAAGCTCCTGTAGAAGCTGGACCAGACGAATCATGGACCGAATTCGCTGCTGGTGTGGTACAACCCTCACCGTCCCGCCGACACGGCGGAAAAACAGTCGGATCCGATTGCTGAGACATCTCTTTGTGGTCGCACCGGGAAACTGTTCATCTCAGCACGACCTCCGCCAAAGAGACCTCAAGCTGACTCGATATAGGAGAGGTGAAGGGCTGCAAGAGGGTGTAATGAATAGAAAGAGGAGCAATGTAAGGAATGAAAGGATACGTCTACCAGTGTTCACTGGGGCGAAGTCTGAGAAGGAGGAGACTCACCTGTTGACGATTCATATGTTCTCCTTGATGGAAGTTGAAAGCTGTTGACTTGATCAAGCTCGGGTTTGAGATTTGACCACACACTTATGTGAATCGACGGTTTGAGTCAGCAAAAGCAGTACTCATTATAAAATGGAAGCCTGCAGGGAGATGCAGAGGGTGAGCCACAACTCAGGAAGTTGGCCCAGGATGGAGGTTAGGGTGACGAGAGGGTGACGAGAGAATGACACCAAGGCATATGCCGACCGGGGATTCAAGAGACATAGAGACTTCTCCGACGCGTCGCAAAGGGGCTCGAATATACTCACAGAATATGAAGGATAGCGAACGTTGTGCGGTTGTCAAAGGTGAAGAAGATGGGAGGTTGGAAGACGCTTCTGTATGCAGAAGTTCGTGACGGAGCTTCAGGAACCTCAGCACACACACCTTCACTAGTGTGTTCCTGAATTTCCCGACGTTTAAGGCGAGTGAACAGACCTTTGATCAGTTTCTGTTATGAGGAATTCATTTGGTGCCTTTGTGAACGGCCATCTGCTATCGGTCGACGAACATGGTGCTCTTGCGACTGCTTTCTGGTGACCGATCAGAGTAATTCTACTCGTATCGGAAATGATTCTGGCAATCAGCTGAGCCCTATGGAACCTGCCTTACCTCATTGGAACCGCTTCATGCAGGTATCTTTACCAGACAGATTCTCGGTCATCTCCAATGGACTTTTCGATCGATACCGTAGTGCTCCCCTATCCCTGAGCGGGCCGTCGGACAGCAAGGGCCTTCACGAAAATGGAACCCCTGCCGCATCTCCTATGGACTGCTCGCCGAGAAGCTGCACAAGCTCTCTTGCGTCACCTTTATGCTTATACAACCCGCAGAAGCTCCTAGCAGATTAATCATAGCTCATTCCCAGCCCTATGATGACTTGGGACAAGGGTTCCCGTCGACCACGTTCCACATCGAGTGATCAGCTGACGGAAGGAATTGTAACTCACTGGAAATACCTGCCCTTGCAAGTCGTCAAGGAAAGACATTTTCCACTCGACTTCGTCCTACTTCACTTGACCCCAGCTGTGTTTGGTGCATCGAGCGTTAGCGACCTCAACATGTTCAGCAAGTATACAGCAAGCTTCAGCAATACCATCATTGATCACACAAACCTAGCTATTAGCTGCCGCAGTTGGTCGATGCTCGTTGAGTTCTTCAACGTGCTCAGTCTCAATCATCATCTCAACATCGGCGATGACTACAGAGCTGTTGTCTCGCACTCTATAAAAGGTTAGAGTTATCAACACACAACTGCAGCTGTGGAAAGAGGTATCCTCTAACTTCTCAGGCCAGGGTTAGTCCTCACGATATCCATGGGTATACAAAGCCTTTGGCGGGACGTCTTCGTCCATCTCATAGGCCCTGGAACCGTCGCGGTGGAGTGCTACTCTCGGGCTCCATGCGGGTTCGCAATCCTCTGGTACACCGTGATCGCAGACATGTTCGAGTTTAGGGTCTAGAAGTAAGCACTGCGTTCAAAAGCCTTGAGAAGCTATGTTAACATCCGCATGAACACTAGGTCACCGACAAAGCCTTGTTCCCAAGCATCCAATTGATACAGACTGGCTCCTACGGCTTCGTTCACTTGATCGAACGCAAACACCATGGCAGCAATGTATCGTTGATGCAACAAGCAGTCTGGCGACGGCTCAGTACGTAATGGAGAGTTGGCAAAGGAGGCCAGGTTCGATTTTCACGGCTCGTTCGTAGTACTCCTAGGCAAGACACAACATATCAATGCTACCATTGGTACGGCCTGTCAAGACATCTGTAGTCGATCACATCAATGTACATAGCCGTATTTCTTCAATTCAACATATGAGAGCCACGGAGGTTTACCACAGTATTTCAAGTGTGCAACCCTTCTTGAAATCCACAGGGCAGCGCGAACTCGATCCACATTAGACTCTGATGGCAGATCACACGTGCACGCATCATGGCAGAGATCACACTCATCGGATAGAGGTTCATTATGGCATAACGACGTTGATCTCGAGCTGCCCTATGCATCCAGACCAACGCCCCGAGCCCCAGTAAAAGGTCTAGCTCTAATCGAACTGTGAAATAGATGATGAGCATTTTCTCTACAAGTGGTACGCAGAATGCTTACTGGTGTCAAAAAAGATTCCGCTACAAACCGTGCTCTTGCGTTTAGCTATTTGATTGTCAGTTTCGAAAGACCCATCAGGTTGGCACACTGAATTGGTGGCCGTAAGGACGAGAGACATACGAAAAGTTTCATCTCTGAAATCTCCTTGTCAACCTCCTCCATGAACTGTATGATGAAGTCCACAAGTTTGTGCTTCAGCATCTCCTCCGTATGGAAATTGGTGACCAGAAAAGAAATATCATAGCCCTGCTACCAATCAGCCGCTGAACGTCGGGCAGCTTGCCACCTTTCGCAAGTTCCGAGGTCGCTGCAAACCCACCTTAACAGCCTTTCTTCGTAGTATGAAGAAGGCCTCCGCCCTCTGCATTAAGAATCTGGTGAACTTATGTACTAGGATATGCTCTATCTCATCCGCCTGCTTGATCTTGATGCTGACCCGCACGCTGTTTATGCTGGGTTCGATAAAGACTTTCTCGTTTTCATTCCGCGAGATTGTTAAAGGGTTCAGCAGGACCTCTGGCGAACTGGCGGCTTCAATCTCGGGGACATTATGTCTTTCTGACGTTTGCGATGCGAAATTGGAGAGCGAGAGTCCGGCAGTCAGCGAGGAGCGGACGCATTGCAGATAAGGGCGGAGTGATTGTGACTGTACTACATTAGCCGTGCGTTCCAGGCCAGCCATCTTTCTAATAATCGAGAAGAGATTTTAACTCATTAAGAACATACCATGTCCGTCTGTAGAGCGCCACGAGATCAAACACAGCTGCTACAGTTTCCCGCGGGGTCCTGACCCCAGGTTGTGGTGTCGTCCCCAGGCGATGAGGCCCTTCGGCAAATTCCGAATGTGGTATGGATTATTCTCGAAGTCCCTTTGGTTTTGTGGTTTTGATGTCCAGACGTCTGTTGCGGATCAGAGATCAACTTCGGGATAACGTTAGCAAGTTGTTGTAGTGGGCCTCGAAACGTTTCGTGTTAGCCACGCCAGGATACGGTAGACTTTACACTGCAAGGTAGCAGCGTTTACATCGACGTCGTCAACACCTTCCGAGAGAAGTACCCAGTCGTCAACAACAGACCATCGAACATCAACAATTTGCTGTGGCGCGAAGGAGAAATGGCAGCAATACCAGGTCAGCCGTGACAGTGACTGTCATGGTTCTTTTGCTTTATGTATACTTAGACTGACGTTTATTTACTACAGTCATTATTAAGCATCAGGGCAAACGGTACGATGTTGAACTCGACCCGACCTCCACCGGAGAAACCTTCAAGTACCAACTGTACTCGCTGACCGGTGTCGAGCCGGACCGCCAAAAGATACTTGTTAAGGGCGGCCAGCTCAAAAATGAGACCGACCTTTCCACACTCGGGGCAAAGCCTGGCCAAACCTTCATGATGATGGGGACCCCGGCCACAGGTGAAGGTTCCAATGTTGTGGAGAGACCTAAAGAGAAGATGAGATTTGTGGAAGACATGACCGAAGCCGAGGCGGCGAAAGTTGAGGGCGCCACACCTGCTGGATTACAGAACCTGGGCAACACATGCTACCTCAACTCCACCCTGCAAACACTGAGATCGGTTCCCGAATTGCAGGAAGAGCTCTTGAGATATTCTGCATCCGCGAGTGGCAGCTCTAGATCAGGTGTTGCCGAACTGGGCCAGTTTGGTCTCGGTGGATTTGGGGCGTCGATGGACCTTACAGCATCCCTACGAGACCTTTACAAGCAGATGTCAGAAACACAAGAAGGCTTCCCTCCACTCATGTTCCTCAACGCACTGAGGGCTGCTTTCCCGCAGTTTGCCCAGAAGTCCAGGACCGGACAGGGCTATGCACAGCAGGATGCGGAAGAGGCTTGGTCACAGATTGTGTCACAGTTGCGGCAGAAGCTGAAAATCAAGGATCGTCCAGCCCGTGCCGAGTCGGCCGAGTTAGATTCGCAACAAGAAGCACAGATATCGTTTATCGACAAATACTTAGCTGGTCGCTTTGAATCAGTCCTCGAGTGCGACGAGCCCGGTGCGAAAGAAGCGGGTGAGGAGCCAGTAAGGAGTGAAGATATCTTCTTGAAGCTTGACTGTCACATCAACAAAGATATCAACCATTTGCGAGACGGTATTTTGGCCGGTCTAGAGGAGAAAGTTGAGAAGAAGTCTCCAGCCTTGGACCGGGATGCTGTATACACCAAAAAGTCTCGAATAGCTCGCCTACCAAAGTACCTCACGGTTCATTTTGTACGGTTCTTCTGGAAACGTGAAGCGCAGAAGAAAGCGAAGATCATGCGAAAAGTGTCGTTTCAATCAGAATTGGACGTGGTGGAGTTCTGTACAGACACGCTAAGAAAGCAATTGGTCCCAGTCCGTGACAAAGTGCGGGATGTGCGCAAGGATGAGCAAGATGTCGAACGTGCACGGAAGAGGCAAAAGCTAGCGCACAAACAGGAAGAAGATAGGGATGCTGAGCTCAAGGCTCAAGGCCCGGCGAGTGAAAAGCGGGTAGCGGAGGACAAGACAGGGTCTAAACCAAACGGGGATGCGGAAATGGCAGATGCGGTATACAAGACCGACGCCGAATATGAAGCGGAACGGGCTGCCTCAATGTTAGCGGCGAAGAAGGAGCTTTACAAACTCATCTCCCCGGAGTTGGTGGCAGACGAAGGTGCGAACAAATCAGGGCTTTACGAGCTGAGAGGAGTCATCACGCATCAGGGTGCGAGCGCTGACAGCGGTCACTATACCTCTTACGTGAAGAAGCAAGGTGTCGTGGATTCAAAGACTGGCAAAAGAAAAGAAGAAGATGGAAAATGGTGGTGGTTCAACGACGATAAAGTCACCGAAGTCGACGCTGAAAAGATCGAGACGCTGTCTGGTGGTGGTGAGCTTCTGTGTTGGTGTTCTCCTTCCTGCAGTAGCTGACAAGGACATCTAGGGGAGAGTCATTCGGCTTTGATTCTGCTGTATCGTGCCATCGACCTGCCGACCGCCGAGGAAGTGAAGGAGTGACGATGAGAAGACCTGACACAAAGACAACGGAATCATCGAGCATCCAGAATTCAAGCGTTTTACTCTTCGTAGAATTGAATCCAGCGTGATTCCCTTCAGAAGGGCTCATGGCTTAGCGACCATCAAGTATGACAATTACGTAGAATAGCATGATAATGGCTCGCACACTCGCGCGGACCCGAACCCATAAGTAGCAATGACCCATCTGCTCCACACTGAAACTCAATTGTACTCCCTAAACTCCGAATCAGTTCGATTACGGCCAACTCTCCTCATGTCGCCTACCCCTGAATGACGGCTGAGCACTGGAAGGCTTCCACCACGCACTCCTGTAGACGTGACGACCAGCTTCTGATGCCTTTGTGCACGCAGACTCAGGCGCACAGCGTGAACTTCGCAGACTCGGTTCGTAGACCGGAGGGCACCGCCCAAGGTCTTCATAGACCCAGTCAACCCTCGCACAAATGCGCAGACCGTCACCGGTCCTATCCCAGCCCTTTCAACACCCAGCCAGTGTTTCCCCCCCAACAACCTCTCACCTACCCTCCCTCCCCAACGACGCCGCTTCCTCCCCACTCCTCCCGTCCTTCCTAGCCGCCAGTCCCTGAATCTTCCTCTCCAACCCAATCCTCTTCGCCACCAACGCCCCCCGCATTTCGTCCAACTGCGCAATAATTTCTGCTGGCGTGGCTTCGCGGCGGGATTTGATTTCCTGTATTTCAGATCGAACGTTTAGCGAAACCGTAAGACGGAAGAACTGTAGGGAAAAGACATTGGGTTTGAGCGGAGAGGAGATGGAGGGATACGACGAGGAAGAGAAGAGACACCTTTTTCATTGTCTGTTGCGTCTTGAGCCCGGCGCCGTACCAGGCACCTGCGATGGTTATGGCGGTGACGGCGCCGGTGAGGACGAGGCGGCGGACATTTTGTTGCTGGGACATGTGTGGATGCGGTTGGAGGAGGGTTGATGGGCGGTTTCGTCATTTACCATGCCCCCGATTACTTTCTACAAGTGGTTGTATAGCCGTCCATGGTGGTCGTTGCTTGCGGGAGGGAACACACGGTGTGTCGATCCCTGTAAATACGGAGCCTCTAAGTCGGCCCTAAGACCGAACGCTTGATGATTGGTTGATTGCGCGTCGAAGAACGGAACAAGCGGGAACGGGGACCCTGCATACCCGCGAGTAAGCCCCGCCGACGTCACCGTAGGCCGCAAGCAACCACGATCTTCCTGAACACGCAACAAATCTCGCAAGTCTTCGACCCTCCCATCATTAACTTCTCTCTCCGCCTCTCTCCACCCTCTAACCCCTCTCCCCCTCATCCTCACAGTAGCGCCACGCCCCACACTCTCCTCCCACTTCCAACCCCACCATCT
>JAABUU010002519.1_pt1 | contig 25939 bp, 24 predicted proteins | sample 5559301 | NCBI WGS metagenome assembly JAABUU01 (sample SAMN10711884, study PRJNA513360) | rock metagenome | isolation source: Antarctica rocks | place: Antarctica: Victoria Land, Richard Nunatak white | reverse complement strand
CCCCCTGCCCACCCCCCGCCTGACCAGCCCGAACCAGGCACAAGGCCGCACAGTGCTCCTGCGCCACGAAGAAGGCTTCGGCGACACGCTTCAGTTCATCCGTTACGCCCCTATGCTGGCCGGGCTAGGCGCGCGGGTGCTGGCCTGGGTGCCACCCCCTCTGACCCGTCTGGTCGCGCGCATACCAGGCATAGCCGCCGTCGTGCCGCCCGGCACCCTGCCACTGCCGCACGATGCCTGGATTCCGATGCTCAGCCTGCCACGCCTATTCGGCACAACGCTGGACCAGATGCCCCCTACCGCCCCCTACCTGCACGCCGATCCAACCGAGACCGCCCGCTGGGCCGCCCGCCTCCCCACCGCCGCACTGAAGATTGGCATCGCCTGGGCCGGCGCCAGCCGCTCAACCGATCCCGGCGCCGCCGCCACGGACCGAGTCCGCAGCACCACCCCGGAGGTCCTAGCGCCACTGGGCACGATTCCCGGCGTGCGCCTAGTCAGCCTGCAATTCGGAGCACCGGCGCCCCCCGGCATGGTGGACGGCATGGCCGGCATCCAAGACTTCGCCGACACGGCTGCCCTGGTCGCCAACCTGGACGCAGTTGTCAGCGTGGACACCGCCGTTGCCCACCTCGCCGCCGGCATGGGCAAGCCCGTGCTGCTGCTCGACCGCTACGACAACTGCTGGCGCTGGCTGCACGCCCGAACCGACAGCCCCTGGTATCCCACCCTAACCATCCACCGCCAGCCTACCCCCGGCAACTGGCCCGCCGCCGTAGCCAACACAGCGGCAGCTCTCAACAACCTACGGCTCGCTTCTCCCTCTCCCTCCGGAAGAGGGCCGGGGTGAGGGAAACAACCAGCACCGGCTTCGGCCAGCAACGAGGCTCTCCGGCTCACAATATTCCGAATCCCACCTGTAGAGCCTCCCTCACCTCAACTCGGAGGAGAAGCTCAGTGTATCTCCCCAGAAGCCCGAACCGCCGCTCGCAGCTTAGCCGGAGAAAAATCCGGCGCCGCGCATACATCAAGGATCACCTTCTCCCGCCGGCTAACCAGCGCAATCGCCTCCGGCAGCTTCCGCACCGCCTCCGCCGGTATCACCACCGCCCCATGGCAATCCGCATGGATCACGTCGTCATGCCCAACATCCATGCCGAACACCCTCACCGGCTCGCCAAACCGGGTCATATGAACATACGCATGGCTAGGCCCGATACGTCCGCCGATGATCTGGAACCCCGGCGCCAGCATGTCCAAATCCCGAAAACTGCCGTTGGTGACGCAGCCCTCCGCCCCCAGCGCCTTGTGGACGGTGCTATGAACCTCGCCCCACCAGGCGCCATAACCCGGCGGATCGTCCCGGTCCTGTAGCACCACCACCGTCGGCAGCGCCGCATCGGCCACATAATCGTACCAATCCAGCCGGTCCGCCACCGTCCCAACCGGCATCGCCCGAGCCGCGATAGCGCCCACGCGCGCCAAGCCGACGACCGGCTTCAGCGCCCGGTCCGCAGCGACCATCGGCTCCGTCGTAAACCCGATGGCCCGGCGCTCCGGCACAATCAGCTCCAAGCCGTTGCAGATGGTCGGGGTATCCCACCCCCGCAAAATTTCGAGGTCGGCAGCCGTGAACGGATACTCAGGCATGGCAAATCCTCCAGGTCAGGCAAAGCGGCGCGGCGAGTATGGCGCGGGATTGATGACCGGCGGCAACCCGCCCAGCAGGTCCGCCACCAGCCGGCCGGTCACCGGACCCGCCGCCAATCCGACATGGCCGTGCCCAAAGGCATGCATCACATCGGCGCAGCCGCTTGCCGGTCCAATGACCGGCAGCCCGTCGGCGATGCTGGGACGGTGACCCATCCAAACCGTCACCCGTTCAGCCGGCAAATCCCTCGGCAGGCCCGGAAACGTCCGCAGCGCATAGTCCCGCAGGATGTCCGCCCGGCGCCAGTCCGGCGCAGCATCCAGCCCCGCCAATTCCACCTGCCCGGCGATCCGTAGGCCGCCACGCGTCATCGTGACCGCCATCTTGCCGTCGCTGGGCATGATGGGATGGCGCGGCCCCGTGCCAGGCTGGGAGATCACGGCATGATAGCCCCGCTCGGTTTCCAGCGGCACCCGGTCGCCGGCGGCACGGGCCAAGGTGCGGGACCGCGCGCCGGCGCAGATCACGGCGGCGTCGCACACGACCTCACCATCCCCGGTCAGCACGGCCTGCAGCCGCCTTCCAGCAATGCGGAACCCCCTCGCGCCAGCCCGCAGCAGCGTGGCGCCCTGCCCGATTGCATGCTGCACCAATGCAGCCACATAAACTCCAGGATCAGTGCAGTTGCCCCCTGCCTGTACCAGCGCCCCAAAAGTATAGCGCCGGTCCAGCTCAGGCTCCTGCTGCCGCAACTCATCGGTGTCAAGTTCCAGCCACTCCACGCCATTCTGACGGCGCAGCCGCCACGCCAGCGCCTCCCGCTCGAAGTCAGCGCGGGCCGGAAAGACATAGAGCAAGCCCCGGCATTCGATCAGATTCTCGACGCCAGCCTCCGCTGCCAAGGCGCGATGCCGCTCCGGCGCATCCGCCACCAGGGGACGCAACGCCCGAGCCGTCGCCTCGACCCGTCCCACCGTGGACCCAGCCCGCACAAAGCGGGCAAGCCACGACGTCAGCTTGGGAAGATACTGCCACCGGATCGCCAACGGTCCCAACGGATCCGTCAGGAACCCCGGCACCCGACGCCAGAGACCCGGCATGGAGGGCGGCACGACAGACGAAGGACTAAGCCAGGCCCCATTGCCATAGCTTGCCGCCTGCTCCCCGCCGGGATCACCCGGCTCGATGATCGTGACCCTATGTCCATCGCGCGCCAGTTCCACGGCGCAAGCGGCACCGACAATGCCGGCACCGATCACCGCAACATGCCGCGCCATCCCAGCTTATCGGCGGACGATGGCCTTCTCCTGGCCCCACTTCTCCGGGCAGCGGATGCGAAACGGGCCGTCCACCAGATAGGTGAACACCTTGCGCTTGGGATCTTCGGGCGACCGGCGCCATGCCTGTATGGTCCCGCCGTAATAGGCTTCCTCGGCCCGGGCCGCGTGCAGATACAGCCGTCCGCCCACAGCCTCCTCGGCTACCTCGTCCGTCACCGGCCAGGTGCCGGTCTCATACCGCGTCGGCTCCGGGCCGACGCGCTTGTTGCGCTGTCCTTGTTTGCACAGCAGATGCAGGTCCACGACCAAAAGCCAAACTCCCAACACGCCAACGGGGCTGCACGGGACGATCCCGCGCAGCCCTGCCCTATCTAGGCTCCGGCGAAAGCCCGGCGGGCCATCACTCCGATCAGATGGGCACGATACTCCGGACTTGCGTGGATGTCGCCATTCAACCCATCTGCCGAAGTCGTGATGTTAGCGATGGCACCAGCCGAGAAGTCCTTGGCAAGAGCCTGCTCCATCTCCGTATGCCGGAACACTCCGTTCTGCCCGGCGCCGGTAATGGCGACCCGCACGCCAAAGCTGCCCTTGGCCACGAACACTCCGACCATCGCATAGCGGGATGCCGGGTTGCGGAACTTCTCGTAGTTGGACCGCTCAGGCACCGGGAACTCGATGGCAGTGATCAGCTCGCTCGGCTCAAGGGCTGTGGTGAACATCCCCTGGAAGTAATCCTCTGCCGCAATGCTACGCTTATCGGTATGGATCGTGGCGCCCAATGCCAGCACGGCCGCCGGGTAGCACGCGGAAGGGTCGTTGTTGGCCAGCGACCCGCCCATCGTCCCGCGGTGGCGTACCTGGTTGTCCCCAATCAGCGAGGCCATCTTATGCAAGCCGGGAATCTGCGCCCTGATCTCCGGCGACTCCTCGATATCGTGGTGCGTGGTCATGGCACCAATCGTGATCTTGCCCGCCTCGGCCTTGATACCTGTCAAGCCCAGGGCAGACAGGTCCACCACCACGTTCGGCTTGTTCAAACGCTGCTTCAGCACGGGGATAAACGTCTGGCCGCCAGCCAGCGCCTTCGCGTCGGGGTCAGTTCCCAGCGCCTTCAGGGCGTCGGGAATGGTGGACGGCTTGCTATAGCTGAAATCGTACATCGCGTGCTTCCTACTCCGCCGCCATGCGCGGCTGGTTGGCCTGTATGATGGACCATACTTTCTGCGCCGACGCCGGCATGTCCAGATGCCGCACGCCATAGTCCCGCAGCGCATCCACCACGGCGTTGATGACGGAGGGCGGGCTGCCGATGGCGCCCGTCTCGCCGCACCCCTTGGACCCCAGGGGATTGTGGGTGCACATCGTGTTCTCGGTCGCCGTCGTCATCTGCGGGAAGTCGTGCGCCCGCGGCATCTGGTAGTCCATGAAGGACCCCGTCACCAACTGCGCCCCGCTGTCATAGACGGCATTCTCCATCAGCGCCTGGCCGATGCCCTGGGCGACGCCGCCCTGCACCTGGCCCTCGACGATCATCGGATTGATTACCCGGCCCACGTCGTCCACCGCCGAGAAGTTCACCACCGACACGATGCCCGTCTCCGGGTCAATCTCCACCTCGGTGATATGACAACCGCCCGGGAAGGTGAAGTTCTTGGGATCGTAAAACGCGGTCTCGTCCAGGCCCGGCTCCAGCTCCTCGATAGGGTAGTTGTGCGGGACGTAGGCGGCCAGGCTGATCTCGGTCAGCGATTTGCCCTTATCCGTGCCGGCGACCGTGAAGCGGTTGTCCTTGAACTCGATGTCCTCGACCGAGGCTTCCATCAGGTGGGCGGCGATCTTCTTGCCCTTGGCGATAATCTTATCCATCGCCTTGACCATCGCGGAGCCGCCGACCGGCAGGCTGCGGCTGCCATAGGTGCCCATCCCGAACGGTATCTTGGCCGTGTCGCCGTGCACGATGTCAATCTGGTCCATCGGCACGCCGAGCTGGTCGGACACAAGCTGCGCGAACGTCGTCTCGTGCCCCTGTCCATGACTATGGGTGCCGGTGAACACGCTGACGCTGCCGGTGGGATGCACCCGGACGTTTGCAACCTCATACAGCCCGGCGCGAGCGCCCAACTGCCCCACCAGCTTGCTCGGCGCGATGCCACAGGCCTCGACATAGGTGCTCATGCCGATGCCGCGCAGCTTGCCCTTCGCCGCCGCCGCCTGGCGCCGGGCAGGGAAGCCGTCCCAATCCGCCGCCTGCATGGCCACGCGCAGGGTCGCCTGGTGGTCGCCGCTGTCGTAATTCAGCGCCACCGGCGTCTGATACGGGAAGGCGTCGCGCGGGATGAAGTTCAGCTTGCGGATCGCCACCCGGTCCAGCCCGGTGTCATGCGCGATCACGTCCACCAGGCGTTCCAGCAGGTAGGTGCTCTCCGGCCGGCCCGCGCCGCGGTAGGCGTCCACGGGGACGGTGTGGGTGAACACCGCCTTCACCTCGGCATAGATGGCCGGCGTCGTATAAACCCCGGCCAGCAAGGTTGCCGACAGATAGGTCGGCACCGCCGGGGCAAAGGTGCTAAGGTAGGCGCCCATGTTCGCCAGCGTGCTCACGCGCAGCGCCAGGAACCGCCCATCCTTGTCCACCGCCATGCTGGCCGTGCTGGCGCAGTCGCGTCCGTGCGCGTCGCTGATAAAAGCCTCGCTGCGGTCGGCGGTCCACTTCACCGGCTTACGCAGCTTGCCAGCGGCCCAGGTGACGATGGCCTCCTCGGCATAATGGTAGATTTTGCTGCCGAAGCCGCCGCCGACATCCGGCGCCACGACGCGCAGCTTGTTCTCCGGGATGTGCAGCACGAAGGCGCCCATCAGCAGCCGGATCAGATGCGGGTTCTGGCTAGTGGTATAGAGCGTAAAGTCGCCTGACGACCGGTCGAAGTCGCCGATTGCGGCGCGCGGCTCCAGCGCGTTCGGGACCAGGCGGTTGTTGGTCAGGTCCAGGGTGACGACATGGGCCGCATTGGCGAACGCCGCGTCCACGATGGCCTTGTCGCCGATGTGCCAGTCAAAGCAGACGTTGCCGGGTACGTCGTCATGCACCAGCGGGGCACCGGGCTTGACGGCGTCCTTGACGCCGGAGATCGCCGACAGGTCCTCGTAGTCCACCATTACCATCTCAGCGGCGTTCTTGGCCTGCTGCCGGGTTTCGGCGATAACGACTGCAACAGGATCACCGACGTGGCGGACCTTGCCGGTTGCCAGCACGGGATGCGGTGGCTCCGCCATCGCCGAGCCGTCCTTGTTATGGATTTGCCAGCCGCAGGGCACGCCGCCCACGCCGTCCGCCGCCAGGTCGGCGCCGGTATAAACCGCCAGCACGCCTGGCGCCGCCTTGGCCGCAGCGGTGTCAATGCCGCCTATGCGGGCATGCGGCCGGTCCGCGCGGACCATTACCGCATGGACCTGGCCGGGCCGGTTGAGGTCGTCGGTGTAGTTGCCGGCACCGCTCAGGAAGCGGTGGTCCTCCTTGCGGCGCACGCTGGCGCCGATGCCTTCAAAGCCCATGGTTCCCATCCCCTTCCAGTGTGCGCCGGCTTCGTGCCGGTCGCGCCTAACCCTGCGTCATTACTCCGCGGCTTGCGCCATCTGCTTGCCGTGCATGATCGGCCACGCCGCTGCGATGGCCTTGACGATATTGTGGTAGCCCGTGCACCGGCAGAGGTTGCCTTCAAGCCCGTGGCGTATCTGATCCTCGGTCAGCCCCTCCGGATGCATCTGCACCAGGTCCACCGCCGACATCACCATCCCCGGCGTGCAGAACCCGCATTGCAGCGCGTGATGCTCGCGGAACATGGCCTGCATCGGATGCAGGGTGCCGTCGTTGGCGGCCAGGCCCTCAATGGTCGTAACCTGCGTGCCGTTAGCCTGCATGGCCAGTATGGTGCATGCCTTCACCGACTTGCCGTCCACATGGACGACGCAGGCGCCGCACTGGCTGGTGTCGCACCCGACATGCGTGCCAGTCAGGCCCATGCCCTCGCGCAGCAACTCCACTAGAAGGGTACGCCCCTCGATCTCGGCGGTGTGGCTGCGTCCATTCACTGTCAGCGATACCTGCGGCATCGTTCGCTCCCTTGAAAACCAAACGCGTGCCCCGGCGAGCGCCGGGGCTGGCAGCGTTCAACTGCATCTGCGCTTGACGTAGTGTGCGGGCCAGGGACCGTAAGGGTCAAGGGACAGCTATGCCTGTTCCTTCTCCTGCTTTGGGAAAGCGAGAAGGAAGCCACGGCCCGCCTCCAATGGACGAAGACGGCAACCCTAAGCCGCTTTCGGCACCACACGCAATTCCGGCAACGCATCCAGGTGGCACGCGGCACGCTGGCCCGGCCCGCCATCCGGCATCTCACGCAGTACCGGCTCCTCGGCCCGGCAACGGTCGAACACATAGGGACAGCGGGTATGGAACCGGCAGCCCGAAGGCGGATTGATCGGGCTGGGCACGTCGCCGGTCAGGATGACGCGGTCGCGCGCCGCCGTGGGATCAGGCACCGGCACCGCCGACAGCAGCGCCCGGGTATAGGGGTGGCGCGGGCTGGCAAACAGGGTGCGGCGGTCCGCCACCTCGACGATCTTGCCCAGATACATCACCGCGACCCGGTGGGTCAGGTGCTCGACGATAGCCAGGTCGTGGCTGATGAACAGCAGCGCCAGCCCCAGCTCGTCTTGCAGGTCGGACAGCAAGTTGACGATCTGCGCCTTCACCGACACGTCCAGCGCCGAGACGGCCTCGTCGCAGATGATCAGGTCGGCCCCGGGCGCCAGCGCGCGGGCGATGCCGATCCGCTGCCGCTGGCCGCCGCTGAACTCGTGCGGGAAGCGGTGCATGGCGTCCCGCGGCAACCGTACGGTGTCCATAAGGGTGGCCACGCGGTCCTCCAGCTCCGAGCCGGACTTGGCGAGGCCGAAGTTCCGCAGCGGCTCGGCGATGATGTCACGCACCCGCATGCGCGGGTTCAGGCTGCTGAACGGGTCCTGGAACACCACCTGGATACGCCGCCGCAGCGGACGGAGCTGGCCCGCCGGCAAGTTGTCTATCCGCTGCCCGTCCAACCAGACCTCGCCGGCCGTGGGATCGGTCAGGCGAAGGATGGCCTTGCCGACGGTGCTCTTGCCGCAGCCGCTTTCACCCACCAGCGACAGGGTCTCGCCCCTGGCGATGTCGAAGGAGACGCCGTCCACGGCATAAACCTGGCCCGTGACCCCGCCCAGCAGGCCGCCGCGCAGGGCGAAGTGCTTCTTCAGGCCGTGCACCTCCAGCAGCGGCCGGGTCATGCCGCGGCCTCTCCCGCCTTGACGTAATCCGGCATGGCAAACTCGGCGTAGTGGCAGGCGACGCTGTGGCCAGGCCGCTTCTGCTCAACGGCCGGGGCAATGGTGCGGCACAGGTCGGTGGCGCTCAGGCAACGGCCCGCGAAGGCGCAGCCGACGATGGGCTTGCGGAGCGACGGCACCAGGCCGGGTATCTCCGCCAGCTTGCTGCGCGCCGTGCTGGTCAGCGAGCTGCCCAGCCGCGGCACCGCGCCGAGCAGGCCGCGCGTATAGGGATGCTGCGGATTGGCGAACAGCTCCCGCGCCGTCGCCTCCTCCACCTTGCGCCCGGCATACATGACGACGACCCGCTGCGCCATCTCCGCAACGACTCCGAGGTCGTGGGTGATCAGCATGATGGCGCTGCCCAGCCGGGTCTTGAGGTCCCGCATCAGGTCCAGGATCTGCGCCTGGATCGTCACGTCCAGCGCCGTCGTCGGTTCGTCGGCGATCAGCAGCTTGGGGTTGCAGGCCAGCGCCATCGCGATCATCACCCGTTGCCGCATCCCGCCGGACAACTGGTGCGGATACTCACGCACCCGGCGGCCCGGCGCGGGAATGCCCACCAACGTCAGCATCTCCACCGCCCGGGCCTCCGCCTGGCTGGCGTTCAGGCCCTGGTGCAGCCGCAGGGTCTCGCCGATCTGGCGGCCGATGGTCAGCACCGGGTTCAGGCTGGTCATCGGCTCCTGGAAGATCATGCTGATGTCGTTGCCGCGGAGCTTGCGCATCTCGGCCTCCGGCAGCTTCAGCAGGTTACGCCCCTGGAACCTGATCTCTCCGGCGATCCGGCCCGGCGGCTCCTGGATCAGCCGCAGGATGCTCATGCTGGTGACGGACTTGCCGCAGCCGCTTTCGCCGACGATGGCCAGCGTTTCCCCGGCCTCGATATGGAACGACAGCCCCTCGACCGCCCGCACCACGCCGTCCTGGGTGGCAAAGTGCGTCTGCAGGCGTTCCACTTCGAGCAACGGCATCAGGCGGGCCTCAAACGTGGTAGGGCGGATAAGCGCAGCGCCATTCGCCGTCCGGCAGCGCACGCGGCGTGGTGGAAGGCGCTTCGCTTTTCCACCCTACAGGTAAGCGCCATCGCATCAGACCTTCTTCGCCATGCGCGGGTCCAGCGCGTCCCGCAGCCCGTCGCCCAGCAGGTTCACCGCCAGAACGGTCAGCGACAGGAACAGGGCGGGGAACATCACGATGTAAGGCTTCACTTGCCACAGCGCCCGGCCCTCGGCCATGATGTTGCCCCAGCTTGGAACGTTTGGCGGCGTGCCGGCACCGATGAAGGACAAGATGGCCTCCGTGATCATGGCCGACGCGCAGATGTAGGTTGCCTGCACGGTGATCGACGCCAGTGCGTTCGGCAGGATGTGGCGCCAGATGATCACCGGCACACGGGTTCCGGATGCGACCGCGCTTTCGACGTAGGGCTGCTCCCGCAGGGATAGCACCACGCCACGCACCAGGCGCGACACGCGCGGGAACTCAGCGATGGTAATGGCTGTGATGACGATACCGACGCTGCCGCGATACAACGCCGTCAGCGACACGGCGAGCAAAATTGGCGGGATGCTCATCAGCCCGTCCATCGTACGCATTATAATTCCGTCAGTCCACCGGACGAAGCCGGACACCAGCCCGATCAGCGTCCCGGCCGCCGTCGCTAGCGCCGCAACCGAAAACCCCACGATCAGGGAAACCCGTGCGCCGTACAGCACGCGCGAATAGAGGTCTCGCCCAAGCATATCAGTGCCGAACCAGTAAATTGCTGACGGTTCCCGCGTGCGCTTCGACGGGGCCAGCGCCGTTGGATCGGTCGTCCAGAGCAGCGGAGCCGCCACGGCTATGATTAGGATCAGTCCAAGCAGGACGCCGCCCGCGAAGAGTGTAGGATGCCGGTAGATGAAGCTGCGCAGGGCGCTCCGCTGGCGCGGGGCAGGCAGTACGTCCGGCAACGCTTCTGCCGGGGAGATATGTGGCACCGTGGTCGCGGCAACGGCCGCGTCGGTCGTTGAACCGTGCACCAGGGGAATTTCGGGGAGAACGAAGGCGCTCAATACCGTATCCTCGGGTCGAACAAGGTGTAGAGCACGTCAACACCCAGGTTGACCAAAACGTAAACGAACGCAAACAGCAACGTCACGCCCTGGATAATCGGGTAGTCCCGCCGCAGGATGGCATCAATCACGAGACGGCCCAGGCCAGGGATCGCAAATACGCTTTCCGTCACGACCGCGCCTCCAATGAGCAGGGCGACTCCCAAGCCGATAACGGTGACTACGGGCACGGCGGCGTTCTTTAGCGCGTGGAGAAACAGCACCGTGCGGTTGCTGACGCCCTTCGCCTTGGCGGTGCGGATGTAGTCTTGGCTCAGCACCTCAAGCATTGTCGCCCGGGTGATGCGGGCGATCAGCGCGATGTAGACGCCCGCCAGCGCGACCGCGGGAAGCACCAGGTTGTTCAGCCACGGCCGGAACCCACTCGATAATGGCGTGTAGCCCTGCACCGGAAAAAGGTCCAACTGCAAGGCGAACACGTAGGAAAGCAGGTAGCCGACCACGAACACGGGCACCGAAAAGCCCAGCACCGCCAATCCCATTAAGATTCGGTCCACCCAGGTGCCGTGATACCAGGCTGCCAGCACGCCCACCGGCACGGCCACTGAGATGGCCAGCAGCAGCGTAAGCAACATCAGCGAGAACGTCGGCTCCAGCCGCTGTCCGATCAGCTTTGCCACTGGCAGGTTGCTGAAGATGGAAACGCCCAAGTCCCCCCGCAGCACATTCCACACCCACTCCGCGAAGCGCACCAGGAACGGCCGGTCCAGCCCCAGCCCAGCGCGGATGCGCTCGACATCCGCAGGCGTCGCCTGGTCGCCCGCGATGATCGCGGCCGGGTCGCCAGGCGCTATATAAAGCAGGCTGAACACGAACAGCGCCACGACCGCCATCACGGGGATGGTCGCCAGCACGCGGCGGAGCAGGAAGCCGAGCATCAGGTCTGGCTCACGTTTTCTGGACGCCCCAGAACACCGGGAACGGCGCCTTGACGACGCCGCTGACGTTCTTGCGCCAGGCCTGGTACATCAGGAAGAACCCGGTCGGGATGTAGGTCACGTGCTCCATGCTGGCCGTATTGACCGCGGCCATGGCCGCCTTCTCCGCCACCTGGTCCGGGGCGTCGTACCAGGTGGCAATGGCGGACTGCACCGAATCCGACTTCGGCCAGCCGAACCACGCCTTGTCGCCGCCGGCGTCGAGCGCGATGTAGGGCGCCGGGTTGATGCAGTCGGCGCCGGCGTGCCAGGTGTGGAAGATGTTCCAGCCGCCAGCGCCCGGCGGGTCCTTCTTGGCCCGGCGGGCGCCGACTGTGCCCCAGTCCAGCGCCTGGTAGTCCACCTTCATGCCGATTTTGCCCAGCAGATCGGCAGTGACGTCTCCCTGCGCCTTGGTGAGCTGCACGTCGGTCGCGACGCACAGCACCACCGGCTCGCCCTTGTAGCCCGCCTCCGCCAGCAGCTTCTTCGCCTCGTCGTAACGGCGCGGCCCGGTCAGCAGCTCGCCGCCGGCATCGCTCCAGGTCGCGGTGCCCGGCGTGAAGAAGCTCGGCAGCGGCTTCCACAGCTCGTCGTCGTCGCCGACGACCGCGCGCATGTAGTCCTCCTGGTTCAGCGCCATCATCACCGCGCGCCGCACCCGCACGTCGTTGAACGGGGGATGCAGGTGGTTGATGCGGAACGAGCCGATGTTGCCCAGCGGGTCCGAGATGTCCACGTTGATGTTGCGGTTGCGCTTCAGCAGCGGCACCAGGTCGGGGATCGGGTTCTCCCACCAATCCACCTCGCCGTTCTGCAGCGCGGCGGCCTTGGTGGCGTCGTCGGGCAGGATCAGCCACTCGATCCGGTCGAACATCATGCGCTTGCCGCCGGACAGCCAACTCCCGGCCTCGGCGCGCGGGTTGTAGCCGGCGAAGCGTTCGAACACCGCCTTGGAACCGGGCACCCACTCGTCCTTCTTGAACACCATCGGGCCGGAGCCGATGTATTCGGTGATGAGCTGGAATGGGTCGGTCTTGGCGATCCGCTCCGGCATGATCTCGCAGACCGGCGCGTTGCCCTTGCCCAGCGCGAACAGCATTTTCGGGAACGGCTTGGTCAGGCGCAGGCGGACCGTGCGGTCGTCCACCGTCTCCATCGCGTTCAGGGTCGCCTTGATGCGCTGGCCCATGGTGTCCCGGACCATCCAGCGGTTCAGGCTGGCAACGACGTCGCGGGACAGCACCGGCTCCCCATCGTGGAACCGCAGGCCGTCGCGCAGCTTGAAGGTCCAGGTCAGCTTGTCCGGGCTGAGGTCGTAGCCCTCCACCATCTGCGGCTTGGGGTCGAGGTTGCTGTCCACGCCGAACAGCGTGTCCCAGATCAGCAGGCTGGCGTTGCGGACGACATACTGGGTGCCGGCGATGGCATCCAGGCTGCTTAGGTTGGCCTGCGGCACGAAGCGCAGCACGCGGGCGTTCTGCGCGCCTGCGAGGCTCGGCATCGCCAGGGTGCCTGTTGCCGCGGCAGCGGTGCCAAGGAAATCACGACGCTTCATGGCTGTTCCTTCAATCTCGTGCCTGTGGCCAACGGCGGTAGGCGGCCACCATGCCCAACCAGCCCAGCCAGAACAAGCAAGTTTCAGGCCGCCTTCTCCCTCTCCCTCCGGGAGAGGGTCGGGGTGAGGGGGTGGGCAAGCGCAACGCTTGGCCTAGAACAATCCGGTTCTCGCCAGGCCGGTGGCGCCCCAATCCGTAGCCAAGACCCCCTCACCCCGGCCCTCTCCCGTAGGAGAAGGGCGCCGTTTGTCGTCCTCACGCCGGGCGCAGCCCCCAGAAGATCGCAAACCCGTTCACCCGGCCCACCAGGTCCCGCCGCAGCGCCGTCATGCTCTGGTAGCCGCCCACCGGCACCCAGGCGACCTCGTCCACCACGGTGCGCTGGATATCGTTGCAAATGGCTTTGCGGGCCGCCGGCTCGCCGGCATCGAACCAGGCATCGCGCAACTGCTCCAGCCGAGGGATGGTAGGCCAGCCCGGCCAGCCCAGCAGGCCGTTGCCGCGGGCGAGCGGATGCGTCGCCGGGTCGAGGAAGTCATAGCTGGTGAAGCTGGTCAGCAGTGCGGACCAGCCGCCGCCCGACAGCGGCTCGCTTTTGGCGCGGCGCTGGATCACCGTACCCCAGTCCGACAGCGCCAGGTCCATGTTAAAGCCGAGACGGCGGAACAGGTCGGCGCCCACCTGGGTCATGGCGCTGGGCGCCAGGATATCGGTCGGCCCGATCAGGCGCATGGGCTGGTTGGTGTATCCGGCATCCCGCATCGCCGCGCGGGCGTCGGCCAGGCTGCGCGGGGACAGCAGCGGCTCCAGCCCAGCCTCCGTCGAATAAGGGGTGCCCGGCGTGAACACCCCGGCGCGGTCGCGGGCCATGCCAGGTTCGGTGCCGACGATGGCTGTCATGAAGTCCGATTGGTCCACTGCCGGCAGCAGGGCGCGGCGCAAGGCACGGTTGTTGAACGGCGGGTGCAGGTGGTTCAGCCGCAGGATGCCCATCAGGGGCAAGGGGTCTATCGCCTCCACGACCACGCCGCGGTTGCGGCGGAGCAGCGATTGCAGCTCGGGCGGCGGTTGCTCGAACCAGTCCACCTCGCCCTGCTGCAGCGCCGCCGATGCGGTGGCGGCGTCGGGAAGGATACGCCATTCCACCCGGCCGAAATGCGCCACCTTGCCGCCGGCGGTCAGGCTCGGCACGCCCTCTGCAGGCATGTAGGCCGGATTGCGCTCATAGACGACGAGGCTGCCGCCGTTGAACTCGTCCGCCTTGAACCGGAACGGGCCGGAGCCGACAGTGCCATCCATCTGCTTGAACGGATCGGTCTGCGCCACCCGCGCCGGCATGATGAACGCCGGGGTGCTGACGGCGGCCAGGGCGTTGAACAGCAGCGGGAACGGGCGGGACAGGCGGAACACGATCCGCCGGTCTCCGTTCGCAGCCAGCTCGTCCATAGCCGCCGCCAGCTTCTGGCCGAACGCGTTGCGCGCCATCCAGCGGCGCAGGCTGGCCACCGCATCCACGGCGCGGACCGGCTCCCCGTCATGGAACAGCAGCCCGTCGCGCAGGGTGATCGTGACCCGGCGCCCGCCATCCTCGACCAGGTGCCCCGCCGCCATCTGCGGCGTCGCCTCCAACCCCGCCGTCAGGCCATACAGCGTGTCGTAGATCATGTAGCCGTGGTTGCGGGTAACGTTGGCCGTGGACCATACGGGATCGAGCGATCCCAGGTTGGCCTGCGGCACCATGCGCAGCACCCGCGCCCGCTGGGCCAGCGCCGGCCGGGCCAGGGACGCGCCGGTTACGACGGCCCCTGCCCCAGCCAGCGCCGCCCGGCGCCCGATCATGCGTGCCCGATCATGCCCGCCCGATCACGCGCGCTTAACGTTCCAGAACAGCGCGAAGCCGTTCAGCACCCCTTCAAGGCTGGTGCGGTAGGCCGTGGGCTGCAGGTATTGGCCCATCGGGATGTAGGGCACCGACTTGAACGCTTCCTTCTGGATGTCGGCGCAGATGGCGGCCTGCGCCTTCACGTCCGGGGCGTCGAACCATTGGTCACGCAAGTGCTCGATCTCGATGTCGTTCGGCCAGCCGATCCACGCCTGCTCACCGTTGCAGCGCAGCGACAGGTGTCCGGAGGGGTCCAGGTGATCCGTGCCGGCCCAGGCCGTGCAGAAGGCGCTCCAGCCCCCCTGCTCCACCGGGTCCTTCTTGGCCCGGCGGGTGACGACGCTGCCCCAGTCCGTGCTGATGTAGTCCACGTTCATCCCGGCGCGCTTCATCATGTCCGCCGCCACGTCCGCCATCGCCTTCAGCACCGGGAAGTCGGTCGCGGCCATCAGCACCACGCGCCCGCCGTTGTAGCCGGCGGCCTTCAAGTCGCGCTTCACCCTGTCCATGTCGCGCGGGCTGGTTAGCGCCTCCATGCCGACGTCGCTGGCCATCGGCGTGTCGGGACAAAAGAAGCCGACGCCGGTGCGGGACATCTTGGGGTCGGTGCCGACGACCGCCGTCACTATGTCCTCCTGGCTGACGGCGCCCAGCAGGGCACGGCGTATGCCTGGGTTGTTGAACGGCGGCTGCAGGTGGTTGAAGCGCAGGATCGGGATTTGTCCCGACGGCTCCTGCACGACGACCTTCACGCCCCGCGTGCGCGACAGCAGTGGCATCAGGTCGGCGGTGGCGTAGTCCCACCAGTCCTGCTCGTTGTTGATCAACGCCTGGGCGGCGGTGGTCGGGTCGGGGATGGTAGTCCACACCACCCGGTCGAAGTTCACCACCTTCGGCCCGCTGGTCCAGTCGGTCTTGCCGCCCTCGCGCGGCTTGTAGCCGGCGAAACGCTCGTAAACGACGCGGGCGCCGGGCACGCGCTCATCGGCCTTGAAGCGGTAGGGGCCGCTGCCGGTCATGTCTGTCACCTGCGTGAAGGGATCGGTCTTGGCGATCCGCTCCGGCATGATCGCAGGCATATAGAGCGGCGTCTTGGCCAGCGCGTTGGGCAGCAGCGCGAACGGCGTCTTCAGGCGGAAGACAAGGGTGCGGTCGTCCTTGGCCGAAAGCTCGTCGGTCCGCGCCATCAAGGCGCCGCCGAAGGCGTCCCGCTTGCCCCAGCGCTGCAGGCTGGCGACGCAGTCACGGGCGCGAACCGGCTCTCCATCGTGGAACAGGAGGCCGGGTCGCAGGGTCAGGGTCCAGGACTTGCCGTCATTCTCCGTCGTGAACGACTCCAGCATCTGCGGCGAGGGGCGATACTGGCTGTCCTGCCCGAACAGCGTGTCATAGACCATGAAGGCGTGGTTGCGGGTGACATAGGCCGTGGTCCACATGGGATCGAGCACCGTCAGGTCCGCCTGCGGAATGAAGCGCAGCGTGCGCGCATCCTGGGCACGGGCCACGTTCGGCAGGGCTAGGAGCGCCGGCGCGGCCAGCAGGGTGCGGCGTTTCATCTCAGGTACTCCGTCTTGAAAGCGGAGCAAACCACGGCGTTGGTCCCGACGCCAGCACGCGGAACAATATGGCGCAAGGTAAGCTCACGGTTGACGGAGCAGCCCATTCTTGGTGCAAGGCGGCATGGCAAGGGATGGGTGGATGGCTCGCATCGGGGTTCTGATCGGCTTACTGGCGTTGCCCGGCTGCGGCTCCCTCCTGTCGGAGGGGTCGGCAGACGTGGCCGGCATCGCCGGTGCGGCGGCGGCCACCTCGGTCACGCGCAGCGCCGCCGCCGCCGCCGCCATCGGCCTGGGCGTGCGGTCGCTTGCGGCAGAGGGCGTGAAGTATACCGCCCGCCGCGTCCACCGCACCGAGCAGGATGCGATCGCCGCCACGGCGGGGCCGCTCGACCCCGGCACGGTTGCCGCCTGGCAGGTCAACCACAGCCTGCCGCTGGAGCCGGACGCCGCGGGCCAGGTCGTCGTCAGCCGTGCGTTCGGCGCCGGGGCGTTCCGCTGCAAGGAAATCGTGTTTTCCGTGGACCATGCGACCCGCAACGGGACCGAGCGCAGCTTCTACACGGCGACCGTGTGCAGGGACGGCGAGGCCTGGCGCTGGGCCTCGGCAGAGCCGGCCGTTGCGCGCTGGGGCGGACTGCAATGACGGCCCTGGCCCGATGAGGGTTTGCTGGGCCGCCAGCCTGGCGCTGCTGCTGCAGACTGGGTGCACGTTCACGTCTGATGTGGCCGGGCTGGCGGCGGGTGGCGGCGCGGGGGCGGCGACGGCCAACCCGGCTATCGGCTTTGCGGTCGGCGTCGGCGTGCGCGCCGGGGTGGACGAGCTTGGCAAGTGGGTCACCCGGCGCAGGCATGGTGGCGAGCAGGACGCCATCGCCGACGCCGCGGGCACCGCGCCGCTGAACGAGGTACGGCCCTGGCGCATCCGGCACACCATCCCGGTCGGCAATGCCCACGGCACCCTGGCCGCGGTCCGCGAGGTCAGCACCCCTCTGGCGACCTGCCGGGAGGTGCTGTTCACCGTCGAAGACGACGGGGCGGTGACGCCGTTCACAACTTCCATATGCCGGGACGGCGACCGTTGGCGGTGGGCGGCCGCCGAACCTGCTGTGCCCCGCTGGGGCTTGCTCCAGCACTAGGGACCATGTTGCAAGGGCGGTAACTCCCGCCGATCTCGAAGGCGCGACACTCGCGAGAGCTGCCGCCTGGTACGGGGCAGCCGGCGGCATCGGTCCACCGGCTGCCATGTTCGATCATTTGCGGCCCCGCGCTGTCCAGCAAGCGGCAGCAGGCGGTGCAAGGTCTCTGGCAGGCCCGCACTATCCCGGTATGATCGAGAGAAGGTTGGGGTCGAACATGACGGTGACCACCGTTTCAAGCAACGCGAGCAGCGTGAGTACAGCCGTCATCGGGACCAGCATGGCCCACGCGCTCGGCGAAGTGGACCGCTCCGGGTGAGGAACGCCGCCGTCCGCATAAGTGGCAGCCGCAGTAAGAGTGCTGGAGGCGAGAGCTTTGGTGCTGCTGATGTGCATGGATAGTCCTCCGCATTGGTGGCAACCATCGGCCACACGAATATCTATAGCCGAACGATAACAATTTGCAACATCATTTGTGTAAAATTTGATGTTAATGCAAATTTTCAGGGCTTTCAGGTGTTTGGAGCAACTTCTGCCACAACCGGCCGTGACCCCCAGGCCGACACTCCGTTCGTTCCTGCGACCTTTTTCGCTGAATTCCGACATATGCTTGTGTCCGGTAGTCCGGCGGATCATCCCGGGTCGCGACATGATGTGATCCAGCCGTTTCGTCACAGGAGGGAAGCGGTCCCGGCGTGCTGCCGCATGGGCGCCCGAGATCCGGCGTCAGAGCGGCTATTCCCTGCCGTGCTTGCTGGCCGCAGCAGCTACGGCTCCCGGCTCCCGGACCGGGCCGGCCAATGTCCAACAGGCTGCCGGGCAGCAATCGGCCCGGCAGCGCGTCCATCTTCCGCCGGGTATGACGGGCTAACCGCAATACGGTTCAGTTAGCGCCGTTAGCCGTCCGGTGATGGTGAGGAAACGGCTTGATAGGGGCTGCTTGACACTCCGGAAACCGCCTAACTGAACGGTATTGGGGCTAACCGTTGGTTCCGCTTGCTCGACGGATTACGGTGCAGCGCCCTCGGCCGCCACTGGTAGGGTCACGCCGGCGGCGTCCAAGGCCAGGACCGCACCAAACGTTGCAAGCAGGATGGCGACGAACGCCACCGCCCGCCACGCCGGGCCATGCCGGCGGCGCGGCGGCCGGGTGCTGATCAAGAACTGCAGGCCGTCAGTGGCCGGATCGCCCAGGATGAACCGTGCATGTGCCATCGGCGTCATCCTATCGGAAACCAAGATACGCCAATGCCTGACGCCGACGTCGCCACCGCCGTCAGGAGCGCGACGACGGCATACAGGAAGACCAGCGGGACCACTACGGCCAGGTAAGCCCAGGGAATCGTCTCCTCCGGTCCATACTCATCGGCCGACTCATAGGCAGAAGCGTCAGAGACTCCGGTATCGCTGATGTGCATGGCTCAGCCCTCCAAGGGAGGCGCCAGGTTCCGGCGCCAGGCGCACCTTTATGGTAACGTTGGGCTAACGCAGTGATCTGCATCACACGCCGGGCCTGGTGTGGTGGCCGAACGGTCCATTTTACGCTACTGCACCGCCATGATCCCGCCCTTCCTGATCCGCACGTTGCTGACCCCTGCCCAGCAAGCCCTTCTGGGCCAATTCTTCCGCTTCGGCGTGGTCGGGTTTGCCGGGTTCCTGGTGGACACTGCGGCGGTTTACGCGCTCAAGGACCGGCTCGGCCTGATCCCGGCGGGGCTGCTGGCCTACTTCGCCGCAGCCACCACCACCTGGGCCGGCAACAGGGCCTGGACCTTCGCCGGACCGCAGCCCGGCAGCGCGGTCCGGCAGTGGCTGTTGTTCCTGGCCGCGAACGGGCTGGGCTTCGTGCTCAACCGCGGCACGTTCACCTTGCTGGTGCTGCTGGTGCCGCTGTGCGCGGACTACCCAGTGCTGGCGGTCCTGGCCGGGGTGGCCGCGGGGCTGGGCGCTAACTTCCACCTCTCCCGCCGGGTGGTGTTCGGGGCCGCGCGATGACTGCGCGCATCGCGGTGCTGATCCCCTGCTACAACGAGCAGGCGGCGGTGCCGTCCGTCATACGCGCCTTCCAGGCTGCGCTGCCCGGCGCCGTCATCCACGTCTATGACAATAATTCCACAGATGGCACCGTCGCCGTAGCCCGCTCCGCCGGCGCCAGCGTGCGGACCGAGCGGCTGCAGGGCAAAGGCAACGTAATCCGGCGCATGTTCGCCGACATCGAGGCCGACGTCTACGTGCTGGTGGACGGCGATGACACCTACGACGCCAGCACGGCGCCCGCCATGGTGGCGATGCTGCTGCGGGACCAGTTGGACATGGTGAACGGCGCCCGGGTGTCGGACATACAGGCGGCCTACCGGCCCGGCCACCGCCTGGGCAACGCGGTCCTGACCGGGCTGGTCACGCGCATCTTCGGCGACCGCGTGTCGGACATGCTGTCGGGCTACCGCGTGTTCTCCCGCCGCTTCGTGAAGTCGTTCCCGGCGCTGTCCGGCGGCTTCGAGACGGAAACGGAGTTCACGGTCCACGCCCTCGAACTGCGCATGCCTATCGGCGAGATGCCGACGTCCTATAAGGAGCGCCCGGCCGGGTCGGAGAGCAAGCTTCGCACCTACAGCGACGGCTTCCGCATCCTGCGCACCATAGTCCTGCTGGTGAAGGAAGAGCGCCCGCTGCCGTTCTTCGCCGCCATCGGCGCTGTCCTGCTGTTGCTGGCGGTGCTCGTGGCCGTGCCGGTGCTGACGGAATTTTTCCGCACCGGCCTGGTGCCGCGCCTGCCGACCGCCGTGCTGGCGACCGGGCTGGTGGTGCTCTCGTTCCTGTCGCTGACCTGCGGCTTGATCCTCGACAGCGTGACGCGCGGCCGGAAGGAGCTGAAGCGGCTCTCCTACCTGGCCATACCAGCGTTTCAGTCGGGGCCGTAGCCGTTGGGATGGGCGATGCGCCAACGCGCCGCCGTGCCCACGATGCTGTCCAGGTCGGCGAACTGCGGCGCCCAGCCCGCTTCCTGTTTGATGCGCCCGCTCGCCGCCACCAGCACCGGCGGGTCGCCGGCGCGACGGTCGCCGAATACGGCCGGCACTGGCCGGCCCAGCACGCGCTTGACCGAGGCGATCACTTCCCGCACGGAATGGCCCTGGCCGTTGCCCAGGTTGTAGGTCACGCTGCCATGATCCAACTGGCGCAGCGCGCACAGGTGGGCGTGGCCAAGGTCGGTGACGTGCACATAATCCCGGATGCAGGTCCCGTCCGGCGTGTCGTAGTCGGTGCCGAACACCGTCAGCGGCGGGCGCCGCTCCAGCGCGGCGTCTATCACCAGCGGGATCAAGTGGGTTTCGGGGTCGTGGTCCTCACCTAGAATGCCGCGCGGGTCGGCCCCGGCGGCGTTGAAGTAGCGCAGGCAGGCGCTGCGCAGGCCGTGCAGCTCGCCGGCCCAGAACAGCGCCCGCTCGATCATCAGCTTGCTTTCGCCGTAGGGCGATGCCGGGGCGATCCGGGCATCCTCGTCAATCGGCACGCTGTCGGGCAGGCCGAACAGGTTGGCGGTGGAGGACAGCACGAAGCGCGGGACACCGTGGCGGATGCAGGCGTCCACCAGCCGGATGCCAAGCGCTGCGTTGTCCAGCAGGTAGCGCATCGGTTCCCTCATGCTTTCCCCGACCAGCGACAGGGAGGCGAAGTGGAACACGGCGTCCCACGCGCCGGCCGAGAGGGTTTCGTCCACCGCCGCCGTGTCGGCCAGGTCGGCGACGACCAGGCGCACGCCGTCCGGCACGGCTTCGCGATGGCCCTGCCGCAGGCTGTCCAGCACCACCACCTCCGCCCCCTGCTCGACCAGCAGGGCGACCAGGTGGCTGCCGACATAGCCGGCACCGCCGGTGACAAGGTAACGCGATGCCATCTGTGGACCTCTTGGGATGGGGGCCAGGCGTTCTGCAAAGCCGGCCCGGCATGTATAGGTGAACGCGACCCCGGCCCTGGAGTGCCGACCATGCGTATTACGCCCTGTCTAGCCGTCCTGCTGGCGTTGTGGAACCCAGGCGCTGCCCGGGCGCAGCAGCCTGCCGGCGCGCGGTCCACGCCCGTCCGCATCGTCGGCGGCCCCGGCGGCGGCTGCATCGCGGGCGCGGTCGAGCTGCCCCTGGCCGGACCGGGCTACCAGACGATCCGCGCCAGCCGGAGCTGGTACTGGGGCCATCCCGACACCATTGCCGCCTTGCAGACGCTCGGCGTGCGGGCGGCGGCTGCGGGGCTGCCGGCGATCTACATGAATGACATTTCCCGCCCGCGCGGCGGCCCGATGCCAGGCATCCACGCCAGCCACATGCTGGGGCTGGATGCCGACGTATGGCTGGACGTGCAGCCGAAGCCGCCGCTGTTGCCAGCCGAGCTGGACCGCGTCGAGGTACGCACCCTGGTGGCCGCGGACGGACGCGGCGTGGACCCGGCGGAATGGTCCCCGGCACACGCTACCCTGATCCGCCTCGCAACCGGCCTGCCCGGCATAGACCGGGTGCTGGTCAACCCGGCGATCAAGGCGCAGCTCTGCCGGGTCGTCACCGGCGACCGGTCCTGGCTGCACCTGATCCGCCCGTGGTATGGCCACGCCTCCCACATGCACCTGCACTTCCGCTGCCCGGCCAACCAGCCGGAGTGCCGGGACCAGGCGCCGCCACCCGCGGGCGACGGGTGCGATGCGTCGTTGGACTGGTGGTTCGCGCAGCTCGACCTGCCGCCACGGCCGCCGGGGCCGCCGCCGCGCCCGGCGGTGCTGCCGGCCGCCTGCACCGGGATACTGGCCGGGCAGACGCCGGGTTGACGGGGCTGGCCGGGCGCCGCCGGATCGGGGTCGCCGCCGCTGGCCTTGCCACCTTCCTGAACCTGTATGCCACCCAGGCGATCCTGCCGACCCTGGCCAGAGAGTTTGGCGCCACCCTGCCGCGGGCCGGGCTGACGTTGACGGCGACGCTGCTGGCGGTGGCACTGATAGCCCCGTTCGTCGGCGGGGTCTCGGATGCGCTCGGCCGGCGGCGGCTGATCGTCGGCGCCAGCATGATCCTGATCGCGCCGACGATGCTGGCCGCTGCCTCGCCGGGGCTGGACGTGCTGATCCTGTGCCGCTTCGTGCAGGGACTGCTGCTGCCGTTCATCTTCGCGGTCACCGTCGCCTATATCGCCGAGGAGTGCCCAGGGGCCGAAGGTATCCAGGTCACCGGCACCTACGCGATGGGCACGATCTTCGGCGGTTTCCTGGGACGGTTCGTGGCGGGCTGGACGACGCAGTACCTGGGCTGGCGCGCCTCGTTCGTGGTGCTGGGCGCCTTAACCCTGGGCTGCGCCGCGGCCATCCGGGCGTTCCTGCCGGCGGAGGTGCGATTTCAGCCCGTCAGCGGCATCGCGCGCGGCATCGCCGGGTTTGCCGACCAGCTCCGCAACCCGCAGGTGATCGCGACCTGTGCGGTCGGGTTCTCCGTCCTGTTCTCGATGGTGGCGACGTTCACCTATGCCAACGTGCTGCTGGCCGCTCCGCCCTACGGGTTTGGCCCGGCGCAGTTGGGGTCGGTGTTCGTCATCTACCTGCTCGGCATGGTGGCGACGCCGGTGGCTACGCGGCTCGCCCTGCAGTTCGGCCGGCGGCGGACGGTGCTGCTGGCTGCGGTGGTGGCGGTGGCCGGGCTGCTGCTGACGCTGCTGCCGTCCCTGGCCGCCATCCTGCTTGGAATGGCGCTGGCGGCAGCGGGCATCTTCACCGAGCAGGTGCTGTCCCTTGGCTACGTCGCGGCGGCGGCGCGCGGGTCGCGCTCGACCGCGGTGGGGCTGTATGTGACCAGCTACTACATCGGCGGCAGCATGGGGGGCATCCTGCCAGCCAGCGTCTGGGCACATGCGGGATGGTCCGGCTGCGTCGCCTTGGTCGTCGCCGTGCAGGTGGCGGCCGTCGTGGTCACGCAAGCGGCGTGGCCGCGGCACACTCCCGCTCCGGCGATGCCGCCCTAGATTAGGGTAGCAGCCCTGACGGAGTGCCGCAGCATGGACGCCTACTTCGATTCCTCTGACGCCAAGTTCGCAATTGGCCAGCCGGTCCACCGCAAGGAGGACCCCGTGCTGTTGCGCGGCGAGGGCCGCTATAGCGATGACCTGAACCTGCCAGGCCAAGCTCACGCGGTTGTGATCCGCAGCACTTATGCCCATGGCGTGCTGCGCGGCGTGGACCGGGCCGCGGCCCAGGCGATGCCGGGCGTGCTGGCCGTACTCGTGGCCGAGGACCTGCGTGCCGGCGGGATCGCCCATATGCAGTCGTCGTCCGGCAAGAACCGCGACGGCAGCGCCACACCTCGCCCGCCGCAGCCCGCATTGGCCGAGGACAAGGTCCGCTATGTCGGCGACCCCGTGGCGGTCGTGGTCGCCGAGACGGCGTCGCAGGCGCGCGACGCGGCGGAGGCGGTGGTACTGGACGTGGACCCGCTGCCAGCAGTGACCAACGCCCGGGCCGCGGCGGCGCCGGACGCCCCGCAGGTGCATGACGACGTTCCCGGCAACCTCGTCATGGATTACCATCACGGGGATGCCGCCGCGGTTGCCGCTGCCTTCGCGAAGGCGGCTCATGTCACCCGCCTGTCCATCCGCAACAGCCGCATCGTCGTCGGCGCGATGGAGCCGCGGTCGGCCTTGGCCGAGCACGACCTGGCCACCGGGCGCTACACGCTCCGGACCGGATGCCAAGGCGTGTTCGGGATGCGCGCATCGTTGAAGGACGTGCTGGGCGTCCCCGTCGAGCAGGTGCGCGTGCTGACCGGCAATGTCGGCGGCTCGTTTGGCATGAAGGCCTCGGTGTATCCCGAATATCCCTGCATCCTGCTGGCCGCGCGGTTGCTGGGCCGCCCGGTGAAGTGGACGGACGAGCGCAGCGGCAGCTTCCTGTCCGACAGCCACGGGCGCGACCACGAGGTTGATGCCGAGCTGGCCCTCGACAAGGACGGCCGCTTCCTGGCCATACGCGTGACGGGCTGGGGCAACCTCGGCGCCTATCTCAGCAACGCGACCACCATACCGCCCACCGTCAACACCATGAAGAACATGGTCGGCGTCTATGCGACGCCGCTGATCGAGGCGCAGGCACGTTGCGTGTTCACCAACACCACGCCAGTCGGCCCCTACCGCGGCGCGGGCCGTCCCGAGGGCAACCTCTATATGGAGCGGCTGGTGGACGCCGCCGCAGCCGAGATGGGCATTGACCCGGCCGACCTGCGCCGCCGCAACCACATCCAGCCGGACCAGATGCCCTACCAGGCACCATCCGGGATGCATTACGACAGCGGCGACTTCCCGGCCGTGCTGGAGCATGCGCTGGCCGAGGCGGACTGGGACGGCTTCGCAGCGCGCCGGGCGGAAAGCCGCCGGGCTGGCAAGCTGCGCGGGCGCGGCATCGGGCAGTACCTGGAAGTGACAGCGCCGCCCCAACAGGAGATGGGCGGCATCCGGTTCGAGGAGGATGGCACCGTCACGATTATCACCGGCACGCTGGATTACGGCCAGGGCCATGCCTCCCCCTTCGCGCAGGTGCTGTGCGACCGGCTGGGCGTGCCGTTCGACCGCGTGCGGCTGCTACAGGGCGACAGTGACCAGCTTATCGCCGGGGGCGGCACCGGCGGGTCCAAGAGCATGATGGCGAGCGGCGCCGCCATCGTGGAGGCGAGCGAGATCTGCATCGAGCAGGGCCGGCAGGCCGCGGCGAACGTGCTTGAGGCCGCCGCGTCGGACATCGAATTCGCCAGGAATGCAGGCGGGGGCCGCTTCACCATCGCCGGCACCGACCGCGGCATCGGCATCATGGAGCTTGCGGAGCAGTGCCGCGCCCAGCCCGGCATGTTCGGCACCCTGGACGTGCAGCACATCCATGAAGCCGCGCCCTCGGCCTTTCCCAACGGCTGCCATGTCGCGGAGGTCGAGGTGGACCCGGAGACGGGCATCGTGCAGGTCGTGCGCTACGCCACGGTCAACGACTTCGGCGTGCTGGTGAACCCGATGCTGGTCGAGGGCCAGGCGCATGGCGGCATCGTGCAGGGCTTGGGCCAGGCGTTGATGGAGAGCGTCGCCTATGATGAGGACGGTCAGCTCGTGACTGGGTCCTTCATGGACTATGCCCTGCCCCGGGCCGCGGACGCGCCGGAGCTGGGCTTCACCAGTCACCCGGTGCCGGCGCGGACCAACGTTCTGGGCGTGAAGGGCTGCGGCGAGGCCGGATGCGCCGGGGCGCTGCCGGCGGTGATGAACGCGGTGCAGGACGCGCTGCGGACGGTGGGCGTCGGCCATATGGACATGCCGGCGACGCCCGAGCGGGTGTGGTCGGCGATTGAGGCGGTGAAGCTGGCGCAGGCGGCGTAGTTCCTGACCCTGCTCCCTCTCCCTCCGGGAGAGGGCCGGGGTGAGGGAAAGGCCGCCAGCACCAGGTCCGCCGTGTTCGGACCGATGTCCAGCTA
>JAABUU010002515.1_pt1 | contig 25973 bp, 23 predicted proteins | sample 5559301 | NCBI WGS metagenome assembly JAABUU01 (sample SAMN10711884, study PRJNA513360) | rock metagenome | isolation source: Antarctica rocks | place: Antarctica: Victoria Land, Richard Nunatak white | reverse complement strand
CCGGCTGGGTCAGGTAGCGCTCCAGCCCCCGCACCTGGGTGAGGAAGTCCGCGCGACCGGGCTGAACGTCGAGCAGCAGCAGCATCTTGTGCCGACGTGCCGCCGCCAGGTAGCTGTCGATGGTGGTGTCCGGAAGCCGGTAGGAGTAGCTGCCGTCGACGCCCGGGTGCGCCTGGGCGACCGTGGCGATCAGCTCCATTGCTGGCTGGATCGGACGTCCGTACGCTGCGTACGGCGCCGCCGCGCGGGTGATGGCGGCGGCAGCCTGCTCGGGCGTGCCCTTGCCCAGGACGCCCAGGGCCGACCCGCCCGTCGAGCCGTAGTAGGCCACCACCCGGAACCTGGGGAAGATCGACCGACCACCGAGCGGCAGCTGCGCCAACGGCTTGATCGACGGCGACGGCGACGGGGTTGGCGGAATCGACCGGGCGGTGCCAGACGCTGACGAGCTCGAGCTGGTTCCGCCGGGTGAGGACACCGGTGGCGCGCTTGCACTCGGCCCCTGGGCGGCCGGGCTCCCCCCCGCACAGCCGGTCACGAGGACGACGGCGCAGCTCACAGCCACACGCGACCACAGCCCGCGATGAGCCGCGAGGGGCCGATCGCCGGCCTGACGGGGGGCTGAGGCGGAGGTCGCACGGGTTCGCATGCGCGTGACGGTATCCGGTGCAGGGGAACAGAGCGGAGCTGAACCTCCCGAGCGAGGTCCGCACGGGGCGGGCGAGAATGGCGCGGCGAGAATGGTCCGGGCGAGAATGCGGGCAAGAATGCGGTGCGGGCGAGAATGCTTGCGCAAGAAGGGTGCCGCGGCGAGAAGCGACAAGGACCGATGATGTCGTGGACCGATGATGTCGTGGACCGGCGAGCGACTCGTCGCCGATCGACGCGAAGAAGGGATGACATGGACAAGCAGCAGGAGTTCGTGCTCCGTACGCTGGAGGAGCGCGACATCCGCTTCATCCGGCTGTGGTTCACCGACGTGCTCGGGACGCTCAAGTCGGTGGCGATCGCGCCCGCGGAGCTCGAGGGAGCGTTCGCCGAGGGCATCGGTTTCGACGGCTCGGCGATCGAGGGCTTCGCCCGCGTACACGAGAGCGACATGCTGGCCAAGCCGGATCCGGCAACCTTCCAGGTCCTGCCGTGGCGTGGTGAGGCACCCGGGACCGCGCGCATGTTCTGCGACATCACGATGCCGGACGGTGCCCCCAGCTGGGCCGACCCGCGGCACGTGCTCCGGCGCGCCCTGGGCAAGGCCTCCGACGCCGGCTTCACCTTCTACACCCACCCCGAGATCGAGTTCTTCCTGCTGAAGTCGCTGCCGGCCCGGGGTGTCGTCCCCGAGCCGGTCGACGACGGTGGCTACTTCGACCTCACGCCGCACGACGTCACGCACGACTTCCGCCGTACGGTGATCACGATGTTGGAGCGGCTGGGGATCTCGGTGGAGTTCAGCCACCACGAGGTCGCGCCCGGTCAGCAGGAGATCGACTTGCGCTACGCCGACGCGCTTTCCACGGCCGACAACATCTTGACCGCGCGGCACGTCATCAAGGAGGTCGCGCTGTCGCAGGGCGTGTACGCGACCTTCATGCCCAAGCCGTTCAGCACAGAGCCGGGCAGTGGGATGCACACGCATCTGTCGCTGTTCGAGGGCGACCGCAACGCCTTTCACGACGGCAACGACCCGCTGCACCTGTCCTTGGTTGCCAAGCACTTCATCGCCGGGCTGCTGCGGCACGCCGCCGAGATCACTGCTGTCACCAACCAGTGGGTCAACTCCTACAAGCGGCTGGTCTCCGGCGGGGAGGCGCCGCCGTACGTCTGCTGGGGCTCGAACAACCGCAGCGCGTTGGTGCGCGTGCCGATGTACAAGCCGACGAAGGGCAACTCGACCCGGATCGAGGTGCGCAGCCCGGACAGCGCGACCAACCCCTACCTGTGCTTCGCCCTGCTGCTCGCGGCCGGCCTTAAGGGCGTCCAGGAGCAGTACCCGCTGCCGCCGGGCGCCGAAGACGACGTGTGGACGCTGTCCGACGGTGAGCGCCGGGCGCTCGGGATGATGCCGCTGCCGGGCTCGCTGGCCGAGGCGATCCAGGTCATGGAGCGCAGTGAGCTGGTGGCCGAGACCCTCGGCGAGCACGTCTTCGAGTTCTTCCTGCGGAACAAGCGCGAGGAGTGGCACGCCTACCGACGAGAGGTCACCCCGTTCGAGCTCGGCCGCTACCTCCCGGTCCTGTGACGGCGCTCGTGCTCACCCACGCCGCCAACGAGGGGCCCGGGTGGCTGGCGGACTGGCTGCCCGCTGCGGGTCTGGGACTGGACGTCCTGGAGCCGTGGAACGGCGATGACCTGCCCGAGCGGGTCGAGGGCCACGAGGCGCTCGTCGTGATGGGCGGGCCGCAGCAGGCCTACGACGACCGCTCGGCGCCCTGGCTGCGGCAGACCAAGGACTTGCTGCGCCGGGCGGTGGGCGACGGCGTGCCGGTTCTGGCCGTGTGCCTGGGCGCGCAGCTGCTCGCCGAGGCGATGGGCGGCCGCACCGCGGTGGGGGAGGTGGGGCCCGAGCTCGGGGCCCGGTTGGTAGCCAAGCGGGACGCCGCCTCGCCCGACCCGCTGTTCTACGACCTGCCGTTCACCCCGCCGGTCGTGCAGTGGCACCGGGACGCCATCCAGGACCTTCCTCCCGGGGCAGTCCTGCTGGCCAGCAGCGCCCGGTACGCCAACCAAGCGTTCCGCATCGGCCCGAGCGCCTGGGGTCTGCAGTTCCACATCGAGACGCCACCGCGCATGGTGCAGGACTGGGTACGCATGGACGCGGACGCGTTGATCGAGGCCGGCCTGGACCCGGATGCGGTGCTCGCCGCCATGGTGGCCGAGCTCGACGAGGTCGCCGAGGTGTGGCAGCCGGTGGTGGGGCACTTCGCGCGCCTGGCCCTCGAGCGGGGTGTGCCGGGCTGACGTCGGCTCCATTGGCGAGGGTGGCCAGGTGGACCGACGGCGTCCATCCAGCGTTCACCTGAGCGCTGGTTCGCTGTCGGACGAGTGCCGCAAAGTGGACATGTGCCTCCTCGACCCTCTCGCCTCGCCCTCCGGATCGGCGCTGCAGTCGCCCTCGCCGGCCTGCTGCTGACGGCCGGGACCGCGCTCGCGGGCAGCGCCGGTCCCACCCCGCAGCAGCGCATCAACATCTCGCGGCCGGTCCCGAGCGGGGCCACGCTGCTGCCCAGCGGCCGGCTGGTCACCCCTGCTGGGAAGCGGTACGACGAGGGCGACTTCCCGCTGGGCCTCGCGGTCTCGCCGGATGGTCGGCTGGCCGTCGCCTCGCAGGTCGGCCAGTCGGAAGGCGTCGCCAGCGGTGACTTCTCCGGTCTGTGCCTCGACGGGCAGAAGCAGGGGCCGTGCCCGGCCTCCTCGCGGCTGTCCAGCCCCACGCAGGGTCCCGATGAGGAACTCGTGGTCACCGATCTGGTGACCGGGGCGCAGCAGAAGGTGCGATCCCCGGAGTCCTCCTGCGCCCCCACGACGCAGAAAGGCGTCCCGGTGCAGGGCTTCCAGTGCTTCGAGCTCGGGGTGGTCTTCGCTCCGGACGGCCGGCACGTCTACGCGACCGGCGGCGGCAACGACGCGGTCTACGACTTCACCATAGGCAGCGACCACCGGCTGTCCGCGCGGCCGGCGCACACGACGTACCTGCAGGAGGTCAACGGCGCTCCCGGGGGCAGCGGCTCCTACCAGAAGCCGAACCCCGGGACGCAGGCCGGACGTACCAAGGGCATCGCGGTCACCCCGGACGGGTCGACCCTGCTGGTCACCAAGGAGCAGGCCGGGGCGGTCGACGTCCTGCGCGCCAGCGACCTCGCCTTCGTCCAGGAGGTACCGCTGGGGCCGCTCAACCCCACCGGCGCGAACGGCTCGGCCACCTACCCCTACCAGGTGGTCGTGGCTGGTTCACCCGCCTCGACCGGTGGCGCTCGGGCCTACGTCAGCCTGCAGGGTGCCGGGACGATCGCAACGTTCGCCCTGACCAAGGGGACCGTCCCGCCCGGTACCGCGCTCGGGTCGGTCGTGGCCGGTGCACCCGTGGCGGTTCCTGCTGGCGATCACCCCGCCGGTCTGGCCCTGAGCCCGGACGACGGGACGCTGCTGGTCAGCAATGCCAACGACGACACCGTTGCGGCGTACGACCTGATGTCCGGGTTGCCGATGCCGCCGACGATGCTGCCGGTGCGTGCCTTGCCCGGCGAGGTCGTCGGGGCAGCGCCGAACGCGGTGGCCTTTGCGGGGCCGGACCGCGCCTACGTGGCGCTGGCCGGCGACGACGCGGTCGCGGTGCTCAAGCGGCGCCATGGCGCCCCGGCCTCCACGTTCGCCATGGCCGGACTGGTCCCAACGGGTTGGTACCCGACCTCGGTGGGGGTCCGCCGGAATGGTGACCTGCTAGCGCTGGCTGCTAAGGGCCTCGGCGGCCGCTACCCGGCTGGAGGGGAGTACACCGCTCCAGCGGCAGGCGGTCCGCAGGCAGTGACCCCCGGCAGGTACGACGGCGCGAACATGCCGGGCCTGCTCACGGAGGTACCCGCCCCGACCGCGGCCTCGTTGGCCGCCAGTACGAGGCAGGTCCGGACCGATATCGCCTACGCCGCGAGCGCTGACCAGTCAACGGCGCACACCGTGATCCCGGTCGACGCCGCGCACAACGGACAGTCCGCGATCACCCACGTGGTGTACATCGTCCGCGAGAACCGGACCTACGACCAGGTGTTCGGCGACCTCGCCCGGACCCGAAGCGACGTCGACGCCGACCCCGCGTTCGAGTCGCTCGCCAGCGCCACGCCAGCAGCGCACAGCCTGACCAACCGCTTCGCCAGCTCCGACAGCTTCTTCTCCGACGGCGAAGCCTCGATCCAGGGCCACTACTGGACGACGTCGGCCAACGTCGCCGACTACGTCGAGAAGTCCTGGCGGCAGTACTACTCCGACCGCAACCACTCCAGCGACAGCGTCGGCACCAACGTCAGCGCACCCAAGGGCTGCAGCTTGTTCCAGGCGGCCCAGGCCAAGGCGACCGACCCGAGCACGCCGGGCTACGACCCGACGTTCACCTACGAGGACTTCGGCGACCCGGTGGGCGTGGCGAACCCGAGCGTCACGACCTCTGTCCCGGCGCCCGGGGCTGCTCCGGGCGCCGGTGCGCCCGCCGCAGGGACCGCCCGCAGTGCCTGCGGCGCCATCCCGGCGGCGAACGCCGACCTCACGGACTTCGGCGGCTTCCTGGGGATCGACGACCGGCAGTTCGCCACGAAGTTCCTGGCTGCCTCCGGCCTGACCAGCTCGGGCGCGAGCGTCCCCGGCGGCCCGGCCCTGCGCAACTTCAGCTACCTGGAGCTGCCGGGGGACCACACCACCGGGTTCACGCCGCAGGGGCCGACCAACCTGCAGGGTCACACCCCGAGGGCAGAGGTCGCCGAGAACGACGCAGCGGTCGGTCAGGTGATCAGCGCGCTGTCGCACTCGTCGTACTGGTCCTCGACCGCGGTGTTCGTGGTGGAGGACGACAGCCAGGACGGCCCGGACCACGTCGACGGGCATCGCAACATCCTGCTGGTCGCCTCCCCGTACGCGCGCCAGAACTCAGCCGACTCCTGCTACACCGGCTACGTCTCGCATGTGCACAGCGACCAGGCCAGCGTCCTTCGCACCATGGAGCTGATCCTCGGGCTCCCGCCCCTGTCTTCCTACGACGCGGGCGCGGCACCGCTGTACGACCTGTTCCAACCCAAGACCAACGCCGCACAGCTGAGCGCCGCAGACCTGCGGTCGTTCGTCCCACCGCGGATGGCACCGTTCGTGGAGGAGAAGGTCGGAGATCGGTCCGCCGGGACGCCGGGCCAGACCGCCGCCCTGGCACGCGAGTCGGCCGGGCTGGACCTGGCCCACCTCGACCGCGCCGGGCCCGTACTGGAAGACGTGCTCTGGCGCAGCACCCGTACGACCGCACCGCCGCGGGAGCTGACCTGGCGGGTCGCGGCAGCGCAGGCGGGGGTGCGCCCAGCACGGGACGCCGCGACGGACGAGGTGCTCAGCGCGCCGGTGCTGCGCGGGCGCTTCACCTCGGCCGCGGCTGCCGGCTGCCCGCGCGGGACCCAGGGTCCCGGGGGAACGGGTCCGACCGCCGGTACGGGGTCCGGGTCGGGAGCACCGTCTGGATCGGCGACCCCTCCGACGGGGGCGGGGCGGAGCTCTGCCAGGGGCACCCTCGCGGCCACCGGTGGCCTGCCGCTGGCCGGGGGCGGCCTGGCGCTTCTGGTGCTGGGCGGCGTCGCGCTGCTGCTCCTGCGCCGCCGGAGCTCGGGTCAGCAGCCGTGACCTGACCGTCGGGGACGTCCGCAGGCGCCCCACGACAGGGCGCGGCGACAGGACGGCGGCCCGATAACCTCGGCGCTCATCCGCAAGGAGGCCAGTGCCGACCCGCCAGCCCGACCCCACCCTCCAGCCCAAGGCCACCCGCACCCGCACCTCCAGCGCCTCGGGCACGGCGTACGGGTGTTGTCGGCACGAGCCGTTGTCGCGGCGCTTCGCCCTGGACCGGTAGGTGCAGCACCCCCGGGGCGGCAGCGGTGCGGGCCGGCTCGTCCGGCTCGGCTTCGCCGACCCGCGCGCCGCAGTACTCGACCTGGAGCAGTGCCGCCTCTGGGACGGCGACAGACCGGCCGACGAGGCCGCGCAGGTGGTCCTGGCCGCACTCGGCGACGTCGCCGCACCCGACCTGGCCGCTGCGGCGCTCGCCCGGATGGTCGCGGCCGCTCCTCACCCGGCGGAGCTGCTGGACGGGCTGCGCCAGCGGGACGGCCTGCGGCGTCGGCTGCTCGCGGTGCTGGGCAGCAGCGTCGCCCTGGGGGACCACCTGGTGGCGTACCCGGACGACTGGCACGTCCTGGCCGACGACGAGCTCACCAGCATGCGACCGAGCCTGCTGGGACTGCAGAGCCAGCTGCTGGAGGCGGTCGGCGCCGTCGACGGCACAGCGCGCGGTACGGGTCCGGACGTGCTGCGCAGCCTTCGCTGGGCGTACCGGCGGTGCCTGCTGGGGATCGCCGCCCGGGACCTGTCCGGCGCCCTCGCCGTCCAGGACGTTGCCGGCGAGCTGTCCGACCTGGCCGGCGCCACCCTCACCGCCGGGCTTGCGGTGGCCCGGCGGGGGCTCGCCGACGACGCCGAGACCTGCCGCCTAGCGGTGATCGGGATGGGCAAGTGCGGGGGGCGGGAGCTGAACTACGTCAGCGATGTGGACGTCGTGTTCGTCGCGGCCCCGACTGCCGGCGGCAACGAGTCGGCCGCCCTGCAGACGGCCACGCAGCTGGCCACCGCCATGATGCGGGTCTGTGCCGAGGTGGCCTGGCCGGTGGATGCGGCGCTGCGCCCGGAGGGCAAGGCCGGCCCGCTCGTACGCACCCTGGCCAGCCACGAGGCCTACTACCGGCGCTGGGCGAAGACGTGGGAGTTCCAGGCGCTGGTGAAGGCGCGGCCGGTCGCCGGTGACCTCGAGCTGGGGCGGCGCTACGTCGACAGCATCGCTCCTCTCGTCTGGGCGGCTGGGGGGCGCCCGAGCTTCGTCGGCGACGTGCAGGCCATGCGCCGGCGGGTCGAGGCCACGCTGCGGGGGGATGCCTCGAGCCGCGAGGTGAAGCTGGGACCCGGTGGCCTGCGGGACGTGGAGTTCGCGGTGCAGCTCCTGCAGCTGGTGCACGGCCGCAGCGACGACACGATCCGCAGCGGGGCCACGCTGGTGGCCCTGGAGCAGCTCGCCGCCGGGGGGTATGTCGGACGCGAGGACGCGCGCCACCTGTCCGAGGCCTACCGCTGGCTGCGCACCGTCGAGCACCGCCTGCAGCTGCATCGGCTCCGGCGTACGCACCTGCTGCCGGCTGCCGACGACGAGGCCGGCCTCACCCGGCTGGCCCGGGCCTGCGGGTACCGCGTCGACGCCGTGCAGACGTTCCGCCGGGAGCGGGCCGGCTACGTCCGCGAGGTGCGGCGGCTGCACGAGAAGCTCTTCTACCGGCCGCTTCTGGCCGCGGTCGCCCGGCTGCCCGCGGACGAGGCCCGGCTGACGCCGACGGCCGCACGGGCGCGGCTTCAGGTCCTGGGTTTCGCCGAGCCGGCCACTGCCCTCCGCCATCTCGAGGCGTTGACCGAGGGGGTGTCGCGGCGGGCCGCGATCCAGCAGACGCTGCTCCCGGCGATGCTCGGCTGGTTCGCTGACGCGGCCGATCCAGACGCGGGACTGCTGTCCTACCGCCAGGTGTCGGACGCCCTCGGTACGACGCCGTGGTACCTCCGGCTGCTGCGCGACGAGGGTACGGCGGCCGAGCAGCTGGCCCGACTGCTCGCCTCGTCCCGCTACGTGGCGGATCTGCTCGCGCGCGCGCCCGAGGCCGTCCGGATGATTGCCAATGGCGATGAACCACGGACTCTGGAGGAGCTCGCGCCGGCATTCCTGGCGGTGGCCCGGCGCTATGTGGACTGGGAAGGTTCGGTCGCAGTCGTACGCGGGCTGCGTCGGCAGGAGCTGCTGCGGACGGCGTGCGCTGATCTGCTCGGGCGCAGTGACACCGCGGCGGTCGGCCGGGCGCTGTCCGACGTCGCGGCCGCCACCGTCGCCGCCGCCCTCGAGGTCGCCACGCGCAAGGTGGAGTCCGAGCACCGGGGGGACCTGCCGGTACGCCTCGCCGTCGTGGCGATGGGCCGGCTTGGCGGTCAGGAGCAGGGCTACGGCTCGGACGCCGACGTGCTGTTCGTGCACGAGCCCAAGCCCGGTGCGGGGGAGGCCGAGGCGGCTGCCGTCGCCCGCGACCTCGCTCAGGAGCTGCGCCGGCTGCTGGCCCTGCCGGCGCCGGATCCGCCGCTGCTGGTCGATGCAGATCTGCGCCCGGAGGGCCGGCAGGGCCCGTTGACCCGCAGCCTGTCGTCGTACGCCGCCTACTACGCGCGGTGGTCACAGGTGTGGGAGTCGCAGGCGCTGCTGCGGGCGGCGCCGTTGGCCGGCGACGCCGAGATCACGCAGCGCTTCCTCTCCGCCATCGCCTCGGTCCGCTACCCGGTTGCGGGGCTGAGCGAGGACCAGGTGACCGAGATCCGCCGGATCAAGGCCAGGGTCGAGACCGAGCGGATCCCGAAGGGGGTCGACCCGTCGCTCGCCCTCAAGCTGGGCCCGGGTGGCCTCGCCGACGTCGAGTGGACGGTGCAGCTGCTGCAGCTGCGGCACGGCCACCGGGAGCCGGCGCTCCGGACGACCTCGACGCTGCCCGCGCTCGAGGCGGCCGTCGCGGCCGGGCTGCTGGAGGCTGCCGACGGCGACGTGCTGTCGAGCGCCTGGACCTTCAGCGTCCGCGTGCGTAACGCCCTGGTGCTCGTCCGCGGCCGCGCGGCCACCGCCCTGCCCTCCAGCGGACGGGAGCTCGACGGTGTGGCGCGGGCACTGGGCTACCCTGCCGGTGCCCAGGGGGAGTTCCTGGACGACTACCGCCGGTCGACCCGACGAGCCAGGGCCGTCGTCGAGAGGGTGTTCTACGCGTGAGCGTTCGCAACGTCCCGGTGGCCGACACCAACTTCCTGCTCCGGTCCTACGGCGAGGGGCCGGGCACGCCGGTCCTACTGCTGCACGGCGTCCCCGAGACCTCCTCCTGCTGGCGGGACGTCGCGCCGGCGCTGGCCGTCGGCCGCCGGGTGCTCGCCCCCGACCTGCCGGGCCTCGGTGGCTCGGTCTTCACCGGGCCGTACGACGTGGCGACGCTGGTCGCGCAGGTCGCCGCCCTCATCCAGGCCGAGGTGACCGGCGGTCAGGTCGATGTCGTCGGCCATGACTGGGGCGGGGTGCTGGCACTCGCCCTGGCCGGCGATCGGCCGGACCTAGTGCGTCGGCTCGTCATCGCCAACGCCCCTGGGCGCCACCTCAACCTGTTGAGGGCCGCGCACGTCCCGTTCTTCTCACTGCCGGTCGCCCCCGAACTGCTGTTCCGCGCCGCGGGCCGCTCCGTGGTCCAGGCGATGCTGGCCCTGGCCTGGAAGTCCCCGACACCGCTCGACGCCGAGACCCGCGCGGAGTACACCGCGGCCTACAGCGACCCCGAGCGCGTCCACGCGATGCTCGGCTACTACCGCGCAGCCACCCGGCCGCAGCTGCGCCAGCGGCTGCATCTGGCCCGCGCGCCCGGGCACCGCCGGGTCCGGGCCGAGCGCATCCTGGTGCTGTGGGGTGCGCGCGACCCGGTCCTGCCCGTCAGCTGCGGCGAGTCCCTCGTGCGTGACCTCGGCCCGACCTGCGCCATGGTGACCGTGCCGGCTGCCGGGCACTTCGTGATCGAGGAGGCACCCGAGGTGGTGACCCGGGTGCTGCTCGAGGTCCTGGACGACACCGCCCCCGGGCGAGAGGACGAGCGGTCGACCGGGCTCGCCTGAGGTCGGCTCGGCGCTCACCCGAGGCGACGGTCGGCGTGCCGGTACGGGACATGGCGCCCGCCTTGGGGTGGCACGCCGATCTTGGTGACGACGTGCGCGGCGGCCAAGGTGCCCCCGGCCGCCGCCGCCGCCCACAGTTAGGCGTTCGGTGCGCCGCCCGCGACCTGGTCAGGAGCGGCCGCGGGTGCATCCGCCGGCCCGGCTGCCGGTCCACCCGCCGGTCCGCCTGCCGGACCACCCGCCGGTCCGCCCGCCCGGCCGTGGCCGTGGGCGCGCTTGGCTCCCGGGGCGGTCGGACGCACCGGGTGGCCGGTGGTGAGGCGAGTGGCGTCCAGCGTCGTACCGTCCTGGTCGACGAGGCCCTCGGCCCGCACGAAGCTGCCCACGGTGAGGTCTGTGGCCTTCGCCGTGACGCCGTTCTTTTCGTACGTCGTGGTGCTGCTCGTCCGGACCGTGCGGATGAAGCCGGACTCGTCGACGACCTTCAGGGTGGACCCGCTGATGGAGCTCACGAAGCCGCCGACGTGGGCCGGTGCGATATCGACCGCCTTGGCCACGGCTGCGGTCGCGGCCGGGTCGACCAGTCGGACGCGGACGATCTCGCCGACCTTGACGTCGCTTCGGCTGGCGGTCGCGCGCCCGTGCCGGTACGTGGTGCTCGCGGTCAGCGCGACGGTCTTGGTGCCGCGAGAGGTGTCCAGGGTCAGCTGCTTCTCGCTGACCGCGGTGACCAGCCCGCTGGCGCCGCGCCCAGGGCCGTGGTCCCCGCGCGGGCCGGCGTCCTGCTGACCCGCCGCGGGCGTCGATGGCGTGCTCGGAGCGGTCGTGGCGGCTGACGCCAAGCCGTTGACGCCGAGGCCGAGGCCGGCGACGAGGCCGACGCTTCCGGCTACGAGGGCGACGCGCCGGCCGCGCGTGTGAAACGTAGTCATGAGGGGCTCCTTGTATCGGGGTCCCATGAGCGTGTGCGCCCGGACTGTCAGCCGGCTGTGAGCGACCTGCCGGTCAACTGCTGGACTCGAGCGCGTCGCGCAGCGAGGTCAGCAGCACCGCGACGTCGTCCGCGGCCCCGGTCGCCTGGACCGAGCGCACGACGAGCGAGGCGAGCACGCCGGCCACGGCCGGCTTTGGCACCGGGTCCGAGGCCAGCACGATGCCGCCGACTACGTGATCGAGTACTCCCTGGTCGTGCTCGTCGAAGCGCAGGACCCGGTCACCGCACCACACCAGCGCCGGCTCGGCGCCACGGAACAGCCCGCCGGGACGCCCCGCCCGCTGACCCAGGCCGGGGACTGTGGACAGGTGCTCGAGAGTGCGCTCGCGCCCGAGTCCGCTCAGGGAACTGGACAGAACCTGCTCGACGGACGGGGGATCGAGCGGGTCGACGAAGCCTTCCGAGGGGCTCAACTCAGCGGCACCACGAACGACGGCGCGACCGGGTGACCCCCCTCGACCTTTCGGATCGCCGTACCGGACGTGAAGAACTCCAGGGTGTGCGGGCCCCACATCCACTCACTGGCGGCCCAGTCGACGCCGGTGATGCCGGTTGCCTCGACCCGCTCCGCCTCGGCCTGCATGCGGCCGAGCGCGATCTCCCTGGCGTCGTAGTAGCCCTGCGTCCACTGCGGCATCTCGACGTTCTGGCCAACCTGGCGCAGCGTCTGCATGAAGCCCTGAGCCGCGATGTGCCACACGCACACGCCCATGACGAACTCCACCGGCACGTGGCCCGTACCGAGCAGGGTGTAGAAGTCGCGCACCCCGAGGTGGCTGGTGAACGGCGCGCCGTCGGGTCGGCGGAAGGAGCCCGGACGCTCGCGGTGCCGCACCGAGGTGCCCACCGCGATGAACTCCACGTGCTCCGGGCTCAGCCCGTGCTGGCGGAACGAGAGCTGGACGCCGACCACGCCGTCGGCCTGCACCTGCGCGGCCTCGGACAGCATCCGGCCCATCGCGTTGGCCCGCGCGGTGTACATCGCCTGCGTCAGGACCCCGAGCTCTACCGACTGGCGCAGGTTCTGCTGCTGCCATCCGATATGGAACACCGAGCTACCCATGACGAACTCGAGCGGGTCGAAGCCGGCGGCATCCAGCAGGGCGAACTCACTCACCGACAGGTCGCTGGTCCAGACCCGGCCGGCTTCGGCGAGCCGGGCCGAGGCGATCTGGTCGGGCTGCAGGGAGGTCATGGCCCGCAGGCTAGCCAGCCGTGACCGCGTCGACCAGGTCCGCCGCCGCGATCCCGCCGTACCCGCCAGCAACTGGGCCACGGGCAGCAGGCCGGCACTCTCCCGTCGCACTGCGTTTGCCTGCCGTTCACCTCAGTCGGATTGCATGGTCGTCGAGGCACACCCGTCGAGGAGGCTCCCATGACCCAGGATGACGAGCAGCGTCAGCTCGACGCAGTGCGCCAGGACGTGCTGCGGGAGTACAGCTCACTTGCCCCCGAGGTGGTCAACGCACGGTTCCACGCGATCGTGGCGGAGTTCGAGGGCGCACCGGTGCGCAGCTTCGTCCCGGTGCTGGCGCGGCGGCGCCTGCGCCAGGCACTGCACGACGCCGGCTGAACGGGGAGTTCAGCAGCGAAGGTCGGGCACCGCACCGGTCCGAGCAGGCTGCCAAGGGCCCCGGCTGTCCGCCGTCGGGGTCAGGAGAGCTGCGGTGGTGGCTGCCGCGGCAACGGCAAGCAGCATCGGCAGTATCAGCGCGGGTCCCGAGTGGGTGAACTCCAGCACCAGCACGGTTGCGCAGATCGGCGCCCGCAGGGTGGTCGCCAGGACCGCTGCGGCGGCGATGAGGGCGAAGACCCCGATCGGCGTACCTGGCCACAGCAGGCTCCACAGCCGGCCGGCCAGGGCCCCCAGCACGGCGCCGGTCGCCAAGGACGGGGTGAGCAGGCCACCCGAGGCGCCGCTGGACAGGCAACCGGCGGTCACCAGCGGTTTGAGGACGACCAGCGCCGCCAGGGCAGGCAGGCCCAGCGAACCGTCGAAGGCCACCTGTGTCAGGCCCTTGCCGTTGCCCAGCAGCTGCGGGTATACCGCCGAGGCCGCGCCGACCGCCGCGAAGACGACGGTGGTGGCGATCGGTAGGTGCCAGCGCGTGGCGGTACTGGACCGGGCTGTGCGGATCAGCTGCAGGAACAACACGCCGGCACCTCCGGCGAGTGGCCCCACCAGCACCCCGAACGCGACGGCGGGACCGGAGAGACCGAAGTCCGGCACCTCATAGGTGGGCAGGTTCGGCAAGGCGATCCAGGCGACCACGGTGGCGATCGCCGAGGTCAGCCCCGCGGGGACGACGTGCCGGGGCCGCGCGGAATGGAGCAGGACCTCAAGTGTGAACAGGGCTCCGCCCAGCGGCACGTTGTACACCGCCGCCAGGCCTGCACCCGCACCACAGGCCAGGACCGTACGGCGATGATCGCCGGTCAGGCCGCCCCGTTCGGCGAGCCAGCCGCCGAACGCCGCGCCGACCTGTCGGGGGGCGCCCTCGCGCCCGAGGGAGGCGCCGAAGCCCACGGCGGCGATCTGCAGCGCGGCGTCGACCGATGCGACTCGGATCCGCACAGGCCCCGCGGGTCGGGCGAGCAGCTCGGTGAGCGGCTGGAGCGGCGCGGTCCAGCGACGTAGCAGGTACCAGCCGGAGCCGACCGTGAGGCCGCCCAGCGCCATGACCATGACCCGGCGTGCCGGCGAGGCCCGCTCCACGCCAGTGAGGAAGCTCTGCTCGGTGTAGCCGTAGGCCAGGTGCTGCACGAGGTGCAGCAGCAGGGTCAGGACGATGCCGCCTACCCCCGCGCCGACCCCGGTCAGAACAACCACGACCAGCAACCGCCCGCGGTACGCACCTTTCCCGTCGCTGAGCGGGTGCGGACGGTGAAGCGTCACTCGGGACGGGGGCGGGCCGCGGGATCCACGTGCACGCACACTCTGGCCCAGGAGTTGTTCACGTAGCCCTTGGGGTTCCACAGGTGTACCGGTGACTCCGGCTGTACTGCGGCCGAGGTGTCCCACGCCCGGGCCGTGATCTCCGCGCCGCCGACGGGCAGCTCGAGCAACGTCCTCCAGTGCCGCCAGGCCCAGGGCCCAGCCTGCTCGTCCAGCTCTGCCTGCACCCAGGCGGCTCCGCCGTCCAGGGACACGTCCACGCGCGCGATGCCGCGGTCGTCGCCGGCGAAGGCGTATCCGGTCACCTCGACGGGTCCGGCCGCCACGGTTTCGCCGTCGTCGGGGCGCAGGATCTCTGCGTTGAGGGCCACGGCGCTGAGCGAGAGCCCGTCGCCGGGCCCGGCTTTGGCGGGGTCGGCCTCGGCCGGCAGGAGCCGGTAGGCCGTCGCCTGGAAGTAGTTCGATGACGGCTTCTCCTGCGCGGTGATCCGCTCGACCCACTTCACGCTGCGGGCGCCGATCCAACCGGGGACGACGACCCGCAGCGGGGCGCCGTGCACCCGCGGCAACGGGTGCCCGTTCATGGACCAGGCGAGCAGCACGTCACCTGCCATGGCCTTCTTGACGCTGATCGAGCCGCCGTACGGCGCCGGAGGGGAGGCGAGTTGGGAGACGTCCGGCGCGCTGAAGGCCACGTGCTGGACCCCGGGCTGCAGCCCGGCCTCGGCCAGCACGTCGGAGAGGGCGACCCCCGTCCAGCACGCGGTGGACGTGGCTGCCGCCCCCCAGGGGTCCTCGCCAGGGATGTCCCGGACCTTGATCAACCCCGCTCGCCGGTTGCCGGCGCACTGCAGGGTCGCGACCACAGTGCGCTGCTCGTAGCGGCTCTGCAGCTCGGCAAGCGAGAGCTCCCGTACCCGGTCCACCAGGCCGTCGACCCTAAGTCGCCACGCCGTGGCATCGACGTCCGGAATGGGACCGTGGTTGCGGCTGTAAAAGGCGTCGAGCGGCGTCAGGACCTGGTCGGCCAGTGCCCCGCGGGGCGGCTCGGCGTTGTACGGGTCGTTCTCATGTACGACCATGTCGCTCCGCTTGCCCCACGGTGCCATCGAGACGCTCCTTCTGCGGACCGGCTGCAGCGCCGGCGCGACGCCGACACGGTCACCTTTGCAGCAGAGCTGATCCGCTGTCAGCCGGCCCGGCGGGTAGGTGGGCCTCGGGCCGTTGAGCCAGCGCTCAGATCAGCCTGGCCAGGAGCGCGACAACAATGAGCACGAGGGCCAGGTTCAGGATCAGCCACAGGCCGTCCAGGGCACTCACGACCCGGGAGGCGGCGGCCCGCACGGCGCGTCCGCGCAGGGGCCGCAGCAGCAAGGTGATGCCTGCCTGGGGGAAAGGGCCATGACTAGGGGAGTGGATCCTGCTGATGCACAACCCGAGGGCGATGGTTGCGGGCAGAGCCGGCCAGGCGACGTCGTTGCGGACGTCGGCGCCCGCGCCGCTCCCGACCCCCAGCACGAACAGCACGGATCCGACCAGGGACAGGTTGAGTGCCGAGCGCAGGCGTACGAGGTGTTCCGCCGGCGTGTCGTGAGCGGGCACGGGATCGCCCTTGCCAGGGCTGGAGGGACGTATCACCCGGCGACTGTGCCTGGCCTGGATGAACGTTCGATGAGAGCCGGCGGTCCAGAGTGCACCAGAGCTGATCGAGCTCGTCGGCCGCGAACTTTGCGTCACAGGCAATGGTCCACGAAACTTGCTCCAACGTTGTGTCTACTTGCTGGCCTTTTGGTAGCGCAGGGCCAGTGTGCGGCAGGCGTCTTTCAGTTCGTCGGGCTCGATGACGGTGATGTCGGCGTCAAAGGTGGCAAGCAGGCCGGCGATCCCGGCCCAGGATCAGGCGCCGAGGGTGATTCGGGCCTGTCTCGGGGTGACGTACTCGATGACGGAGCCGCCGGGTGCCCATTGGGCGACGATGTCGGCGGGTAGTTCCATCAGGACGGTGCCCAGACATTGCCAGCGGGCCGGGGTATCGCCCACTGCGGCGTCTTCGACAACGACATGCCAGTGGGCAAGTACCCGTCCACGAAGCGGGAACATCTGGTGCACGGACCGGACCCAGCGTGGACACCGGCACCCACCTAATGGCCTACGAAGGTGTGCTGAGCAAGATCCGGCGCCTGTACCTCAGCAAGAACGTTGAGTCGGTCCAGCCCGGATCCGAGCCGCCGTCCAAGACGCCGCCACGGTGGAACCCTGCCCCGCCTGCGGCGGCAGTCGCCTCAACATCGCCGCCTGGGCATACGAAAGCCAGGGGCACAGCATCGCCGACGCGTCGGCGATGCAGGCCGGCGACCTCGCGGGCTGGCTCGACGGGCTCGACCTGCCGACTCACCTACAGGCGCTGCGAACCAGCGTGCTATCCGCCCCTGGGCAGCATGCAACAGGTCGGGCTGGGCTACCTCAGCCTGGACCGGCCCACCAGCACCCTGTCCGGCGGGGAAGCGGCCAACGCACCATGCTGTACGTCGGATGATCTCGGTCGTGTCAGTTGTCCGGTGTGACCCGGTTCAGGCTCATGCCCAAGGATTGTGGCCAGGTGCGTGTCAAAGGTGGCGAGCGCCCGGTCCGGGGGTGGTGCTGGCCCAGGACGTGAAGGCTCAGGCTTTCGACGAGAGCTAGCAAGACGTTTGCCTCGTGGTCGGCGTCGAGCTCGGCGAGGGCGTTGCCGGCGTGCTGGGCCGCTCGGAGCGCTACGAGAGCGCTATGCTTGCGCTATGAGCGCGGAGATTCGGCAGTCAGAGTTGCGTAACGACAACGCGGCGGTCATGCGGAGGGTCGCCGAGGGCGAGTCCTTCGTGGTCACCGTCAACGGTCGTGCGGTCGCCGACGTGGTGCCGCATCGACAGGGCACGGAGAGGCGTCGATTCGTGCCGGTTTCTGAGCTGGCCGAAGCGTTCGCCGCGGATCCGGTGCCGGACCCGGGAGCGTGGCGGACCGATCTGGCTGCGGCCGACGAGATTCTCGGTCCGGACGAGCCCACCGATCCGTTCGGCCCGGAGACGCTATGACCACGGGCGCGCCGCGCCGCGCCCTTCTGGACACCTCGGTCGTGATCGACTTCCCGGCTGTGCGCATCGCCAAGGTCGCCGACGAGGTCGCGGTGTCCGCGGTGACGATCGGCGAGTTGCAATACGGCGTGACCGCCGCGGTCGATCCGCTCACACAGATGTACCGACGCCGGCGTGTGCAGGCCGTCCTGGACCGCTTCAAGGTGCTGTCGTTCGACGTGGGCGCCGCTGAGTACTACGGGACGCTGGCGGCCCTCGTGCGCCAGCGCGGGCGCAACCCACGGCCGCGCCGGATGGACTTGCAAATTGCCGCGACCGCAGCCCGCCACGGCTTGATGTTGCTGACCCGAAACGGCAAGGACTTCGCCGGCTTGGAGTCCGCGCTCGAAGTGGTCGACCTGCAGAACCAGCACTAACCACTGTGCCGGCAAGCCCGCCCCGCGCCGTCAAGTGCCCGATAGCGGATCGATCACCGGGCGAAATCCAGTTGGGAGTCGCCGGGCCTCGCCAGGTGATTCCGGCGTAACGGGGCGAGGCCCGGGGTCAGGTTGTCCGGGCTGCCGTAGACGACGATCACACAGCGGCTGTCGCTGGCCGTTAGTTGGCCGATCCGCTCCCGGTAACGCTGTCGTTCGCGGATTTCGGCGCGCAGGCGGCGGTCGATGTCCTCGACCGCCGCTGCGAACTCTTCGTCACCAGCCGCCAACCGTTCGCGCACCCGCAACAGCGGTACGCCGGCACCGGCGAGGGTGCGGATCCTGATGAGCTCCACGACGGCCGCGGCGTCGTAGCGCCGGTAGCCGGAGCGGTCGCGCTCGGGCAGCAAACCTTTGGCGTGGTAGTGCCGAACCGCGCGGACCGTTACGGTCACAGGTCCCGTAGCTGAGCGGGGCCGGCTCGTCCGGCAAGCCGGCCCATGACCAGCAGCACGATCGTGCTCACCCCCATGACCGTGACGACCAGTGCGGCGAGGTAGGCGGCCGGGACCGTCAGGCCGGTGGGGGCCGGGTCGAAGATGCCGGTGAGGATCTTGGTGAGCAGGTAGGCGATGGTCAGGCCGATGGCTGTGCCGCCGGCCAGCCCGCCGACGAGCAGTCCGCGTGCTTCGGCGGCCAGGAACCGGCCGCGCTGCTGCGCGGTGGCGCCTAGCGCCGCGAGCAGGACCAGGGCTCGGCGACGCTCATTGATCCCGAGGGCGAGCGCCAGGCCGGAACAGGCCAGCGCGAGGACGAGGCCGAAACCCAGTTCCAGACGGGACAGGCCGGCGAGGTCGGTGGCGGCCAGTCCTGACGCGCTGGTCACGCTCTTGCGGGCGCTGACGACGTCGGCCACCGACACCCCAGGAGCCGCGCTGCTGCGGAGCGCGGCTCCGGTCGTCGACGGGGAACTGCTGTTGATCAGAAAGGTCCCGACGGCGTCGGATCCGGTCACTGAGGTCAGGTAGCTGCTGTTGGCGATGATGAAGCTGTCCTTGGGAGCGCTGGGGAACTCGTTGACCTCCCCAACGACGTGGAAGCTGACGGGCCGGTACTGCCGGTCTGCGCCGGTCTGCAGCCGGATGCGCACCAGATCCCCCGGGTGCAGCTGGTAGTCCTTCAGGGTCTCGGCCGACAGCAGTGCTCCGTCGGGGGTACGGGCCAGCGCGCGCAGGGCCGAGGAGGCGCCGGCGCCCGGGAAGTAGGAGTCCTGCAACGGTGCGACGGCGGCGATCGAGGCGGGACGGACGCCGTACAGGTCCTGCAGGTCGGGTCCGACGTAGGCCAGACGGTGCTGCAACGGCTCGACCTTGCGCACTCCCGGGACGGTCGCGAGCGCAGCGGCGTGCTGTGGACCGACGGTTGCGCCGGGCGGTTCGGACACTGCCACGTCGGCGCCGACGGTCAGCGCCACGTCGATGCGGGACTGCTCGTTGTAGGTGGCTGTGAAGATCGCGGTGCTGGCTGCCAGCCCGAGTGCGACGCCCAGGCCGGCTGCACCGCGCGCGATGACCCGGCGGCGCCGACGGACGGCCGCGGCGACCAGCTCCGGGGCAGTCCCGTTCCCCGATCGTGACCACCGGCCGCTCTGCCGCGCGAGGACCGCCGCGCTGATCCGCCAGACCAGCAGGGCCAGTCCGGGCCAGGCCAGTGCCGGTGCCAGCAGCGCGGCGTAGTTCACGGCGCTGACCGGGATGCCTTCGGGTACTACGACCACCTGGTAGCCGTTGCGCGAGGCCAGGTAGGTCACGACGGCGCTGGCCGTCAGTAGCAGGTAGTCCAGGCCCAGCCGCAGCGGCCACGGACTTCGGGTGGACAGCACGGAGGCCGTCGCCGGCGATACGGCTTCGGCGCGCGGGCGCAGGACTGCGCGTACCGCGGGTCCGAGCTGGGTCGCCGCCCCCAGCAGCACACCTGTCACGGCGCCCGCGATCGTCCACCCGGTCGACAGAACAGACCCGCGGGGGAGGGCCAGAGCGATGGCCAGCAACGCCAGTGGAATACCCGCAGCTATCCCCAGGGCCGTGGTGAGGGCTGTCTCGCTGCCGGCCAGGCCGAGCAGGACCAGGGGCGAGGCACCTCGAAGCCGCAGCAGAGCGATCTCACGGCGTCGCCGCTCCCCTCGCAGCGCGACGACCAGGGACGCCACCACGGCCGCCAGGCAAAGGCCCGGAACCCCGAGCAGGTAGAACAGCAGTTGGGCGTAGAGGGCGTCCTCCCGGGCTCCGGACAGGGCTGCCCCCAAGTTGTCGCCCACCAGGGCGCCACCTGCCACCGCGGCCTCGTAGTGCAGGGCGCGGCCGGCGACCACAGCAGCCGCGGCTGCGGGGTCGTGGGGCAGCCGGTCGTGCCGGAGCAGCACGTGGAACTGGTGGACGACGCTCGCCTCCCGCGTGAGCGAGGCGAACGTCCCGGCGGGTACGGCTAGCACGTTGTCGGGCGGCGCCGTCGCACCGGCTCCCGGGGGGGCCCCGACCACCTGGAAGAGGGAGTCGGCCTGGGGGAGATCCAGAACACCGTCTACGTGCAGGGCCCGGTGGCTACCGTCAGCCGTCGTCACCGTCACGGTGCTGCCCACCCCCGCCGCGAGGTTCGACGCCGTCTGCTGCTGCAGCAGCACCCCGGTACGGGCCCCGAGCAGATAGCGGACCTGCGCCGGCGCTGCAGCGGCGTAGCCCGGCGGCAGGCTCACGACGTACGCCGAACCCGTAGTGCGCGTGCCCTGCGCGGAGGTGCTCGTCAATCCCGGCAGCTTCGCGTAGGACACCGGCAGCACGGCCGAGACCTCGGGAACGCTCTGGAGCGCGGTGCGGACCTCGGCCGGCGTGCCCTGGGGGGTGACCTGGACCTGCCAGTCCACCGACACCGCTGCGGCTGCTCGGGCCGACAGACTCGCTCGACTGGTGCTGACGAACGAGCCCAGGCTGGTGATGAACGCTACGGCCAGCGCGATGCTCGCTGCCGCACCCAGCAGGCTGCCGGGGCGGCGCCGTGCCAGTCCGAGGATCCAGCGCGTCGTGGTCACCATCGTCGTTCGCGCAGGGTCAGGGCCAGCCGTCCCTGGTCGAGTACGGCCTGGTCGGGCAGGAGCCCGGCGAGTTCCTGGTCGTGGGTAGCCACGATCAACGTTGCTCCGGTCGAGCTGGCGTGGTCGCGCAGCGCGGTCAGGACCGCGGCGGCGTTGTCCCTGTCCAGCGCGCCGGTCGGCTCGTCCGCCAGGATCAGCTGGTGGCGGCCGGCCAGGACCCGCGCGACGGCGACCCGTTGCTGCTGCCCCCCGGACAGCTCCGAGGGCAGGGCGGCGGACCCGGCGTGCAGTCCGACCGCTGCCAGCGCAGTCTCGGCCGCCAGCCCGGCCTCGACGGCGGTGCTGCCTGCCAATCTCAGCGGCAGCGCCACGTTTTCGGTCGCGGTCAGCTCGGGCAGCAGTGACGGAGCCTGGAAGACCAGACCGATCTGCCGCCGCCGGCGCAGGGCGTCGTCGTCGAGCTGTGGCCAGCTGATCGCGCCGGCGGTGGGACGGAGTAGCCCGGCCAGCACGAGCAGCACGGTGGTCTTGCCGCTCCCGGACCGTCCGGTCAGCGCGAGCTCGGCGCCCGCGGGCAGCTCTAGGTCGAGGCGGTGCAGGATCTGGGTCGGTCCGTAGGACACGGTCAGGTCCGTCACCAGCAGGGCCGGGTGCCTCAGGGTCGAGGTCGTCACTCGTGCACCCGACCGTCGCGTAATGAGATGACCCGGTCCGCGCTGGCCGCCACCGCGGTCGAGTGGGTGACGAGCACCGTCCCGCCGTGTGCGGGACGCACCTCACGCAGCAGCTCCAGGACGTCCCGCTCCTCCGCGGTACTCACCTCAGCGGTGGGTTCGTCGGCCAGCAGCACGCTGGGGCCGCCAGCGAGGGCCACCGCCAGGTTCGCCCGGGCGGTCTCCCCACCCGACAGCGTGGAGGGTCGGGCCCGCAGCCGGTGCCCCAGCCCGAGCGCGCTCAGCAGGTCCGACGCGCTGGCGCCCCGGCCCGTCTTCCGCAGGGCTCCGGCCAGCCGGACGTTATCGCCCACCGACAGGTGCTCCACCAGCCCGCTGGACTGGGTGAGGACGCCGATCCGCTGGGCGCGCAGCCGGGACTGCCGTACGGGCCGTTGGTGGCTCAGCCGCTGGTTCCCGACCCAGACGCTGCCCCCGTCGGGGTCGTCCAGGCCGGCCAGCAGGCTCAGCAGCGTGGACTTGCCGGACCCGGACGGACCGATGACCGCCACGGTCTCCCCGGGGCGCACAACCACCCAGACGTCCTTGAGGGCTGCCACCTCGCCGTCGCCGCGCCGGTAGAACCGGTGCAGACCACGCGCCTCGAGGACAGGCAGGTCCTGCGCGGGACCGCTCACGTCAACCGAAGGCTCTGGGAGACCTTCGTGTAGGGATCGACGTTGTCCGAGCCGACCGCCCCGTACAGCTCGAGCGCCACGCCTCTGCCGCCGGACCCGATCTCGTAGCGCTCCACCTCGTCCCGGAAGACCCGGCCGGTGACCGGGTCGGGCGCTGAGTTGCGGCGGTAGACGACCAGCACCCCCGGGCCGGCGGGCAACGACACCGCCTTGACCGACCTGAGCTCGAAGGCGGGCTGGCTGCGCATCAGTGCCGGGATGTCCGTCGAGCGGGCGGAGGCAGGCGTTGGGACGCTGAGCGCCGGGATCGGCTGGGCACTGATCCCGTTCAGCTTGTCGGTGAACATCACCCGGCCACCGGTCCCGGACCTGGCCCAGCCCTCCGGGTGCTTCAGGCGGAAGTGGCCGGCCGGGTCGGCGTACGCGACGTAGCTCACGTTGTCCGGGATGTCCCCGGGGACATTGCTCTCCACCGGTGCCGGCGGGACCCCTGCGACAGCTGCAGGGCTGGACGGGGTCGTCCCGACGGCCGGACTGGACCTGGTTGTCCCACCCGGCGCAGAACTCTGGGCATTCGGCGGTGTATTCGGCCCCGGCTGCGTCACCGGCGATCCACCGCTGCCGCAGCTCGCTAGCACCAGCACCAGCGGGCCGAGCCCTACGGCCCGTCGTACCCGCATCCAGCCCACCTTTGTCGCCGTCAAAGCCATTGCCACATCTCCCCACCTCGACGCACTCTCGAAGCCACCGTGCCCACCGCAGATGTGAGTTGCGTGAGTGACTGAGCCAAGGCGCCGTCCGGGCGTGGAGCGGGAGATTCTCACCGTAGGCACACCTGTGGCGCCTACCGTCCGTCCGTGCGCCTATTGGTCGTGGAGGACGACAGCCGGATGGCCAGCATGCTCGGGCGCGGTCTGCGCGAGGACGGCTTCGCGGTGGACGTCGTGCATGATGGCCCCGCCGCGGTATGGCAGGCCAGCGAGATCGACTACGACGCCATCGTTCTGGACCTGATGTTGCCGGGCTTCGACGGTTTCGAGGTGTGTCGTCGCCTCCGGCTGGCACGGCGCTGGGCCCCGGTGCTCATGCTGACCGCGCGCGGCGAGATCGAGGCGCGGGTTCGCGGTCTGGACAGCGGCGCGGACGACTACCTGACAAAGCCGTTCAGCTTCAACGAGCTGGCCGCACGGTTGCGGGCCCTGCTGCGTCGCGGCAGCCCGGAGCGTCCGGTCGTGCTGCAGGCCGGTGACCTGGGCCTGGATCCGGCGACGCACCGGGCCTGGCGTGGTGAGGTGGACGTGCCCCTGTCGAGCAAGGAGTTCGTCCTGCTCGAGCTGTTCCTGCGGCACACCGACCAGGTACTGACCCGCTCGAGCGTGCTTGAACATGGGTGGGACATGTCCTACGACGGGGTGAGCAACGTCGTCGACCAGTACGTCGGCTATCTGCGACGCAAGATCGACCGCCCGTTCGGGGTGGAGCAGCTGGAGACCGTACGGGGGGCCGGTTACCGGCTGCGCGCGCATGCGCGACCCGTGGCGCCGCAGCTCGGGCCCTAACCGCCGTGCCACTGAAGGTCCGGCTCACGATGGTCTGCGCAGGCGCGACCCTGCTCGTACTCACCGTCGTGGGCTTGCTGTTCGTCCGGCAGCTCCAGACGGGCCTGAACGGCAACCTCGATACCACGCTCCGCGGCCGGGCCGAGGCCGTGATCACTCAGGTCACCAGCGTCGAGGGTCCGGACTTCCAGGACACCGGCTCCGGGTCGTTGCTGCGAGTGGGCGACGCCGTCGCGCAGGTGCTCGGGGCGGACGGCGCCGTCCTGCAAGCCAGTGACGGGCAGGCCGGGCAGTCCCTGCTGACCGCAACCCAGCTGCGTGCCGCATCCAGGGCCACCATCACCTTCGACGGTGCCCTGCCTGCTCAGCCGGCCGGGTCCTCCCAGGCCGGGGACCGCAGCCGACAGCCCGTACGCCTGCTCGCTGCCCCCGCTGGTCGCAAGGGCGAAGTCGTGGTGGTCGGTACGAGCCGCGAGGTCGTCGAGGCGGCGGTGTCCCGGGCTACCGGGCAGCTGCTCGGGCTGGGCGCGCTGGTCCTCGTACTGGCGTCGGTCGGCGCCTACCTGCTCGCCGCGGCCGCACTGCGCCCCGTCGAGCGCATGCGCACGCAGGCCGACGATCTCGGTGCCAACGATGCGGGAGCAGGACTGGAGGTTCCCGGCACCCGCGACGAGGTCTCCCGGCTCGCCCAGACCATCAACGCCCTGCTCGACCGGCTCCACGACGCCCTGGAACGCGAGCGCAGCTTCGTGGCCGACGCCGGCCACGAGCTGCGTACCCCACTGACCGTGCTCCGAGGGGAACTCGAACTCGCCCAGCGCCCAGATCGCAGCCGGGACCAGCTGCTGGCGACGGTCGGGATCGCCGCCGAGGAGGCCGACCGGCTGATCGTCCTGTCCGAGGACCTGCTGACCTTGGCGGCCGCCCAAGGGCGCCCCAAGCGACTGGCCAGCACCGACCTCGGGGCGCTCGCCCAGGACGCCGTCACAGCGTTGCACCTGCAGGCCGGCCAGGCAGGGATCCAGCTGGGGTTGCACGTGCCGCACCCGGTGCTGCTGGTCATCGACCCGCTCGCGGTGCGCCGGGCCCTGGACAACCTGCTCAGCAACGCGCTGCGGGTCACGCCCTCGGGTGGCACCGTGCTGACCCGGATCGAGACCGGGACCGCCGGAGTGCAGGTCAGCGTTACCGACGACGGCCCCGGCTTCCCCCCGGAGTTCTTGCCCATCGCCTTCGAACGCTTCCGGCGGGCCGACCCGGCGCGCACGCGTCAAGGCACTGTGCAGTGGGGGACAGGGCTCGGGTTGGCCATCGTCAAGGGCATTGCCACCGCGCACGGCGGCACGGTGTCGGCGCAGAACCGCCCAGGGCGGGGTGCCTGCGTCTCGTTCACCCTGCCCGGCGACGGCGCTGCCGACCCAGTGGGCCTGACTCCGTGACCTGCCCAGGCGGTGGTTCGCTCGCGCGCGGGCCATCATCGCCCCTTCGCACCAACCGCCTGGTGCTGAACCGTCCGGTGCTCGCGGATGCCCTGGTGGTCTACGAGATCAACCACGACTTTCGGGCGGTGGAGCACAATCCTTCGGACCGGCTCAGCAGCCTGCACGAGGCTCAAGCCTTGGTGCAGCGTTGGATGGAGCACTGGCAGCAGTTCGGCTTCGGTTATTGGTGCGTTCGCGAGGTGGGCAGCGCAGCGGTGATCGGCTTCTGCGGCCTCAAGGTCGTCACCTTCCAGGGTGCAGAGGCTCTGAACCTGCTGTACCGGTTCAGCCCACCGTCGTGGGGACGCGGGATCGCCACGGAGGCCGCCTCGGCAGTGGTCGACTGGACGCTTGCCCACGAGCCGCAACGCCCACTCCTGGCTCGGGTGCGGCCAGGAAATGTCGCGTCGCAACGGGTGGCGTTGCGGGTTGGGCGGCATCGCGTTCCGGCTCTCGATGAGGACGGCGAGGATGGACCTGATCTCCTGTTCATGTATTGACGGCCGGAAGCACGGTGAGGGCTAGGGCAACTGGAGGACTCACTTCACTCATAAGTGAGGGTTAGCTACTTCGACCTGAAAAAGTCACCGCGCACCTGATCGGGGGGCCGGGCGACTGGGTCGCCTGGCCGCGGATCTTCGATCGCGGGTCTTTCAGTT
>JAABUU010002513.1_pt1 | contig 25981 bp, 28 predicted proteins | sample 5559301 | NCBI WGS metagenome assembly JAABUU01 (sample SAMN10711884, study PRJNA513360) | rock metagenome | isolation source: Antarctica rocks | place: Antarctica: Victoria Land, Richard Nunatak white | reverse complement strand
CCCAGGGCGATTGCATCTCAAGGGCGCACAGTAGCGAAGGTGTGTGCCAAGCGGGACGCAACGCGGTGCGCGATACTGGGCGTCGGCGCGTGTGGCGAGGAGGAGGCGACCGGATGCACGACATCCCGACGAGTATCACCCAGTACTTTGCGCCGCTGCCGGACCCGCGCGTGGCGCACACCAAGCGGCATCGCCTGCTGGATATTCTGACCATCGCGTTGTGCGCGGTCATCTGCGGGGCCGATGATTTCGTGGGCATGGTCACGTTCGCGGAGACCAAACACGCCTGGCTGCGGACGTTTTTGCCGTTGCCGGGCGGGATTCCCTGCCACGATACCTTCGGGCGGGTCTTCGCGGCGCTGGATCCCGAGGCGTTCCAGGCGTGCTTCCTGGCCTGGGTGCGCGCGGCGGTGCCGAGCACCGTCGGGCAGGTGGTCGCCATCGACGGCAAGACGCTGTGCGGGGCACATGCCCGTGGGCGTGGGCAGGCCGCGCTGCATATGGTCAGCGCCTGGGCGAGTGGCAGTCGGCTGGTCTTGGGCCAAGTCGCGGTCGCGGAGAAATCGAACGAGATCACCGCCATCCCGGCGCTGTTGCGCGTGTTGGACCTCGCTGGGGCGACGGTGACGAACGACGCGCTGGGCTGCCAGACCGCCATCGCCGCCCGGATCGTCGCGCACGGCGCGGACTATATCCTGGCGCTGAAGAAGAATCACCCTACCCTGCACGAGGAGGTCGAGGCCACCTTCACCCGGGAGCGCAAAGAAGCGTTCGCCGATACCCCACCGGGCACCTGGGACTACTGCAAGGCGGTGGGAAAGGACCATGGGCGCCTGGAAACCCGCCAGCATTGGGTCCTGCGCGACCCCGGCCTCCTCGCCTATCTCAATCCCACGGGTGCCTGGGCGAACCTGCACGCCATCGCCTTGGTCGAGCGCCAGCGGCAGGTCGGCGACCACCCACCGACCTGTGAACGGCACTACTACCTCCTGAGTGCCCCGCTCAGTGCCCAGGCGTTCGCCGCTGGCGTCCGCAGTCATTGGGGGATCGAGAACCGCGTCCATTGGCTCCTGGATGTCACCTTCAGCGAGGATGCCTGTCGCGTCCGCGCCGGCCATGCCGCCCGCAATTTCGCCGTCATCCGCCATCTTGCCCTGAACCTCCTGCCCCAGGACGCCACGCGCACGGGCAGTCTCGCCAAGAAACGCTTCACTGCTGCACGCGACGATACCTACTTATCCACTCCCCCTCGCCTTGGCACCCCACCGCACATCTGCCCACCCTTGAGATGCAATCGCCCTGGCGGTCTTCCCCCCCCCGCACCAAATACCTGTCGCGATGGGCGAACAGTGGCCCGAAAGAACCCAACAGTAAAGCCCACCCCCGCGCCGCCAGGCCCACGGGAGCCAGACAACGGTGATCAGGCCGTTGGTCAGATAGCAGATATTGCCAGACGCTTGCAGGTTCGCGCAGTCATGCTACAATCGTTTCCACACCAACGCCCCATGACCCTGGATAGCGGGGTCGGACACCGGAATGGTGGGCTAGAAAGCGGGACCGCCAGAGGACCCAACTGTGGGAAATCGGTCGCCCGTGGATAGTGCATGGAGGAACGGACCAATGGCCAAGATCGTATTCGATCACGTCCACAAACGGTACGAGAACAGCGACCAGTTCGCTGTGACCGACCTATCGATCGCCTGTGAAGATGCCGAGTTCCTGGTCTTCGTCGGCCCGTCGGGGTGCGGCAAGTCCACCGCGCTGCGGATGCTCGCCGGGCTGGAAGAGATCAGCGAAGGCAGCATCTACATCGGCGACCGCCGCGTCAACGATCTCCCCCCGCGCGACCGCGACATCGCGATGGTCTTCCAGAACTACGCGCTCTACCCGCACATGAGCGTGTACGACAACATGGCCTTCGCCTTGAAGCTGCGCCGCATCAACAAGCAGGAGATCGATCGCCGCGTCCGCGAGGCCGCCGAGATCCTCTCGATCACCCCGTACCTGACCCGCCGCCCGAAGGCGCTCTCCGGTGGTCAGCGCCAGCGCGTCGCGCTCGGTCGGGCGATCGTCCGCGAGCCAGCCGCTTACCTGATGGACGAGCCGCTATCCAACCTCGACGCGAAGCTGCGCGTGCAGACCCGCGCCGAGATTCAGAAGCTGCACCGCCGCCTCAACGTCACCACGATCTACGTCACGCACGACCAGATCGAGGCGCTGACAATGGGCGACCGGATCGTGGTGTTGAAGGACGGCTTCCTCCAGCAGATCGACACCCCGCAGAACCTCTACGACAAGCCGTCCAATATGTTCGTCGCTGGCTTCATCGGTTCGCCGTCGATGAACTTCATCCCGGCCACGGTCGAATCCGACGGTGAGGGTCTCTTCATCATGGAAGGGACCATGAAGCTGCGCGTGCCGCGCGAGCACGATGGGAAGCTGGCCGCGTACAGAGACAAGCAGATCATCTTCGGGATTCGCCCGGAAGACATCGAGCACGTCGACTATGCCGAGGAATCCTACCGGGACATGGTCGTGCAGTCGCGCGTCGAAGTCACCGAGCCGCTCGGTAGCGAGATCCAACTGCACGCGACCACCGCAGACCACGCCGCCGGGACCGGCGCGATCGCCGTGGAAGAGGACGCGCCGAACGATGTCTTCGTCGCCCGCGTGGACCCGCGCGTCCGCGCGGTGCCCGGCGATCTCGTGGCGCTCGCCTTCAACATGAAGAACATGCACGCCTTCGACCCGCAGACCCAGGAGGCGGTGGTCTAAATCCCTCACGGGACGAGCGAGGGGCGGGGCCGGGTATTATCGCCCGGCCCCGCCCCTTTTTGCTATGTTCGCCGCTGCCCCGCTGCGCGATGCTCAATCGATCGGGGCAGCGCCCCCATTGCGTCGCACGTTACCGAGCGTCAGACGGTCGGCGATGAGATCATCCTGCTCATTCTCGCGCGGGATGACGATGTACTCCGGCTCGCGCCAGTCTTCGCGGTTGGCGGCATGGATCTCCTCCGGGTTGTGCTGCAGCTTGCCAGTCGCCGGATCGTAATGATACCCCTTCGGCGTGTGCGCGATGTAGACCGGGATCTCCCGCCTGCGTAACTCGCGCAGCAGCGCCTCCAACCCTTCGCTATCGGTGCGCCCGAGGCGATTCAGGGTGTGGATGACCACCGCCGACGCCTGCCCCGCCGCGGCCAGGCCGATCAGCCTGGTGATACCGGGGCGCATCAGCGTCGAATTCGGGCCGCTATCGAGCAGCGTCGCCTCGTCGGTGAGCGCATAACCGAGCGCCAGCGCGAGATCGCGGCAGGCGACGAGTTGCTCCTCCGACGGCGTGCGGTCGTGCTCGTTGTATTGCGATTCGCGGATATAGAGCGCGGCGGTGCGCCCGGCCCCGATCGTCATCATCGTCAGTCCTCCCCCTTCTTCCACCAGCGCCAGTCCGCACTCTCGTCCGTGGCCGCCGTATCGCGCGGGGGCGGGGCGAAGCGCGGCTGCGGGCGTGGGCGCTCGTCGGTCCGATAGCACCAGGCGCGCACCGGCTCACCGGCGCGCAGATGTTGCCGCACGATCGCGCGGATTCCATCCGGCGTCAGGCGGTTGTAGAAGGTCGGCCCTGGATAGACATTCACGGATGGCGCTTGCTCGCAGCGATTGCGGCAAGAGGTCTCCTGGACCGCAACGTCCGCCGTCAGCCCCTGCGCCGCGATCGCCGCTTCCAGCACCGGCAACAGCGCGCGCGACCCGGCGCGCGTGCAGTTCGGGCCGCAACAGAGGTGGACGCGATAGCGTGCTTGCTCCATCAGACTCGATCCCCGATCTCTACCTCTGGCCTCGCGGTGAAGAGTGGGGTGCCCCTATGGTGCGGCCCGCCACACCCTTCAGTATACCCCGCGCCCCGCCGCCATCGCCGCGCGAGGCGGAGACGACGGCGGGGCGTGCGCTATTTCCTGGGGTGCTGGCGGCGCGGCTTACGGCGTGTAGTTGGTATAAACGACGACGTTGGAGGCATAGTGGCCGTCGGCGAACGGGGTCGTCGAGTCGCAGGTGATGATGTTGAGATGCCGCTCGGACGTCGGGCCGAAGATCTGCTGCAACGGGGCATCGGTGCGCCCGTATGAATCGATCGCGGCGACAACGAAGCGCCGGGTGACGCCGTCATCGCCGACGACGAAGACCTCATCGCCCGGCTTCAGTTTGGAGAGATACCAGAAAACCGCGATGCCCGACTTCGAGTCCACATGCCCGGCGATCGCCGCGTTGCCGACATCGCCGGGGCGCGCGCCGGGCTCGTACCAGGCGGTGTTGTCGTAGTTCTTCGGGGTATCCATGTTGCCGTCGGGAGTCAGCCCGACGTACTCGATTGCCGCATCAACCTTGATCGACGGGATCTGGATCCGCACCGGCTGGCCCGCACGCGGCGCGGCGGCGACGGTCGGCGCGACCGTCGGGATCGGGGCGACCGTGGGCGTCGGCGCGACCGTCGCCGTGGGGGCGATCGTCGCGGTTGGGACGATCGGCGTGGCGGACACACCGGTCGCTATGGCCGGAGCGACGGTTGGCGAGGCCACGCTTGTGGCGGTGGCGCTCGCGGTGGCCGGGGTCGCCGCCACGGTCGGGGTCGTCGCGGCGGCGACGACGCTGGTGGCCGTGGACGCGGCTGAGGCGGCGGTCGGGGCAGCGGTTGGCGAGGCGGCCCCGCCGCATGCCGAGAGGGTCAGCAACAAAGAGAGCAGCAACGCCCCTAGCACACCACCACGGCGTGCCGGGTTCCAGTTCCGTGTCATCGGCATCTCGTCCTTTATCTCACTCGGCGCGAGCAATACCACCGCACCATTGTCGATCATACCGTACCTCGCCACGGCGGAGAAGTGCGTCCGCAGCGCGGGTCGCCCTTTTATAGATACGCAGCAACGCCGTCTGAGGATGTATTTTTACGCCCTGTGTCGTCGTTCCGCCAGGCTGTAGCAGGGGCGGTGCTATACTTGCTGTACCGTCTACTGTCCGATTATGACTTGAGAAAAGACGGCACCTTTCATGCAACTCCTGTTCTACCGACGGTCCGATCATTGATTTCCTTGCCGCCCCCGGCGGATGGCGGCGAACCTGCTATCATGATGAGGAGGTCAAGATGGAGAGCGCCACAACCCTCGCCGGTATCGTCGCCGATATCGCCGTGCGAGACGGCGAGCGGGCCGCGATCGTCTTCCAGGAACAGCGCCTCGATTACGCCCAGTTGAACGGCATGATCGAACGCGCGGCCAATGGATTGGCCGCGCGCCGCATCGGGCCGGGCGATCGTGTCGGGCTGATGGTCCCGAACATCCCGCAATTCGTGGTCGCTTATTACGCGATCGCGCGAGTCGGCGCGGTGATCATCCCGCTGAACCTCCTTTACAAGGCGGGCGAGGCGGGCTACATCCTCGCGGACGGCGAGGCCAAGGCGTTCATCGTCCACGAAGCATTCTACACCCAGGTCGCCGCAGGGATCGCGGACGCCCCGACCGTCGCGCACACCATCTTCATCGGGCAGAACGCCGCACCCGAGGGGACGGTCGCCTGGGGGCGCCTGCTGGATGGCACGATCCCGCAGCGCGAGCCGGTCGCGGTCGCGCCGGACGATCTGGCGGTGATCTGCTACACCTCGGGGACGACCGGCAGGCCGAAGGGCGCGCTGCTGACGCATCGCAATTTCATGGCGAACTGCGATCAGATCAATCGGCTGGAGAAGTTCAGGGTCGGGCCGGACGACATCACCATGCTCGTCCTGCCGCTCTTCCACATCTACGGGATGAACGTCGGGATGAACGCGGCGCTGCGCGCGGGCGGCACGATCGTGCTCGTCGTCCGCTTCGAGCCTGTCGCGGTCCTTGAAGCGATCCAGCGCCATCGCGCGACCGTCTTCCTCGGCGCACCGCCGATGTACGTCGCCTGGGTCAACACGCCGACCCTCGGCGACTACGATCTGTCCAGCCTCCGCAACGTCAACTCCGGCGCGGCCCCGCTGCCGAAAGAAGTGCTGGCTCGTTTCGAGCAGCTCAGCGGGGTGCAGATCCAGGAGGGCTACGGCCTCACCGAGACCGCCCCGGTCACCCACACCAACGCGGCGGCCCCGGCGGTCAAGCCGGGCACGATCGGCTGGCCGCTCCCCGGCGTCGAGGCGCGCATCGTGGATGAGCAGGACCGGGATGTGCCGCAGGGGCAGGAAGGGGAACTGCTCGTCCGGGGCGACAATGTCACGAGCGGTTACTGGGGCCGCCCCGAGGAATCGGCGGAGGCGCTGCGCGGCGGCTGGTTCCACACCGGCGACATCGCCACGGTCGATACGGAGGGCTATTACGCGATCGTCGATCGCAAGAAGGACATGATCAACGCGGGGGGCTTCAAGGTCTGGCCGCGCGAGGTGGAAGAGATCCTCTACACCCACCCGAGCGTGCGGGAGGCGGCGGTCGTCGCCATCCCCGACCCGTACGCGGGGGAGCGCCCGCTTGCGTACGTGGCGTTGAAAGCGGGGCAGGTGGCGACCGAGGCCGAGTTGATCGCCTTCTGTCGGGCGCGGCTCGCCTCGTTCAAGGCACCGTCGCGCGTGGAGTTTCGCGAGGAATTGCCGAAGTTGCCGACCGGCAAGGTGTTGCGCCGCGTCCTGCGCGATGAGGCGCGCGAACTGACCCCCACCGCGCCGCATTAAGTCATTCCCGATCCGGTCCCGGATGCGTTCGGGATCGGCCCCGATCGACATCTCCGAGCGCCCGAAAAAAACGAACGGTCGTTTGAAAACGTCGTTGGCGCGTGCTATGCTCTGATCAGCTGTTACACAGGCGGGCGGGCGGATTCCCCGCTGTCGCCTCCCCGTAATGCACGCGATCCGACCGAGGCGGGAGCTATATCTGATGGCCGATTGGTGGGCAAAGAAGGAGCAACGACGATGACCAGCACGATCCCGGAGTTGCAGCTTGGCGAGCAGTCGGAGGCCCTGCTGCGACCCGGCGCGAGCCGCGAGACGGCGGAGCGCAGCACCAATCTCGTCGGCCAGATCTTCCCGCGCGTCGATTTCTACGCTGTGGACGATCTGCTGACCGACGATGAGCGCGCGATTCGCGACAAGGTGCGCGCCTTCGTCGATCGGGAGGTCATCCCGATCATCGGCCCGTACTGGGAGCGCGCGGAGTTCCCCTGGCAACTCGTCCCGAAGATCGCCGAGCTTGGCATCGCCGGCGGGGCGCTGCGCGGCTACGGTTCCCCCGGCCTCAGCCCGGTCGCGGACGGCCTGATCGCCGCCGAGTTGTCGCGCGGCGATGCGAGCGTCAGCACCTGGCTGGGGGTCCACTCCGGGCTGGCGATGGGCTCGATCTACGTCGCGGGCAACGAGGAGCAGAAGCGCCACTGGTTGCCGCAGATGGCGCGGATGGAGAAGCTCGGCGCGTTCGGGCTGACCGAGCCATTGCGCGGCTCCGACGCCTCGCACCTCCAGACGACCGCCCGCCGCGACGGCAATCACTATGTCCTCAACGGGGCGAAGCGCTGGATCGGCCTCGGCAACGTCGCCGACGTGATCGTCGTCTGGGCGCGCGATCTCGCTAACGACGGCAAGGTGGCGGGCTTCCTGGTCGAGAAGGGGTCGCCCGGCTTCGAGGCGCACCTGATGGCCGGGAAGATGGCCCTGCGCGCCCTCGGCAACGCCGATCTTACCTTCACCGACGCGCGCATCCCGGCGGAGAATCGCCTGGACGGCAGCACGAGCTTCCGCGAGACGGCGATGGTGCTGACGATGACCCGTTACGGCGTCGCCTGCTCGGCGATGGGCAACGCGATGGCCTGCTACGAGGCGGCGCTGGCCTATGCCACGCAGCGCGAGCAGTTCGGCAAGCCGATCGCCGGGCATCAGCTGATCCAGCAGAAGCTGGTCTGGATGCTGAGCGAGATCACCGCCATGCAGCTGATGTGCTGGCGACTTGGGCAGTTGCTGGCCCAGGGGAAGATGACCGCCGAGCAGGCGTCGCTCGCCAAGCTGAACCACAGTACCAAGGCGCGCAAGATCGCGTCTGCGGCGCGCGACATCATGGGCGGCAACGGCATCCTGCTCGACAACCTGGTCGCGCGGCACTTCAACGACGCCGAGGCGATCTACTCCTACGAGGGGACCGCCGAAGTCCAGACGCTCGTTGTCGGGCGCAAGATCACCGGTATCCAGGCGTTTGCGTAGCGAGTGGGCACAGTGGACCAGTGGTGCGGAGTGGGCCAATCGGCGAGAGAAGTACGAACGACGAAGTACGAAGTGATGGCGGCGGCACGTCCATGCTGACGACCGACGACCGATGGACTCGTTCTTAGTCTACTCGCCCACTGGCCCACTCCGTTCACTACGCCCACCCAGAGGAGGACTGATGAGTACGATTGCCCGCGTGGTGGTTCTGGGAGCGGGGACGATGGGGGCGGGCATCGCGGCGCATTGCGCCAATGTCGGCTTCAAGGTCTCGCTGCTGGACATCGCGCCGGATACCCTGACCCCCGACGAAGAAAAGCGCGGGCTGACGCTGGCGAGCCCCGCCGTCCGCAACCGCATCGTCCGGGCGGGCTACGACCGGATGGCGAAGTCGCGCCCCGCATCGCTCGCCAACGCCGACGCGGGCAAGCGCATCCGCATCGGCAACTTCGCGGATAACTTCGCCTGGGTCGGCGACGCCGACTGGATCATCGAGGTCATCATCGAGCGCCTGGGACCGAAACAAGCGCTGATGGCGCGGATCGAGGAGGCGCGCAAACCGGGCAGCATCGTCTCCTCGAACACCTCCGGCATCCCCCTGCACGAGATCGCGGCGGGGCGCGGTGCCGACTTCAAGGCCCACTTCCTCGGCACCCACTTCTTCAACCCGCCACGCTATCTGAAGCTGCTCGAAGTGATCCCCCTGCCGGAGACAGACCCGACGGTCGTGCGGCAGATGAAGGCGTTCGGCGAGAACGTCCTCGGCAAGGGCGTGGTAATCTGCAAGGACACCCCGAACTTCATCGCCAACCGCTTCGGTTCGTTCGACGGCATGTTCGGCGCGCGCTGGGCGCTCGACAACGGCTACACGATCGAGGAAACCGATGCGCTGACCGGGCCGCTGCTCGGACGCCCGAACACCGCGACCTTCCGCCTCGCCGATCTCGCCGGGATCGATATCATGGCCGGGGTCGCCGACAACCTCTACGCCGCCGCGCCCGACGACGAGTCGCGCGAGGAGTTCAAGACGCCGTCACTCGTGCGGCGCCTCGTACAAGAGGGGCGACTCGGCAACAAGAGCGGCCAGGGCTTCTACAAACAGAGGAGCGGGCCGCAGGGGCGCGAGTTCCACGTCCTCGATACCGACTCGCCGGACCTCGCCTATCGCCCGCAGCGGAAGGTCGAGGAGCCGATCATCGCCGAGGCGCAGCGGATCGGCGATCTCGGCGAGCGGCTGCGCTTCATCATGGCCCAGGCCGACGAGGGGGACCGGGGCGCGAAGCTGATCGAGATGCTGACCGTCCCGGCGATCGCCTACGCCGCGCGCCGCATCCCGGAGATGAGCGACGACATCGTCTCGATCGACGACGCGATCCGCTGGGGCTTCGCGCGGCAGATGGGGCCGTTCGAGACCTGGGATGCCCTCGGCGTCCGCCCGACCGTGGAGCGGATGGAACGCCTCGGCGCGACCGTCCCCGACTGGGTCCGCACGATGCTCGCCGCAAACAACGAAAGCTTCTATCAGGAGCGCGACGGCAAACGCTACGCCTACCACCCCGGCACCGGGCGTTACCGGGAGATCGATCGCGGCGCGGACCAGCTCGACCTCGCGGCGCTGAAGGCGGCGGGGAAGGAGCTGGTCGGCACGCGCACCGCCAGCCTGATCGATCTCGGCGATGGCGTCCTCTGCCTGGAGGTCCACAGCAAGGCGAACGCGATCGGCTCCGAGGCGATGGGGCTGCTGACCCGCGCGCTCGATCTGCTGGACACGGACGACGCCTGGCGTGCGCTCGTCATCGGCAATCAGGGACAGTTCTTCGCCGCCGGGGTCGACCTGAAGGAGGTCGGCGCGATCGCGATGGGCGGCGACCCGCAGGCGCTGTACGGCTTCCTCCGCGCCGGACACGAATTGTTGCAGCGCGTCCGCTTCGCGCCGAAGCCGGTCGTCGCCGCGCCGTTCGGGCAGACCCTCGGCCTCGGCGTCGAGCTGAGCCTTGCGGCATCGGCCATCTGCGCCGAGGGCGAAACCTACATGGGGCTGGTCGAGGTCGGGGTGGGGCTGATCCCCGGCGGTGGCGGCTGCAAGGAGTTGGTCCGCCGGATCGTCTCCCCCGCCGCGCGCGTGGTCGGTGCCGATCCGCTCCCGGCCTTGCGCCGGGTCTTCGAGACGATCGGGCAGGCGAAGGTCAGCACCAGCGCCGCCGAGGCGCGCGATCTCGGTTTCCTGGCCCCGGGCGACCGGATCGTCTTCGGCAAGGAGCGCCTGATCGCGGAGGCGAAGCGTTTCGCGCTCGATCTCGCCGACGCCGGGTATCACCCGCCCGCACGAGAGCAGAGCTGCTACGCGGCGGGGATCGGCGGGAAGGCGACGCTGCTGCTCGGCGTTCGCCAGTTCAAGGTGGGAGGATACATCTCCGACTACGACGCGGAGATCGCGGCGATGCTCGCTGCGGTCCTCTGTGGCGGCGATCTCTCGCAGCCGCAGTGGGTCGGCGAAGAATATATCCTGGAGTTGGAGCGGCAGACCTTCATGCGCCTCCTCGGCAATGAGAAGACCCAGGCGCGCATGATGCACATGTTGCAAACAGGAAAGCCGTTGAGGAACTAAGGAAAGTACGAAGTACGAACGACGAAGTACGCCGCTCTGAGGTGGCGCATTGTCTGGCGGATGTCGCGGTGTTCCCTTCGCTGAGTTCGTACTTCGTCGTTCGTACTTCGTACTTAGGAGGATTCGATGGTCAAAGAAGCAGTGATCGTCGCGGGGGCGCGCACGGCGGTGGGGAAAGCCCCGCGCGGCACCCTCCGCGCGACACGCCCGGACGACATGGCCGCAGCGGCGATCGACGCGGTCGTGCGGCAGGTCGCGGGCAAACTCGACGTGGCGGAGATCGAGGACGTGGTCCTCGGCTGCGCCATCCCGGAGGCCGAGCAGGGCTTCAACGTGGCGCGGATCGCGGCGCTGCGCGCGGGGCTGCCCGATAGTATCCCCGGCACCACCGTCAACCGCTTCTGCTCGTCCGGCTTGCAGACGATCGCGCAATCCGCCGAGCGGATCATGGCCGGGTTCGGCACCGCGATCCTGGCGGGTGGCACCGAGAGCATGAGCATGGTGCAGCAGGCGAACGGGCGACTCGCCCCCAACCCCCACCTGATCGCGACGCACCCCGACGTCTACCTCAGCATGGGGCTGACCGCCGAGAACGTGGCGAAAGAGTGGAAGGTCAGCCGCGAGGATCAGGACGCCTTCGCGCTGCGCTCCAACCAGCGTGCGATCGCCGCGATCGATGCGGGGCGCTTCCGCGACGAGATTATCGCGCTCCCGGTCGAGTTCACCTACGTGGATGAGCGCGGCAAGGTCCACACGCAGGAGGCCACTTTCGACACCGATGAGGGGCCGCGCCGCGATACCTCGACGGCGGCGCTGGCGAAGCTGAAGCCGGTCTTCGCCGCGCGCGGCAGCGTCACCGCCGGGAACTCGTCGCAGACGAGCGACGGCGCGGCGGCGGTGCTGGTGATGGAGCGCGAGGCGGCGGAGGCGCGCGGCCTCACGCCGCTGGCCCGGTTCGTCGCCTTCGCGGTCAGCGGCGTCCGCCCCGAGGTGATGGGGATCGGCCCGGTCGTCGCGATCCCGAAAGTCCTCAAGCTGGCGAACCTGACCCTGGCCGACATCGACCTGATCGAACTGAATGAGGCGTTCGCGGCGCAGGCGCTGGCCGTGATCCGCGAACTCAGCCTCGATGAGGAGAAGACCAACGTCAATGGCGGCGCGATCGCCCTCGGTCATCCGATGGGCGCGACCGGCGCGAAGCTGACCGTGCAACTCCTCAACGAGTTGCGTCGCCGCAAGGGGCGCTACGGCATGGTGACGATGTGCGTCGGCGGCGGCCAGGGCGCGGCGGGGATCTTCGAACTCCTGAACTGAGCCATTTGCACATCGTTCACATCACCTATCGCTCACAGCGAGCGGTGCCCCGTGCTTTATACGCGCGGCACCGCTTTTTCGTACGCCCTGACGATGAATAGTGCAAACTCACAGGATAACGCGAGCGCGCACCAACCCCGGTGCGAAAGTAGCTGGCAACTTTGTGGCATCACTTCTGCAATCGTTATACGACGACACGAACGTTCGTGTGCAGATCAACAACGTTGGAGGAGGGGATCACATGACGCAAGATACGGGCAAGACGGCGGAACTGATCACGGGACTTCAGGGGGATCTGGCGCGCGAGTACAAAGCAGTCATCCAGTATGTCATCTACAGCCAGAAGATCGATCGCGCGCAGTACCAGAATATCGCCACCGAGCTAGAGACGCACGCTCACGAGGAGTTGGACCACGCGATCAGCATCGCTAAGCAGCTCGATTACTTCGGTGCCTACCCGACGCATCAGCCGGAGCCGGTCGAAGTCTCGGAAGTGAACGAGGAGATGCTGTGGTTCGATCTCCACGCGGAGGATACGACGATCGAGAATTACCGCCAGCGCATCCGGCAGGCGGAGGCGCTCGGTGAGTATGCCCTGGCCGAGGTCTTACGGGGCATCGTCGTCCAGGAGCAGGATCACCAGATCGACCTGGCCTCCGCGCTCGGTGTCACCCCCGAGCCCTCCCGCCGCAAGCAAGAGGCGCAGTCCGCCGGTTAGGCAAAGCGCACAATGCTTGGCCCGCCGGGGACCGGGACTGAAGTACCCCGGAGGGCAGCCACCACCTCGGAGGGCAACCGCTACCCCTGAAGGGCACACCGTACCCCTGAAGGGCTACGCCACGAAGTCCCTCCGGGGACTGAGGCTGTAGCGTAGGGTCAAGCATTGTGCGCGGCGCTGTCGGGTAACACATACAGGGAGCACCCGCAATCGCGGGCAGGCGCTGAAACAAAGCAAACCGGGCGGAGTGTTGTGCTCCGCCCGGTTTGCTCTTCCCTGATACCCACTCGCTACGACTCGCGGATGGCACACCGTCCGCACACACGTTGTCATCCGAGTATCGCGCTGCACTGTCCCGCGCCGCTTACGAAGGAACGGCCTCGCCGACTGTACTCTCCACCGGCGCGACCGCGCGCATCGGGAAGCCCTGCGCGGTGAGGTACTCCTTCGCCTCGCGGATCGTGTGGGTGCGGAAGTGGAAGATCGACGCGGCCAGGACCGCGTGCGCGCCCGCGCCGAGCGCATCGCCGAGGTGACCGAGCGTACCCGCGCCGCCGGACGCCACGACCGGCACGCGCACGACCCGCGACACCGCCGCCGTCAGGCCGAGTTCGTACCCTTCGCGCGTGCCGTCCGCGTCGATGCTGTTGAGGACGATCTCGCCCGCGCCGAGTTCGACACCACGCCGCGCCCACTCCACCGCGTCGATGCCGGTGCCGCGCCGCCCGCCATGTGTACGAACCTCCCAGCCCCCCTTGGGGCGTGCCGCCGCGTCGATCGAGAGGACGATGCACTGCGAGCCGAAGCGCCGCGCACCCTCGGTGATCAGTTCCGGCGTGGCGAGCGCCGCCGTATTGACGCTGACCTTATCGGCCCCGGCACGCAGCAGCGTATAGATGTTCTCCACGGTGCGAACGCCGCCGCCGACCGTCAGCGGGATGAAGACCTCCTTGGCGACACGCCGCACCGTTTCGAGCATGATCGCACGCTCGTCGCTCGATGCGGTGATGTCGTAGAAGGTTAGCTCATCGGCCCCCTCGGCGTCGTAATAGGCGGCGAGTTCGACCGGATCGCCCGCGTCGCGCAGGTCGAGGAACTGCGTTCCCTTAACTACCCGCCCGCCGGTCACATCGAGGCACGGGATGATGCGGCGTGTCAGCATTGTGCGCTCCTCCTCACAAACTGGTTCGCGATCGGTATTGCAAAGCGGCCCGTCTATGAACCCGTTGCATCAGATCTCGTCATCGTCGTCGCCATCGGACCGGAGTTGCGCGAGGCGTTCGGTGACGATCTGAACCTCTTGCTGGGCCTGCTCGATCCGCACGCGCAACCGCAATTCTTCGAGGCGGCGCATCTCCCCGCGTAAGGTCTCGTCCTCATCCCGGAGGGCATCGAGCCGCGTCGCCATCAGGGCGAGGCGGTGGCCGAGCGCGCCGTCGGCGCGCTCCAAGTCCTCGAAGCGCGCCATCGTCGCGGTGAAGCGGGTGTCGTTGAGGCGTTCGATCACGCGCAGGCGTTCTTCGCCCGACGTGCGCGTCGCCTCGGCCTGCGCGATCGTTTTATCGTGGCGCATCTGCGCGTACGACCCGACCTGATCGATATCCTCGCGCAACACCGCATCCGCCGCCGCCAGCGCGTCGAACTTCGGCAAGACGCCGTGCAACTCCGCGCGTACCCGGTCGATCTGCACATCGCGCGGCGGTAACTCGTCCTTCAGCGCGTCGATCCGCCCGTTCATCTCATCGAGCCGGACGCCGAGATCGCCGACGCGACGGCGCACATCCTGCTCGACGATCCCGACCGCATCATTCGTCTTGCGCCAATCGGCGCGGATTTCATCGATCTCGGCGCGTACCGCCGCAAGCTCGCCGCGCACCTCGCGCGCGATCTGGGCCGCCCGCTCGACCTGCGGTGGCAGGCGCTCGAGCTGCGCCTGTAATTCGCCGAAGCGGTGGCGCTCCTCACCCAACTCCTGGAACTTCGTGCGGATAGAGGCGGTGAGGTCGGTGATCTGCGCCTGGAGGTTCGGGAGCGGCGTGATCGCCCCGGAGAAGCGCCGATCGGACTCTTCCGTATCGGCACGCAAGCGCCCGATCTCGACGATCCGCGCGTCGCTGAGCGATCGGGCCTCATCGCGCGCGCCCTCGATCCGGTCGCCGAGTTCGGCCAGCGTCTCCGCGATCGTGTCGTGCGTCTCCTTGGATTGGGAGTGCCGACTGCCACTCTCGCGGAGAATCAGGCGCAGTTGATCGATCTGCTCTTGCAGCGCCCCGATCTGCGCGTCGTCGCGCCGACGCTGCTCGTCGTACCGGATGTTATCGCGAATGTCCACGCCCTTGCTCCAATGACGAATGGCGAATGACGAATGACGAATCAGTGGGCGAGTGGGTGGAGTGGTCCAGGGGCGAAGTGAGGACGAAGGGATGAGGCACGAACAGGACCGTATTAGCGTGCTTATTCGTCATTCGTCATTTTTATTACCCATTCCCCCGGACCAAGTACCACATCGCCCGTATAGATCGCCCGCCCGACGATGGCGGCCTCGACACCGGGGACGGCGGCGAGCGCGACCAGATGCTCACGCCGCGCGACGCCGCCGGAGGCGATCACCGCCAGGCCACTCGCCTCGGCCAGCTCGCACAGGGCGGCGTAGTTCGGCTCGTGGAGGGTGCCATCGCGCCCGATATCGGTGTAGACGACGTGCCGCACGCCGAGCGCCGCCAACTCGCGCGCCAGTTCGGTCGCGCGGACGGCGGTTGTCTCGATCCAGCCGCGCGTGGCGACCAACCCCTCGCGCGCATCGAGGCCGAGGATGATCCGCTCCGCCCCCCAGTGGTCGAGCGCCACCGTCAGCAGGCCGCGATCCTCGATCGCGGCGGTGCCGAGGACCACGCGCGCCACCCCGCCCGCGAACGCCGCCGCCAGATGATCGAGCGAGCGCAGCCCGCCGCCGAGTTCCACCGGGATCGTCAGCGCCTGCGCGATCGCGGAGACGATCGCCGCCTGTGCCGGGTGCCCCTCTTTCGCACCATCGAGATCGACGACGTGCAGCATCGTCGCGCCCGCCGCCTGCCAGCGGAGCGCCATCTGCACCGGATCGTCGCCGTAGACCGTCTCGCGGGCGAAGTCACCCTGCACGAGGCGGACGCAATGCCCGCCGCGCAGATCGATCGCGGGGATCACGATCATGCCGACCGTCCCGCCGCGACCGTGGCCTGTGTCCCCGCCGCGCGCTCGGCGACGAGGCGCGCGAAGTTGCGGTAGATTTCAAGACCCCACCGCCCGCTCTTCTCCGGGTGGAACTGTGTCGCCATCACACTGCCGCGTGCGATCGCCGCCGCGAAGGGCGTGCCGTAATCGGCCTCGCCGAGGATGATCGTGTCATCCTCCGGGTCGCAGTAATAGGAGTGGACGAAGTAGAACTCCGTGCCATCGGGGATCCCGGCGAAGAGGGGGTGATCGTGCCGCAACGTGACATTGTTCCAGCCCATGTGCGGCACGATCAGCTCGGCGTCGGGAAAGCGCCGCGCCGCGCCGGGGAAGATACCGAGGCAAGGGTGCGGATCGCCCTCGTAGCTGGTGCCGAACAGCACCTGCTGGCCGACGCAGACGCCCAAAAGAGGGCGATCGCCCGCCGCCACGGCGCGCAACACGTCCACGAGGCCGCGCGCGCGCAGATTCGCCATCGCGTCGGCGGTCGCGCCGACGCCGGGGAAAATCACCCCCTCGGCGGCGAGGATCGTCGCCGGATCGTCGGTGACGAGGTGCGGCACACCGAGGTGCTCCAACGCATTGACCACGCTCCCCAGGTTCCCCGCGCCATAATCGACAACCGCGATGGACATGACACCTCCGGTGTAGTAGTCAGTATTCAGCGATTAGTAGTCAGTGGTGGAGGGGCGACGGGCGCAACGCCAGCAGTGGGCCTTTCTGGCTACTGCCTACCGCCCGCCGACGACTATATACGCTTATCCAACTCCCGCAACGTCGCCGCGACCGAACGCGCGAGCGCGTCATGGTTGTAGCCGCCTTCGAGCATCACGACCAGACGACCGCCGCAGCACTCGTCCGCGAGGGCGCAGACCCGCGCGGTCAGCGCCGCGAAGCCGTCCTCGGTCACGCGCTGCATCGCCAGCGGATCGTCGCGGTGGGCATCGAAGCCGGCGGAGACGAAGATCAACTGCGGACGAAACGCGCGTACCGCCGGGAGGATCTCCTCGTCGTAGGCGCGCAGATAGCGCGCATCGTCGGCACCGGGCGGCAGCGGCACGTTCAGTGTCGCCCCTTTGCCCTTGCCCACGCCCGTCTCTTCGCGCCGCCCGGTGCCCGGATAGAGGGGCATCTGGTGCGACGAGGCGTAGAAGACCTGGCCGGAATCGTAGAAGATATCCTGGGTGCCGTTGCCGTGATGCACGTCCCAGTCGATGATCGCCACCCGCTCCAGGCCGTGCGCGTCGAGCGCGTAGCGCGCCGCGACCGCGACGCTGTTGAAGAGGCAGAAGCCCATCGCCTTGCCGGGGGTCGCGTGGTGGCCGGGCGGGCGGGCGAGGACGAAGACCCGCTTCGGGTCGTCTTGCAGGACCGCGTCGGTCGCGATCATCGCCCCGCCCGCGCCGTAGACGGCGGCCTCGTATGAGCCGGGTGACACAAAAGTGTCGCCATCGAGCCAGCGTCCGCCCGCCTCGGCGGCGTCCAGCACTTCCTCGATCAACTCCGGGGTGTGTACGGCGGCGATCGCCTCGAATGGCGCGGCGGGGGGTTCGAAGATCCGGCGATCGGCCAGCAGGCCCTCGCGGTCGAGCTGCCCCATGACCGCGAGGAGACGACCAGGATTCTCCGGCTGTTGGCCGGTTTCGTGTCCCAGGTAGAGTGGTGTGTAGACAAGTGCGGTCGTCGTCATGCCCTCTGTTGCTCGCTATCGGCCAATTTCCGACCCCTCTGAGTATAGCAGAGGCCCGGCATGGCTCTCAGAACTCTATCCCCTTTTGCGCCTTGACCCCCTCCCGATACGGGTGCTTGATCTCGCGCATCTCGGTGACGAGATCGGCGAAGGCGATCAACTCCTCCGGGGCATCGCGCCCGGTGAGGATGACGTGCTGGCCCTCCGGGCGGGCGCGCAGCACATCCAGCACCTCCGCCAGTTCCAGCCAGCCGAACTTGAAGCAATAGGTGATCTCGTCCAGGATCACGATGTCGTACTCGCCCCCCTCGATCGCGCTGCGGCAACGCGCCCAGCCCGTGCGGGCCAGGGCGCGGTCCTCGGCGATGTTCTCCGACATCCAGGTGAAGCCGCCACCGAGCGGCAACAGCTCCACACCCATCTTGCGCGCGGCCTGTTCCTCGCCGAAGTTGGCGTTCTGCTCCTTGATGAACTGCAACATGCAGACGCGCATCCCGCGTCCCCAGGCGCGCGTGAGGACGCCGAGCGCGGCGGTCGTTTTCCCTTTGCCATCGCCCGTATTGACGATCACCAGACCCTGCACCCGTCGATCCGGGCGGCGACGTGCGGCGCGCTGCTCCTCGCGGATCTGTGCGCGCCCCGCCTCGGTCAACTCGGGATGTAGTACAGCACGGCGGAAGTTTGCTGCTGGTATACTGCACACTTGACCGCCCGTAGGCGGCGGTAATCGTGCGGGGGGCGGGATGCGTGGGCCGAAGCCGCAGGCCATCGAACTGACCGACCGCGAACGGCGCGGGCTAGAAGCGCTGGCCCGCCGCCACACCACGCCGCAGCAGGTGGCGTTGCGGGCGCGTATCATCCTCGCGGCGGCGGCGGGCCGCAACAATGCCCAGATCGCCCGCGATCTCGCGGTGGGGGTCGCGGTGGCGCGCTTGTGGCGCGGGCGGTGGCGCGACCGCCAGGCCATCGACCTGGCCGACCTGAGCGTCGAGCGGCGGCTGGCGGATGCGCCACGCTGCGGCGCGCCCGCGCACATCAGCGCGGCGCAGGTCTGCCAGATCGTGGCGCTGGCGTGCGGGGCGCCGGCCACGAGCGGTCGGCCGATCAGCCAGTGGACCGACCGGGAGATCGCCGACGAGGTCATCGCGCGCGGCATCGCCGCGACGATCTCCCCGCGCCACGCCGGGCGGCTGCTCAAAAGGGGGATTTGCAGCCCCATCGCAGCCGCTACTGGCTGACCCCGCCGAGCGACGACGCGCACTTCGACGCCCGCGTGGCCGACGTCTGCGCGCTCTACCGCGCCGCACCGGCCCTGGCCGAGCATGGAGAGCGGGTGGTGAGCACCGATGAACTGACCGGCGTCCAGGCCCTGGAGCGCAAGCACCCCGGCCTGCCCCCCGCCCCCGGCAAGGTCGAGCGGCGCGAGTTCGAGTACATCCGCCACGGCACGCTGTCCTGTATCGTCAACCGGGATGTCGCCACCGGCGCGGTCGTCGCCCCGTCCTGCGGCCCGACGCGCACCGAGGCCGACTTCCTCGCCCATATCGAGCGCACCGTCGCGACCGATCCCACGGCCACCCGTTGGCACTTCGTCGTGGACAACCTCAACATCCACCGGTCGGCGTCGCTGGTGCGCTTCGTCGCCGCCGATGCCGGGCTCGACCTCGACCTGGGCACCAAAGGCAAGGTCGGCATCCTCGCCAACCAGCAGAGCCGCGCCGCCTTCCTGGCCGACCCACGCCATCGGATCGTCTTCCATTACACGCCCAGGCACAGCTCGTGGCTCAACCAGGTCGAGATCTGGCTGAGCATCCTCGCGCGCAAGCTCCTCAAGCGCGGCTCGTTCACCTCGCTCGCGGACTTGGAGGCCCGCGTACTCGCCTTCATCGCCTACTATAACCAGACCATGGCGCGGCCCTTCAAGTGGACCTATCAGGGCAAGGCCCTCGTCGCCTGAACCGGCAGGCTATTTCCGCCGCCGTGTAGTAGTTGGCTCCGTCGGTGTCGGTGCCTGCCGCAAACACGGTCCCCGGCATGATCGCGTAAATCGGGCAAGTATCCGAAGGTCCAACCAGATCCAGGCCAAGGTGAAAATGTTCGCATCCATCATAGGCAGGCTCAGAAGGAAAGCCTGTGCAGCCAAAAACTTGCGTCACTATATAGGAGCTACGAAAGGGGTTCGCCATAACTTAAAGGGTCGTAACTAGATTGTACAGCCAGCCACCAGGCTTATACTCGCTTGCCGCGTGTGGCGTAATGGTAGATGGCCACCGCGACGAAGATCAGGGCGAGCGGGCCAAACACCAGATGCAGCAGCAGACCGGTGACTTTGAAGAAGAGTAAGGCGAATAGGACGGCGATAACGAGAGAGAGAAGAGTCATAAAAGTTTAAGCGTCGGGGCTGTTTCTTTCAGCTTTGGCCCCTTGGAAGGCCGCTATGTGGCCGACGATAATCGAGTACACGTTGATAAACACCAGGTAAGGCACGCTGTCTTTCCAATACAGCAGCGTTGGCGGGATGAGCAATACCCAGAAGAGAACAAGCGCAATGTGGAACCATTCCCCCAGGCTGATCTTCCGCCAGTCCACTGTTGGTAGCGTCATAGATTGATGTAACGAGAACCGCCAAAGACGCTGGCCAGGAAAGCCAAGAGGGCGACGAGCATCGGGAACGGCGCTGGCACGCCAAGCAGCTCAAGGATGTACTTGACGATAAAGGCGACGATCGCGCCGATGACGATATTGAGTAACAGATTCATACTTGTACCTTTCCTATTGGTTAATGATGGTAAAGGGTTCGGAATAGCTATTGACGGTTATGGTACGCAAATTGAACAGCTGGTAGCTGAGCGTGAAGGACGCCCGGTAGCTGCCCGGTTGGGCGTCGGGCGGCACATGCCAGATACGGGTCTGGATCGCATGGCATCCCGGCTCCAGGTTACGGTCCAGGCCGCCCATCGCCAGTATGACGTGATCGCTATCGGTGCCGACAATCTGCCCGACGACATGCTCGGAGTTGCTGAGGTCTTTGCAGTAGTCGACCAATAAAAGGATCGGATCGCCCGGATGCAGCGTCTTGGTCAAGACGGGGAGCGGTAGGTGGTTGTAGTGGAGCGTGGAGATGGGCCAGAGCATGATGTACCCGAAGAAGCCTACGCCGAGCAGCGCCCCCACCAAGCTAAAGTTTAGCGCCCAACGGGTCAACTGGGCACCGAAGCGCTGCGCGGCGGTTGGCTGTGATTCTTGGAGGAACATAGCAATGGGGATGGGGAAAGGCTTGTCCATGGTCAGTGCAATATCCCGTTGGTTTTCAATGCCAGGGCCAGGAGCGAGGACAGGACGGCCAGAACGATGACCCCGGTACCCTTGGCGATATAGCCATCGACGCGGGCCACCCGCTTCTCCAGCTCGTCAAACTCCCGGTGCGACACGAAGGAGGACTGCATCTTCTCGAATAGGATTTGAAAGTCCTTCGTAGTCAGGAAATTGGAGTCTTTTAAGGTCCGCACATCACTCGCCGTGCCCTTGATGACATCGGATAGGTTGGTAACCTTCTCCGTGATCAGGGCGATCTCGGTATAGATGTTGTGGTTCTCTTCGGTTCCGTTCAACGGGTCGCGGCGTTGGGTCATGGGGTCAATCAGCGTTTTAATTCCATCACGGTAAAGTTGATGCCCTCGTATGTCGGCACGGTCACGGCAGCGCCGCTGCTGTTGAGGTAATAGGTGTAGGTGTTATACGTTCCGGCGGGTATTGTCGTCTGTACTATCTGTCCCGAGAGGCTGCCCGATGCCGACGCCGATGTCGGACACGCGAGCAGGTCGTAGTTCCCGGCAGCACCAAAAGCACCAGGAACAAGGCGCACGCCAAAAAAGACGTTCCCCCCAGCGTTGTTGAAGCGACTGACACTCATGCTGGCGATAATCACCCCACCTGTGGTAGTGATCGACGGACCCGTCGTCAGTAAGGCGGGAACGTTCGACGATGTCGTGGCGGGGCCTGTCGAGGTGACAACGGTTTGCTGCACGATATTACTCACAGAATTAACCGCCAATGATGCCGTCGTTACCAGGCCAGAACCGACCGTGGCCTTTGGCCGGGCGTCCACGATGTTGCCCGAGTTGATCGAAGACACGCCATTGCCTACCGTTACGTCGGCCAACCGGATATACGGCTTGGTCCCCACGGCGGATGCAGCGATGTCGGCGCTGGTGGTTTTGGTCGTGCCGTCGGTGGCGGTGGAACGGACGGCCAGAAACTTCAAGCCACCCGGATTGTTGGCGGTGGTTGATCCGGCGGTGGTGTCGATATAAGCCACGATGGCGTCGTAATGGGTGACGCCCGTGCTGTTGGCGGTGATCGTCACCGAATAAGGATTGGTTGTGTTCCAGGCGTGGTAGGTGTCGCCAGTCGAGGTGATAAAGACGGCGTTGTCGCTCGCCACCGAACCGGACACCTTGACGGTCAGGTCGGGCGTGGGCGTGGTGGCCGAGACGGTCAGGGCGGTTGCTTCGATGACGCCAGACTGGTTCAGGAGCTTACCCATCAGGCGGAAAGCGCCTTTTTCGTCGGTCGTGCCGTTGTTGAGGTTGACTGCGTATTCGGCCATTTAAGAAGGGTCTTTCGGGGGTGGGACAACCTCGACATGGACGGTCACGAGCAGGTCGGGGTTGGCGTCTTGATAGGTTATGGGTTGAGGTGCGTCAGCCATGCAAGTCTATTATCTCTTATCACACGGCGGTTCCTGACCCTGTGGCGACGATATAGCGCCAGCGCCCTACGATATACACGGTCAGCGTGCCGGTCGTGACGTTCTTAAAGTAGATTCTCTCCTGAAGGTTATTGCCGTCCGAATCGAATTTGCTGGGCCAGTAGATCATATTGAAATGATCAAAATAGTTATTGGTATAGACGCCGATCTCGTTTCCAGCGGCGATAGAGCCCTGGTAGGCGGTGTACTCGAAGATCCCGAACAGGCGGCTGTTCGCCGCGTTCGCCAGGGTAAAGAGGAAGAAGATGGCTTGACCTGCGACCAAGGCGTAGGAGGTTGTGTAGTCCCCCGTCATCGTCAAGTTGACCGCACTAGCCCCCTGCTGCTGCAAGGTCCGCAACTCGGACAATTGGTTCTTGAGGGTGTTGATGTCGTCGGCGATGCGGGCGATCCCCGGCTCGCGGTCAAGGGTATGGTCGGCCATATCAGTACAGTCCCACTTTCAGCGTGATCGTTTCGGCGTCGTTCTCATCGACCGTGACGTCTATCTCGTTGATGCGCCACGACTGTCCGTCGAGCGCGGCGAAGGCGCTGCCCTGGTTGGCGTCGATAGAGAACGGCACGCGGTCGCCGATCCAGTAGGAACCGAGGAATGGCTCCTGGTTGCCGTCCAGCGTGATCTCCGGGATGACGGTGGGTATGTTGTTCTTGCGGTGATGTTCCCGCGCTTTCTCTTGCAATGCCTGTGCGATAGTGACGGCGGGGAAATCCAGAACAACTTCGCGTAGCCGATAAGTCTGCTGTTCGGACGTAGAGCCTGCGGGCCAAGAGGGAACAAGCTGTTGATCCGAACCATTGCCCGACCCCCTGGCAAAGACGAGGGTGGCGAGCTGTGAGGCGTCCACGGGCAAACGTAAATCTTTGATATTGCCGGGGAGGGAGAAGCGCAGCTCGGTCTTGTCCTGCCCCATGGGGTAGGACACGTTGAAGATTTTGTCGGGGGTGAAGGATAAGTCCACGCTATCGTAGCGCTTTGTCAGCGCAATCAGGATGTCCCGGATGTTCGTGGCGTGTGGTTGCCAGGTGTCTGTGATTGTACGACTTGGCTGTATCGCGCCGAGCGTGAAGCCGAAGCTGCCGTTCGTCCTGCTCTGTGTCAGGTTGATGAAGTTCCACATAATCTGGCCGATATCCTGGTTCGTCTGCGTCAGGGTGGCCCCATCCGTGGGGTAGAGATAGCGATCCTTGAGCAACTCAAGGAATCCCACGGCCCGAATCTGGAGAGCACGCTGGTCACCGTTCAGGCTCGGGTAAAAAAACTGCACCTGTGAACCGATAAGGTAGCGTTGGCCCCGTTTGATCCGTATCTCGTTGTATCCCGGCCCGAAAAGGTTCCGCACGGTGGTGCCGAGCGACGCGGCAACAGACTCCATCTGGCCGAGGTCGAAGGAGAGATCGACGATTTCCGGTCGGTTTCGCGTGACGGTGAAGTGTCGAGTACGCAGGTAAGGTGACAGGTCAGCGATCTGCTGGCCACTAGGCGACCAAAGTTCAAAGACATAGTTAGACTGACTCGTTACCCCGACTGCGTCATATGTGGCGGGTGCGACCACATCGGGATAGACGAGGGTGTCGCCGGTGGTAGTGAGAAGTGCTTCGCTTTGAAGGTCGATAATCTGTGCCATAAGTTAAAGACCCAGTCTGCTATCCCGCCATGAAAATGTTGCATAGCCAAGATCATAAGCATCTGCGCTTACTCTCAAACTGTTGTTGCCGGGAAGTATGGCCCAGAATTTGGAGCCCTGAATAAGACCACCCATACGGTTAGTCGAGGACCCCTGCACAATCAAACGCCGTCGCATATTAATGGTCACAACGTCACCGGCCACGAGCGTGAGGTTCAGGCGCACAGACTCCCCGGTTGCGTCATTGGCGATCACCGGGTTAATCATCGGGCCATACAACGTGACCGTGGGGAAGGCAGGGGCATTACCCAGGTTAGAGGCTGTCACCGAGCCGCCCGACGATGCGCCGAAATGGATGGGATAGGTCACGGCATACACCACGCCACCGGATTGTGGCAAAAAGCTATTGACGGTGCTGGTGGTCTGGCTTTCCAGAATATAGTCCATCGCCTCAAGTTGCAGTTGCCACTTCCCCATCGTCGGGGAGGTCAATTCGCACTGAAAACTCCTGGTGACGACTTGCACCTGATAGGCTGAGAAATCCAAATCGAGCAGATATAAGGTGCGCGGTATTGGCACGTTGACGCTATCTAGCTTGAGCGACACGGCCGCCTCTAACGCCGCGCGGTTGGCCATGAAGCTGGTCCGGTCTGCGCCCCTGATTGTCCCGTCGAGGGTGATCGTCCGTCCGCCGTACAGGGTATGGGCCACGGTTGCGCCGTGAATACCTGGTCGGTTGTACTGGTCGAGCCGTACTTGTGGGAAACCTAAGCCGATAGCCCCTTTCGTCTGGCAAGGTTGTGGGGACAGTAAGGAATGCAGCGAGTATGTGTCAAGCTGGATGCTATTCATTAGGAGAGCCTCCAGGATAGCAGCTCAGCGAAGGCGTTGATATCGGCCTGATTGTAGGTATGAAAGTTCTCGATATGGACGATGGGACTATTGCCGCCAACGCCCGCAGCTTTGCCACCGGCGAAGGGCTTACCGGGGGGCGTGATCGCCTCCCCACCGTGGACGATCGCCAATGTCGGCTCGCCGATGGGGCCGGGAACGATGCCACCCGTGGCGAAACCTGGGAGGTGCAGGGCGTGGAGCGCGTCGCCCATCCCCGGTATCCCCGAAGCCGCCCCTTTCGCCACACCCCTGAAGAAGTTGGCCCAGTCGAAGTGGAGTAACCAATTCAGGACGTTCGTGAAGGCCGACTGGAGGCCGGTACCCACCACAGAGAAGACCTGGCCCCAATTGACCCGCGTGATGGCGATAACCATCGCGCCGAGCGCTTCGATTAAATATATCGGCAGGCGGATAGGCAGCGTGGCCGCGAAGCCGAGCATCTCACCGAGCGCCTCCGACCAGTGACCTTTGAGCCAGGTCACGCCATTCCCTATCGCGGTCCACGCGTTCTGAAAGACCGCTACAATCGTCTGCCAATGGGTGACAGCCAGGACGGCGAGCGCGGCCAGGGCGATGGCCCACCCGGCGGTCACGAGTGTCACCCCGGCCAGGGCCACGCCCACGGCGGTAACCAGCGGGATGATGACCCCGATCCCGCTGGCGACCCCGCCAAGTATGAGTAATAAGGGCGCAAGGACGGCCAGTATCGCGGAGCCGATGACGATGAATTGCTGGACATGTGGATTGAGTGCCGAGAACCAGTCCACGAGCCTCCCGAGGTTGGTCGCCAGGTGCGTCAGGGCGGGCAGCAGCGTATTACCTAAGGGAAGGGCGAATAATTACGTCTCCCGGTCGGGCGCTGGGAGCGGGCTGATATCGACGAACCACTTTGCGAGGTGCGGGAGCCGGGTGAGGTGCGCCTCCACCGCAGCCATCGCCTCCTGC
>JAABUU010002511.1_pt1 | contig 25985 bp, 22 predicted proteins | sample 5559301 | NCBI WGS metagenome assembly JAABUU01 (sample SAMN10711884, study PRJNA513360) | rock metagenome | isolation source: Antarctica rocks | place: Antarctica: Victoria Land, Richard Nunatak white | reverse complement strand
TCGGCAGGCAACCTGTCATCGCCCAGGTGTGGATGCCCAGTCCTTTGGCTCGCTCCGCTGCCACGATCAAGTTTGCGCTCCGGCCGGAGGTGGACATCAGCACCAGGATGTCGCCCTTGCGGCCGTGTGCGCTGACCTGTCTGGCGAACATCTCGTCGATGCCGTAGTCATTGACGATCGCGGTCAGGGCGCAGGGTTCCGAATGCAACGACACCGCGGAGAATGCAGGTCGGTCGTCCCGATACCGCCCGACCACCTCGGCACTGAGATGTTGTGCCTGCGCAGCACTTCCACCATTGCCTGCCACCAGCAGTCGGGCACCGCCCAGTAGTGCGTCGGCCAGGAATCGGCCCCATCGCTGACTGCGCTCCGCAGCCACATCGAAATCCGCGAGGGCCGAATGCAGTGAGGCCACGTGCTCCGACCTCACCGTCGAACTGCCGCCGGACGTGATGGATCTGGTCATCTACCTGCTCCTGCCGTGGCAATGTCGGGTCGCACTGCGGCGAGATTGCGCCTGCCGAGCGTCCGTCGATATGACTCCTCCGTACGGGCGGCCACGCTCTTCCAGCTGTATCCCGTCTCGGCTCGGGCTCGTCCGGCTCGTCCCATCTGTTTCCTGGCAGCGGGATCGAGCAACAGGCGATTGACCGCCGCCGCGATCTCCGACGGCCGACCCGGCTGTACCAACAGGCCGGTCACGCCGTCGACAACTGTGTCGAGCAGACCTCCGACGGCGGTGCCGACCACCGGAATGCCGCAGGCCATCGCCTCCAGCGGCACGATGCCGAACGGCTCGTACCACGGCACCACGAGCACCACGTCGCAGGAGTTGATCAGCGCCGGTAGATCTGCGTGTGCCACCCGACCGGTGAAACCGACCCGAGCACCAAGGCCCAGGCTCCGCGCCAGTTCCGTCAGTCGCTGAGCTTCCTCGTCCTGCGGCAGCATCTCCACGCCCGGCCCGCCGACGATCACCAATTCGCCGTCGGGTATGTCGACCATCGCCCGGATCGCATCCTCGACACCTTTTCGGCGCACCAGCCTGCCGACCAGCAACAGCCTGGGTCTTGATGGAGCGCCCTCATTCGCACGGCCTGGATCTGGAGTGAACGAATCCGTGTCCACGCCGCACGGTATGACGTCGACAGGCGTGCCGAACGTGCCCATTCGCCGCAGTTCGGTCTCCTCGTCGGAGCAGGTGGCGATCACCCGGTCAACTGCGCCGACGATGTCGCGTTCGATCCGGACTCGATCCGGCGGACTGCCGTCGGCCGCCCGCTGCCACCGTCTCTTCACCGTCCCCAGCGCATGGAAGGTCTGCACAACCGGCAGGGCCAACGTCTCGGCGGCGCGAAGCGAGGCCATCCCGCTCATCCAGAAATGGGCGTGCACGAGATCCGGTGGACTGCAGCGCCATAGCTGGGTCAACACCTGGGCGAAGGGCTCCATGTAGGGCAGAAGTTCGTCCTTGGGCACCTCGGCGGCCGGGCCGGCCGGTACGTGCACGACGGAGACCCCCGGCGCCAGTGCGACGGCGCCGGCCAGTGACGGGTGATCGGCTCTGGTGTAGACGGTGATGCGGTGCCCCCGCACCGCCAGGGCGATGGAAAGCGCTGCGACATGGACGTTCTGGCCGCCGGCATCCACTCCACCCAAGCAGGCCAACGGACTGGCGTGCTCGGAGACCATTGCTATTTCCAACCTCGCTCACCCTTTCCTTGCAGAACTGCGCTCAGCGACCGGCCACGACGGAAAGCAACAGTTGGTCCCAGTCGGCCAGAAATCGATCCAGGCCGTAGCGGCCCAGTGCCGCTGCACGTGCGCGTCGGCCGGCCTCTTCGGCGGCAGCGGGTTCGTGCAGATACAGCCGGAAAGCATCCGTCAACCGGTCCACGTCGGTGCTGATGATGCCTGCCCCCGGACCGATCGCCTCGACCACTTCCGTTGCTGCCACCGCGATGACGGGCATGGCCAACTGCATGGCCTCGATGAGGGAGAGTCCGAGGGAGGTCCATCGCATGGGATGCAGGTACACCCGCCGGCGGCTCACTTCGGTATGCATCTGGTCCTGTGTCTCCAGGTCCTCGTGGGCAGTGACCGAGCGCAGACCCAGAGAGGTGACGAAGGTCGCCGACTGCATGCCGAACACCTCGACAGCACCGACGTCGGCGAATCGCGGCACCAGATCGGCGCCGACGACGCGGCCTCGCCTGCCCGGCTCGTTGACCACGACTGCACCCGCAGCGATCTCTCCGGTGTAGCGCGGGCCCGGGTCCACGATGCCGTGCTCGATCACCGTGGTCGGAGCGATCCCGTTGTCCCAGAACAGTTCGTTGAAATGCGTGACGTGCGCAATCGGAATATCGCTTCGCTCCGCCAGTGGATGTCTTTGGGTGCAGGGTTTCTCATCGGGCGCGTTGTGTTCGAGGTAGACCGCGGGAAGGTCGGCGCCGGCGCGTCGGCCCAGCCAACGGTGCACCAGATCCAGCTCGTGCGGACGTTGCAGCACAACGATATCGAAGCTCTGATCGAACAGCTCGGCTGGAGAATATTCTTTTACGCCGGGTGGCCAATCCCAGGTTCGGGCCCGTCCTACTCCGTCGGGCCCGCGATCCGGCAGTACCGGAACCACGTACTCGTGCTGACCCTGCACGAACGCCGTCGTCCAGCTGCCGTGCACGTGCCACAGCAGGATTCTCATGTCAGCTCCGCCGGCTCGACGCACCGAGCCAGCTGCTCGACCGCGTTCAGGATGTCCGAGCCCCGAACCGAGGACAGACACGGATGTCCGGGCACCGCGCACACCGTGCTCCTGGTTCCCCGACAGGCCGCCGATTGATCTCCGAGCTGGATCACCGGCACGCCGTACGGTGCCCAGCGGACGGCGGGTACGACCGGTGCGAACAGCGAGACAACCGGTGTGCCAACCGCTGCCGCCAGATGCGCCGGGCCGGTGTTGGCCACCGCGACGACCGCCGCGCCGTCCAGGACGGCGGCCAGCTCGCCCAGATCCAGCCGGCCGCCCAGATCCAGGACCTGGTCGCCGGCGGCACCGGCGACCCGGGCGGTCAGCGCCCGTTCGGCCTGGCTGCCGGTGACGACCACGGACCAGCCGGCGTCCGCCAGGCAACGGACGGCCTGGAGCCAACCGGCCTCCGGGTAGGCCCGGGCCGGAGCGCTGGTGCCGGGGTGGGCCACCACGTACCGGCCGTCGATCGGTAGATCCACCCACGGCAGCGGCCGCCGAACCGCCAGGAATCCATCATCGATCGACGGAAGTGTAAATCCGGCTCCGGCAGCAACTTCCAGCATTCTGACCGGCTCCGGAGCATCGTTCGGACTCGCCAGCCGCACGTCCAGCAACGATCCCGGATAGTCCTCTCCGATCGCAGCCACTCGCCGGACCCCGGCCAGCTTCAGCAGCAAAGCGGTGGGCAACGGCGACTGGTGGAACGACGTCAGGATGACGGCCTCGTCGATGGACGCCGTCCGCAGCCGGTCGACCACGTCGTCGACGTCCGCTTCGTCCACCGGAGGTGGCGGACTGAGAATCCACGGGCAGGCCCAGACGATGACCTCGTCGACCCCGGGTAGCAGTCGCGCGGCGGCCGCTCCCTGCGGACCGACGAGAACGGTGACCCGGTCGGAGTGGGCTGCCACCGCCCGGATGGCCGGCCCGGACGCCAGAACGTCCCCCATGCTGTCCAGTCGGACAACGAGTACGTGCCGCATCTTCAGCATTTGCCGGCAAGTACGAGTTCGATTGCGGCACCGATATTCTCGGCGAGCACAGGCGCGGCCACCACTTCGTCCGGCAGAGTCTGCGGCGTCGGGATCAGGATCGACCTCGCTCCGGCCGCCGCGGCGGAACCAACGTCCGAACCGATGTCACCGATCACCACACAACGCTGCGGATCGACGCCGAGCTGCTGCGCTGCTTGATGAATGAGGCCAGGCATCGGTTTGCGGCAGGCACAACCCTCGGCCGCCGTGTGAGGGCAGACGAACCATCCGGCGAAGGGCCCCAACAGTTCCTCGACCCTGGCATTGACGGCCGCGACGGACTCGGTGGTCAGCAGTCCACGGCCGATGCCGGACTGGTTGCTGATGACCGCGATCGGAATGCCGGCCTCCCGCAGCCGATCGAGTGCGCCGAGGGCCCCAGGCATCGGCGCCACCAGAGCCGGATTCCCGTTGTAGGGAACGTCTTCGACGATGGTGCCGTCCCGATCGAGAAGTACCGCCGCCGGCAGCAGGACCCGAGGTTCACGACGCCCTGCTGCCGCGCGCAGCCAGTGGTACGTCGCGATCGGCGGTATGGCAACGCTTGTCGTGATCATCTTCGCGATCTCGGTGCGATCCCGAGGACCGCCCGCGATACGTCGCCACGCGAACTCGGTCGTCAGGCCCAACCAGCCAAGCGCGGCGGCAGCGCCGATCCCGCGTCGTCCGGAGGTGGCCGCGGCCACGGCAACCAGGCCGCTCGCGGTGATCGCCAGGTGCCCCGGCCTGCGACCCAGCGGAGAGCGCGCCCGCCGACGCCAATCCGAACCATGCTTGCGTCGCATCAGAACGTCGTCGGCATTGCCGCGCTGTTGCGCCACGCTGGCCCACCAGCCGGCCGCCCGAACCGGGTGCAGCGAACGACGTCTGCCCTCGATGAGCGCGTATCCGTCGTCGAGTACCCGCAGCGCCAGATCTGCGTCCTCACGGAAGGCTCGCGGGAACCGTTCGTCGAATCCACCGTTGCGGGCCAACACTTGTCGCAGATACACCATGTCTGCCGTGATCCACCGAGCCGATTGCAGACCGGCCGTGCCCCGCTCCCAGTCGGTCGGCCGGCGGTGCGCCGGAAGGGGAACGGTCAGCCGACCCTGTATTCCACCGACAGGAACCGCTAGGACCTTCGAAGCCTGTCGGAGATCGACGTCCAGGTCCGTCAGCCAGTCGCTCTCCACCACCACGTCGTCATCCAGAAAGGCGATCCAATCTAGCGTGCTCGATCGCCAGCCGACATTTCGTGCGGCAGCGGGACCACGACCGTGCGATCGGAGCACCCGGACCGAAAGGTCTGGCGGAACGGATTGCAGCACCGGCGATCGGACGGCCGACTTCGTCGGGCGATCGTCGACGACGGTGATCTGCGGCGCGACCAGTCCGGTCGAGCGGGCCGACTCGGCGATGCTCTCGAGGAGCGCGACCAGACAGGGGCGCCCGATGCTCGGAATGATGATCTGGACGACTTCGTCCAGTGGCTTGCTCACCGATCTGCCAGGGCATGCCGCCGGACGGCGAAGGGACCGATCGCCAACAGATCCACCGGGGTGGAGCCGAAGCACTCCAACGCATCTCGCGGTGAATCGACCATCGGCCGACCGGCCGTGTTGAGGCTGGTGTTGACGACCACCGGAAGTCCGGTCCGTTGTTCGAAAGCCGTCAACATCCGGGCGACCAACGGCTCGAGAGCAGGCTCGACCGACTGGATCCGGGCGGTGCCGTCGACGTGTACGACGGCCGGAATCCGGTTTCGCCACTCCGGCCGGACGTCCTGGACGAAGAGCATGAAGCGCGAATCCATCGGTCCGCCGGCGAAGATGTCGGGTGCTCGGGAGGCGAGCACCATGGGCGCCACCGGCCGGAACTGCTCCCGGCCCTTGACGTCGTTGAGCCGCTGCAGATTCGATTGGCGGCCGGGGTGGGCCAGCAACGAGCGATGACCAAGGGCGCGTGGCCCGAATTCGCTGCGTCCCTGGAACCAGGCCACGATGCCGTCAGCGGCCAACGTCTCCGCAACGGTCTCCGCGATATCCGCAGGGCGGTCGTACGGCAACCGGGCGGTGAGCAGCACCTGCTCGATCTCCTCATCGGTCCATTCCCGGCCGAGGTCAGCACCGGGAAACGGAGGAATGGAGTCGCCGTTCTCCTGGGCGGCGTACAGCGCACCGCCCAATGCCGTACCCGCGTCACCGGCGGCCGGTTGGACCCAGATGTTCTCGAACGGACTATCGGCGAACAGTCGCGTGTTCGCCACGCAGTTCAGGGCCACACCGCCGGCCAGGCTGAGATTCGGCGAGCCGGTGCGCTCGAAAAGCCATCCGGACAGGCCCAGCAGCACCTCTTCGAGCACCGCCTGCAAGCTGGCCGCGAGGTCGGCGTGCTCGGCGCCCCATTCGGCCTCGCCGGTGCGTTTGGGTGTCAGCGCCGACCAGTCGACACCTGAAGTCCGGAATCCGCCGTCTCCCGTCACGTGGACGAATTGCCGGAGGTAGTCGAGGTGTCGCGGCTTGCCGTAGGACGCCAGGGCCATCACCTTGTATTCGTCCGAACTGCGGAGGAAGCCCAGATGCTCCGTGGCATCCTCGTACAGCAGGCCGAGCGAGTGCGGAAGCTGCTGGCTGGCAAGCGTTTCGAGCTTCCCATCGAGGAACCGGCCACCGAGGTGACTGTGTTGTTCACCGCGGCCGTCCAGCACCAGCGTGGCGCAGTTGCCGTCGAAAGGTGCAGCGAGCCCGGCCGAGGCGGCATGCGCAACGTGGTGCGGCACGAAACGGACCCGGCTGGGATCAAGGCCGGGCAGGGCGGAGGCGAGAAACTCCGGCGCTCGGGTCGCGTAATCCTGGCGGAGGTCATCCCACGGGTCGAACACGCCCAGGTCGGCCGGGGGCAGCCGCAGCGCAGGATCGAACGAGTAGGTCACGACGTCCAGTTCGTCGGCGCGAACGCCGGCCCGCTCCAGGCACCACGCGGCGGCCAGCTCCGGAAGTTCCCAGGCCGAGAACGGCACCGGCCGTTTTCCGTGCTTGCGTCGAGAGAACCGTTCCTCTTCTGCGGCGGCCACGGTCGCGCCGTCCACCACGATTGCCGCTGAGGGGTCGTGATAGAGCGCGTTGATACCGAGAATTCGCACAGGCTCCGGTCCTTCCATTCACGCCCGTCCGGACGCGTCGGTAGATTCTCGATGGTGTCAGCTGGCGGCGGACCAATTACTGAAAACTCGAGCTCAGGATGTAACTGCAACGGTATTTCCCGGGTCATCGGCGATCAAACGCGGTGGAGAGCCATCAACTTCTCCGGCCATCAACTTCTCCGGCCATCAACTTCTCCGGCCATCAACTTCTCTCCTGCGTGAACTCCTTGTCCAGCGACTTGCCGCATTCAACCGCCACCATCTGTTGGCCGCCAAGCTCCTTTTTCGGGCAGGCACATCGGTTCGACCTCCGGCATCTGACAGCCTAGCAGTGCAGATCAGCGGGGTGTCCAGGAGCCGATGGATCGGCATTCGGCTGACTGTCCGCTCGGACGCCGTCGGGTCTTCGAACGACGCGTTTCTGGTTCGAGCGGCACGCAGCAGTTGACCGGTGAGCGAGGTAAACCATTGTTATGCATTGCTGATGAACTGCGCCGACAGGAGTACGCACGGCGAAAACCATCGGTTTGACCAAGCAATGGTTGGTCTCGTACTGACGATTTAGCAAGGTCGGATATACAGCAGTGCATTTTCATCATCATCCGTTTGCCGTAGCGCCGATCGGGTCCCATACTCGCGGTCGCGCCGGGACCGAATGCGCCGCGAACGCGAGCACGGGTGGCTCGGTGATGGGCAACCGGAGCGACACGGGGGTGAGGGTGAGCCCGGCCTAGGCACGGCCCGTTGCCTTGGTGTGGGTGTGCCTTGGTTTGGGTGTGCCTTGGTGGGTGTGCCTGTGGGGTGGCTGCATCGGTGTCGCGCAGTGTGGCGGCGTTGAGTCTGGCTGCATCGGTGTCGCGCAGTGTGCCGGCGTTGAGCGTGACGTCGATCCGGGGGACCAGAGCGCACCGTTTGGCCAGGTCCGGCCATGCTGGTAATCTGGAACGGTTGTGCTGCGCCCGCTGACATCGGCGGGCTCTTTCGTGTGACGGTCGAGTCCGGTTGCCGGTCTGGGTCGTCGCTCGCGGGTCGGCACACGTCCTCCTGCTGCGGAGAGACCGCAGCCGAAAAGTCCACAGGAGGTGCACGTGAGCGTATCCACCGCTCCGCGTCACTACGAGTTGTTGCTCATCCTCGATCCCAACCTCGACGAGCGGACCGTTTCCCCGTCGATCGACACGTTCCTGAACGTGATCCGCCAGGGCGGCGGCAGCGTCGAGAACGTCGACATCTGGGGAAAGCGCCGCCTGGCGTTCGAGATCCGGAAGAATCCAGAAGGCATCTACGCCGTGATCAAGGTCACCGCGCAGTCGGCCACCGTCGATGAACTGGACCGCCAGTTGAACTTGAACGAGTCGGTGCTCCGGACGAAGATCACCCGGACCCCGGAGAAGATCCGCGTCCGCCGCACCCGTAACAGCAAGAAGTAGCGAGCATGGCAGGCGACACCGTCATCACCGTTGTCGGCAACCTGACGGCTGACCCCGAGTTGCGTTTCACCGCCTCCGGCGCTGCCGTCGCGAATTTCACCGTCGCGTCGACACCGCGGACCTTGGATCGCGCCTCCAACGAATGGAAGGACGGCGAGGCGCTCTTCCTGCGCTGCAGCATCTGGCGGCAGGCCGCCGAGAACGTGGCCGAATCCCTGACCAGAGGATCACGCGTCATCGTGTCCGGCCGGTTGAAGCAGCGGTCCTTCGAAACGAAGGAGGGTGAGAAGCGCACCGTCATCGAACTCGAGGTCGAAGAAATCGGCCCGTCCCTGCGCTACGCCACTGCCAAGGTGAACCGCGCGAACCGCGGTCCCGAGTCAGGCGGCGGTGGCGGGGGCTACGGATCCGGGTCTGGATCTGGATCAGGCGGCGGTTCCGGATCAGGCAGCGGTTCCGGCGGTCGCCCGTCCAGCCCGCCGGCCGACGATCCGTGGGGTTCTGCGCCCCCGGCCGGCGGCGGCGGATATTCCGACGAGCCTCCCTTCTGATCGTCAGCTTCTCTGGTCGACTCGACCTACTCGACTCGGCTCGCCGTCGTCGGCTGTTCTGCACCATGAACTGCTGTGAACAACTGAAACCAAAATTTCCACGTCGACCTCGTCCGACGTGCACAACCTTCCTAGGAAAACGTCATGCCCAAGCCCCCAGTACGGAAGATCAAGAAGAAGGCCTGCGCCTTCTGCAAGGACAATGCGGCGCCGATCGACTACAAGGACACGAACTTGCTTCGTAAGTTCATCTCCGATCGCGGGAAGATCCGCGCCCGGCGAGTGACCGGCAACTGCACGCAGCACCAGCGGGACGTCGCGACGGCCGTCAAGAACGCCCGTGAAGTTGCTCTGCTTCCCTATACCTCGACCGCTCGATAAGCCGGAGGAGACAAGCCATGAAGCTCATACTGACCACCGACGTTCCCGGCTTGGGTGCCCCCGGCGACATCGTCGAGGTACGTGACGGATACGGCCGCAATTTTCTGTTGCCGCAGAGCAAAGCCATCGTTGCCACGAAGGGCGCCGAGAAGCAGGTTGCCACCATCAAGCGCGCCCAGTTGGCTCGCGAGATCCGCGGCACCGAGCACGCCAACGAAGTGAAGCAGGCGCTGGAGAACCTGAGCGGAAAGCTGACGATCATCGCGCGCACCACGGGCGATGGCGCCAAGCTCTTCGGTTCCATCACCTCCATCGACGTCGCGGCAGCAATCAAGGCTGCCGGCGGCCCGACCGTCGACAAGCGCGCCATCGAGACGGGTGGCCACATCAAATCGATCGGTTCGCACCCGGTGTCGGTGAAGCTGCATCCGGGCGTCACCGCGAACGTCTCACTCGTCGTCAAAGCTGGCTGATACCTCCAGCACCACCTGCAATGTGCAGCAAGAGGCAGGCGCCCGCAATTCGGGCCGCCTGCCTCTTGGCGTTCGCGCACCGAACCACAGACCAGGTGCACGCTGGTCCTACGGAGCTTCGTCCTCCGGATCGATGGACGGCTGATCGAAGTCGCCGGTATTTTCGGCGTCAGGACTGCCGGCGGCAGCCCAGATGGCCGGACCGATGTGACTCCGCCCGGCATGCCAGGCCACGATGTCCAGTGCCCGCAGCGTGGTGATCACCGGCCCGTTGGCGACGCCCGCCACTTCGCGAAAGAAGTCGTCGCCCGTGATCAGGTCGTCGATGATGGCCTGTCCGAGCAGGGGCAGGAACTCCGCCCAGGTGCGTTTGCGGTCCCGGCTCACGGGAGCGTCGTCCGAGCCTCGGTAGCAATAGTCGACGAACCGGTCATACAGCGGGATGAAGGCCGGTCGCTTTCGGTGCATGACCTTGGCGAGAATCGACCCGCGCGCATTTACGGGCAGATCGTCGGAGTCCAGCACCGAGAACAGCTCGCCGAGTTTGGCCAACTCGGTCGGCCCCGCTTCCACCAGGCGAGCGTCCAGGGGTATGTCGACGAGCCACCGCTCGAGGTGTGGCCGGATTGCCTCCAGCGCGTAGAACGTCCGCGAGTTCATCTCAGCGTTCAGCAGGACCGGCGCGACGAAGTCTGCGTCACTGACCAGCCAGGGGCCATCAGATCCGAACGAGTCGTAGGCAGGGTAGCCGAAGCGGTCCCGCCGGCGCAGATAGCTGCTGGCAGAGTCCAGCGCCCTCGTCCGGTCGATCTCGACGCCACCTATTCGCAGGACGCTGGAACTCTTCGGCACGGGTGGGGCTCCCTGGGTGAGGTGTCGGCACATTGTTCCGTTGCGGCGCCGTCAGCCTAGAAGACGACATCCGGAGCCGTGCAGCCGGACGCCCCGACCCGGAGCGTCACCTGGCGCTCCCAGCGATTCCCTTCCCACATCCTTACTGTCGCAGACGACCACGGGCGCAACCGCGCAGCGCCTCGGCCAGCCATCGGCCGGTCTGGTGACTGGGCCATGAAGCCGGGGTGCGGCCATGGCGAGGTACCGCCCGGGGTGCGGCCATGGCGAGGTACTGCATCGTGCGGAGCCTTCGCAGCTCTCAGCTGACCTCCATCGCGGCTGTCAACTGACCTCCATGATGGCGACGCTGCGCACGGCGCCGTCCGCAACTTCCAGCAGGGCCAGCGTGCCGTGCGCCTGGCGGCGTTTGTCGGTGGGGGAGCCCGGGTTCAGGATCGTGAGGTTGCCCTCGGCCTGGTTCCAAGGAATATGGGAATGACCGAAGATGACGAGTTCGGCGGCTGGAAAGCGCCTTCGCATCCGATTCAAGCGACCATCCCGGGGGCCGCTGTCGTGGATCATCGCGACGGACAAGCCGTCGATGTCCAATTGTTTGCTGGACGACGCACCCCAGGCGGCGACGTCCGGCCCGTCGTTGTTGCCCAACACCGCGTGTACCGGTGCGAAGGATGAAAGCTCCTCCAGTACAGCGGGTGTGCACACGTCTCCGGCATGCAGGATCAGTTGCGCAGTGTCGAGGTGCCGGGCAACGACCGGCGGGCATCGTTTCCAGAACCGAGGTGCATGAGTGTCGGAGATGACGGCAATGCGCATATGGGATCGGCCAATCCATCAGCTGTGGACAGGTCATCGGATGCCCTGTTCGGAAACAGCCATCAGATCCTCAAGCATCCGCAGCCAGGCGCTCGGGCAACCGAGCGGACTCGGAAGCAAGGCGGCTCTGGTGGTCGATCTCCGGCATGCCGCTCAAGCTAGTACCGGTGACCGACAGCCGCCAGGGGAGCCGGAGAGCCGGCAAGGAACGGCGGCCGGACGTGACTTCCTTGCCGGTTCGCCTCGGCTGGTGGCCGAGCGACAAGATGCGGCCGTGGACGACGCTGTCGGTGCCCGGGAGCAGACTCGGCGCATGTCCGTGCCCCTGTTCGACGAACCGATCCCGGCCCCGGCCCCGTTCCCGACCCCGGTAGCCGCTGCCGCTGCCGCTGCCACAGCCACAGCCGCTTCCGCTGCCACAGCCACAGCCGCTTCCGCTGCCACAGCCACTGCCGCTGCCGCTGCCGCCCCGAGCTCTTTCCCAGCGGCCATCGCCCGGTCACCGGGCAAGCCAGCTTCGCAGCACCAGGCAGTCCGGATCGACGACACCTCGGACGAGGTCGCCGTCGCGAGTCTGATGACTCCGGTGGGCAGATTGGGCCTCGTTGTCAGCAGTGTCGGTCTGGCTGCCGTGGGCTGGCGCGATCCGGTGCAGATGGCGGGCAAGCGGCCGATGGTCGACGACCGGGGGCGACTCGCGCCCGCGTTGGACCAGCTGGCCCGGTATTTTGCCGGTGACCTGCAGCGGTTCGACCTCGAGCTGGATCTACGCCGGTCGAGCAAGGCGCAATGGCTCGTGTTGCGGACGCTGTACGACTCGGTTCCCTACGGCGCCTCGGTGACCTACGGCGAACTCGCGCACCTGAGCCGCAGCGGAGTGCCGGCGCGCGGCATCGGTTCGGTGATGGGCGCCAACCCGATTCCGATCGTCGTGCCCTGCCATCGGGTCGTTGCGCACGACGGCCTCGGCGGATACAGCGGAGGCCGAACGGGGGAAGGCCTTCACACGAAACGGTGGTTGCTGACGCTGGAGGGTGTGCTGGAGCCCACACTCGACTGGCCCGGGTCGAGATGACCGACTGTGCCGTACGAGCGGGCGAAGGCTCGAATGCCGGTCCGCCAGGTGTCGATTCGATCACGGTTATGCCGTCCACATGATCACGGAGCCGTCACAGCAGGGTGTACGTGAGGTTGAGTCGGAGCGTCGGCGACACGCCGATGCGAAACGCCGAAGGGTTGCCCACAACTTCTGTCCACAGCCAGCCGCATCGTCCCCGCTGCCCCCACCAGCTCCTTTACCGCCAACTCGGGAAGATTTCCCCATGTTGTCCACATCGGTGGCCGGTATCGACCTGCACATATCGGAATTCATCCCCAGGCCGTCCCGGAACGATCCCGCCGGTGTCCACAGGCACATTTGGCTGCCTCGCTTCTGGCGCCTAACGTCCGATTGCGACCGGTGGTCCGGTTCGCCACCCGAGTCGTCGATGCCCCAAAGTGTTCTTCGATGGCGCTGTCGGTAGCTCGGGGTAGACAGTCCGAATGGGGCCTCGGCTCCGGGGCGCGCCTTCGGGTCGCCTCGGCAGCTGCGATCTCAGCAGTTCGCGCCCGTTTCGGCGCAGATCCGAGTTGGAGGCGACGAACATATGGCGGTGCTCGACGATCGTTGGGCGGCTCCGGCGCCTGCTCCGGCCGAGCCTTCGCGTCAGTTCGATCGCCAGCCGCCGCAGGACCTCGCGGCGGAACAGTCGGTGCTGGGCGGCATGCTGCTCAGCAAGGATGCGATCGCCGACGTCGTCGAGGAACTCAGCGCCACCGATTTCTACAAGCCGGCCCATGCCCTGGTCTACGAGGTGATTCTGAACCTGTACGCGCGCGGCGAACCGGCTGACGTGGTGACGGTGGCGGCGGAGCTGGACAAGGCCGGGTCACTGTCCCGGATGGGTGGGGCGGTGTATCTGCACACGCTGACCGGTGCCGTGCCGACTGCGGCGAACGCGGCCTTCTACGCGCAGATCGTCGCCGAGAAGGCGGTGCTGCGGCGCCTGGTGGAGGCCGGTACCCGCATCGTCCAGCTCGGCTACGGGGGCAACGAGGGCCAGGTCGGCGGCGGAGAGGTCGACGAGATCGTGGATCGGGCGCAGGCCGAGATCTACGACGTGACCGAGCGCCGGACCACGGAGGACTACGTCGTCCTCGAAGAGCTGCTGCAGCCCACCATGGACGAGATGGACGCCATCGCCAGCCGCGGTGGGATGTCGGCCGGGGTGCCCACCGGCTTCGCCGATCTGGATGCGCTGACCAATGGCTTCCATCCCGGCCAGATGATCATCATGGCCGCTCGACCGGGTGTGGGAAAGGCGCTGGCGCTCGATACGCCGCTGCCGACGCCGACGGGTTGGACCACCATGGGCTCGGTGCAGGTCGATGATCTGCTGCTGGGCGCCGACGGCCATCCGGTGCGGGTCGTCGCGGCCACCGAGGTGTTGCACGGCCGTCCGTGCTATTCGGTCGAATTCTCCGACGGTGAAGCAATAGTCGCTGACGCACAACATCAGTGGGTTGTCGGAGACCGGGTCCACGAGAATGGGGACTTCGAGTGCCGCACCTCCTCGGAACTGGCCGCCGGCCTGTCGGCCGGCCGGGAATTCGCCGTTCCGGTTGCCGCGCCCCTGGTCACCGGTGGCGGCCGGCTGCCGACAGATCCGTGGGTGGTCGGCTATCTGCTCAACAACGGTCACTTCCAGAACGCCGGCGATGGCGGATCATGCCGGGTTTCGTGTCGGGACCAGGACCGGGATTGGGTGATGAAGGAATTCGACCGACTCGGTTACGCGGTCTCGACAGCGTCGCAGCCGGGGCTGTTCCTCGTGACGGGCACGGCCGATCGCTGGCGGTCGCTCGGGTTGGACCGCGACGGACGCATTCCGAACGAATACCTGAGAGGTTCGATCGAGCAGCGCTTGTCCCTGGTGCAAGGCTTGGTGGACAGTGGAGGCACGGTAGACGACCGGGGTCGATATGTGTTAAGCAGCAACAAACCGGCGTTACTGGACCTGTTTCTCGAGCTGACGGCAACGCTGGGTGCTACGTCCCGGGTGCTGGCCCAGGCGTCGGGTGACCGCCAAGGCCCTGCTTCCTTGCAGGTGCAAGTGGCCTCGACCCACGTCTTCGCCCGCATGCCGCGAAAGATGGTCGCAGCCGAGACCACCTTCTCCAGCCAGTTCGTCGGGCGGTACATCGCGGCGGTTCGCCCGGTCGAACCAGTTGCGGTGCGCTGCGTACAGGTCGACAACGCAGATCACCTCTATCTGGCCGGGCGAAGGATGGTACCCACCCACAACAGCACGCTGGCCCTGGATGTGGCCCGCAACGCATCGGTCAAACACCGGCTGACCTCGGTCATCTTCTCTCTGGAAATGTCGAAGACGGAGATCACCATGCGTCTGCTCTCGGCCGAGGCCCAGATCCGTCTGTCCCAGATGCGGGCCGGGACGATGAGCGAGCAGGACTGGCAGAAGATCGTCCGTCGGATGAGTGAGATCTCCGATGCGCCTCTTTTCATCGACGACTCTCCCAACATGACGATGATGGAGATCCGGGCCAAGGCAAGGCGTCTCAAGCAGCGCAACAACCTCAAACTGATCGTGCTCGACTACCTGCAGTTGATGAGTTCCGGCAAGAAGGTGGAATCCAGACAGCAGGAGGTCTCGGAGTTCTCCCGGCAGATGAAGTTGCTGGCCAAGGAGCTCGAAGTACCGGTGATTGCGATCTCGCAGCTGAACCGCGGACCGGAACAGCGCACCGACAAGCGTCCGATGCTTTCCGACCTCCGGGAATCCGGTTCCTTGGAGCAGGATGCCGACATGGTGATTCTGGTGCATCGGCCGGATGCCTTCGAGGCCGACGACCCGCGGGCCGGCGAGGCCGACCTTATCATCGCGAAACACAGAAATGGTCCCACCGCAACGATCTCGGTCGCACATCAGCTCCATTACTCGCGATTCACCGACTTGGCGGCTCAGTAGCGGCCCGGCTCATGTTTTGCAGGAGCAGTAGGGAAACGGCGACGAGCGCGGCAGCGGTAAGGGCCAGCACCGGCGGCGCAGCCACAAGTAGCTCTCGACCTCCGATCAAGGCACCGCCGGCGATACCGACGTTGAACGTGGCGTTGACCACGGCTGGGCCGGCGTCCGGCGTTTGCGGCGCCGCGCGAATCGCGGTGGTCTGCAACAGTGTCGGCAAAGATCCAAACGCACATCCCCACACCGCGACGGCGATGATGACGACTGCCGTGGCGTGGAACAACCCCAAAGTCAGCAGACAGGCGAAAGTCACCGTGATCGCTGCTCGCACAGTGCCGAAGAGCCATCGGTCCACCGCGATGCCGGCGAGCACCAATCCGATGAGTCCACCGGCTCCATAACCGAACAGCACTACACCGACCGAGTTGATACCGATGCCGGCATGCAGGAGCAGCGGGCTGACGTAGGTGAACAAGGTGTAGTGGCCCAGGGTGAGTGCAATCACCAGACCGGCGACGACCAACAGGGCACGACCGCGTACCGCCGTCAACACCGGCACACCGGCCTGCATCGGCGCCACCTGCTCCGTCGGCAGCACGATCGCGGTCAGCACGGCCAGCAGCATCATGAGGAGCGCCGCACCGGCGAAGGCCCACCGCCAGCCGACCGCTGTGCCCAACGCAGTGCCCAGTGGGATGCCCACACTCAACGCCAAGGCGTTCCCGGCCTGGACGACTGCGACAGCTCTGCCCGCTTTGGCCGGGGCCACCACGGCGACGGCGGCAGCGATGACGATGGAGAAGAACCCGGCATGGGCCAGTCCGCCGATCAATCGTGCCATCAGCGCCACGGAGAACTGATCAGTGCCGGCAAGCAGTGCGTTGCTGATCGCGTAGATGACCAGCAACCCGGACAGCACTTGTTTGCGAGGCCAGCGGACCATTACCGCGGTCAGCGGAATCGAGCCGAGCGCCACCACGACGGCGTAGGCGGAGACCAGCAGACCGACCCGCGACTCGCTGGTCCCGAGGTCGCGGCTGATGATGGGCAACAGGCCAACAGGAAGCACCTCGGTGGTGATCGCCGCGAAGACCGCAGCGGCCAGCACCGACAGCACTGGGATAGGCATACGGGCGTTCCCGTTGTCGAGGCAATCCAGCTCGTGGGTGTCGATGGCTCAGGGCCGTCTTTCTGCCAACTGTCCGGAAGGCGCAGCTTGCGAACCGGCGAAGGGCAGAGCCACCAGCAGCGCGATGACGAACGACGTCAGAGAGGCCGAAAGCCACGGATGCCCGAGGGTGTGCAGCGATTCATCCACCTTGGTCCATAGATCTCCCCAGCCGGGAATGGATCCGGGGTTGATCAACTGGTAGGCGACGAACCCCAGCAACCAGCCGAGCAACATTCCCGGACGGGTCGGGGCCCGAGATGAGAGGTCAAGGCCCAAGCCTGCGGTGCGCAACCACAGTGCCACCAGTACGCCGGACAGGGAAATGAAGATTGCCCCGATCAGGTACAGGAAGTTCTGGTAGGTGGACGTATCGACTGTCAGCGCTGCCGCTGTGGCCAGCACACCAATTGCGGTGGTCAGCAGTCGGCGATCCCACCGGGGCGCAATGTTCTGCAGCGAGATGGCGGTGGAGTAGACGTTCGCGAAGGACTGGTCCGTCTCCCGGAGCACCAACACGCCGAAGGCGATCAGGCCCAACGGCAATGACAGGAAGAGGTTGAAAACGCCATTCGTGTCCTGCTGCAACTCGCTGAGGCGGTTGAGCGCCATCACCCCCATCAGCAGGCAGATGATCTGGGTGGCACCGTAACCGAAGAATCCACCGGCAAAGGCGGCTCGGCCGCTTCGGGAATGTCGAGAATAATCCGGGCCGAGCGGCACGAACGAGATCGTGAAGGCGATGGGCACGTCCGCCGCGAGCCAGAACCCTGCCCAGGAACCCGAGGTCGGCGTGGCCGGTTGACGCAGGAGGCCGATCACGAAGACGATCAGAGCCAGCACGACCAGGACCGACACGTACTTCCGTAACGCCCGAATGGCGCCGAGCGGTTTGATCGTCAGGGCCGTCGTCACCGCGCCGGCGATCACCACACACCACCAGTGCGCGAGGTGTCCACGGGAGAGCGCTTGCAGCCCTTGAGCAATCACCGACAGCTCGATCACCGCCCACCCGACACACTGCGCGATATTGAGTACCGTCGGAAGGTAGGAGGCTCTGGCACCCAGAACACCTCGAAGCAAGACCATGGCCGGGGCGCCGGTCCGGGCACCCAGGACCAGCACCGTGCCGAAGATCAGGCCACCGAGCGCAGAACCGACGATGATCGCCGTGATCGCCGCCGACGCGCTGAGTTGCAGGTCGGCCGACGGGTGCAGGATCAGGTAGGCGTAGGCGAAACCGGTGAGGCTCACTCCTAGGTTGCCCCAGAGCCCGAACTGATCCAACAGTCCGAGCGACCGTGGGGCCGTCTCGGTGAGGGTCAGCGGCGCTTCGGACGAATCGCGGTGGCCGCCCCCCCCAGAATGGCGGTCGGCGTCTTCAGACGGATCGTCGTCGAGTGGCGCGTTGGTCGACGGATAAGAAACAGACATTTCAAGGCCTACCTCTCCCTGCGCCGGTATTAACCGGATCAGGTTCAAGCGGTCGGTGGTGACCGACGGCGACCACTGTGCGCCGAACCGGAATCCACCCTCTCAGCCCAGTTATGAGCTCCCGCGGGGACTCGGCGAGTGTAGCCGGAATGCCGCCCCCGGACGATTTCCGGTAAGCGACGATTTCCGGTAAACGACAATCCGGTGAGCAGGGTGACACCGCGCAGTCGTTGTGTTCACGGCGCACCCGTTGGTCAAGCCTCGAACAGCTGCGCAGTGGAGAAACGGACTGCGCAGTGCGTACCGACTGCCGCCCTGCCGCCGGCCGCCTGCCAACGGGGCCGCCTGCGGCCGCCTGCCGCCTGCGGCCAGCCACCGGTTCGCCGGCCGCCGGACGCCCGGCTCGCCTGGCCGCCGCCGCCTGCCGCCTGCCGCCAGCCACCGGCCAACCGGCCGCCGGTGAACAGCCGCGTGACCTGTATCACTCGAAAGAGTGGTCTGGGACCGTCGGCATTGCAGACGCCGTCGGTGGGGTTACAAGATGAAGGTGACCGTGTCGACGGGTGTCCGTGTCGACGGGTGCCCGATTTGGTCGACGTTCGCCCGAATCGGCCGTCGAAAAGGGCTGGCCTCGACCGGAATGCTCGCTCGATCCGGTAGCCGACGGCGGCCGGCGCTTGCGCAATCTGCTCGAAGCGCCGGAGAGCCGGCGAAGAAGTCAAGATATCGGGAGAGTCCGTGGCGATGGGCCACACCACCGCGACTTCGCCCGCCGTGTCCGACCTGTCCCAGGATGCCCCGCCTGCGCTCGCCTCCGCGCTGTTCGACGACCTGATCGCGTTGGTCACCCAGCGCTTTCGAACAAAAAAGGCGGCAATCTGCCTGGTCGGTCCAGATCGGGTGTGGCTCGATGCAGCGAACCACGATGGGCAGAGTCTTCGCGCCGCTGACCGGAGCAACCTGTGCGCGAGAGTGCTCGCCGAGCGGGCCACGCTGGTGGTCGCCGATGCCGGGGCGAACCCGGAGTTCGCGAACCATCCGCACGTCGTCGGCCCGCCGGAGATTCGCTTCTATGCGGGCGTGCCATTGATCGCGGCCGACGGAACATTGCTCGGAGCACTCTGCACCTGGGATACCGAACCGCATCATCCGACCGAGGATGACGTCCGGTCGCTGGAGCAGTTCGGCCGGCACGCGGTGACGATGCTGGAGCTGCACCAGATGGCTTTCGAGCTGGACAGCGAACGGGAGGTATTGGCCGCCACGGGTTATCTCCTGGAGATGATCGTCGCCGGGGCCGAACTCGGCGACGTGCTGGAGGCCCTGGTACGAGCCGCTGAGGCGGCAATCCCCGGAGCCGTGTGCTCCATCAATCTGTTGGACGGCATGGTGCTGCGCGAGGGGGCGAGCCCGGGCCTTCCGGAAGCGTTCCGTCGGGCCATCGACGGTAGCGAGATCGGGCCGTCTGCCGGATCGTGCGGAACTGCGGCATTCACCCGCAGCACCGTGATCGTGTCCGACGTCGCCACCGATCCACGGTGGGCCGGGTACCGCGATCTGGCGCTCCCGTACGGGCTCCGGGCTTGTTGGTCGGTACCGATCAGCCGACCTGAGGGTCCGGTTCTGGGAACTTTTGCGCTGTATTACACGGATGCCAGAGAACCGCTGGCCGACGAGATGCATCGGCTGGGCCGGTGGGTGAATCTGGCCGAGGTGGCGATCAGCCGCGCCAGGGACATCACGGCCCTTCGTGAGGCGGCCACCCTTGATTCGCTGACCGGCCTGGTGAACCGAACCGAAGTGCTGCGGCGGATCGCCGAGGCGGTCGCGGTCGAGCACAATCGCGTGGGTGTCCTGTTCGTCGACCTCGATCAGTTCAAATTCATCAATGACACGCTCGGGCATGCGGCGGGTGATCAGTTCCTGCAGGTGGTCGCCGGGCGGTTGACGTGATGCGCCGACGAATCGCACACCGTGGCCAGATTCGGTGGCGACGAGTTCGTGGTGCTCTGTCCGAATTGCGACAGCTATGACGAGGCAAAGGCGTTGGCGCGCAAGATGATCAGTGCTCTGCACCATCCGATGAGCATCGGCGGCAGCACGCTGTCGCTGTCCGCCAGCATCGGCATCGCGCTCGAGCGCGAGGACGACCCGACGCGCTCTTTCTCGGACCTGGTCGGTGACGCCGATCTGGCGATGTATGCGGCCAAGCGGACCGGACGGAATTCGGTCGCTGTCTTCACTCCGCACCTGCGCGTGGAGGCGTCCGATCGGCTGAGCCTGGAAGCTGATCTCAATCTGGCGTTGAGCAACAAGGAGCTGGACTGCGAGTATCAGCCGACTGTGGCGATGGACACCGGCAAGGTGCTGGAGGTGGAGGCGCTGCTGCGGTGGCGGTCACCGACCCGGGGCGCGGTGCCCCCGATGGACTTCATCGCGGTCGCCGAGGAGAGCGGGCTCATCGGCGAGATCGGCGAATTCGTTCTCCGGCGGGCCTGCGCCCAACTTGCCACCTGGCGAGCTGCGGGCGGTGACTGGCTCGAGGCGGTGATGTGGGTCAACGTCTCGCCGCGCCAGCTCCGGGATTCTGGGTTCGCCGCCGTTGTCGAGGAGGTTCTGAAAGCTACCGGAGTTCCTCCCGAGCGGCTGGGTCTCGAGGTCACCGAAGGCACCGTCATCGACGACTCCGACGCCGTGCGCGCGACCTTGCTCAGGATGCGGAGTTCGGGGGTGCACGTCGCCATCGATGATTTCGGCACCGGCTACTCATCCCTGGCACAGCTGGAATATCTGCCGGTGGATGTGCTGAAGATCGACCGGCAGTTCGTCTCCGAAATCGCCTCGGGCAGCACTCGATCAGGCATGATCTCGGCGATTCTCACCTTGGCCAGGACAATGGGCCTGCGGGTTGTCGCCGAAGGCGTGGAAACTGAAGCACAGCGAAACATACTGTTGCAGCTGGGATGTCAATACGGTCAGGGTTATCTGTGGTCACGCCCCCTACCTGCCTCGCAATTCTCGGGTTCCCTCTGGCAGTTCCGAAAGGTCGCGGCGATCTAGCCGCCTGCTCGACCGGAACTTTCCGTACCTCACCCAGCGATCGGTACACCCGGGTCCTGACATACGCGGTGCGTCCTGCCGGTCGCCGTCCAGGTCACCATTCCAGCACAGCGGTGGCCAGGCGCGGCCAGGCGGCGGCCGCCCATGGGCCGAACCTGGTGTCGCAGAGGCTGACACACGCAAGTTGGGCAACCGGATCAACCCACAGAAAGCTTCCCGACTGCCCGAAATGGCCGAACGTGGCGGGACTGTTGTCCGGACTGGTCCAATGTGGGTTCTTGGTGCTCCGTATCTCGCAGCCCAGACCCCAGTCATTCGGCGTTTGCCGGCCGAACCCCGGCAGAATTCCGGTCAATCCAGGAAAAGCGAGAGTGCTGGCCTGGCCGATGATCTCCGGCCCGAGGATGACCGGATTCAACAGTTCATCGGCCAATCGAACGAGGTCGTCGAGTGGACCTGCTGCGCCGCTGGCGGGCGAGCCGCGAAGCGTCGTACCTGTCATGCCCAACGGCCGCAGCACCCGCCCGGTCAGTTCGTCGACGAAGGGACCACCGGCATTGGATGCCAGATGCTCGGCCAGCAATTCGTAGCCATAATTGGAATACATGCGGCGAGCCCCCGGAGGCGCCACCGGTGCGCCGTTGTCGAACGGGAGGCCGGAGGCGTGCGCCAACAGGTGAGCCACCGTCGCGCCGGCGGGTCCGGCCTGCTGCGCCAGATCCACCGTGCCGTCGGCGCAGGCGTCGAGTACCGTGAGCGCGGTCAGCAGTTTGGTGACCGAAGCCCATTCGAACTCGCCGCCGTCGCCGCCGACCTCGAGTCTGTCCAGCAGACCGGAGCGGCCGATGACGGCAACTGCGACCCGTTCCACCGGCCAGTCGCGAACTTCGCTGCGCAGATCCATTCGTTCACGTCCTTTGATGCTCCGGCACTGCGGTTCGACGATGTGCTGCCTCGTCTGGCGTTGCACCCAGCCTTTCACGGGTGGCCGGTCTGCGGGATAACCCGATGGGTGCAGACCACGCAGGCCGATGCGGCGGCGAGCGGGACGTGGCGGTCACCGACCGCTTCCGCCATTGGATTCTCTCGGCTTCCGATCAGCACCAGCCGTTCGTCGGTAGCGCGGTCGCATCATCCAACAGATGAAAGCCTCGGCACGCCAACCACATTCCGCCGTCCTCGATGCGTTCTAGAACCACTCGCTGCAGGGTGGTTTTCCGCGGAAGCTGCTGCAGATCAACTGCACCGCGAACGCGGAACACGAAGTAGAGGACATCGTCCTGGGCGGGAACGGAGTCGCCATAGCCGGTGAACAGGCGCTGGAAGCGACCGATGTTCGTATCCGCCAGCGCGGCTCCCAGCCATGGATCGAGCAGCCAGGACAGGCATATCGCCACCTCGGCGTGCCGCTCGGGAAAATGAACCGGGAAGAAGTGTTCTGCGCGCTGGAACGATGCCTGGACCGCATCAACCGTCAACGGTCCGGTCGGCGGAATGTGCACGTCCAGAACCCACTCCGTGGCTGCTCTGGGGACGGGCTCGTTCTGCTCCAGCTCGCGCAGTGCGAACTGCAGTCGGCCCAGTTGGAGGAGCCCGCCTGCCAGATGCATCGTCAACCAGTTCCACGTCTCGAGACCGAAAGCGCCATGGGTGGTCCGGTGCAGCCGGAATTGCCGCCCGACATCGGCGAGCGTGGCCGCGGTGATGTCGGGATCGATGGATCTGGCGGCGTGCCAGGCAGCAACCGCGGGCGCGAAGAGCAAAATCGCGCAGGTCCACGCACGCTCGCCGAGTTCACCCGTCGCAGGTGCGGCCGGGAATTGGCCCAGGCGCTGCCGCAAGATGTCGAGGGCGGCCGCGACCTGCGCCGATCCCGCCAGTTCTGCCAGCAACCGCACTGCCTCCGAACGGTCGGCCGGGTCCAGATCGAGCTCGGCCATCAACATCGGCAGCATCGGACCCCGTGGTGCACGCCCCGGGTCGGCAACTGCGGCGGGGCAGTCCGAGTCATGGTCCCCAGTGTGCGGGAACAGATCAGTGTGCCGGGAAACAGATCAGTGTGCCGGGAAACAGATCGCCGCGGTGTTGGCAGCGGCGTCGTGTCATCGAGCCTGCTCTCGCAACGTCGAGCAGCTTCTCGTCATGCAACGAAATTACCTTCATTCCGGACGGCACCTATTCTCACCTGCGGTGACTGCCGGGGAAGTGGGTCTGTTCGGCGACGAGTCGCGGCAGCGGGCACTGTGCCGCGGTCCGATGACCGGCACAATGGGCGCTGCGTGGGACCACGCGACCAGAGTTGAGCTGTGACCGACAGGAGATGCCAACCGTGGACGAGGCAAACGGCGGACGATCCTGCCCGACCTGCGGCGCCCACGTCACCGGCGAGTTCTGCCCGCAGTGCGGTGCCCAGGTCGGGCGGGGAACCGGTGCGCACCGGCTGTCCGCGGGCGATGTCGGCGATCCACGTTCCCCGGTCGTCAATGCGGCCGGTTGGTCCCCGACCGGGCCGAACACCGAAGCTCACCTTTCCGCGCTGAATGCAGAAGCGCCGACGGTCCCTTCGCTCCCGGTGATTCCCAGGATGGACGGTCCGGCGTCTGCGCTGCCGACGATGTTCCCGACGGAGCTGGTACCGGCCGTCGGCAATTCCGGCTCGCAGGCCTGGTCGCAGGTCAACGAACCCCAACCGCCCGGACCGTCCACCGGGTTGTTCCCGGGCTGGACCGGGATCCATCCGGCGGTCGCCACCGACGGTGGGGTCGGGGTACTGGCTTCCCGCCGGGTCCGCCGGCGTCGGGCGTTGTACGCCGTTCTGGGCATCGCCGCTCTCACTGCGGTCGTCCTGCTGGCCGCGTTGCTGATCGCGCCGAATTGGCGCGGTACCTCGAACCTGGCGGACAAGAACGGTCAACCCAGACCGACTGGCAGCAGCGCCACGACGGTGTCCTCTTCTACCGGGCCCTCGACTGCGGCGACCACGTCCGGTGCGCAACAACTGCCGGTCGACAGCGCGCCCGTCACCATCGGCCAGACCGCTGTCTCTGCCGGCCCGGCGCCGGTTTCCACCGTGACGGTGACGGCCACCTCCACGGCTGCCGCCGCGGTGTCCCCGAAACCGTCTTCTGTGAAGGCCACACCGAAGGCCACACCGAAGACGACACCGAAGGCGTCACCGAAGACCTCCGCGAAACCTCCGCGAACGTCTACGCCGAAGGTGGCCCCGACCGCGAAGAAGCCGGCCCTCGGTGTTCCGCAGCGGAACATCGCGTGCAGCGGTGGCTACATCGTGCAACTGGCCTCGGAAATCAACGCAGCCGCCTTCTCGGCAAGGGTGGCGAGCCTGCAGGCAGCCCGCCAGGTGCCTGCCGGCTCGCTGGCCGCCGACTCCGCCAGGTCATGCCAGATCTTCACCAGCCAGAGCAACACCCTGGTGCTCTACGCCGGACCGTTCGCATCCAAGTACGACGGTTGCGCAGCACGGCTGGCCGGGCCGGCCGACGCGTTCATCAAGGGCGGTAATCCGGGCAGCGCGAAGGAATACGTCTCCTGCCTCTGCCCGGCGTCGGCGGCCGGCCTCCCGCAGATCCGCACGGTCGGGCAACAGGGGGTTTGGATCGGCGAACTGCAACGGGTGCTGGGTAACCGGTTGAACCTCGACGTGAACGACCTGGCCGGCAATTGGGGCACTTACACTCCCGGCACCAAGGACGCCGTGCAGAAGTTTCAGGAAGCCGCCAAACTGCCGGCCAGTGGAATGGTGGACGGCCGGACCTGGCAGGCGCTGCAATCAGCCCAGTGCTGACTTCTCTGGGCTCCATTTCTCTGGGCTTATTCTGAGCTGTCTTCTCTGGCATGTTGGTGACGACGGTTGCTCAACCGACTCTGACCACTTCGAACTCGCAGGCCGGTTCGGCAATCTCGGCCTGCGACTGCACCAGTTGGATCTCACGAGTTCCACAGTCGGCCGTGCGGCGCAGAATGGCGTAGACCGAGGACGCCACCTTCGCCAGGGCGGTGCGGACGCCGCCGGGCAGGTGCGCCAGAAACAGTGCGGCGGTGACGTCGCCGGCACCGTTGACGGAGATCGGCAGCTTCGGCGTCCGGACCAGGAACGCTCCGGTCGAGTCGACCGCCAGCATGGCGATCTCGCCTGGAACGGGTTCGTCCGGCCCGACTTCTGCCGGGCCGATTCCAGCAGGGCCCGTCTTCGCCCGGATCTCGACGGAGGTCACCAAGACCGTGGATGGTCCCATCGCTCGCAACCGACCGACCGCGGCCAGCAGACCGGGCAGCTCACCCAGGTCGGCCAGTGGAACTCCGGTGAGAAAGGCCAGTTCGAACGCATTGGGAGTGACGATGTCGGCGGCCGGAACGACCCGATCCCGCATCAGCTCCGGGACACCGGGCAGCACGAACATACCCCGGTCCACGTCACCCATCACCGGGTCGCAGCAGTACACAGCGGCCGGATTCAGGGCACGCACCCTTCGAACCGTGCGCAACACCACCTCCGCGACACCCGGCGAGCCCTGGTAGCCGGTGAGTACCGCATCGACGGTTCCCAAAACGCCGCGATCCGCGATGCCCTCGATCACTTCGGACACCACGGCCGGGTCCAGCACCTGACCACGCCACGAGCCATAGCCCGTGTGGTTGGAGAAGTGGACGGTGAGCACCGGCCACACCTCGTGGCCCAGCCGCTGCAGCGGAAATGTGGCGGCGGTGTTGCCCACATGTCCGTATGCGACCGAGGACTGGATCGACAGGATGAGCATGACCGGTCAGCTTAGTGGTCTCGCTCGATAGTTCGTCAGGGGTTCAGGCCGCTCGGGGTTGGGCGGGGCTTGCTGTACCGTTTTGGCGTTGTTCCAGGCGTTGGAGT
>JAABUU010002510.1_pt1 | contig 25992 bp, 40 predicted proteins | sample 5559301 | NCBI WGS metagenome assembly JAABUU01 (sample SAMN10711884, study PRJNA513360) | rock metagenome | isolation source: Antarctica rocks | place: Antarctica: Victoria Land, Richard Nunatak white | reverse complement strand
CGTTCTCATGTGGGTGCTTGTTGTGGGAAAGAGCACCATGCTAGGACTGACAACCTTGCTTCTTTCTGTAGCTACGTCCATCCTCCTGTCCACTCTCCTCTTGAGCTATTGTTCGGTCTTGCTCTTCAGGGCTTGGCCTAGCCCGCCTGAAAGTGCCCTGCCCTGTCAGGTCCTGCTCAGCCCTGTCCCGCCCTGCCCTGCCCTGCAGACCACCTCGTGCCATTTGCAACATCTCTTGAGAGTGAGATGCTGTTTGCAGGAAGCGGCATGCTCTAAGAGTGGGACCAGCCCCAGAGCCCTCAGACGTGGTATGGGAGAACCTGGAATTTAGTGTCATGCAGCGCCTGCAACGCAGCTTCTTCATACTCCTCCTCAACCTGCTCATCATTTTTGTTGGTCAGCTGCTCGCCCTCTGTACTTGTCCTCTGCACATGGCCTGAATGCACTGCGTCTGTACTTGCTTTTGCTTTCGATTTTGTTGCAGCTACTGATGCTCTGTACCTTGCCTCTAAATGCATTGGGTCTGTACTTGCTTGCTAGACAAGGGACTCTACTCTGCCAAGCATATCTAGCAGAGGATATCCATGCCACTGTCCGCATGGAAGCTTCTGCAGCATGCTTCCAGTGCATTGCACAGCATGGCGCCCAAGGTCCTGTGGATCTTTGCAGACAGAGAAAGTCCAGTTGGGGTCAACACACACACACTCACGCAAAGCTCTGATAAATGCCGCATGTTGTTTTGTCAACAGGACTTGCAAGCCGATATTGGCCTGTTTCCAATTCAGCGTGATCTGCATAACTGTAGATCAGGTCAAGCATTGGTGGCCTATGATGTTAACACACTTGTCGTTGACAGGTTTCATTTTGGTGAATCTGTCGGCGAGCTGGCGGCACAACAGCAGCAACCTGGCTTCAGACCCACCTACATGCGCTGCAAGCTGTGGCATCTTGTCAGCTACAAGCACCCTCAACCTGACTACCACCTCTTCACTGGCACTCAGGTGAGCCGGCAACGCCTGCACAGATGTTCTTCATCAGTCATGTGTCTGTGCATGACCCGATGCAGCGGCATTTTGTAATTACAAAAGAAGGATGTACAGTTTTTCAGCAAAACATCGTTGTTTCTGCCTTGTATAGGCGTTTTCTGCAGAACACCTGTCAGGCTGTATGCATCAAGGACAGTCCATTGAAGCAGTTGCCAGATTGTGTCTACTGACATCACTGCATGCGTCAGCTGTTCTTTCTGAAAGAGCATGGCTGCTGATGATAGGTACAAGGGGTGTTATGGGGAGGCAGCGTATGACGGTGAGGTCTGCACCACCTTGGAACAGAGTTGCTTTGCCTGCTACTGCTCGGTAGCAGTGGAGGAGTTCAATGGCTTCACATTCTGCCGGGCCTACTGGGCCAAGTACCTCATCCAGGTGATGTCAACACTACTGTAGTCTGCCGTAACAGTATGTGGTCATTATAGAGTGCATAGTGCGGCGTTACTATTGCAAATTATCACGTTATGCTTGTCTTGCCTGCTTTTTCCTGATCATTGCCTCAAGGAAGCATACTTCAGTGCACACGTGTCTGTTCTACCCAACTGCCACCGTCTATGTCATCTACTTCTAGGGGCTTGGCAACCAATGATCATCATAGCAATTTGAAGTGCGCTTTGATCAGGAAGGTGTGATTGGCTGATGACCATGCTTGTCAAGGGACAATATGTGACAGATGTGTCCGTCTGTGTGTAGGTGCTGATCCTGGTGGCAGCTGCGCTCATCACCACGGCCACCAACAAGCTGCTGTACTACTTTGCTGCCTACACCAACCCCTTTGAAAGGCATGCGTCCTTCAAGTCCTGACGCAAACTTGTCATTCTCTTTCCTCCAGATTGCATCATAAGTCTGACAATGCATTCAGCAAAGCCTTGCTGCATGGCTTCCCCATACAGTCATTGAGTAGCTTCTGTTCTATCAGTCGGCAAGGCGCCGGTATGTGCTCAAAACCTGGCACACTGCCTTTTCTCTTTGACCTCTGACAACAATTTCTGACTTCTTATTCATCCAAATTGTGCTGTTTAATGATAATCATCGCCAGTCCCTGAGCGACAGGCCTTACACCGGCTTCAAGACAATCATTCAGATCTCTGTACTGTCAACAGCGACTGTCCTATTGTCCAATGACTACTGTCCAACAAGTACTGTCAAATGGCTGTCCTATCAAGACCTGGAGCTGTTTGCATGATGCACAGGCACCACACAGTGAGCGCCGAGAAGAGGAGCCTCACACTGAAGCTCTTCATGGCCCAGTTTGTGAACACGGCCCTCTCCAGTCTGGTGGCCAATATGTACATCCCTGCCTTGTACAAGCGCCTGCAGGACACCTTCCTAGGCACACTCATTTTCCAGGTAGCATTCCCACAATCATGAGCACATGCTGAAAACGGTCCTGTCCAATCTGGTGGCCAATATGCACATCCCTGCCTTGCACCCTCGCCTGCAGGACACCTTCCTAGGCATACTCATCTTCCAGGTAGAGTACCACAGCCGTCTACAAAGGCTGCAACGTCATGGATGAAAAATTTCCAGTCTGTTTAGGACAGTCAGACTCTCCGTCTAAGCAAACACAGCCATCCCTTGAAAGCTTTTGTAGCTTTGTTTGCGAACAAACCATTGGAGTGGGCCCATGTAGGGTATCTATGGCGACCTGGTGCCCGCCTGGTATGCCCAAGTGGGACAGAGCCTGACCATAGTCATTGTCTTCACTGTAGGCCTGCCGCACCCAGCCTATGTCCTCTACAGGTCAATGCCATTCCCCAAGTAACCCATCTGCATGCTTGCACCCTCATACCCTGTTTTTCCCTTTGTTTTCTTTGTTTGCATCTTCCTACACGTCTCTGTCAATTTGGCGGTACTGTCACGTTTGCAAGCCTCTGTGGCGTTGGCTTATTGCTTGTTAGGAGGTTAGTGCCAGCTGCATCTCCTGAGTAGTCTGCATGTGATGGGATGCTGTGCAGCACAGTGCCCTTGCTTCAACGCTGCAGTGTGAGCAGATGCTGCGTCATCAGTGATCTGCTCACGTATCAAGCATGCAATGCTGTACTGTGAGCCTTGCTTTTCCCTTGCCTTGCCTTCCCCTTGCCTTGCCTTTCCCTTGCCTTTCCCTGGCCTTGCCTTTTGCCTTTCCTGTCCCTTTTGCCTTTCCTGTCCTGTTCGTCCGTACGTCTAGGTCCAGCCTTAAGGCACCCTTGCACTTGAGGTGTGATCCGACACAAGCTGGTGGCAGCAGGCTGGTGATGTACAAATGGCAGTTGAGGCAGAGGAAGTCATGCTTGACGCAAGAGGAGCTGGTGAAGGCCTATGAGGGCCCAGACTTTGACTTGGCTGACAGATATGGGGAGGTGAGATGCACCACCAACTTTGCCTACATGCTGTGTATGTGTGAGATGACTCTCAGCATGTCCCATACTCTGAAATTTGCTTGTGTGAAGTGCACTATCATGTGTAAGGCATGAGGCACAAGACTTGCTTCCTTGATGGCTCACTTGCCTGTTGTTGTGCCGAAATAGGTTTAGACGCACCTGGTAGATACCTACCAACAGCTACCACACCTATCATTATGCATTTTGATACTGACATCAGTGATGTTGTTATTGTGGGCCTTGCTCATGCTCCTGTTACAGGGTGAAAGCGACCAGTTGGGCTCCCCAGTATTTAGGTGTGCACCCACACTCTTGGGCTGTCCTACCCTCTCCCTCTCACTCACTCCTGCACTCACTCCCTCCCTCACTCACTCACTCACCTCACTCCCTCCCTCCCTCCCTCCCACCAACTCAACAGTCATCCGCTTACTTATGTGGTTGCTCTTGCAATGCAGCTGCTGAACATCCTTTTCTGCACGCTAATGTTCTCTGGGGGTCTACCCATACTCTTGCCCTGCGTGTCTATCATCTTTGCGGTGACTTACTGGGCTGAGAAGTGGGAGCTGCTCAAGTTGAGCAGAGTCCCAAGCCCTTATGCCGGCGACCTAGCTGCCCTCACAGGCAAGCCTTCACCACCACACCTTACATGCATGTCATGTGGCTACCTGCAAATCCAGTCTTGCATGGCAACACTGTGCTGCATCTGAAGCCGTCTCTGTTTCTGCTGATGCTGTACGGAATTGATTCTGTGTTGCATATGCTTGCAACTTGACGGAATATTCTGGCTAATGGCATGTGTGAAAGCACCACCTTTTACCGGCCAAAGTATTGTGAATGACTTGTGATATGCTTGGTAGCTCACCACCAGCAAACCTGCTGATATGACACAACACTGCACCGCCATGCTTGCAATACATTCAGCTTATCTTCCCAGTGGAATGTGCTTGGTGCCATTGAGTCTTTGTTGGCCAGTGTGAGTCAGGCACTTTGGCTTCATACTGTTGCTGCAATTGTTGCCATGGGCTGTACCATTTCAGTGCATCTTTAAGCTCCCCAAACAAGGTTCTTTTGCTGTCATGAGCTGAACATGTGGATGACCAATGCAGTGACTCTGATGGCATTCCAGGTGTAGTGGTGTGGAGTGACATTAGTGGCTTCCTGCTGCAGGGGAGTTGCTGCCTTGGGCTGCCCTGTTTCATCTCATGTTCAGTGTGTGGGCTTTCTCTTGGGCTAAATGGCCGCAGACTGCTGACTCACCTCTGGCCAGCAGCGTCTTTGGCACCTACGTCAGGAAAGTTGGTGAGTGCATTTGTGCACAGCTCTCCTCGAAGTGCATTGCAGGTGTCTTGGTGGGCATGAGCTGCATGCAGATTTACTGTAGTGTTGTGCGTGCCAAATGCACCTGTGGTCCTCGTGTATGTTGCCAATGGTGGCATGGCAGATTCTGTGCCTGCATCTGCACAGAAAGCTTTGCATTCGGTCTACCAGCAAAGTTGCTATGGACATGCTGGCTGAGCACATAAGCACCGCATGGCTCCAATCAGCAATTGGGCATGCTGTCTGTTATGCCTGTGCAGGCACAGCTTTCAGGAAGGTTCTGTTCGAGGGTTGGGCCACCCAAGACTTCGGCAACAGAGTGTTGCAGCCAAATGCAGTTCCACATGCATTAGCCCTCGTCATCCTGCTAGCTCTGCTACTAGTACGCCTGTTTGGCGCTCAAGCTCTCCACCTGGTGTCACAAGCATTTGCCCTGCTGGGTATGGGACGCTCCAACAAGTACAAGCTGACCAACCTGCCCTCGCTGGCAATTGCTGTACGGTCTCGCCTGCTGGTTGGGCCTGGATCATACTCCATGGAGAAGGATGAGAAGTATGCAGAGGTGTTTGCTGTTGCACCAGCTGAGAGCACATTACTGAAGGGCAATCAAGACAGAAATGGCCCTGACAAGGCGCCAAGGAAGCCAAGCAAGATCAACAAGGTGCAAGCTTGACATGTATGCATCAGCTGCATGTACACTCCATGCATGCATGATTGTGCTGGCAATTCGTTGGTTGCTTGCACCTGTTGTTGATACGGCTGTGACCCAAAGGTGATAATCTGACATACACATATGCTACATATACAATGTGTCCCTCCACTGCAGTGTCTGAGCGTTTGAGGATAGAGTGTCTAAGCACAGAGTGTTGGAGCACAGACTGTTCAAGCATGGAGTGTTTGAGCATGGAGTGTTCAAGCATGAAGTATTTGAGCATGAATTGTCTGAGCATGAATTCTTTGAGCATGATGTGTATGGCACAGGGGGGCAAGTCTAGCCAGTCAGGCTCACAGGGACGCTCTCCACTTCCCTTGGAGCCACTGGTCTGAATGCACTGAGTATGGTCAGATCTGGTAGGAAGCTGTCGTTGTGATCACAGCTTTTCACTGTAATCACAGCCTTTTGAAAAAGTGCCTCATGGTCATGCTGCACTCAGCCTTATTCATGCTCATGTAATGACTGAGGTACAGCAGAATCTGTACTCAGAGACTGGGGACAAGGCTGTGATAGCAGTTCTGCACGGATACTTGCCATACTTTCAACCAAGGACAAACACTCAGCATGCAGATGTCTGCAGTGGTGCTTGAGGTTTAGCTTCTGCATGAGCAGCGCAATTGACAACAACTGCTGATTAGTAGTTTGCACAAAAGCGTGTTTGCATGAACAGCAGTACGTGCTGTGTCGCGATCAGGCTTACAAGATACAATATTACCAAACGCTTGACATACAGCTGGGAGAGGCTACTATGTGGAGATATCTGTCAACTTTCAAAGATTTCACTAAGGCAGGTCCTGAGCCTACTGGTGAGACATCCTGCAACACCCTGCTGAGGACATACTCAGTGTTCTGTACTTCAAGTGTGCTTGCAAAAACAGGCTAAAAACAGCTCGTCAACACTGGTTTCAGGTATGCAATGATCTGTAGCAAAAATGACGAGCACAACATTTGCTCACCATACTCATGATGATAAAACTGTGAAGAGGCACAACGTTGTGCCTGTCAAACAGCACACCTTGCCTGTAGTAGCAAACTCAAAATTGCCTCTGCCCATTGAGCTAGACAACTACCAAGTCCAGTACGTTCAGCATGCACTTAAGACCGACCAGATAGGTGTTGCTGCCACAAGGGAAGCTTCAAAAAGTTGTCATCAAAAATCTCTTATCATATCGTCTCCCTCAGTGGCAGCAGCCCACAACACACACACACTACTGGACAACCCACGTTTGATACTTCCCGTGCTCACTGAAGCAGGATGAGCAAGCACTCAGCGCTTAGATGCAGCGCCGTCAGCAGTTTGCTCAGCTGGTAGGTTCACACTGAGGCGCTGCATCTGAGTGACAACCTCATTTTGTGGAACGACACCGCCTGGGTATGTGATGTGCCTCCAGACCTTGTGAGCCCGCACAAAGTTGGCACACTGCCGAACGCCACAAAGAGAGCGTCACTTCACATTTTATTATAACATTCATTATTGACAAAAACAGTGTTCCATGCTAGGGAGCATTCTTGCACCAAGCAGCATGACTAGTCTTACGCAGCATGACTAGTCTTACGACGCATGCCTCCTTGCAGACAATTCAAGATTGCTGTGCTGCGCATGATATCACAGGGCAATGAGCAGATAGAACAGCATGCGAGAACAATATGAGGCTGTCAGTCATTACATGAGAGTGAAAGACACACCTCCTCAATGGGCACACCACGTGTTTCTGGCACCAGGAAGTAGGTGAAGAAGATAGCAATGAATTGCCACACGCCAAAGAAGATGTAGATACCATACTTGAGCGAGCACAGCATGTTCAAGAAGGCTGCAACAGGCGGAAGTCATGTGTCAGTAGGGGTGCCTGACCACAGAACATTTGTAGGACATCTAAATAAAAGATAAGAAGACAAAACACCAAAATCTTTGTTTTTTGTTTTGTTTTTTTTGCTTCTCATGTTGGGCACATCAGCACCCTTGTTGAGCAGGCAGACAACATTGATCCTTGAGGCATGCTGATCCAGAAGTTGAACAGATGACAAATAAAGAGAGGTTCTCACTTTGAGTAACAGTAGCTCCAGACACAAGCTGAGTGAAGACAGTGATGCTCTGGCCTGCTGCACGGGTGTTGAGGTCATGGATCTCAGAGGGGATCAGCCATCCAATGGGTCCCCAGGCAAATCCAAAGGAGATGGAATACAGGCCAATCTGCATTCAGCTCCAAAAACGTCAGCAAGCAGATGACAATACCAATGAAGACATGCTTATGCCATATGCAGGCACACCAGATATGGATTGTGAAGAAGCATACAGGTATTGCTGTGAAGGTCATGAGCACTGTAGGTGTTTTGCGCCAAAAAAATATATGTGAAACAGGAATGGACAGGTGGATTAGGTAAGGCAGCTTGCAGCAGATAAGTGGCGGACGCTCACCAGCACAATAGCAGCAATTGAAGCTCCAAAAGGCAAGTTGACTGCGTTCTTGCCAGCAGCCACAGCAAACACAACAGCCACAGCAATTTCAGCTGCAAAGCCCAAAACAGACCCGCTGATCAGCAATGTGCGCCGTCCCACTCTGTCCACGATGAAGACTGTAATTATAGTGGCAATCAGCTGGACTCCGTTCACAATGACAGCTGCAATGAGGGAGCCTTGGTTGCCAGATCCCAGTGCATTGACACCAGCAAAGATCTGAGGGGCAAAAAAGGACACTCCATTCACACCAGACCACTGCCTGCATACACAGGCAATAACATATCATTCACAGTAATATAATGCATAGACAGCAGTTGAATTGCTGCCAACGACGATGAATGCCACCAACAAAACGCATCGCTTAACAGTAAGCATCCAGCTGCAACATGTCCCAGTGTTCAACAATTTTGTATCACATTCACAACATCCTGCCCAAAAGATCCAAATGCATGCAGCAAGTTCATGGTTGCTTACTGGAAGAAAGGCATGGCAATGGCCAGCACCAGCTGTGGCCTGTTGCGCCTTCTGAAGATGGCTCTCCATGGGTTCTCCATCCCCTTCAGCGCCTCATTGGCCAGCACAATGGTGTCAAACTCAACGTCCACGTCCTTTGTACCTCGCACTTTCTGGAGAACACTCTTGGCCTCTGACAGGTAACCTCTCTCTACCAAGCTGTTGGGCGTCTCAGGCAGAAACAGACCACCTGCAGTTAGCAGTGATTGTCATCAAGGTGACATTTATGCTGTGGGCATGTGCCGCATTTGCAACAGGAAGGGTAAGTTGCCAGAGAGTCTGCAGGAGCACCATGCCAAACCCATGCAGCATATTGAAGACGAGATGCAGCTTACACAAAAGCTGCGGTTGGCAGGCGCTCACCGAGTAACAAGATACTGCCTGGCACAGCAGCAAGTCCGAGAGAAATACGCCAGCCAGCGATCCACTTGTTGGTACCAATGTTGATTGCGTTAGCAACCACGATTCCACCAATAGTTCCCAACTGCACAATGGTGTTCAGACGGCCCCTCCACCTACAGCATCACACTGGTCAGTACACTGTCTTGCTTGCATGTACCATGACTTTGTGGCAGATTAACGCAAATCTATGCAGCAGTTGCAAAGTCAAGCTGCTAAACTGTAATTGAATGAGAGAAACCGCTTATGACCAGAGCTGTTGAGCAGCAAAAGACACACCTGGGTGGAGCCATCTCTGCAGTGTAGATGAAGGCGCAGTGGTCACCAAAGCCAACCCCTGCATTGTTACCACACTTCATATACTGATTTGCAAACTGCATCTGCTGACTTGGAACCCTGCCCTGTCACAACAACGCTAGGAATGCACAGCGAACTTACCAATTCCCCAGAAGATACGACCTAGGAAGAGCGGTGCAAAAGTATTCTTGGCGGAAGCCTGGCAGACAGCACCGATACAGAAGGCGGTGCCGGCGATAATCATGGACCTGTCGACATGACACAGGCACCAAGTCGAACGAAGACCTCTTGTCGAACCTGTGCAAAACATGACGCGGACGACTGCCCAACGTCACTCAAACACTTACCCCTTGCGACCCCAGTGCTGCGTAAAGTAAGACGCAGGGATAGACGCCAGACTGCCGGTGAAATGCATAATGGCGGAATAGGCCTGCAGCGACTTGTTGTTGTACTTGCAATAGAAGCTGCTGTTGCCGGTCTGTGGGAAGAACCACCTGGAAAACTGTGCCATAGACTCGACGCCACCTGCAGCACATCAGCACGCAATCAAATACCTCTCACTACTCGGAAGCGATAAGTAACGCCTGACTTGCCGACGCAGGTCTGCGCAAAATATTTACTAGCAGCTTGCCTGTGGTGCCACCGTCATAACCAAAAAGAACACCACCACTGGCAGCAATGATACACGCAAGAACGACGTATGTTGTGGTCTTCGCATCGACATCGATGACGCCGGCTGCTGCACGCTCGATATCTGCTGCCGACCTGATCTTTGACGAAGGCACGTATTCTTGCCCAGTCTGGGCTGCAGTGGCGCTACGCCGCTCGATGGGCTTCTCCATCTTTGAAGCTGGTTCAGAAGCACCGGCAGCGCCAGATGAATGTGGGAAAATTGAGGAATCAGGTGCAGGCAAAAACTTTGTATTATTGAGCCTGACGTAAAAGTCGTTGAGTCAGGATTTACAGCTTCGTCATGGCGACAGGATTTGTCAAACATATCGCTTTCAGATTTTGGTATACAGCACGTGGCAACACCGTAAGTACTACTAGCCTTATCTACAACATCTCACGGTACCGTGCATTGTAATGTCAGCATTTGTTCGGTTTTCCCGCTTCTATCGTAACCCTTATGCAAAATTTCCTGAACGAGTGGATCCAGAATTGTTGCATGTCCCCGAGGCTTTGCAGATTGAAACATGCTTGGAAGCATGGATGCCCCTTTCTTTGTGCATCTGAGCAATGCAAATGCCCTACATCTCAATTGCATCTCCATACCCAGTTAAGGTACTCAATAGGTGCCTGTGCCAGAGACAACACCAAGCTTGCATCATCGTTGCAACGCAATCAGTTCATGAACACTACAGCAGTAACCACTACAGCAGCAGCTTCTTATAATCATAGGCAAGTGAAGCCAACATATGACACCACCGACAATGATTATCACGGTGATACTTTGATGACAAAGTTGAGTACTCAAGCAAGTATAGTAAGTTAGACAAGCTAGTATAGTACAAGCTAGCTGGCATCTCTGGTGAGGTATGATGCAATAATCAGGTTCTGCTGCAACCGGCGCTCTAAAGCAAAGCTCTCATGGGTACAGCCATCAACCGCAATGGCTGGCTCCGCCTCCTTTGAGACATGCCTCATCTAGATCAACCAACAGGCCAAATCAAGTGGACAAATTGCAATATAAAATCTGTTGGCTGTTTTGATCAAGATGAGCATGGACAAACACAGCGGTGCAGCTGCAGTCAGTCTGTCTGCCTGCCTGCCTGCCTGGATGCCTGCCTGCCTGCCTGCCTGCCTGCCTGCCTGTCTGCAGTTATGCTCTGCCCCTTAGCACTGCAATAAATATAGTGGCCTTGCCTTTCGACATGTCGTCGGCCAAGGGCAACCTCCCACAACTGGCACGTGAAGCTACATCATGTGACACACTGTATGAGGGATACTACTCTTTGTAGGGACTAGTCTGTGCAGATGCCAGGTTAGGCATGTGCCCTGTCAGCACTTTGTACGGCGTTTCCAGAGCTGCAACATGCATTGATGGCTTTCATAATAGGTTTGATGTAATGGCACACGGGCACTGTATGTGGCAGGAAAGGACCTCTCAAGACGTGATCTGGATGATCTCTGCCTGGTCCCTGACCCTGAAGCATTAGTTCAGCAGATGGCTGGATGTGAAACAATGCCAGCACATTTACTTAATCATTGGGGTCCCTTACCAGATTTGCTGAAGCTTGTGCTTCAGGACAAAATAGACTCAGCAGAGACCATACAGAGTGCATCATTGTCCTGGCACAATGTGAATGCACACCCACCCAAGTATGCTGTCTTCCACTTTGACAACACAGTGAGCAAGTCTTCTCACAAGTCTGAAGGCCAGTCGATCATGATCGGCAGTCAGGCAAATCTGCAGATCGTGGCTATGTTGCAAAGTCATGGATCTTCACATTGTGCTGTATTTGGTGGCTGAAGACGAAAAATGTCCTGTTGCAAAAGCTGCAACTTACCTGCAGGGTGATGCAGTTGACTGGTGGCAACATCGGGCTACATATCGCTGCCACCAGATGCTGACGTTGAGCAGTTCTCTGCGACCTTTCCCAAGCACTTTGTCAAAATTGCTGACAGTCCTAAAGCATGGGGCAAGTTTTTCCAGCTGAAGCCAGGAGGGCATTCAGGAGGAACATACAGTGTCAAATTCCACATCATGAGCGGCCATATCATAGGACTTGCTGCTATTGTTAGCACCCCTCTGGCGTTTGAATTTTAAGCATGGCCTCAACTGCAGGGTGTCATCACCATCGGTCAGTTCAAAACCTGTTGCAACCAATTGCAAAATTTGCATTAGTCATGGCTGCAAATGAGGACACTGAATCTAAACTTGACTTGTCTGGCATGCAGGCCCAAGCTGAGACTGTCAAGACTGGCAACTGCAACAAGAGGCGCCGCTTCAACAGCAGGGACAGTGGCAATGCCAGCTTGAACAACCAACAGACAACCAATGGTTGCTGTGAGGGCAGAGGCTCATTGCATTTGAAGGCAAATGCATGACTCCGGTCAAGCAGACGCCCACTGGTCATCACGTACATGTGGGTGGGCAGGAACTCCTGACAGTTGTACAGGCTCGCGAGCTTTGGGGTGGTACTCTGATGGCACAGATGTCACTATCATAACTGATCAAGTAGGTGAGTATGCGCAAGGCCGCTTGACCTGCCACCTAACTGAGCACTCCCATAAGCACCCCGCTGGAATGCTTGTACCTCCAAGGTCAATAGCAAGAAGGACAAGATCACAGTGTTCAAGGCCAGAGACAGACTCAGGTGCACCAGCATTGGCAAGGACAATGATCTCACTCGGCTGAAGCAAGACAGCAAGGAAGCCGCCTGGCGAAATTTCGATGATGTCAGAGCAGCAGGAAAGACAAGGGAGAGCTCAAAGTAATTGTTGAGAATGGATTATTGGCCATAACAATATAGGTGAAAACTGTACTGAGAAAGCTTTAAATTCAGTGTGCAATGCTGCCATCTTGCGCAACGCAACAGCTGTGATCTGAACACTAAAAAAACTCGAGCTACTGCAGTCGCACCTGAGCCTTTCAACAGCATCTCCATACTGCCACTCGAGAGTTGTAGTGCGCGCCCTGACGTCCTGCCACCTGCCCAGGTGGTTTGTGTCAACGTCGAACGAGAGAGATTTACAGCGCAAAGTGCTCCGAGACCACTACACCGGGCACAGTTTATCTGCACGTGCATGACGTGAAACACGGCATACACGTGAGGAAGAAACGAACGAGAGGTACAACTCTGCATTCAACAGCTGACAACTTTTGACTGCAATTTGCTGACCGCAGCAATGACCTCGCACGTCGAAGATGCGGAGCGATTGTTGCAGGTTCCAATGCTAAATACCAATGCGAACGACGAAGATACCACAGCAGCAGGCGGGACATCTGCAAATCTCAAGCTTGAGCTTCGCGGGCTACTCAGTCTGAGCGCTCCTGTGATGGTGCAGCTATCGGCGCAATATGCCGTCACAGTCGTCAATCAGTATTTCATTGGCCACCAAGGCGCTGGCCCATTAGCTGCTGCAGCCATAGGCAACACCGTAAGCACGTCCCGGTCAACCTGTGGCCATGGCCTTTGCTCTGCGCAGGGCCTGCAACGTGTTCCTGAAAGAACCTTAGTATTGCTCTTGTGCAGTGGTTCAACGTGTGCTGGTACTTCCTGATGGGTGTTTCAACTGCCCTTGATACTTTGGGGAGTCAAGGTAAATGTAGCCAATGTAGTTGCCAAGCTACAGTTATCGGTCAGACAGCCAGCGTGACACGTGTGCTGTGCAGCCCACGGAGAAGGCAATCCTAATGCTGTCATTTCATGCTGTGTGTCAGCCATATCTGTACTGTCTCTGCTGTGCGTCCCAGTAGCAGTCGCAATGCTAACAGCAGACTCGGTGTCACAAGCTATCTTCCAACAGAGCCCACAGTCTGGGCAGGTGGGGCTCTTGTGGGCTGCACTGTCCTGATATCTACTGGACACGCTAAGCAGCCCATGATGTCTACTGCTGCTGCAGTTAGTGGGCATATTCTGTAAGGGGTTGCTGCCAGGCTTGTTGCCCCTGGTATGGAGTATTGCAATACTGAAGGTACACGATTTTTGTCAATCGTTGTTTGCCCTACAAAATTGCATGATACAGTAGTTTATCCGTGATACATGACTGATATGTCTCTGCACCTGATTGGTTGCTTTGTCCTTTGTAACAACGCCAAGCCTGTCATTGCTATGCATGGCCTACTTTCAGCATCACATCAGCCATCGAGCAGTCAGGAATGGACTAACCATCAATGCCAAGCTTGCCAGCAGCTGTGACATATCAGCACTGCTGATCAAGCATGCTGCATGCGCTATACAGGCAATGCAAGTCCAGAATATGGTGTGGGCCCCCGCTGTCATTACAGTATTGACAGCTCTGGCCAATGTGCCCATCAACATGGTACTCATAGCATGGTATGACTTCTGGGGTGCCGCCCTTGCCACATCTGTGGCGCGCATTCTGCAGCTGGCCCTATTGTGCGGTGAGCTGTCCACTGAAAGGAGCTTTGTGAGTATTGGCTTGGCAGCAACTCATGCTGCTGCAGGCATGCTGTGTGTCTTGCAGGTTCTAGTGACTGGCACCAGATGTCATCTGTGTAATGTGCCATCTGCGTGATGCGTTATCTGTGTGATGAGTCACCTGTGTGATGAGTCATCTGTGTGCTGTGTCAGATCAATCTGTCATTAAGTGCTTGCATTGGTGCTGGTCACCCTGTGCTATTGACCTATTCTTAGCGCCTTTGCATGCAGTACAGGCTATTTGGGCTGGCTGAGCCTGCCACAAAGCAAATCACAACCTGAAAGCCCTGACGCCAAGAAGGTGAGGGTGATGATGCTCTTTGGCACAGCTGAGCAGCATCATGTGTGCTGAATATGCATGCTGTTGCAAAATAAAGTACTAAAGTTGGGGTAGACCAAAATCCTGCCATTTTGGCAACCAAACGGCAGGCCAACAAGGATCGAAATGCATGCATGGCCATATCTCCTGTTACGACAACACCATCTGTTGTTGCAGCCTGGACATGTGCACGTGGATGACAATGGGCAATTGAGTACTGCTGCACTCGCATTATCTGCAGTGTAGCTTTGTTTCTGTTTCGTCCGAATCTGCCTAAAAAACTTCAAGCTGTGTGTTGAACTCTGCACCATCTGGAACTACTTGCAACAAGTTCAGAAGGATGTTAGGATTGTGGAAACCAGATTTTACACTGTGTGTGTCAAGGTTGGCAACATGTATGACAATCAAGCTTGGTGCGCAGGCAAAAGGCCATGCAGTGGAGGTAAACAAGGCATCAGTGTGGGCAGCCATCTGCAGTGGTGTATCTCCACATGTGCTGTCCAACTTTCTGGTGCTGGGTCTGCCTGGAGGTGTCATGATGGCTGCAGACGCTTGCAGCTTTGATGTCACGACAGTCATGGCCAGCATTCTGGGTGAACAATGCTCTTTCCTGTCTGCCATGCTTGCGTACTGTGTCTTCAGCATTATGCTGGCTTGCTGTGTCTTCAGCACTATGCTTGCATACTGTATCTTCAGCACTATGCTGGCTCTTCATTGCTGAATAGACACAACTCATCACTATGGTTATCGTCTGAGTGCAAATGCAAAGGACACATGCTACTGCAGCTTCCTTTGTCTTGATGACGCTCACCATGCCTTGCTTCATGCATTCATCAGACTGTGTTTGCTCAAGCACAATTGCGTCAACAGTATGCCCTATAATGGTGTGCTAAGATTGTTGTGGCATGGTGTCCCACAGGTCAAGCCCAAGTTGATGCTCATTCCATTCTCTTGACCTTCTGTGCATTCATCTATGTCAGCTTCCCTTTTGGGGTCTCCACAGCTGCCACCATCAGAGTGGGGAACCTAGTTGGTGCCAACCGGCCGTCTGAAGCCCGCCTTGCAGGTCTGCAAACTGTGTCCATACTTTGATGGACGCAATTCATGGTCTCACAACTGATGAAACTGCAGCATGACTCCCCAAGCGCCTTTTGGGAGCTTTGACGCTGACAAGGATAACTTGTCTGCTTGAAAGCATCTGTAACCTTGTGCTGCTGCTTTTCTGTTTGTCTTGTGTTACCTTGCCAGTACCATACCCTGTTATGTCTGCAGATCTGAATTACCCTGTGTCGTGTTGCACAGGCTTCCTATCAGTGGCTTTAGGGGCCCTGTTCATGGCAGGCTCTGGCCTGTTCATCTCCCTCTTCCGTCAGCGCATTGGCCCTCTGTTTGTGGATGACCTGGATGTCACCATGGAGGTGGCAAAGGTTGCGCCCATCTGTGCTGGCTACCAAATCTTTGATGGCATTGCTGGCACCAGCTCCGGTGTGCTGAGGTACAAATCCTGCATTCCCTCGTTTCATTCATTCAACACATGTCTTCCCCCAGGGTCAAGTATGTAGGGTCAATTCTGTATTGGAAACACCCCACTGGAGAGGACTGACGCTTGATGCTGCGCTGCATGGTGCATGGGGCAAATGAATGAGCATTGCAGCAGGCTATGCTGAGAGGTTCTCGCCTGTTTTGCTGCATCTTGTCTTGGTGCTTGGGCTGAGACTTCCTTGACTGCATAGCAGTGCAGCTGGCCTGGGTGTTATCAGTACAGCTGTCCTGGCCCCTTGTTCTCTGCTACTTGATCAAACATGTGCCTGCAACACAAATGCTCCAAACTCACATTACATATGCTCTCAAAATCGCTGGAGCGGTGACCAGCACTCTGTGAGAGTGTCTCATCTGAGCTTTGACCTCACAGGGGCTTGGGAAGGCAAGCGTCGCTGATGTGGTTCAATGTTTTGGGATTCTGGGTGGTGGGGTTCACCATGGGATGGGCCCTCACCTTCAAGGCTGGGTTGGGCCTGTCAGGCATCTGGCTGGGCATCCTTGGGGGGGTCACCACCACTGGTGCGCTGCATTCTTTAAACAGGAAGTAAAGTGTCGCATGATGTTCTGTGCCCATCATAGTGTTCAAATTGATTGCTTCATGCAACAGCGGTTTTGTGAGGATGCTCAGACTCGTCCTTTGGGGCCTGAGGCAAGACTACACAGCACACAAGGTGATGAGCCATTTGAGTTAAGCAGGCTATCGTTTGCTGCAACCGCAATATCTGTTGCTTGCACCAATGACTGAAAGTTGAGTGGTGCGCAGCGGTGCTGTGCTTTGGCTCTATGCTGCATGTGGACTGGCAAGAAGAAGCCAGGAAGGCCAGGAGGAGATGGCTAGATGCACACAAAGAACTTGCTGGAGTCGGGCTCCTACAGCCGGCTTTGTCAGGCACAGACCTGGAACAGCCCCTGAGCTCAGGGCTAGACACACTGCCAGAGCAATCAGGTACTATCTTTGTATGTACAGCAATGTACAGTTTTCTGTGTGCTTGTTGTGCCCTTCTAGCAGAGCATATGGCGTATCTGTTATGAGTTTGCAGATGATTGTTGATAACACTAATGGGTGTGATCATAGCATTGAATGTGCATGACAGTTGTGTTTGGCTGTTCATGGCACATTGCTTTGGCCAAATGGTCCACCCTCACTTGCGCATTGCATGTCTTGCACACATAGAAGACTCTCTTGGGCTAAAACTTCTCCTGGATTACCCTGCAGGACCTATCCCACAAGCAGTATCCAGTGCAAGCACCGCCATCTCAATGGCAGTCACGCCTCAGATGGGCACTGACTCTCGCATTAGCATTCAGCCCTTTGGAACCCCAGGACAGCGCAGTTTTGTTGGCTCTTATGGCAGTCAACATTTTGCGAACCTGAGCAACAGGGCATGGTCGCCACTTTAGAAATGCTCTGTGTGGTTTAGATGGCATGCTGAGCTATAATGGTAGGCACCTGTCTTGACATTGTACATACAGACTGGTTTGTTTATTGTGAGCACTGTAATGCGGATCATTTAGCAGATGTGGTGTGTGTCATTGTAGTGATGCTTTGTACTCCTAGTTAGTTAGTGTCCTCTCATCAAGTTTGCTGGCATGAACCTGTGAGATTGTGTGTTCATCGGCATACTCTGCATGCTGCAACTTCTGCGCCCTACAAGTGTACACGCATTTTTTGCGCATACACGTTTGGAGATGGCCTAAAGCAAGAGCAGCAGAACGTGAGTGGTAAAAGACAGCCTGCCGCTGCATGCGCCTGACCATGAGCACAAGGCAGATTGGCCAGTATAGAAAAGTCACAGCCACATTCAGCAACAGAAGAGGCTGTGATGCCGGATGCATTCTGCTCAGACACTACGCAGAAAACCAGCCCAACTTGGGACTGTGGACAAAGGGAGCCACAGAAGCCACAGAAAAGGTTGGGGGGCCGCTTTTGGATTGTCCAGAAGCTCTGTGAAGATGCAGGCAAGCTGGGTATGCCGCAAGCCACAGACACAGCCCAGAAAATATGGTTACCTGCTCTACAGCTATGTGAGAATGCCTACTAGACATGCTGTAAGATCAACAGCAATCCCTCTAGCCACAAACAAGGTTGAGAAGCTGTATGGAGTATGCTCAGAAGCAAGGTGAAGATGGAGGCAAGCTCATTATGTTCTAAAATCAAAGCACACCTTCAAACCACAGATGAGGCTGAGAAGTCTGCATTGATTCTGTTCAGAAGCTTTGCAAAATTGCAAGCAAGCTCAGTACGTCCTGAAATCAAAGCAAACCCTCATGATCAAGCCATAGACGAGGCTGAGAGGCCGCACTGATTCTTCAGACGCCATGTTGGCTTGTAGCTGCGCATGCAACAAATTTGTTTTAAAACCAGCAGCAAACCGTTTAGGCCATACATCTTGATGCAACTTGCAGCCCCGATCTTAAGAACAAGCTTGTATACAAATTGGACTGAGATGTCATGAGTAATTCCTGTCAAACCGGCTGGAATCTGGTCAAACCCTGGCTGTGGAGAAATTCCCCAGTCAAATGCTTCCGTTTAAACAAGCACTGCCGCAGCAGGCAATGCAGCAGCGCGTGGTCCTTAGCGTTGCATTGTGCAACGACTTACTGAGGGAGTGCTGTGCTGTTACGTGGTGAAAGCTGCATTGCGACACCAATGCGCAGAAGCACCCGTTAGCAGCCGTTTCCGGCATCTTTCTACCAACTTTAAGCAGACTCGCCCTCTCAACTGCTGTCTGCTTGCCGACATGAGAGCGATGGGACCTGTGTACATGTCTCGTCGGCAAAAGGCCAGCTTGTCTGAACCCGAAAGCCTACAGACAGCCAGAGAGACCTTCACTGCAGCCAAGGTTCAAAAATTGTTTCCAGCCAACGCGGGTGGTACTTTCACTGGAGTCGTTAAGGGAGTGGATGGCAAGATTGCGCAGGAGGACGGCGCCGTTTTGCGTGGAATATGGTATCGCATCAAGTGGGTACAGCAAAGCTGACCTAGTGATCACAGGGCACAGAGGACATCGCTACCTTCTGACCGTGCCATTTCCTGCAAACACAGGTATGAGGACGGCGACAATGAGCACATCCTGTGGGAGGAACTGAAAGACATTCTCATCAGTCTGCCTGGCAAAGACGAGGCCGAGGGAGCGATTACCCCTGCTGTGGTCACTAAGCCAAAGCGCACTGCAGGCAAAACAGGCAAGGATCCCTTTGATTTTGATGCTGACTCAGCATGTGCACAGCTTGCTCATGTGTGATACTGTGCTGCAGCCAGTACAGAGGATAAATCGATGAAGAAGCAGAAGCTGTCCCCTGCAGAACAGCCTCCTGCAGCAACCCCCCAAGAGGGTTCGCCTGTAGAGGGTAAGACAGCTGTTTGCTCATTGATTACTTCAGAAGATAGTTGTTGTATACACACTCTGGATCACACTCTGGATCACACTCTGTGGACCAGACGCTCAAAGCTGTGGTTGAGATGTATGACACAGCGGGTGCTGACCTGCAGGCCACGCACAAGGGCCAAGGGATGTTCCCACATTCCCTGGCACCGCGAAAGGGACACGCAGCAAGCGGCAGAGGACCCTCAAGTCCTATGCAGCTGCATGTCACGAAAATGACGAGAATGATTGTCAGGTTGCCAACACGCCGCTAGTTCAGCCAACTGCTGTCAAGAAGCTGCGCATTGCTGGCCCCACCCCACATGTCAGCCAGACTGCTGTGAAGAGTGATTTTGGCAAGTCTACTGCAAAGAGGGACCTAGGCAAATCTACCATCAAGAAGGAGCTTGAGAGGTTTTCACTGGTCAGTCCTCCTGCTTATACCGCGATATAAGGTCGACACATTATTTCAGCTCTACTTTTGCAGGCAGCTCAGGGCCTCTGAGCTGCCTGCAAGTTGCATAAACAACACTGCGTCATGTTATAGAGGGTAGTGCCAGTCGGGCTGCCTTTGCTGAACACGGACTTGGTAAAGTCTGTGTGCGCAGACGTGTAGACCAGCAAAATGTAGTGTTCACATTGCAGGAGGACAAGCTCTCTGATGATGGCTCACCCGGGCAGCTGCACAAAGTCAAGCTTGTCAACTTCATGTGCCATGAGCATTTTGAGATGGACTTCTGGTACGGCTGCTATCAGCAGTTGTGCTTATGCACTTTGTATGCACGCACTGGTCGCCACACTTGCAATGATGGTCTGCTGCATGGCTTGTTTTGTGTCACCCAGTTGTAAAGCTGCAGGGCCGTGCAGTTTCTGCAGCTATTTCACAGCTGCAGCATGACCAATGTCATCCTCAATGCAGCTGCTGTGAGCTGGCTGTTGCACACCATGCAACACACTTGCGGTACTCATTGTGCCTAGGCGCACTTTCAAGCCCTGCACATGCATTGCAGCGGTGCGTTTCGGCCTGCACAATTTGTACACTGTGACTGCAATTGCCAAGGTTTCAATACGCCTCTCTGCTTGATACTTGTCCCTCATGTCATTGCGTCCCCTGCCTGCAGTCCCCACATCAACTTTGTGTCTGGCACCAACGGCAGCGGCAAGAGTGCAGTGCTGCAAGCCATACAGCAGGTGTTGGGTGTCAGAGCTTCTGCCACCAACAGAGCCAGCACTCAGAAAGAGTTCATCAGGAAGGGAGCGCATGAGGCCCTCATCTCAGTGACCCTGTGGAACAAGGGAGAAGATGCATATCAGCCTGAGAAGTGGGGCAGCTTCATCACCATTGACAGGCGCATTGGTAACAGCTGCAGCTGGTCAATCAAAGATGCCAAGTAGGTCACCTGCCTCATGCCTGCCTTTGTTTCTGTCATGTGCAGGGGGAAACTTGCAAAGTGTTTGCAGGTGTTTGCTGAGCAGTGTGAATCATCAATGTAATGTTGTTGGCGGATTCTTCCACCTCTTGCAACGGGCTTGTAGTCTCACTGCATGTACGCAGTGTCAGCTACCATGTGCACTTTCTGCAATGCTCACAATGTCCAGCCAGAATGTGTTTCACTGTGTCATGACTGATAAATGGAATGATATCAACCTTGCGGTCTAAACTGCAGCGCAGCTGTTCCTGCTGCGCATTGTCGTGTGCACCAACACTGGACAACTGCAAAGTCAAGTACACGATGTTCCAATGACTGCACATATCCTCTCACAAATGCTTGCAGGGGTAGAAAGCGGGAGGACAACAGGGCATCATTGGACGGCATCCTAGATGCCCTCAACCTGAATGGCAGCAACCCAATTGCAGTCATGACTCAAGATATCAGCCGGAGCTTCTTGGCCGGCAGCAACGACAAGTCAGACCGCAAGAAGTTTGACATCTACATGGAAGCCACTCTGATGGCACAGTCGCAGGAGAACTACCAGGTTTGTCTTCCAAACTGGCCTTTGCACTGCATGAATGTCTGATCCATGTGTGCATGGCATGGCTTCGTCTTGTCATGCAGGTTTTGTTTATGCATGCAGACTTGCCTGTCAATGTCTGCTATCTTCATTCAGGAAACATTTGTATTCTTTCAGCTTGCTTGCTGTGCATCAAGAAGCTGGCTTGCCTGCTCTGCCTTGCACAATCATGTGCCTGCTGCATCATGTATGTCGTCTTGAGTGTGTCTTGGCCATATGCATCAGGCCAATCATGTGACACCGTGTGTGATTCATGCGCAGGTCGCCCAGGCTGATCTGCAGAAGATTGCAGACAGTGTGAATCAGGCTCAGGCTGTGTACAAGCAGCTGAAGGCCAGGCGAGAGGAGCTGGGCCGAGCAGTGGAGGCTCTCAAGCTCATGCACGAGTGGCAGGCAAGGAGACTCATCCCAGTTTTGCTGATCTGTGCCCATAGCTGAAGAATGCACATCTCTGCATGTGCCTCCATGATACTGTACTGAAGTGGACCAGTTTTGTGGTTTTGTCTGCATGATTGTGCTGATTGCCGCCGACATCAGCAAATGCTGGCTGTTGACGTTCTGCAATGCAAGTTGCATCACATGTGTGGCAGTCACTGAGCTGTAAGATGTTTGCTGACTGTGGTACTAAGTTGACTTGGTCATTTGTTGCAGGACGAGGAGACTCAGATGATGAGTGGCATGGCTTGGGCCACAGTGGGTGAGATGGAGCCCAAGCTGCACCAGCTGGAGCAGTCCATAGAGCACGGCCTGCCTGGCAAGCTGATGAAGATTGAGGCTTGCTTGGGCCCTGCAAAGCAGAAGGTTGAGGACCTGCAGAAACAGTATGAGGGCCAGGTGTGTACATATGATACCTTTGTGGCCTTGCTGTTGTGTGCGGACCTACAGCATCTCTTTCACCCATGCAAGGACAGGTCATAGCAGTATGTGCAGCAGAGTGATGGTGCACTGCTTCTGCGTAAGTCTCCAATTGCAAGGGGACAAGCATGGAGTGTTGAATGACACGTCAAGCTGACCTTCCTTGCAAGTGTTTGCAAGCACAGCACTCACAAATTTCTGTGAGGCCTTGTGTCCCATCTGATTTGCAGCGTTATTCTGATGATGGGACTTGATGCAGAGACTAAGGCTCTGAATTATGGCGGGAAGGTGTCTTGTTTGCTGCAGATTGACAGTCCCTTCAATTCCAGCTGCATGCAGCTAGGCTGGCTCCCATCGTTTTTTCCATTTATTGAAAACTGATTGAGACAGCACTTGTCGCGTGACTGTGTTGCTGCAATGCAACCGCGTTTGTGTAAAGTGTGACACGTGTGTGTGTCTTGCAGCTGGCAGCCATGGCCAACTTCAACCAGGATTTCCAGCAGATTGGGGAGGAGGTCAAGCAGCTGAAGGAGGTCCACATGGCAGCCAAAGCAGCAACCAAGACAGAGCAGCAGAAAGTTTATGAGATCAAGGAGCATATTGCTGAGCTGACCATGACGAAAGAGGTGTGTTGGAGCTTTTTAGCACGAGCTGCACTTCCCTTCTTGCAACAACAAGTGTGTCTTGCAATGACCCCCCTGCTGCAGCACATGTACATCTCTTGACTGCTCACATCTTGATCACCGAACCCAGCAGCAATTTGCAGACCAGGCGGGCATAAAAATGCGTGACCGCAGGGTATAGCACTGACATACAACACAGCTGGCAGAATGCATGACGCCACAGGTGTCTGAGCAGCTAGTGCTGCTGTCTGTTGTCTGTAGCACAATTGCTTTCAATCCGCATATCACTCCAGCTTGCAATTAGTTGTGCTCAGCGCGCACACTCTGGCCTGGGAAGGCCTACCTGGGTTCTAATGATCTGTCTCATCTTCTGCTGCTTGTGCAGGAGTTGTTGAGCAGTGTGAGGGAGACACAGCAGGGCCAGGATTTCCTGGAGTCTCAGGCTGCAGCTGATCAGCTTCAGTTGCACCTCACACAGAGCCAGCAAAGCTGTGAAGAAGCTGTTGCGGATGAGATGGCCAAAGATGAGGCTTACAGGCAAGCTTCTTTCTTTTAGCATCTTGTTGCTCATGCTTCACATCTGAGCTGCAAGTCTGTGGGTCTTGCAGCGATGCATAATCATGCTGCTGCAGACTTTCGTGAAATAAAGCCTGTTGCAGCGTACAATCTATCAACATATTGACTTGGGCAGGGCAATACATACATGACCTCTTGAGGATCCACATGCTTGCCTGCGTCCAACTGATGCTGCCCAATCAATAAGAATGCAATGTGATATCAGGCAAGAGCAGAGTCTGTCTTGCTCAGTGTTTGCTGCTGACTGTGCAGAAAGGCTAGTCAGGAGCTCCGAGCGGCCGTTGACCATCTGGAAAAAGTCTGCAAGCCTGCTGTTCAACAATTGCAGGCTCAGGTAGTCAGTCACTCTGCACAGCGCCTTGCTTTCATTCAACATGCATGCTAGACCTTTGCCGCACCTGATGACGCTGCATTTAATGGCATGGGAGCAGGTTTGATACACACTGTTGTACAAAGCAAACAGCCTGACAAGATCAGGCATGGATGCAGCTGATGGAAAACTCTACTTGCAGGTCACTGACGTGAATCAGGAAATTGACAACCTGAGAAGAAGCACAAAGAACCATCTTTATAACTTTGGCCAGCAGGCTGCAGTCAATGTGGCCATGGCAATCAAGAAGCATCGCAAGGAGTTCCACCGGATGCCTGTGGGTCCTGTGGGCTTCCACATGTCTCTGACAGACACCAGGTGTGAAGATTGTTCTTTTGTCAGCTGCTGCATGAAGTGCTTTTCCTGAGATGCAAGTAGTCGAGATCCAAGCCCATGTACCTGCGGCTCCCTTAATCTTATTGCTTGTCATTTGTTCTGTCACATACCTGGTGCCACTTCCTGGCTGATAGTTGACAATGGCTTAAGGCTCTGGTCACTTTGCTTTGAAAGCCCAGAGCCATGTGTGGATGCATTCAAGCTCAAAGAACTCTTCTGTCAGTAGCAGACAATTGCTTTCGTGCCTGAATGTGTTTGTGCGGTACTGATCAGCACTGCAACCCATGACCGGGTTGTGATGGCCCAAATGATAAGCAAATAGCACTTTTGTCTGACATTCAGAGTGCTGATGTCACTGCAGGTGGGGTCAAGTAGTGGAGAATCATATGTCACTTCACTTGAACTCATTTGTGGTCCATGATTACCATGACTTCAGCGTGCTCAAGCGCTTATTCAAAGAGCAGAGAGTTCGGTACATGCCCACAATAACGGTCAGCAGCTTTGATGTGCCACGGCATGCGATTCCTGACAGACACCGCACGCCAGCCCATGTGACAAATTTGATGGACATGCTGGGATGCAGCGAGAAGAAGTCTGGACACATCATCATGAATCACATTGTCGACTCGGTACGTCACATCAGGACTGTTCGTACTGCAATTGCATAACATGATATCAAGTCTCTCTCTCTCTCTGTTCTGACTTTGAAGTGTCAAGCACCTGTGCCACCAAGACCCAAGCATCAAGCACTACAAAGCACTGGGATTTTGTTGCCCACAGGTGAGACAACTTCTTGACATCTGCAGGCTCATCCTGAGAAGGTTGCGCTGTGTCAGTCCACAGATGCTGCAAAGGAAGCAGCTCAGCATCCTCAGGTGAAGTCAGCTTTCATCAGAGACGGCAGCAAGTACGTGCAGCGAGGACACACCATGGTAAGTAACAGCTTTGCCTCTGCTGTTCGCCCGCCTGAGATCTCACTGCAATGCCTTGCTTTGGTTGTGGTACTCCTTGCTGCTGTTCGTGTGCACGCTGGCGATACAATGGCACAGTGGCATTAGAGTCCATTTGTGAGAGTCCTGTTGCTTGTGTATAACCCCAGCATGAGTCGGGCCCTGCAGCACGCAAGTATGCCCTGGACCGCACTCTCCTGTTGTGCAATATGGAATGTTGCTATCCTGTTTGTATTCCTTGTGCAGACATTCTACCCTGGGAAACGTGCACATGCACGCTTAGGAGGGGATTCAAGGGCAGAAATGGTACACTTGGAGAGCCAGCTTGCAGAGAAGCAGGTAAAACAATGCGCTCAGATTATACAGCTGTGAGTTCTAGAATGGCCTGCTTGTCCATATGCAAGCTTGGTGCTGATGCAATCAACTGCTGCATGGCACATGGTCAGCTGTGCTGTTGACTGACTGACAAAATTGATCTCATGGTATCCATCTCTTGAGCATCTGCTAGCACCCCGGTCAGCCAAAGTGACTGTCCAAGTGCATACCTGCAATCTTATACATGGACTCACAGGCGGAGCTTGAGGCTGCAAATGCTCAGTTCAAGAGTGCTGAGGCTACGTGTCAAGCTTGCATGAGGGCGCACAAAGCTGCCAAGCAGGAGAAGTCCTCTGCCACCCAATGCAAGGTGGTCACAATTCTGCTCAAGCACTGCTCACGATGCCAAACAGGCATCACGCACTTGCCCACTTGCATGACTGATTTCTCCCTTTGCTATTGGCATGGTTGGATCCGTCTTGAGGCATTGGGGCTTTGCATGACTGCTATGA
>JAABUU010002509.1_pt1 | contig 26006 bp, 25 predicted proteins | sample 5559301 | NCBI WGS metagenome assembly JAABUU01 (sample SAMN10711884, study PRJNA513360) | rock metagenome | isolation source: Antarctica rocks | place: Antarctica: Victoria Land, Richard Nunatak white | reverse complement strand
GGCAAGCAGGGCAGCAAATGGCACAGGGCGACCTCACGAAGCGGGAAAGTCGCCTCCATACAGCCGCTACGTCACCCCGCCACCGCTCACGCACAGGCCGATATGCCAGAACTGAATGGCCCTGGCAGGAGCCGGGGACAACAGCTAACCAAAACGCTGCGAGCAGCACACCACCCGAAAACGCGGACACCCCCATCCAATGCCAAATCGGAGGCAAATATCGGGCATCGCTGGCGTAGGGAAATTTGAACGCGACACTGAACACGCTGCCAGCGACCATGGTCCATGCAAGCTTCGGCGGCGGACACTTCCGCATCAGCAGCACGAGCGGCAGACCGAGAACGAACGTCAAGGGGTAGGTGTAGACAAAACTGAAAAAGAATGCCCAGCCAATCAGGTTGCCATCAAGCGGGCTCCCTGCAACGTATGCGTAAGCGGCACCTGGCATGAGTAGCATCACGTGGGAGGCGAACACCAAACGTCCAACTGATGGCTGAAACCGGACGCTCGTTTCAGGTTTCATAGCCGCAGCCAAGATCACCGCACATAGATGCGGATGTCCCCCACCGTCGCCGCCGGCTCCGGACGGACTAGGACGCGGACGCGGGATTGCGAGACGCCTTGGGCGACGATGTTGCGGGCGACTTCGGCAGCACCGAGCGTGGCGCTGCGTGCGGCCTCGTCCGTAGGGTTGCCGGGCAGGATGGCGACCACGTCGAACTCCACGCCGGGCTTGCGGGCGCGGGCGGCGGCCACGGCGGCGCGGACCGCGTCCTTGCCGGGCTGGCCCGCCGGCAGGATCAGCAGCGGCGGCGGGCCGGGAAAGGCTGCGGCCGGCACGGGCGCGGGCGGGGCGGCGGGGATCACCGGAGGGGCGCCGGCGCCGGGACGGAAGGTGTTCTGGTCTATCAGCGTGCAGCCCGGCAGCAGCGCGAGGAGCAGGGCAACACCTGCCCGCCCTCCCCTCGCCCCATGCGGGCGGAGGAACCTGGACACCGCGGGCCGCTGCGGGACGGACGTGATGGCTACCCCCGATCCAGCGCGGCGACGCCGGGAAGGGTCTTGCCCTCCAGCCATTCCAGGAACGCGCCGCCGGCGGTGCTGACGTAGGTCAGGCGGTCCAGGACGCCGGCGTGGCGCAGGGCGGACACCGTGTCGCCGCCGCCGGCCACGCTCAGCAGGGAGCCTTGTTCCGTCATCTCGGCGACCGTCTTTGCCAGCGCCACCGTGGCGGCGTCGAACGGCGGAGTCTCGAAGGCGCCGAGAGGGCCGTTCCAGACAACCGTACGGATATCGGGCAGGCGGTCGCGCAGGGCCTGGACGGTGTTGGGGCCAATGTCCAGCATCATGGCATCGGCGGGAATGGCGTCCACGGACACGGTCTCCGTTGGCGCCCTGGCGCGGAACTCGCGTGCCACCACGGCGTCCACCGGCAGCACGATGGTGCAGCCAGCGCGGTTTGCCTCCTCCATGATCTCCCGTGCAGTGGCGTGCATCTCGGCCTCTTGCAGGCTGCGGCCCACGCCGGTTCCGTTTGCGGCAAGGAACGTGTTGGCCATCGCGCCGGCGATCACCAGCACGTCCACCCGACGGCTCAGGTTGCCCAGCAAATCCAGCTTGGTCGAAACCTTGCTGCCGCCAACGATTGCCATCACCGGGCGCTGCGGATTGCCGAGCGCGGCGTCCAGCGCGTCCAGCTCCGCCTGCATCATGCGCCCGGCATAGGCGGGCAGGTGACCGGCCACGCCCTCCGTGCTGGCATGGGCACGGTGGGCGGCGGAGAAAGCATCGTTGACATACAGGTCGGCCAGCGATGCCAGGGCGGTGACGAACTCGGGGTCGTTGCCCTCCTCTCCCGGCTGGAAGCGGGTGTTCTCCACCACCAGGACGCCGCCATCGGCAAGTGCCGCGACCGCCGCCTGCGCCGCCGGGCCAACCGTGTCGGCGGCGAAGGCGACGGGGTGGCCCAGCACCTCCCCGAGGGCTGCGGCCATCGGGCGCAGCGACATGCTTTCGACCGGCTTGCCCTTGGGCCGGTCGAAATGGCTGCAAACGATGACGCGGGCGCCGGCGTCGGACAGCTCGCGTATGGTGGGGGACAGGCGCTGGATGCGGGTCAGGTCGGTGATGCGGCCGTCGCGTACGGGGACGTTCAGGTCGGCGCGCAGCAGCACGCGCTTTCCCTTTACGTCCACGCCGTCCAGGGTGGCTGCGGCCATCACATCGCCCCGAACAGGGCGGCGGTGTCGGCCATGCGGTTGCTGAAGCCCCACTCGTTGTCATACCAGCCCATGATGCGGGCCAACTCGCCGTCTACCACCGCGGTCTGCGTGGCGTCGAAGGTGCAGCTTGCTGCCTGATGGTTGAAGTCGGAGCTGACGAGCTTGTAGGTGTTGTAGTCCAGGATGCCCTTCATGGCGCCGGTGGACGCCGCCTTCATCGCGTCGTTGATCTGCTGAACCGTGGCCTTGTCCCGCAGGTTCATGTCGAGACTCACGAGGCTCACGTTCGGCACCGGCACACGGATGGAAGTGCCGTCCAGCTTGCCCTTCAGCTCCGGCATCACCAGGCCTACGGCCTTAGCGGCGCCGGTGCTGGTGGGGATGGAGTTGACCGCGGCGCCGCGGGCGCGGTGCAGGTCCTTGTGCAGGGTGTCCACGGTGTTCTGGTCGCCGGTGTAGGCGTGGATGGTCAGCATGTAGCCGCGCAGGATGCCAAAGTTGTCGTGCATCACCTTCACTATCGGGACCAGGCAGTTGGTCGTGCACGAGGCGTTGGAGATGACGGTCATGTCCTTGGTGATGACGTCCTGGTTCACGCCATAGACGACCGTCGCGTCCACGCCGTCCGCCGGGGCGCTGATGAGCACCTTGCGGGCGCCGGCGCCGGTGATGAGGGCGGACGCCGCCTGCTTGGTGGTGAAGCGCCCGGTGCATTCCATGGCAACGTCCACGCCCTGGTAGGGCACCTTGGACGGCTCACGCTCGGCGGTCACGGTGATCGGGCCGTAGGTGCGGCCGTTGTGATGGATGGTGATGGCCTGGCCGTGCACCTCCACCGTGCCGGGGAAGCGGCCGTGGACGCTGTCGAAGCGGAACAGGTGGGCATTGTCATCCACGCTGCCGAGGTCGTTGATGGCGACGGGCTCCACGTCGGTGCGCCCGCTCTCGATGATGGCGCGCAGCACCAGACGCCCGATGCGCCCGAATCCGTTGATGGCGACCTTAACGGCCATTTGGGTCTTCCTCTTGGGGTGTCAGCCGCCGCTTGACGGCTGTGGTGATGGCCTCCGGCGTGATGCCGAAGTGCCGGAACAGGTGCTCGCCCGGCGCGCTGGCGCCGAAGCCGTCCATGCCGATGAAGGTTCCTCCGTCGCCCAGCCAGCGCTCCCAGCCGAAGCCGCAGGCGGCTTCGATCCCCCAGCGCGGGGCGGTGCCCAGCACGGCGGCGCGGTATTCCGGGGCCTGCTGGCCGAATAGTTGCCAGCACGGCAGCGACACGACGGCGGCGGCGATGCCGGCCTCGGCCAGCATGCGCCTGGCGTCCATCGCCACCGCGACCTCGGACCCCGTGGCGATCAGGGTGGCCTGGCGGGGGCCGTCGGCATCCTGCAGCACGTAGCCGCCGCGGGCGCTGCGGTTCTCCCCGGCGTCGGTCCGCAGCGCCGGGACGGGCTGGCGCGACAGGGCCAGCAGGGTGGGGCCGTCGTTGCGGCGGAGGGCGAGTTCCCAGCACTCCACCGTTTCCAGCGCATCCGCCGGGCGCATGACGTTGACGCCGGGGATGGCGCGCAGGCTGGCAAGCTGCTCGACGGGCTGGTGGGTCGGGCCGTCCTCGCCCAGGCCGATGCTGTCATGGGTCAGCACCATGATGACGCGCTGGCGCATGATGGCGGCCAGGCGCAGGGCGGGGCGCATGTAGTCGCTGAACGCCAGGTAGGTGCCGGCATAGGGCACGATGCCGCCGTGCAGCGCCAGGCCGTTCAGGCAGGCGGCCATCCCGTGCTCGCGCACGCCGTAGTGGATGTGGCGCCCGGCGTAGCTGCCCGGCGTCACCGCCGCCATGCCGCGGGCCAGGGTGCGGCTGCGGTCGGTCGCGTCCGTGCTGCCGCCGACCAGCTCCGGCATCACTGGGACCAGGACGTCCAGGGCGCGCTGGCTGGCCTCCCGGGTGGCCATGGCCGGGCGGGTGTCGGCGAGTTCCGCGCGCAGCTCCGCCGTGGCCTCGTGCCAGAGGTCGGGCAGGCGTCCGGAGTGGACGCGCTCGAACTCGGTGCGCAGGGGGTGCCGGGTCAGACGCTTGAGCCAGGCGCGGCGGGCGGCAGTGCCGCGGGCGCCGGCGGCGGACCAGCGGGCCTGCAGGTCGGGCGGGATGGAGAACGGCGGGTGCGGCCAGTCCAGGGCGCGCTTGGCGGCCTCGGCCTCGGTATCGCCCAGCGGGCGGCCCGGCGCGGCGGGGATGCCGGGCTGAATGGAGGCAGGCTGAATGGGGGCAGCCTGAATGGGGGCAGCCTGGGCGGGGGCGGCGAGGCCGATGATGGTGCGGCAGGCGATCAGCGTCGGCTTCTTGGAGCGTAGGGCCAGGGACAGGGCGGCGGCGATGGCGGCGGGGTCGTGGCCGTCCACGCGCTTGGTCGCCCAGCCCAGGGCGGCGAAGTGCTTGAGCGGGTCGCACGACGGCATCTGCCCGGCGTCCCCGTCGGTGGACACGGTGTTGTCGTCCCACAGCACTGTCAGCTTCTCCAGCCGCAGGTGCCCGGCGAGGCAGGCGGCCTCGTGGCTCACGCCCTCCTGCAGGTCGCCGTCGCTGGCCACGACCCAGGTGCGATGGTCCACCAGGCTTTTGCCGAAGCGGGCGGCCATCATGCGCTCGGCGAGCGCCATGCCGACGGCGGTGGCCAGGCCCTGGCCGAGCGGTCCGGTGGTGGCCTCGATGGCCGGGTGCTCGCCGTGTTCGGGGTGGCCGGCGGCGGGGCTGTCGAGCTGGCGGAAGCGCTGGAGGTGATGAAGCTCCATGCCGGCGTGTCCCGTCAGGTGCAGCAGGGCATACAGCAGCAGGGAGCCGTGCCCGGCGGAGAGCACGAAGCGGTCGCGGTCGGGCCAGCGGGGGTCGGCGGCGTCGTAGCGGAGGACGCGGGACCAGAGGGCGGTGGCGGCGTCGGCCATGCCCATGGGCATGCCGGGGTGGCCGGAGCCTGCGGCCTCGGTCGCATCTATGGCGAGGGCGCGTATGGCGTCGGCCATGCGCCGCTCAATGGTGGCCGGGCGCGCGAGGATGGCCGCCTGGGCTTGCTGGGCCGGGGCGGGGGCGTGCGGGGCGTCGAGCGTTGCGGTGGGCGCGCCTGGCATCCGTCTCCCTTGGGTGGCGCGGCCCCCTGGGTGGGGCGCGGGGGTTGCTGGGGGCTATACGGGGCGGGGGGCGGGGGGGCAAGGGTGGGACCGTAGTGCAGACGGGCGATGGGCTTGCTAAGGTTGGGGCCAGGTGGCCGGGGTGAGCGTGCCCGGGGCCGGATTGGGAGGATGGTTGTATGACTATCATTACCACGCGCATCGTTGTCGCCGAGGATGGAACCATCTCTGGCCGGGCGCCTGCTGATCAGGTGCCGGCGGGCGAGTACGAGGCTGCCATTGCCGTGACAACGGAACCCCCAAAGCCACCGAAGGGCAAGCCATTTACGACAGATGGTTTTCCCATCCACGATATACCTTGGGACGATAGCATCTCGCTACGCCGTGAGGACTTATATGACAATGAGGGACGCTTGCGCTGATGCTGGTGGCAACGTAGGGCGGAAAAGCGAAGCGCCTTCCGCCACCCTTTCAACCAGGCCATACCTCCCCGATGCCCGACTATCGCCGTAACCGTGTCCCCGGTGGGACCTACTTCTTTACCGTAACGCTACACGACCGTCGGTCCAACCTTCTAGTTACAAACATTGAAGCCCTACGAACCTCCGTCCGAAAGGTGCGAACCCGGGCGCCATTCTACATAGATGCATGGGTCGTACTGCCCGACCACATGCACTGCCTTTGGACCTTGCCGGAAGGCGATGCTGATTTTCCCGGAGGATGGCAGGCGATCAAGAAAGACTTCTCCAAGGCGACCCCAACCGGAGAGCCGCGATCGACTGTGATGATAAGCCGTGGCGAGCGAGGCATTTGGCAGCGCCGATATTGGGAGCATACAATTCGTGACGATCGGGACTACGCCGCGCATATGGATTATGCTCACTTCAACCTGGTCAAGCATGGACTAGTACAAGAGGTAGCGGACTGGCCCTTCTCTTCATTCCATCGCTGTGTCCGGCGTGGATTCTATCCGAGTGCGTGGCAGGGTGGTGTTGACGAATTGCATGTTGTGGGAGAGCCGTCCTGATGGCGGGGTGGCGGAAGGCGCTTCGCTTTTCCGCCCTACGCTTGCTAAATAGAAAGTGTTTCGAAATTCGTATCCGTCTCCCAGCACGGGGCATCTTTCATCCACGGCGGGTCGTCATTCCGGTGTCGAACTAATACCAAATCTTTCCAGGCGTAGCGGTGCAGGAGCGCCGCGGCCGCATGCAGCCCGGCGAGCACGAGGATCATGAAGCCGACGGCGTTGTGCCAGTCTTGCAGCTGATCTGCCGTGTCATGGTCCGCCAGTCCGAGACGGGGGATGGTGACGAGGTTGAAAAGGCTGTCCCCCCTAGCCCAGGTAAGAAGGAACCCCAAGGCCACCATCGTCGCAAGAAGGCCGTAGAGCGTCCAGTGCGTTCCCTTCGCAACCACGCTCAGGGCGGCGCCGTCCGCAAGAGGAAGGCGGCGTCCCCGCGTCGCCCGCCACCCGACGCGCGCCAGCAGGAGAGCTGCAAGCAAGGCGCCGGCAACGATGTGCACGGAGCGCGCATTAACCCTCAACGGCCCGGGTGGGAACCAGTCGATGACCTGCGCGCCAACCCATTGGCCGACGACGAGCAACGCCGTCAACCAATGAAATGCGATCGTCGCCGCCTCGTATCGCGTGGCCGCAGGACTGACTGGCTGCATGAGAATCTCCAATACAACACGTTCACAAAATGACTTGTGCGTGCCGGCCTGCGGATGTTGGCAGCTGGCGTCACCTAGCCAGGTCGGGCAGCGACAGGATGACCTTCCCCCGTGCCCGTCCCGAAGCCTGGTATCGGAACGCATCAGCGAATTCCGTCAGTGGGACCGTCCGATCCACCAGGATGCTTAATGTTTTAGCGTCCAGGCGCTCGACAATCCTGCCCAGGCGCGCTGCGTCAGACTGGTGAAAGACGAACGATGCCGTGACTCCGTGGGCTTTCGCCAAAGCCTCGTCCGGCGGCGAGACGGTTGAGATGAGCACTCCGCCCGTCCGCAACACGCCGAACGACCGTTGCTGGGTTTCACCGCCTACTGTGTCGAGCACGAGGTCAACGTCGGACAGTTTGCCCGCGAAATCCGCGGCCGTGTAGTCAATCACCTGATCGGCGCCGAGGCGGCGGGCTATTTCGATCCCGCTGCCCGACGCCGTCGCAATGACGCGTGCGCCCATCTCGCGGGCAAGTTGGACCGCGAAGCTTCCGACGCCGCCAGCCCCGGCATGGACCAGCACGGTCTGCCCGTTCTTAAGTCCCCCGACCTCGAACAGCGCCTGCCACGCCGTGCCCGCCGCAGTCGGGATCCCGGCCGCATCATCGAGCGAGTCCGTCTTGGGCGCCGGCGCGAGATAGCCTGTGGGCAGCAGCGTGAACTCCGCCAGGGCGCCGCCGCTAGTGGGGTCAAGCCGGGCCACTACAGCGTCGCCGGTCTGCCAGCTGGTCACGCCAGCCCCGGTCCGCTCGATGATGCCGGTAAGGTCCGTCCCCAGCGTGTAGGGAAATGCCAGCGGGAAGAAGCCGTGCATGACGCCGCTGTGCAGCTTGACGTCCAGGGGGTTGAGGCTCGCCGCCTTCACGCGGACGAGCACCTGGTCCGGACCGGTCTCGGGGGTGGGGAGGTCTTCCATCACCAGGTCGGCGCCGTAGCCGTGGATACGGGCGGCCTTCATCAGGCGGTCTCCTTCTGTGGCCACGCACCGACCTGGTTCAACCAGCTGAACCAGTCCTCCAAGTGCCAGGTATGGGTAATCCTGCCGTCCTGGAGCGCGTGGAACTCGTGGATGGGCATCCGGAAGGCCATGTTGGTCGGGGTGATCCCAAACCATTCGCCCTTGTGCGTCGCCGTGATTTCGGCCCGCACCGCTGCCCGGCCGGGCACGCCGAAAATGTCGTGGATGACGACCCGAGTGTCGGGGAACGCCGCCAACCAGCCGTGGATTAAAGGCTTCATGCCCTCACGGCCCGGAGCTTGGCCTGGTGCCAACGGGATATCCTGCCAATCGGGCGTAACGGCCTGATCGAGCAGGTCGGGATTTCCTTCGCTGAAGGCGCGGTAGAGCGTCTCCACGGCCTGGCGGTCCCTCTCGTCCAGGCCGGTGACCTTGGTGGCCGGTCGCGGATCACTCATCTTTTGCCCCTCGCTGATGACGGCCAGGGCCGTCCCAGTCAGGGATACGCAGTCAGCGACCATGATTGAAATCGATTTGCCATATGTGGGATCATCTACTGGATGGATTTGCACGGTATCGACTTAAACCTTCTCGTCGCGTTCGACGCCCTGATGGCCGAGCGCAGCGTCACCCGGGCCGGGATGCGGATCGGCCGCACCCAGCCCGCGATGAGCGCCGCGCTGTCGCGCTTGCGGTCGCTGCTCGGGGATGAGCTGTTCGTCCGTAGCCCGTCCGGCTTGCAACCCACGCCGCGGGCCATGGACCTGGCCGAGCCGCTCGGCCGCGCGCTCGCCGACATCCAGCGCACCCTGGCGTTGACCCCGGCCTTTGACGCCCAGTCCTCGACCTTGTCGTTCAATCTCGGGCTTTCGGAGCACCCGACCTTCGTGCTGCTGCCGCGCCTGGTAGAACGTCTGCGGGAGGTGGCGCCCGGGATCACCTTGCGCGTCCGCAGCTTCATCGCGCGGGACGATGCAGTTGCCATGCTCGACGCGGGCGAGGTCGATCTCGCCGCCGGCGTGCCGCCAACGGCCGCGACAGGGCGCATCCTGACCCGGCCCCTGTTCGAGGAGAACTTCGTCTGCATTATCAGGCAGGGACACCCGGCTGCGGGCGCACAATGGAACATGGCCACGTTCCTGGGCCTGTCGCACCTGCTGGTCTCCCCGGAGAACGAAGATTTCGGTCATGTTGACGCGGCACTGTCCAAGCAGGGCCTGAAGCGCCGTCTCGCACTGACGCTGCCGCAGATGCACGCCGCGCCTGAACTGATCGTGCGGTCGGACATGATCGCGACCCTGTTGCGCGGGGTCGTTGCCGCGTCCGGCCATGCGGCCGCCCTGCACGTTCTAGAGCCGCCGCTCGATTTGGACCCGGTCGCCTTCGTTCTATCCTGGCACCGGCGCAACGACGGCCACCCGGCGCAACGCTGGTTCCGCGACTGCATCGCGTCGCTGCCAGTGGACACGAGTCCTGTCTGACGCGCGCAAGCCGCCGCCTTTCAGCGCTTGTCGGCGGGGACGCCTAGGAGGTCGCCGATCCCAAGCTGCTCCAGGAATGCCGCCTGCTTGTCCCGGTGCAGCGCGATCAAGTCCTCGACGCCCTTGCGCTGCGCATCAACCACGATCCGCGCCGGCCGGTCCCCGTGCGGCAGGTCCAACGCCCGGCGGATCGCCTCGCCGACGGCGGACACATCGAGCGCCCCGCCGTTCGCCGCGTCGATCGCATCAAGGCGCGCGCCCAGCAACGGGATCACCGCGGAAAGGTCGCCGTATTGGGCCACGACAGCGCCGTCGGCAGGCGCGTGCGCGTGCATGAAGTGCTCAGTCCCGCTCGTGAAGGCGCCGGGCACCACGATCACGGTCTCGATGCCGGACCGGCTCACCTCCAGGCCCATTGCCTCCGCCAGCGCCTCGCCCGCGGCCTTGCTGGCGACATAAGGTCCGATGAACGGCTCGAAGATGTGGGCGGTCGTGCTGCTGATATAGACCAGCACGCCCCGCCCCTGCCGCCGCATGGCCGGCAGGACCGCACGGTTCACGCGCAACCAGGAGATCGCGTTGGTGTCGAAGATTTGGGCGAGCTGTTCGGGCACGAACGCCTCCGTCACGCCGACCATCAACATGCCCGCGTTGTTCACGACGACGTCGAGGCGGCCCTGCTCGCCGAACACCTGGTCAACGGCGGCCCGGCAGCTCGCTTCGGAGAGCACATCCATCTCGATCACCCGCAAATCCGTGCCCTCGCGGGCTGCGAACTGCCGTGCGTCGTCCGCCTGCTCGGGGCCGTGCTCCCCGTTCAGCCGCATGCTCGCGTAGACGCAGTGGCCCGCGCGGGCCAGCACCTGCGACACGGCGCGCCCGACACCCGACCCTGCACCCGTCACCAGCACGACCTGCCTGGCAGGACTCGCCGCTGAACCATTCAAATCACACCCCCATTGGCGCGCAGCGCCTGGCCGCCGAATCACCCGCCGTCCCGCCGTCCGGTCGCAATTCAACGAACCTGCTAGGCTTGCACAAAGTAGCGGACGGCCAGTTCAGCGAATTGCTGGTGTTCCCAGGTGGGATAGGAGGCCAGCAGAGCCGGGGGCAGGTCGGTGATCGTCCGCTCGGCGCCCTTCAGCTTCAGCCCCTCAGCAACTCGCCCCTGCACATCCTGGAAGTAGTCAATGATGGTGCGGGCAAGCTCCACACCACCCAGATTGCCATGTCCGGGCACGATGATCGCCGGGTTCAACCTCTCCATTTCCGATAGCGCTTCGATCCACCGCTGCGTGTTGATCGCCGACGCGGGGATCTGGGGCGGAAACAGCGGCACGATTGGAAACATGCGGTCTTCGATCATGTCGCCGGAAAACAGGATGCGCTCCTCGGGCAGGTAGATCGTCTGGTCGCCGGGGCTGTGCGCGGTGCCCCAATGGCGGAACTGGACGGTGCGGCCGCCGAGGTCAAGCGTAAAGCTATCGCCGTCGTAGGTGCGGGTTGCGGGCACGATTTCCACACTTGCCAACATGCGTGCGACGTCCGGGCCGAAACCCCCGAACATCTCCCGGAGCGTTGGCCCCACGTTCGTCAAGTAGTCGTTCTGGGCGCTGTTCAGGACGTACTCGGCCTGTCCCTTGAACGGCGCGGCCCCGAATGCGTGTTCAGGGTGGGCGTGGGTGGTCGTCAGGATCAGCTTGCGCCCTGGCGCAAGCTTGCGGGCCGCGTCGAGCACCCGAGCGCCGCTGTCCGGGTTCAGCCCGCAATCAATAACGAGCACCGAGTCCCAGCCTACCACGATGCCGATGTTCGGGACAAGGTTGATGCGGTGGTCTGGCAGCAGCCAGACACCTTGGGTGATCTGACTGGGGAAGCGGGCGTCTACCTCTGGCAACGGATCTGCCAGGGTAATGGTCGTGCTCGGCAGGTTGGCCGCCGTGGCTTGCCGGCCCGCGAGCGTTGCAGCCGCGACGCCGAGGCCAAGTTTCAAAGCGATACGGCGCCGAGGTTGTAATTGTACAAAGTCGTCAGGTGTCGACATGTCATCGCCCTTGCTGGTTGCGTGCTGCCACAAGCGGGAGCTTGCTCGAATACCTGGGGCAGGTTGCATCGTTGAGTGAGGGAGGAAACATCGATTCTCCATATGTCCCTGCATCCACAGTGCGGATGACCACCTTTGGGAAGCGTCCCTGGTGGTGTGCCGGCGAAACGGTCATTCCCGTCATGGGCACAGGCCGGCGGCAGCGGCAGGCCTTGAACCGCGGCGCCTCGACCTCGACCGTGCCGAACAGGGTCTGCAGCCGACGCGTGCACCGGTCATGGAGCGGCTGCAGTGTCCCGCATCCCACGCAGGCCCGGTGATGGGCCGCATACTCCGCAACCTGGCCGCACAGCATGCTCGTCTGCGGCTTCGCCAACAGCGCCTTGATGTCGGACAACACAAGGCCGACCTCCGCAAGCGTGCTGACCACCGCCGGCCGGCTGAACGTCACCAGCTCCGTCGTCGTCACCTCGCCCTGGCTCGTCCTCGCCTCCAGCCGCACCGTCCACTGCATCAAGCCCGCCCCTGTGGTCAGGCCTCAGCCAGGCCGCTCAGACCACCTTCCGCAAGCCACCTGCCCCAGGTTTTTAACACTCTCCACTTCATGGTCGTGCGTCGCTAACAGGAACGCGTCATCCAACGCCGCGACAGGCTTGTGCGTCTGCTGGTAGATCAACTTACGGCTCACCCCAAGCCGGGCGGCGAGATCGCTGACCGTCTCCGAACCGGCCAACGCCTGAATGGCCAGGTCCTTACGGTCTCTCCCGAGCAGCCTCGCCGCCGCGCCAACACCTCAATTCATACTCGCACCACACCTAAAGGAACCAGGGTGCCATCATCCGTCGTGACGTCGTCAACCCGGCTGCGCGTGTAACCCGGCTTTGAACCACGCCCTACCCTATACGTCCGTCGCGCCGCGCATCCTTCTGTGCCGGCTCGATCCTCAAAGTTCGACGCCGCGCGTGCCAACATCCATCGCGTAAACCGACGTGCTCGCAGTGATGAAAAGACGGTTGTGGTGGCGCCCGCCAAAGCAGAGGTTGGCCGCAACCTCCGGCACTATGATGGCCCCGATGGGCGTGCCATCCGGTGCGAAGACCCTGACGCCATTCATAGCGTGATTGGGGGACCAGCCGCCGGCCGCCCAGATGTTGCCGTCCTCGTCCGCGCGGATGTCATCCGCGATGTAGGGTTGCGGAACATCCTTGAAATCGTGAAAGATGCGGTCGTTGCTGAGCTTGCCGTCGTCGGCGACGTCAAATACGCGGATGAGCGTCTTCTTTTCCGCGCCGCCAAGGGAGCCGGTGTCGGTGACGTAGAGCTTCTTCTCGTCCGGCGAGAAGCAAAGTCCGTTTGGCATGCTGAAATCGCCAACCACGACGCTGAGCTGGCCACTTTTCGGGTCGAGCCGGTAAACGTTGCGCGGAAGCTCAGCTTCCCCGCGGTTGCCTTCATGGTCACCGCCAATGCCGTAACTGGGATCAGTGAACCAGACCGTATTGTCGGACTTCACGATGACGCCATTGGGCGAGTTGAGCAGCTTGCCCTGGTTCTTGTCGGCCAGCACTGTGATCGTGCCGTCATACTCGGTTCGCGTGATGCGTCGCGTGCCCTGTTCACAGGACAGCAGCCGCCCCTGTCGATCGCGGGTGTTGCCGTTGGTGAAGTACGACGGCTGCCGGAATACTGTCGTCTGCCGGGTCGTCGCGTCATATCGCATCAGCTTGTCGTTCGGGATGTCGCTGAAGATCAGGCTATCCATGTCGCCAAACCACACTGGCCCCTCCGTCCACACACCGCCGGTCCAGATTCGTACAAGACCAGCCGTGCCGCCGCTATACTTCTCGAAGCGCTTATCAAACGCCTGGAAGGCGGGATCGGGATAAATTGCGGTCGAGGGATCGTTCCAGTCACGTGTCGGCGGGACGGCTCCTTGCGGGTCGGACTGCGCGAGTGCAGGACCAGCAACGGCGCTTGCAGCCGTAACGAAAGCTCCGCGCATGAAAATGCGACGCTCCATTCGGTAACCTCCCCTGGACGTATTCATTATCATTCCGTCCAGAATGGCGGAAATCCGATGTCGTCGCAATCCGAGATGTAGTCGAGGACATGACATACAGCGGACTCAACTGTATCCATCCGGCGAGTAGCGCCTGGCATGTCTGACCCGACCTGGTGATCTTAGGGGTGCTCGTACGAGTGCTGTTAAGATCGGAGGCGGATGGGGATGGAGATCATCACCGGGGTTGAGCGGCGTCGCCGCTGGCGGTGTGAGGAGAAGCTGCGGATTGTGGCTGAGGTCGAGCGGCCTGGGGCGTCGTTTGCCGACGTGGCGCGCCGGCACGAGGTGAGCCGGGGCCTGTTGTGGAACTGGCGGCGTCAGGTGCGCGCGGGTCTGTTGGCGCCGGAGCCGATGCCGGTGTTCGTGCCGGTGCAGATCGCGGTTGACACTCCGTCTCCTGACCGTCTGGCGCTTTCACCGCCCTGTCCCGCCCGGAGCAAGGCGGCGCCGGCCGAGGTGGATCGGATCGAGATCGCGCTGCCTGATGGAACTTGCATCCGGGTGGGCGCGGATGTTGGCCTTGTGGCGCTGCGTCGTGTGATGACGGCGGTGCGGCGGTGATCGCGATGCCCACGGGCGTGCGGATGTGGCTGGCCAACGGGCACACGGATATGCGTCGCGGGATGGGCGGTTTGGCGCTGCAGGTGCAGCAGGCTCTCCATCGTGACCCGCATGCGGGCGATCTCTATGTTTTCCGGGGCCGCCGGGGCCGTCCTGCGACATAGTGCGTCCTTTCCTTCAGATCCCTGGTAGCCTGAGCGTCTTATCGTCCTGCATGCGCCTGTAGTTGCTCGGGCGACGCTCCACGATGGCCTGCACGCCGGTCCGGACAGCGTCGGACCCGAGTGCCGCGACGGGTATTTGCCACGGGGCGGAGTGCATCAGCTGCGTCGCCGGCAAGGCGCCCTCGCGGATGAGCTTGCGGACCGAGCCGATGCAGATGCCGAGCCTTACAGCAGCCTCGTCGGCGCTGACCGTCTCGACCTGGCTTGCCGACGGGTCGAACGGCGCAATGCCCAGCCGGTCGCGCAGCTCTTGGACGCGCACCGTGGTCCATGCCTTGCCGTCGGCCGGCTTGCACCGCATCCGGTTCATCGTGCTCGCCACCTCCCGGTCCGGCCACTGGCCTCCCAGCTTGCGGATGACCTCGACCGGGCTGGTCTGGCGCCCCGCCGGATACCGCCCGCAGCGGACCCGGGACACGCGCAGCTCGGTGTGGCGCCCGCCAACCCAGTGGATCGTCACGGCCGCCTCGTTGGCGGCATCATCGAGGTCGAGCAGCACCTCCTGGATTAGGATGTGGAGGATGCGTTGCTTGGTCCTGATGTCGGTGCCCGGTGCGTTCCATGCCGCAGGCAGGTCGCGCGCCAGCGACATCAGGGCGGCCTCGTCGATCTTCGGCCGCAGCGACGCCGAGGCGTCGTGCCGAACCAAACGGGCCTCAAGGTCGGCGACCCGCTCCAGCGCCGCGTTCCACCTGCTCTCCAGCTCCCGCGCGACCAGGCGCTTGGCCGGGTCAACCGCCTCATACCGGCGGGCGGCCAGCGACGCCTCGTAGCGCGCCTCCTCAAGCTCCCGGCCAATCGCCTGCCGCATATCGTCATCCAGCCGCGCAACCTGGCCGGCAGCGCGGATTGCGGCCTCGACGGCGTGGCCCGACACCGCCTCGACCACCTGGGCTGCAACGGCGCGGTCAACCCGCAGACCGCCGATGCCGATGCACAGCCAGCCGCCGACATGGCTGTCGTCGCCGCGGCACTGATAGCGGTGCGAGTGGCCGGACTTCGATCCGTAGAACACCCGCATGGTCCGGCCGCAGCGCCCGCACCGGACCAGGCCAGTCAGCAGCGCACGGCCGCCCCGTGCCGACTTGCGTTCCGTGCGCTTCTGCATGTGCGCATTCTCCGAGATCAGCTGCTGGTTCGCCTCGAACTGCTCCCAGCTGATGTACTCCGGATGGTGGTCGCGCAGCAGCACATTCCATGCAGCCCTCGGCTTGCTGTGGCCGGTGGTCTTGCGTGCCCGCCCGTCTACAACACGCGTGCGGTCGGCGGTCCTGCCGAACACGTAGGCGCCGGCGTAAACGGGATGACGCAGGATCTGCAGCACCGTGTGATACGCCGCCGGCCGCCACTCGATCTTGCAGACCTGGGTGTTGCGCCGCATGGCCGGGAGCTTCAGCCCAGCGTCCTGCAGCCACAGCATCACCTGCCGGGCGCTGCCGAGTTCGCCAAACTTCCGCAGCACCAGCCGGATCGCGTCGGCCACGCGCTCGTCGGGATCAATCTCAATCTGCCCCAGCTCAGTCCAGCAATAGCCGGGTGGCAGGGCAAAGCGCAGCTCGCCACGCCGGGCCTTGGAGTCCCGCGCAGCCAGGCCGCGCTGGCGCAGCAGGCTCAGTTCGTACTCCGACATCGTGCCCTTGAGTCCAAGCAGCAGCCGGTCGTTGACCAGCCGCGGATCGTAAGTGCCATCCGGGTCCACCACCAGCGTCCCCACAAGGGCGCACAGATCGATCAGGTGGTGCCAGTCCCGGCCGTTGCGAGCCAGCCGGGACGCCTCGATGCAGAACACGGCACCGACCGACCCGGCGCACACCGAGGCGACCAGCTTCTGAAACCCGGGCCGGTCCACCGACCCCGAGCCGGAGCGGCCGAGGTCGTCGTCGATCACCTCCACCGACGCGAACCCGAGGGCGCGCGCCGTCTCGGCCATCCCATACTGACGCCGCTGGCTCTCGGTGTTCTCCAGCACCTGCGTCATGGTGGACTGGCGGACATAGACGACGGCGCTGCGGCCAAGGTGGTCAGGCGTGATCTTCGGGCTCATCGCTGGCCTCCTGTCCGGGCGTTGGCAGCAACGGGTGCGCGCCGAGCGCCTCGAGCAGCAGGTCGGCCAAGGCTTGCACCAAGTCCTGAGGCGGGTGCGGCACCGGGCGGAACTGGTCCTTGCGGTCCAGTCCCAGCATAAGTTGCATCCGGGATCGGCTGTTCACTTCGGGCCTCCTCTCCATCCGGGAGGCCCGATGATGATACGTGCCCGGAGTCCGGCGCACGGCTGGCGAGCATGGCCTGCAACTCGATCAGCGCACCAATGCTGACCTGGGCCGAGCCAGCCGACATGGCCGCACAGGCAGCGGCGTCGCACATCCAGGCCGGCACCTCGCGCGAGATGCCGGCGCGCGCCTCAAGGTAGAGGATCTCCCGGCCGCCCCGTCCAGACTTCTGGTAGAGCCGCAGCCGTTCGCCATGCAGCGGATGCCAGCGATACACAACCTCGACCAAGCGCGATCGGTATGCTGAATGACGTGTTGTTTGGCGACCTGGTGAAGATTTTGTGGCACGACGACACCGGCATGTCGCTGTATGCGAAACGGCTGGAACGCGGCCGCTTCGTGTGGCTGCAGGCCAAGGACGGCGTGGTCTCGCTCACTCCGGCCACCCTTTCGATGCTGCTGGAAGGGATCGATTGGAGGAGCCCGCAACGGACATGGCGGCCGGAGATGGCGGGCTGACGCCGCCAGCCCGCGCAAAGACGTAACCATCTCGCACAAAGGGGTACACAGCCGACAGCAAGTATGATTCAATCGACCGCGTGACGCCCGCCCCTGATCCTGTCCCGGACGACATCGAAGCGCTTCGCGCGGCCCTGTTGCACGAACGGGCAGCTCTTTTGGCCGAGCAGCTGGCGCGCCGTGAGGCGGAGGCGCGCGCGTCGGGTGCTGAGGCGATGGTGGCGCATCTCAAGCTGCTGATTGCCAAGCTCAAGCACGACCGCTTCGGCGCCTCGTCCGAGCGCGGCCGCAAGCTGCTGGATCAGATGGAGCTGCAGCTCGAGGAGCTGGAAGCCACCGCGGCCGAGGATGAAGCGGCACTCGAGCCCGGCAAGGAGGGACTGCCTTCTCGCCCCGTCATCCGCCGCAAGCCGGTGCGCGGGCCGTTGCCGGCGCATCTGCCGCGCGAGCGCGTGGTGGTCCCTGGCCCGACCGAGTGCCCCTGCTGCAAAGGCAGGCTGGCCAAGCTCGGCGAGGACGTGACTGAAACGCTGGAGGTGATCCCCCGCCAGTGGAAGGTAATCCAGACGGTGCGCGAGCGGTTCACCTGCCGGGCGTGGAGAGCATCACCCAGCCGCCCGCGCCGTTCCACCCGATTGCCCGCGGTCGTGCCGGGCCCGAGCTGCTGGCCATGATCCTGGAGGCGAAGTTTGGGCAGCATTTGCCGCTGAACCGGCAGAGCGAGACTTTTGCCCGCGAAGGCATTGAGATCGACGTCTCGACGATGGCGGATTGGGTCGGCGCGTGCACGGCGACGCTTGCGCCGCTGACCGCGCTGATCGAGGCGCACGTGATGGTCGCCGCTCGCATCCATGGCGACGACACCACCGTGCCCGTGCTGGCCAAGGGCAAGACGGTGACCGGCCGCGTGTGGACCTATGTGCGCGACGACCAGCCGTTCGGCGGACCGGAACCGCCTGCTGCCGTGTTCTACTACTCGCGCGACCGCAAGGGCGAGCATCCGAACAAGCATCTGGCCGGCTACGCCGGCATCCTGCAGGCGGACGCCTATGCCGGGTTCAACGACCTCTACCATCCAGGGCGCAAGCCCGGACCGGTGACGGAAGCGGGGTGTTGGGCCCATGGGCGTCGCAAGCTGTTCGACTTGGCCAAGCTTGCGCGGGCCCCGCTCGCCACTGAGGCCGTGGGGCGGATCGACGCCATCTTCGATGTCGAGCGCAGCATCAACGGCCTGCCGTCTGAGCAGCGCCTCGTCCTGCGGCAGACGCACGTGGCGCCGCTCGTGGCCGAGCTCGAGACCTGGATGCGCGCGGCCCGCGGCAAGATGTCGCGCCACGCCGAGGTCGCCAAGGCGATGGACTACATGCTCAAGCGCTGGAACACGTTCAGCCGGTTCCTGGACGACGGGCGCATCTGCCTGAGCAACAATGCCGCCGAACGCGCGCTGCGTGGTGTCGCCCTCGGCCGGAAGGCGTGGCTGTTCGCGGGAAGCGATCGCGGCGGCGACCGCGCGGCCGCCATGTACTCGCTCATCATCACGGCCAAGCTGAACGACGTCGACCCGCGCGCTTGGCTCGCCGACGTCCTGCGTCGGATCGCGGGCCACCCCGCGTCACGGCTGCACGAGCTACTGCCGTGGAAATGGGGACAGCAGGCTGCTAAACTGGCGGCATGAGCCAGACCAGCAGACCCCGCAAGACCAAGACCCTGGACAGCGCAAGGTCGGCGTCAAACAGCTTCAACCAGATCTGCACGATCCGAATTGAGCTTCGTGACAGCGATCCCCTGATCTGGCGCCATGTCGAGGTGCCGACCTCGATCACGCTCGAGGTGCTGCACGACGTCATCCAGATCGCCATGGGGTGGCTCGACCGTCACTTCTGGGAGTTCAAGAACGGCAAGCAAAGATACGGTTTGTCGATGGATGAGGACAGGGGCGCAGTCCCGTGTATCGAGGCCACCGAGGTCTGTTTGCGCGACGTGCTGAAGCCGCGCAAGACAATGATCGACTACCTTTACGACTTTGGTGACGACTGGGCGCATCGCCTCACCGTCACCGACATCCGCCAAGGCGAGCCAGGCGTCCCATACCCGCGCTACATCGGCGGCGAATGGGCCGGACCGCCCGAAGACAGCGGCGGGATACCGGGCTTCTATAGCATGCTCGACGCCAGGGCTGACCCCGAACACCCGAGCCATGCCGAGATCACGCAGTGGTTCAATCACTACGACCCAAAGATGATCGACGAAGTCCTCCTCAACGCCGGTCTTGCCCGTATCGCCAACCAATACGACGCGGTCAAAACGCGGATAGCCAAAAAGGAGTCCTAATCGGCCCGTTGATGAACCTACTCAGCGTCCGCGGCCCTCGCCAGAGGGATACACTCAACTGGTCGTCGCAACACCTGGACGGAGGGGGTTGTAATGAGCATTCGCAGACGGCGTTCGGATCGGTCTGGGCGGAGTGTGATACGGTCCGGGTCACCGTCAACTTGGCTGCTGGCCGGCTTGCGCGATGGGGGCGAGCTGATCAAGCGGGTGGGATGACGACACCTGCCCGCCCCAGCTACGCCGACTACCGGTTTCCGGACGAGGTTATCGGCCACGCCGTCTGGCTCTGCTTCCGCTTCCCACTCGGCTCGGGTCGGGTCGGGGTAGTTCCCAACCCAGGCCGTTTAGCGGCCCAGGGTAGGCGGTGAGGCCGGGTCGATCGCCTCCTCACCATACTGCTGATCGACGTAGGGGATCATGCCCCTCCGGACAGCAGCCTCCTGAACAGCAAGCGGTAGCCGCCGTGCATCCACGATGAGCCCGTTTACTTCCACAAGCCACGGCAAGGAACTGCTTCCGAGCCGGCTGGGCAGCGTCCACCTGTGATCGAACTGGTGCATACCCAATGCCTTGCTGACCAGCTTCGCTTTGTTGCCGCCGGTGCTTGAGGCAATGCCGAAATGACTGCACAGTTCGGCCATTGACATGGAGGGCTGCGTCGATCTGTCGCTCAGGAAGTTGACTTGTCCCAACGCGTAAAGGACAGCGCAGGCCCAGGTCTGCGGTTTGCCGCTGGTCAGCGGGCTCGGCCGCTTGCGGCAAAGCGCCGCGATGGCATAACGGGCCAGCTCCGCATACTCATGGTCCAGGTGTTCCACGCAGAACCGGTCGGTTATTCCCGTGAGCGCGGCGTAGAACTCTTCCCAGCCCTTCGGAACCTTAGTCGACTTCGCAATTGCCATGCCGGATTGACGCTCTCTGGTCTCAACGATGTCCTGATATAGGCCTGTCTACTGCAAGCAGCACTTCTTGTATTTCTTTCCGCTGCCGCAGGGGCACGGGTCATTACGCCCGACCTTACCGCCCTGGGGCGATACTCGGGTGCCAGGCTGAATGCCGCCTGCATGTGGCTGGTCCAGCCAACCCGGGGGGCCGATATGATAACTCGGCGCAGGCGTCGTGCGCCGCTTCCGCAGCCCCAGCGCAATCTCCACATCCTCTTCGTCGCCCACCAACGAGAGATCAACATCTCGCCGCCGAAAGACGTCCCGCATGACATCGATGGCTTCGACGGCGGCCAGATCGATCAAAGTCCAAACCGCAAAACCGTTGACCACTGGATCCGATGCAGCATGGGGTTCAAGCACCCGCGCCAGGATGCCAACGCAGTCATTGCGGCATTCGGGATGCCGCGCGACGATCTCGCGGAGCCCTGCCATCGCTGTGGCGACCGGCGACGTCGGGTTTGATCCATCGGACAGGAAGGCTGCAATATGCGGGACCGCCGCGGGTCCGATCATGCCGAATATGACGGGAAGTTCCTGATTGACTGCCTCGTCGTTCTCGCTCGTCCTCAGGAAATCCAGCAATGGTGCGACAGCCTCTTGGACACCCAGTTGCCCCAGGGCTCGCCAGGCATGCATGGGCGCCCATACCTCGCTGCTGTCCGTGTCAGCCCGGTTCAGCGCCGCACCACAGACCATGCATGCCAATGCGGCAACATGCTCGCGCGCCAGTCCGAAGTTGGCGACATAGTCAGGCCATTTGGCTGGATCGTAGCTTCCAGTCTCGCCAATGGTCAGCAGCCGCCCGACCGGATCGACGTACTGGGTGCAAAGATCGGTGTTCCGCAGAGTCTCCGTCATGCCAAGCCTATCATTCGTGGGTGAGCCGAAATCGTTAGCTGGCCCTGAAGGCGCTGCGGAGCCACAAGGAGAGCATTCAAAATCATGAGGCATGATCACGCGAGAGCATGCAAAATCGTAGGGTGGTCGCATCGGGCCGCCAGCCGCCTCATCACCCCGCCCTCGTTCCGCGAGCAAGGAACCCAACCCGACCATGTCAGCACCCCACGATTTTGGCTCTCCCGCGCTTTGCGTGGATCATGCCGCGATCAGAACGCGCCGTCGCAGCAGGTCGAAGCCGGCGCGACCGTAGCTTTGCCGCTTGATCAGCTTGAGCCGCGTGATCTGTCCCTCGGCCTGGCCGCTGCTCCAGGGCGTGGTGAGCGCGGCGCGCACGGCGGCGCCGTCCTGCTCCAGTCCTGCCGCGAAGGTCTCGACGGTGCGCACACCGCAGGCGCGGGCGTCGGCGAGCCAGACCTCTAGGGCCGCCAGCGCCGTAGCGGGATCGGGCTTCTGGCGCACTCCGCAGCCGCGCACGAGGGCGGTGAAGCGGCGGGCTAGGGCCGCGACGCCGGCGGCCTCCCCGTCTTGCTCGACCCGCGCCGTCGTGCTGGCGTCATCGGCGGACAGCGCCGCCGGGGGTTGGATCAGCAGCCACGCGAGCTGCGTCGCCGGAGGCAACGCGGGTGGCTGGTCCGGTCCGGCCGGCGGGGCGGCAAGTGCGCTCCGGTGCTGCGCCAGCCAGCGTTGCACCTGCTTGTCCGTCCCCGGGAAGCCCATGGTGCGCACCTCGCGCCAGAGCACCCGCGGGCTGTTGCAGCCTTCGGCGAACCGCGCTCGCAGGTGGGCGAGATAAGGGTCCAGGATGCTGGGCCAGGGCCGCTGCCTCTCGGCTACGGGGAAGCTCTCGGCGGCGGCATACTTGCGCACCGTGTTCACCGCCAAGCCCACCGTGCGGCTGATCGCGAGCAGCGTCTCGCCCGCGGCGCGACGCCGCCGGACCTCCTCGTAGAGCACGATCCGCCGTTCACGGCGCCCCGCGCGGGCCCGCATCTCGGCGGCCGAACGCGGAAACGGCCCGGTGCGCCGCCCCGACCGCTGCCGTGTGTCGGCGGGAGCATCAGGTCCGGGCAGGACCGGCAGGCGCCGAAGCCGCGCCTGCGCCCCGGCCAGCCAGCGCTCAAGCACCTGGCGCATGTTGGCCAGCAGGTGCCAGCGGTCCGAAACCTGCATCGCCTCCGGCGCGCCGAGGGTGATGGCGCGGGCATACTCGGTCGAGCGGTCGCGGGCGACGACCTCGATGCCTGGCCGGGTCCGCAGCCAGCCGGCCAGCGTCTCGGCAGTGCGGTCGGGCAAGAGGTCCAGCACGCGGCGGCGCTCCAGGTCCACCACGATCGTGCCGTAGGTGCGCCCTTTGCGCAGCGCCCAGTCGTCCACGGCCACCACGCGCGCCGGATCCGGCTCGGGCAGGGGCAGCTGACGGACCAGGCGCAGTACGGTGTCGGCGCTCGCCGGCATGGCGAGCCGGGACAGCAACCCGGCGCCTGCCTCACCGCCGAGCGCCGCCCCGACCCGTCCCTGGGTCTCGGCCAGCCGGAGCGTGCGCCGGGCGAGGGGCGCCACCAACTCCGGCAGGCGCTCGGCGAAGGTGCGTCGGGCGCAAGACGGGGTGCGGCAGTAGAACCGGCGCACGACCAGGCCGACGCGGACCCGGCTCCCGAGCGAGGGCAGGTCGGCCGGATGCCGACGGTAGCGGCTGTGCACGGCGTGGCTCGCCCACCCGCAGTCCGGGCAGCGCCCGCCGGGTTGGGTGCCGCGCACGGCGATGTGGAGGAGGTCTGGGCCATCGCGCGCGACCCGTTCGACGCGGCAGCCCGGCATGGGACAAAGTTCGTTCATGCCCCGTCCTATGGGGTCCGGCGGGTCACCTTCCAAACATCAGTGCAAACCCAAAACGATCCACGCAAAGCGCGGGAGAGCCACGATTTTGCATGCTCCCAATGAGAAGGCGCTAGAGGAAGAGTGGATCACCAACGCCAGGTAGGCCGGGTCAAGGCGGGTGTCGCGGTCTCGCTCCTGCGTCCGCACCCAACGCCGCCGATAGTCACCCTCCCGCCCGCCTAGTGCCGCCTTCAGCCTGTCCAGGCGAGAAACGGCATCCTGGGCGCCCTGCCCTGGCTCGCGTGCGGCGAGGGCTGGGTATGGGCGCTGTCGGACGGCGTGCTGGCACGGGTGGCCTTTCCAAACATCCGCACCCGCGACAGATCGCAGACGCCGCGGCGGGAGGCGCCGGCATGCGCACCCGGCACGCCGGCGCCGGTGGACCTGGCCGGCCTCCGGGCGGCGCTGTCCGGCTCGGGGGGAGGCGCCCGAGGAGGAGGCCCCTGCCCCGGCTGGCCGCACTCAGGTCTTCGATTTAGCCCGCGGGCTCCAGCAGCGCGGGGCCGAACTTGCGTTGGCGCAAGCGCAATTGGCCCGGATGAAGGCGGAGACAGTCGCGATGCAAGTGCCTCAAACGTAGCAGCGGTTTATGGTGCAGGCGACTTCCGATAACTTGTCCGACAAGGAAAGATAGATGCCTCAAGCTAGAGAAGGCAAGAATCGCCGTTGGGCGGGGACTCTACCGGGGAGGCGCTTCCCGAGTCGCTGCCCTGGGCGCGCCGCCAACCGCACGATCTACACAAGTTCCTCCACAACACGACCGGGAACTTTACTGGGAAGCGCGGGAACTCTACCGGGCTACGTCTGTACGGGAGTGCTAACGATTCTTGGGGGTTAGTGAGTTATCCCGAGAACTCTACCGGGCGACTCTAGTACTAAGAATCCTAATATCTTCCCTAGTACTTGTTCCCGGTAGAGTCCCCGGCGACAGATCAGCGGTTTCGATCCATGTTCTCGGCAAGGAGGCTGGCAATGGGAACGGTTCATCAGCTCATCGAGGCTCACGGGAAGCAGAAGGTCCTGCAGTTCGACATCGACCGCCGAATTGTCGAGACTGCCCACGACTACATGAGTGATGAAGAAGGCGGGGTAGGCTTCATCTACTCTGGCTTTGCGCAGGCCGCACTGCCCCACAAGAAGTTGGCAGATGATGCTACCTGGCAAATTCAGACCGAACGAGTGATGCTACTGGTAGAGCCTGGAAGGCGTGCCGTCCGTGATGGCGTTCCAACTCCAGTTGGTGTCCCCTATGGGTCAAAGGCACGGCTGATAATGCTGTACCTCATGGGCAGGGCTTTGGAGACAGGATGCCGGGAAGTCGAGCTTGGAAGGTCGTTGCGCGACTGGCTGGAGCGCATGGGCATCCCACAGGGTGGAAAGAGCATACGAGACGTCAAGGAACAAGCAGAGCGGATATCAAGATGCCGGTTGAGCTTCCAGATACACCAGGGTGGCCGCACCGGATTGGTCAACCAGAACATCGTAGATACTGCACTCTTCCTGGATTCATCAGATCCGGACCAAGGCAGCCTGATGCTTGAATGCGCCAAGCTGTCTGAAAGCTTTTACGAGCAACTTAGACGCCATCCAGTTCCTCTTGAGGAGGCGGCCATCCGCTCTATCAACGGGCACTCGATGGCGCTCGACCTCTATTGCTGGCTTGCGTATCGGCTCCATGTCCTGCCCGGCGCACGGCCAGTGAGCTGGACGGCGTTGAAGCAACAGTTCGGAACTGGGTTCACGCGGATGGACCACTTCCGACCGACGTTCAAGACTAACCTTGACTTGGCCCTAGCCGTGTATCCCGCAGCGCAAGTGGATATCACAGAACGCGGCTTGACACTTCAGCCGTCTCGGCCGCCGGTAGCACCCAAGATTTCTTTGCCGAAGGCCCGGTAGAGTCCCCACCCTGGCGAGGGGCTCGGCAAGGCGTTGTGGCCCTCCATATCATAGGAGGAGACCACTCCCCAGAGTGCGGCCTCTCCGATGAGGATGGGCCCTCCGCATTCTTTGGTTCGGGCTGGTCCCGACCGCAGTCCTTGCTTCTCATGGAAATGTTCCCCAGCTGCCGGCCTATAACACGAGTAAGTGGACAAATAGGATCAACAACCCCGGTCACGTCGGTCTAACAAGCAAGCGAGCAAGCATGCAGGTGTTTGGACATACATTTTCGGCGAGTAGGCTTCATGTGCCGCTGCTGAGCTTTCCAGTCCACATACTTGTCAAGGACAAGCCGTTAAGATCGGAAATCAGCGCGCGAGCGGATTCTGCAGCAACAGAGAGCATGGCAATTGCCATGCAGAGGCGCGGCTCGGTGCGCGCGTCATAGGTGCAGTATTTCGAGAGGTTACCTTAGCTTGACTTTGGCCATTTCCGGTCAGGCGTTGATCCAGAAGTGCGGCTCTGAAGCGATGTAATCGAGGGCTGTGTCGAGCGGCATGGTCGCGATGCCGAACGGCCCTGGAGCGGCCCAGCGCTGGCCATTCCACCAGAGCACCTGCACCGTGTCGGCGTCCCCGGTCGCCTTGAGCCTGGCGAGCGGCGCACCGGTGCGCTCGCTCGTGAGCGAGTAGCCGCGCCCGGCCTTGTGCACCGCGACGCCACCACCACGGGCCTGGTTGAACGCCTCGATGCGCTCCCGCATGGGGTCGCTGGCCGGCAGGGTTTTGATCCTTTCTGGCGCGTGCGGAGTTGGTATCCATCCGGCGAGGGCCGCGGTTGCGTTCGCCTAAGCAGCGACTGCGATGTCCTGGCTGGGTTTGTGCCAGTTCCAGGGCAGCAATTCGTATAGGCGGGATGCGGGATGATCGTTGATCCGGCG
>JAABUU010002508.1_pt1 | contig 26006 bp, 37 predicted proteins | sample 5559301 | NCBI WGS metagenome assembly JAABUU01 (sample SAMN10711884, study PRJNA513360) | rock metagenome | isolation source: Antarctica rocks | place: Antarctica: Victoria Land, Richard Nunatak white | reverse complement strand
CGCGGCCGGCCGCGCGCGCCTGGAACTGGATGCTCAGGGGCCAGGCTAGGGTTAGGCGCGGCCGGCCGCGCGCGCCTGGAACTGGATGCTCAGGTCCTCGCGGTGCACGGAGGGCGAGAAGCGGTCGGCGAGCAGCAGCACCGCGCTGGCGGCCTCCGCGCGCGCGCGCACCAGGTCGCGCTCGGACAGCGCGGAGCCCTCGCACAGCGTCAGCCGCCGGTCGTTCAGCTCCTGCGCGGGCCGGGCGCGGGCGTCGCGCGCGGCGGGCCGGGCGGCCGGGCGCGCCTCTGCAGGGTGCGCGCACGGGCTGTTCGTCTTCGTGTCGCCTTGGGCACAGCGAGTGCGGTGTATGCGTGGAGGCATGTGCACACAGGGGCCCCGGCACCTGCCACATGGAGCAGGGGCATGTCGGCTGCGAGGCAGGCACGCCCGCCCCGCGGGCATCTAGTTCGCCCTGCAGCCTACCCAACGCGCCGTGCGCGGACGCACCCGGCGACCTGCGCCAGGGCTGCCCACTGCCTGGCAGCAGGCGGGCCGGGGGCGCGCGCCTGGAAGGCGCGCAGCTCGTAGTTCGGGCGGCTGCAGAGGACGACCATGCGCACGCGGCGCGGCATGCGCGTCTTCTGCAGCGCGGTCTGGAACTCTGCGCGCGCCCGGCGGCATCAGCGAGGGGCCAGTTTCATTCATCCCTTTGTGCAGCATTCGCTGCTGGCTCAGCAGTGTCCGTCCTTGGTCAAATCAGCCTGTCCAACGTTTCTTGGTTGGTCAGAAATTTGTGGCAAGACCCGGTAGGGCCTGGGCAGATGCCCTGCCGCCTGGCTAGGCTGCTGGGTACATGCCCAAGCGCAGCAGGACATGCCCAGCAAGGTGATCCCATGCGGCTGGCCCTGACGAGGCCCGGGCCCGGGGGCGCGCGCCCGTGAAGAAGTCGGAGAAGCCCCTCACCTCCGACAGCCGCGTGCTCACCAGCACCACGGCCTCCTTGGCCGCCGGCAGCGCGCCTGCGCGGCCGCATCCACACCTGCGGTTGCGGCGCGGCGGCGCGCCAATGCGCAGGCGCCAGCTTGCAGGCTCTCCGCAGCCATGCACCATGCCCGTATCACCCTGCCCTGTTGGCGGAGTCCTCGCACTGCCCTGCCAGCGCGAGAGGCGACGGGGCAGCGCTTCCAGGGCCGCACAGCAACCCGCACATGCGGCGCGCCGGCTGCCGCCGCGGCGCGCGCGTGCAGCGCGTGCGGCCGGGCGCCGCACCCAGGGTGACGCGGCGCGCGGTGAGCTGCGCGTACAGCGCGCTGGTCTGCACCGGGATGAGCACGATGCCGACGCAGATCATGGCCAGCACCGCCAGCTTGCCCAGGTCGCTCTGCGCGACCACGTCGCCGTAGCCGACCTGCGCGCCGCCGCGGGCCCTTCGCCCTAGGCGCCGCATTCCCCCGGGACGGGCTTCAGCCGCAGCGCTGCTCCCTCGCTGGCCGCAGGCCCTCGGGGGCGCACGGCGCCTTGCAATCATGCCTCACTTGAGGCTCGCTGCTGGCACACAGCTGAGGACGCAAAGTGCCTACTGGCTGGGGCGGGGGTCAGCGCACGCCGCTGCGCTGAGAGGCGTGTGACCTGACCGGCGCGCCCCGCAGGCGCGCCCCACAGGCGCCCGCAGCAGGCAGGCAGTTGCAAGCCTTGAAGCATCACAAGCACGCTTGAGGCGCCCCAGCTTTGGGCCCGGGCCGCGCGGGCACGGCGAAGCGCGCGGTGCGCGCCGTGGTGAGCGTGGTGGTCACGAAGTAGAGCGCGTTGTGGAAGGGGATGCGCTCGACCAGGTGCACGATGGAGCTGGTGGTGAACAGCAGCGTCAGCACCGAGGCGACCAGCTGCAGCAGCCGGATGCTGGCGGCGCCGCTCAGCAGCGCGCCGCTGCTGCTCAGGTGCATGCCGTTGAGCTCGCCCGCCAGCAGCGACAGCCGCATCACGCGCAGCGCCCTGGCCGGCGCGCGCGCGGGGGTCGCTGCCGGGCACCAATGGACGTATGAAGCACGCCGACGGATACTGGCAGCACATTGGAAGGCGGTGCTAGCGCGGGCGGGCCGGCAGCGGCGGGGCGCCGCCCAGGGCAGCGGCGCGAGCCAACATGGCTGGGTGAGCGGCCGGAGCGCCGCGTCCGCACAAGGGCGGGAGCGCATGCGGATGGCAGGGAGTGCGTGTCGCGAATACCAAGGCGGCGGCACGCTCGCAGCACGGCTTGCCAGCACTGCATGGAGGCATGCCTGGACCCGCGTAGGCGGCAGCGCAGCAAAGGCGGGGCCGCGGAGGGCTGCGCCTGAGGATCTTGAACCAGCGCAGGTCCAGGCGGCCGAGCGTGAAGGGCACGTTGGCGCCGTGCAGCAGCGCCAGCTCCACCAGCGGCGGGAAGATGGCCAGGAAGTCCAGCACGTTCCAGAGCGAGGTCACCATGCGCAGCTTGCTCTCCGCCTCCTGCCATACGCGCGCGCAAGCGTGGGCCCGCCGCGCGCGCTGCCGCCGGGCGCGCCGAGGCGTGGCCTGGCCGGCTTTCGCGCGAAGCAGCGGGCTCCGCAAACACGTGATGTGCACTGCACAATGCACTGTGCAGGTTTTGCTGCAGGTTGGCTCGTCAGGAGGACCGCGCGTGACGGTGCGGCGCCGGGCAGCGGGCTGGGGGCGGCACCACGACGCGGGCGACGTAGTCGGCAGCGAAGAGCAGGCAGAGCAGGATGTCGATGTTGTAGCGCAGTGAGAAGGGCGCCGGCGCAGAGTATGTGCTGGCGACATACAGGCACACGAACACCACGCTGGAGCCAAACTGCAGCAGCTGCAGCGCGCCGCGCAGCTCCGCCGAGCGCAGCCGCTGGCGCACCCACCTCACCCAGGGCCACCCCTGCGGGGGCACAGGCGACGTCGGCCCCCGTCGGTCGCTCGGCGCGGATTCCCCGGCAGGCGCCCTGGCTGGCCGGCAGGCAGCAGCGCGCGGCGCCGCTGGGTGTGGCTGCAGCTGTGGGGCGGGACGCGGCGTACCTCTTCACCGGCTGTGCTCGTCAGCCGGCTGCCGCCCTGAACGCTTGCGCTCGCTCGAACGCACAATCCGCGCCGCGTGCGGCACCCCGCCGCAGGGCGACACCGCTCACCTACGGACAGCTGCATGCGAAAGCGCGGTGCTTGCAGGCCGCGCCTGAGCGCGCAGCTGCGCCGCGCGCTGCCGCATTGGCCCTTTGCGGTGACCAGTTGCATACATGGTGATGCTAATGCGGAGACTGGCATGGCCAGCGCTGGGCGCTAGCGCCGCCGGCGAGCGCAAGCAATGCGCGCAACAGGTGTGGGCTTGCCCAACCATGTGGCCATGCGCTTATTATGTCAGTGCACGCTCACACAGCTAACACACTTGCTGTCCCGTATATCAGGCTCGTGCTAGAGCTTTACAATGGTGTGCAGGTGCTAGTGGCAAGACAAACACGCATGAGCTTCCTTTCTTTGCATGTGCGGCATTGGCCTTGGACTTGGCTGGCTCCGGGGAGCCGGAGCCGAGGCTAGGGATTTGTCCTCGGCTGCGGAGTGCCCTCCCGTTTCAGACAGAGGCTTTATGAGAGTTGCAGTCCGTAACACGCCACAAGAACGAACCCCTGAAAGAACTTGTTAACACAGCATCTGGTGGAAAGCAGCAGAGGCCACCCGGCGGGGAGGCGCTGCCGTGTTGTAGAAAGCAGGGGGCGGGCAGCGCAGGCGGGCCACCATGGCGCGCAACCAGGAGAAGGCGCAGGCCATGCTCAACAGGCTGCTGACGTCCAAGCAGCAGGAGGCAAAGGGTCCGCGCGAGAAGCGGCCATACCTGGCCACCGAGTGCCACGACGTGAACGAGGCGGACAAGTGGCGGCAGCAGATCCTGCGGGAGATTGGCCGCAAGGTGATGGAGATCCAGAACGCTGGCCTGGGCGAGCACAGGTGCGGCCACGCTCGCGTGTCCACTCCGGGCTCCAAACGAACTGCGGCCGGCGGCGGCCAGAGCGCGCGGGGACGCGCAGGATACGCGACCTGAACGACGAAATCAACAAGCTGATACGGGAGAAGGGGCACTGGGAGGTGCGGATCCTGGACCTCGGCGGGCCGGACTACGCGCGCAGCGCGCCGAAAGCGCAGGACAGCGAGGGGAACGAAATCCGCGGCGCGACCGGCAAGGGCGCCGGCTACAGGCGCGGGTTCCGCCTGCCACCCGCTGCTCCGCTGCTTGCAGCCCTGTGTGCTCACACCTCACCGGGTGCTCCCCAGCGAGGTGTGGCGCTGTCACCTGCGTGGCTTAGCTTTGGCCTGCGGCGCACCCGTTGTGGGGCGCGCTTCTTGCACCCACCCTTTGTGCTGGCTGCCGCGCACTCCTGCCTCTGCTCAAGCAGGGCCGCCGCGCTGCACCTGCTGCAGGCGCTGCCTGCTCCGTGCAGAGGCGCTGCTCGCCCGGGGCCGCGACGGGTGACGGCCGCGCGCGCACAGGTACTTTGGCGCGGCCAAGCAGCTGCCGGGCGTGCGCGAGCTGTTCGAGAAGGAGGCGCCGCGCACGCTGCGGCGCACGCGGCACCAGCTGTATGCGCACATCAACGCGGACTACTATGGCTTCCGGGATGAGGAGGACGGCCTGCTGGAGCGCGTGGAGGCCGCCGCAGAGGGGCAGCTGCGGCAGCAGGCGCGGCGCGCCCGCCCTCGCCGGGGTCCTGGCACCCCATGGAAACCCCGCCGCGGGCGTGACGGCCGCCGCGGAGCAACAAGTGCGGCAGCTGCAGCTGCTGCAGCAGGCGCAGCGCGCCCGGCCTTGCGAGGGTCCCGTCGCCATGCAGAGCCCGCCGCGGGCGCGGAGGCTGAGCGCAGGCTTGCAGAGCGGGAAAGAGTTGGCTGTGCGCCAGGCTTGGTACACGCTGCCTGTGCGCCGTCCGCAGCCCAATCTTTTTGTTACTTTTTGTTTAGGTAAGAAATAGCGAGTTTCATGTGCTCCGAGCAACAAGTCATAAGGACGCAGCGATCGTGCACCACAACCGTGGACCGTTGTGCAGAGGATGCGAAGTGCGCAGCGCCGCGCTAGCAGGCGCGGCAAGCAGCGAAGCAGGGAGCACTATCGTTTGTTGCGCGCATGAAAACCGTTGTCGGCTTTCGGGATCACACGGCGCGCGGCGCGGCGGCGCAGTGGCTGGAGGACTGGCGGGCAAAGGAGGCGGAGCGGGAGGCCGCGCTGGCGGACGTGGCCGGCGGCGTCGCGGGCGGCGACCTGGAGCGGGCGGCGCCCGCGCCACAGTATGTGGCGTATGTGGAGCTGCCGGACCAGGCGCAGATCGAGGCGCGCGTGCTGGAGCGGAAAAAGGCCGACCTGCTGACCAAGTACACCAGCGCGGCGCTCGCGCAGGAGCAGCAGTCGGCCAAGGCGCTGCTGAACAAGCAGTAGCGCCGCGCTGCGCTGCTGCTGTGGTGCGCATTTGCGCGAGTGTCGTTCAGAATGCGATGAGGGAGTGTTGCAGCGGCGTTCTGCCTTGCTGCCCGTCTTGTGTGCGTCTGCCTGCTGTTCTGTGTGCCTTGGCTTCTGTGTGTGTTTAGTCCGGTCTATTTTGGGCGGGCCTATGCGTCACCCCCTTGAGTACCAGTTGTGGCTACATGTTGTACGTTGCAGCAAGACAGCTGCGCATCACCGGAGAGCTGCCTGCATGCGTTCCACACGGCACAGACAGCGATTTGTGCCATGTGTAAGTCTGGCCTCCCCGCGTAGAGTCCAAACAGCCCTGCCTCTACATAAGCCCTCCTGCACATCACAGAGTCCGGCACGCTGCGCTGCTGCGCTCGCGTGGCTGCTAAACAGGCGGGCGCTGGTGGCAGTCGCTTGAGCCCTCCTGGCGGGCAAGGTCGACGGAGTGTAAATGCTGACGTCCGGTTCAAGGGCAGCCATGTTGCAGGCCCGCGGCACCTGTCGTTTGCAGGCCGAACCTGTAGAAGGCAGCCGCGTCTGCGCGCCTCAGCCCCCGCACACCTACGCCGGGGGCGGCGCGCGCGCCAGCCGCAGCACCTGCAGGCCGGCACGCGCGCGCGCGGCAAAGCCTGCCGCGGCCAGCAGCGCGCGCGCGCGCTGCGCGGCCACGCGCGCCCCGGCCGCCATCTGCACCAGCGAGGGCGCGCGCGTGCGCAGCGCGGCGCGCTGCTGCAGCGACGCCTCCACCGCGCCTACCACGCGTGGTGGGGACACGTCAGCGCCAATACCAGACTCGCAGCACATGCCCGTTCTCGCGGGCCATGGGGGGCGGGGCGCTGTGGCGCCAGCGGCCTGCCAGGCAGCTGCTGCGATGCGCTCCAGCGACAGCTCGCGTGCAAGACTGTGCTGAATGCTGGCCTGCATGACACGCCCCGCGCATGCCCCACTGCCACCGAGACATACATGCATGTGCGCTCGCTCGTTCACGCGTGCCCCCAGGACAGGCGTGGAAGGAGCGCGGGGACCCCGGCTGACAGCAGCAGCGCATGGGCACTTCAGCCCGCAGCGCGAGCGCGCTGCCTTGCCCCCAGGGCGGCGCACCCTGCTCGGCGAGCACGCGGCTGCGCACGGCCGGCAGCAGCGTGTGCGCGACAGTCGCGCCGACCAGCTCCGCGCCGCCCTTGACGCCCGTGTGCGTGTCCGCCAGCAGCCGCGCGGACGCGCGCACGCCCGCGGTCAGGTCGTTGCTGCGCGCGCGGCGTGGGCGTCAGATGGGAGGCACACAGCACGAGGCCGTTGTGTAGGAGTCCAGGTCTGCAGAGACACGGCGAGCGCAGCAGCGCCCGAGCATCCGCAAAAGGGGGCGGCCGCGCCGGCGCGGCGCGCGCGCCTGAGCAGCGACACCTCCTCGAAGCAGTCGGACAGCTCCAGGCCGGACAGCCGCAGCGCGGCCGCCGTCTCCGGCAGCTCCTGCTCCAGCGTGGCCATCAGCGCCCGCGCCTGCAGCAGCGCGCCTCGCGCTGCCTGCGCGCGCCCGCCCGCCGCCGTGACGCGACTTGCGGCAAGGACGAGTGGGGCCTCTGGAAGCCCTGGTTCCTGCTTCCCGCGCAGGCGGGGGCCAGGCATCGTTTATGCAAGCCTGCGCCTGCTCAATGGCCTCGATCAGGGCGCGCACGAGCAGGGTCGGCACTGCTGCCACGAGGAACGCCGCGAGCGCGGTGCCCGCCAGCAGCGCCGCGATGCCGAGCAGCAGCGCCGCCGGGTTGGCTGACAGCGCCTGCGCGGCTGTGAGCTGCGCGGCATGCAGCCTCATGTGCTCTGCTCGCCTGCTCCCCATAACTTGCTGCCGCGGCAATGCCGGCACGAAGCCGCGAGCACCAGCCCGCCAGCGTTGGCTGCCTGTGTGCGTGCAGCAGGGCGGCGCCCGCCAAGCTGTGCTTTCCGGGCACAGCCTGCGCACACACGGAAGCTGTTAGTACATAGGTCACAGAAACACAAAGGGGCAATTTCTGCTGACAAGCAGGCTCCTTGGACTTGACGTCACCTTTGTGGCACGAGCGAGTGCGCATCCCGCCAGTGACTCACGCAGACATGCCGCCCTGCTGCTGCCATCGTGCAGGTCAGGTCAGGCAAACGAACACAAGATCAAACAGCTGGATCTATACAACGCTGCGTTCTTGATCTTTTCAAAGTGTTTCACACAGCTCTGAGGTTTTTTTTTTGGGTGGCAAGCAGTGCTGTGTTGACAACAACAGGCACACTGAACTTGGGGATACTCCAGCGACAAATTCCATTGTGCACTTCATCACCATTCCGCGTTAGCTGATACCCATGGCACCATTGGCTGGGCATGCGCAGTCCTCTGCGGGCTGCACGAGGCTGTATGGCAGGCAAACTGTCTGGCGCTGTGCAAGCAAGTTGCCAGGGCCGCTTCATAGCTCTGTAGAGCGCAGGGGACGTGTGCGGCGCGCCCACCGGGGCAGCACGGCTCCAGCTGCGCTGCTGCAGACCTTGCAGAGCTTGAGCTTATGGAGAAAGGTATGCCTCGAAGTCTGCTGGTTGACGCTGCGGCTGCTCTGACGTCACGCAGCACAGGTGTTGGTTCGTGCGCTGTGCGGCAGCGCTTATGCGTGGCTGGCTGTGCTGCAGGACAGCAAGAAACTGCCAGCAGCCCGCGAGGAGCTGCTGCGCATGGTCGTGGACGGCAGCAGCGACCAGGCCAGGGCGCGCGAGCTGGTCGAGCAGCTCGTCGACGAGCGCGCGGCCTTCGACGAGTCGCTCCTCGGCGGCGGCCCCTGGCAGGCAGGCCCATTGAAGCACAGGCTTGGTACAGGCATGTTGAGCACCGCAGCGCAGTTATGCGACCAGTGCGCAACGCAGGTCGTGTACTCGAGCGGGCCGCTGCTCTGGCAAGCGTTCACCGCCCTCGGGAACGTTTTCTCGGCGCGTCGTCTGGGACGTGGCACAAACAAGGCGCGCTGTGCCCCTGCGTGAAGCTCCAGCTGTGGGCTCGCCCGCAGTGCCGGGCTGAAGCCCGCTGCAGATTAATATATTGCGACCGCTTGCCCCATGCAGGCGTCCCAGGATTTTGATCCGCGCGAACGCACGGTCGTGAACAGGGGCGAGGTGTTCGGCCCGGCATGCTTTGTCACAGCGACCGGCACATACCAGCCACTGGTGACGCACGGCGCAGCCATGATGCCGTTGCCGCATGCTGTAGTGCATTCTGCCAGCCCTCCAAGCTGCTACCACGCAGACACAAACAGCAAGCTGATCGCTGGCGGTGTGCTCTCATGCTGGCATGCAGAGCGGCTCTTCCGGGACATGATTACCTGCGGCCGCCCTGTTAGCAGCCTCCGACACGCAAACGCAGCGCCGCCGTGGCCTGACATGCTTGCTTGGTGGCCGGGCAGGACGCCAGCGCAGCCACGCCGGCGTGGATCGAGGCGAGCGTAGAGTCGGGCTGCCTGCACGTCGGCGGGCGGCAGCTCGCCCTGCCCATCCGCGGGTCAGGCAGGGTCAGCGTGGCCTACCTGGACCCTGCGCTTCGCGTGTTCCGGGACGCGCGCGGCAGCACCACTGTGCAGGTGCGCGAGGACGAGCTGGCGCGGCTGCTGGGCGAGTGAGCCTGCTGGCCACCCCAGGGGGCGTAGTCAGGCATGGCCAGGCATGCACTGGTCATGTAGCCATGCACTGCTTGACTGGGCCTGGCGTGGCCAGTGCCAAAGTAAAATAAGTTAGCATGTCAAGGGCCAGTAATTGCATGCAAGGATAGTTGCAAGACTGCGACACCTTGGGTGAGGCCAGAAAGAGTCAGATAGAAGGACTACAGCTCGCATGCAGTGCATGGTGTGACTCCACATGCGCCCATGGTTGCGCTCGCTTCTATGTATTACACGTGGAACAATGGAGTAAGGCAGGCGTGCCACAAACCACACACCTGCACAGAGGTGACCCTCAGAGTCGCTGCCAGAACGGAGCGCTTGTCTCGCAAGTGCACAACCAGTACAGGACACTCTACATCCATTCGCTCTACCAGCAGCAGGCAGACGCGTCTGCTGCTATACATAGACCTAATTGCTGGCCATGCAAACTGCCCGACCGGAGTCAACTGCAGCAGAACAGCGTGCGTTGTCTCTGTATGACTTGTTATACTTGGTTTGCCATCATCACCTTAAACGCTGCACCCCAGGCTCGCGCCACGTTAGCTGCAGAAGGTGGTGTAGACCCAGCCGCTGGTGTAGAACCAGAGGACTTTCCATCCAAGGGCAGCTGCTGGGGCTCGGCAGCGTCTTGAGCTACCAGGTCTCGAAGGGAGCGCCCATAGACTCGGCGCCCAGGCGGTCGGCGGCGGCGTCCAGCGCGGCCACCTCGTCCGCGCTGAGCCTCCAGCCCATTGCGCCCGCGGCCTCCGCAGCCTGCTTCGCGTTCTTCGCGCCTGCGCGGCCGTGCATGCACTAGCGCGCAGGATCGGCAGGGGATGTGACACTGTCGTTCGCAATGAACATGCGTGGGGAGTAGCCGCAATTTTTGTACGCCCTCCTACCTGACTGCAATGTAGCTCATGCAGGAGCCAGCCTTTGCCCGTGTCATGGCCCAGATAGGCCTCGCTACTCGGGCAGCCCATTGCCCTAACCTTGGCATGCGAGCAGGGCCCCGCAAGACATGCGACGGGGCCAGACTGCCTAATGGAGTTCTAGGGTAGGCGTCACCTCGGACTGCTGCACCCCGATTGGGCTAACAGACTCAACGCGCTCAAGCGGCCACTCACCTTTGCCCAAAAGGACTGGGACCTGCGTGACAGGCCCGCGGCACATCGGGATGCAGCAACACGCGCTCGCCGCAGGGCATGCCGCATGCGGCGGGGCCGGGGCGCGCCCGGGATCGGCAGCGCGCCCTTGCAGATGGTCCAGTTGATCGCGACCTGCGCGGGCGTCTTGCCGCCGTGTGCGCCGCCGACGTCGCGCATGAGGCCCAGCAACGGCTGCACCGCGCGCAGCCGGTCGTCGGTGAACATGGCGCTGCGCGGGCCGCCCGCCTTCACGCCGCCCGGCGTGTACTTGCCTGCCGCGCGCCGGCAGGCGGGCATTTGACGAAAAGAAAAGGAAAGACTCTCGAGTGCGCGCGCCCTGCGGCGCACCCGTGCGTGTTAGGTTGATAGCCTGTTTCAGCCAGCTAGAACTCGTTAGGCATTACCATTGCGCATGGCCCAGGCGCCCGCAACACGCTTCAAGCCGCAACACGCTTCAAGGCAAGGCTGTGCCCCTGCAGCGCCTCGGTGCACATGCCCGAGCGGAGCTGCGCATGGGGCTGAACATGCATGCAGTGCACAGCTGCAGGCACAAGCACGATGCACTCGCGCAATCAATCAAGCGCGCAGCCGCGGCGGAGGAGCACCAGTGAGCAGTCCCTGCGCCATGGGGCTGTACGCGATGAGCGTGACACCCAGCTCCTTGCAGGCGGCCAGCACGCCGTTGCGCTCCGGGGCGCGGTACAGGATGGAGAACTGCACCTGATTGGATGCCAGCGGCACGCCGCGCGCCTGCACACCAGACACGGTCAGCAATTTCATATGATGAGCCTGCATGCCACTTGTTGCAGGGCATGACTCTGAGGCGCTGCAAAAATCGACCGCTGCTCATGTATTATGACCGCCACAAGAACGCCACGCGGGCAGGCGCATGCAGAGGACAGCACAGCATGCACTGCCCTCGCCCACGACTCACCACACAATACGCCACACTGACAGGGGCGGCCCGCCGGCCGTGGCTGCGCGCCTGCAGGAGGCTGTGCGCCTTGCGCACGCGGTCTGCTCGGAAGTTGGAGACGCCCACAGCCTGCGCGAAGGACAGAACCCATGGCCTTCTCAGGCAACCATGTTTTTCTGTGTGCGCGCTCGAGTGCAGAGACAACAAGACAGGTGCTGAACATGTTCTCCTCTCACATGTGCCCTCTTCTCACAGGAAATCAGTTGTTGTACTAGCCATCCATGCTTGTCGCACTTTGCGCCTCGCACGCAGTGCATGTGCGACATGCAGAGCAGACATATGAGCAGGCGCACCTTGGCCAGGCCCGCCTTCTGCACAGTGGCGAGGCCCTCCACGAAGGCCTCCGTCGCCCAGTTGTTGATCAGCGGGAAGCCCGGCCAGTGGATCTGGTACAGGCCGACGGAGGACTGCCCGAGACGCCTCAGGCTGCCCTGCGTGTGCACACCAGACGTGTTTGCATCGACTTTCGAGTGGGCAACGTGCATCCAGAGGAAAGAATATGTCAGAACTTCACACAGGGGGGTAAATATATCGCAAGCCTAGACATGTCACAAGCCTTGTACTGGTAGAGCTGCACAACAGGCTCAGGGCGCCACCTGCAGCGCCTTCTCCACCGTGCCCGACGAGAAGCGCCATGGCAGCGGCGCAAACTTGGTGGCGACGAACGGGGCGGGGTTCTCAGGCGTGCGGCGCACAAAGTCGCACACCAGCTCCTCGCTCTTGCCGAAGCCGTACACTGCGCATATCCATGCTCAGAATGCAGCGCGTGCAGTCACAATATGGTCCACCCGCTCGCCCTTGTGCAGGGCACCCCGCGCGAATAGGGCTGTGACACCGGCCCCCAAGCGCAACCAAGTTGTTTCACTGACCTTCTGCGGTATCCAAGAAGGTCACGCCAGCGTCGACGAGCGCCTGGTAAGCCGCCCTGGCGCAGGATGCAGGGAAACGGTTACTTCCAAATACGTTTACTACGTATTCAAGACCAAAGCGCAAGAGCCGTGGAGGGGGCAGGCGATATGCAGCACCTGTTCTCCTCCTCCCCATAGCCGTCAGGCCGGCCCTGCTGCTCAAAGCCCCAGTATCCCGTGCGGTCGCCCCAGGTCCACGCCCCAATTCCCAGCGCGGACACCTTGAGACCTGCGGGTTCACACCACCTTGAGAGACACCACCATCTCCGTACCAAGAGCACAGGGAGGGCGCCAGCACAGAGCACTCGTGCAGCAATCCCCGCCAAGACAAAAAGTATAGGCCACCATGCACCTGTCCTTCCCAGCTCAACCAAGTCTGTTGTCTTCGCGGACGGCACTGCAGGTGCCGCCGCTGTGGCCACTACTCTGCATGTGGCCAGGCGCTGCTGCCGGGCAGCCGTCCGCGCTTGCCAACAAGTGCAGGTGCGCGTTCTTGCTTGCAGGCTTGTGCTCAACATCATAGTATTTAACCTCACAGCAACGCCACTGATCTTTAATTCAGAATACAGCAAGACGCACCAAGTCTTGGCCTTGGTCGACAGCCGTGGCGCGCCCTGTCGAGGGCCTCCCGATTAGGCTCGCGAGCCTCGAAGAGAGGCCGTAAACCCCACCAGTGAATAGACACACTGGTGCACCTGTCTGTAGTGAACAATTAGCGAGCGCCACTGCAAGCAGCGTTCCTAGCTGCCGGCCTGCTGCGCTGCGTCCGCCAGCAAGGCCTGTTTTTACATTTCCGATGTGCAAAGATGTGCAGTCTCCATGTGAGACGCCTTGACTGCAGCGGTGTGGATGCGGCAGCTGTTGCCACACTCTCTGGCTCCTGGCAGGTCTAATATGACAACATTTTTCCCGTGCCGCGCAATGCTGCCTGCCCTGGCGGCCGCTGCCGGACAGAGGGCACCGCCAAGCGTATGAGCGCTCGGACGGGTAGCCGCGGCAGCCCGCCAATGCACCACGCGCGCACCGCCGTCAGTGTGCAGCTGTGGGCGCTAGCCCTGGGCGCGGCCGCTCTCTTCCTGCTTGGCGTGCGTGCCCGCTACAGCTTCACCCTCTATCTTGCCTTGTCTAATGCAGCCGGGAGCCGTTGGGTTCTCCGTGTCATGCAGCCAGCCCACGCGCACAGGCAGACCGTCAACCCCTGCCTCTGAGCCTGTTGACACTTCTCACTGTTGGTTGCACCCCTGCTTACGCCACCGCCCGGCTGCTGCTGCGTTGGTCTGTCCATGACACTTTCTGGGGTCGCACTACCTTCCCGCTGCCCTCCCCCTACGTGAGAGCACGTGGCGCCCAGGCAAGCGTGCAGCCGCTGGCGCGCTGGTCGGAGGCGGCGCCGGCGCCCGCGTCGATATCTGCCGCGCTCGCTAGCGCGCCATGCGCGGGCGCAGCTGCAAGCCCCGCGGCCGCCGAGCAGCCGGCCGCCGTGGCCTGGACGCCGGCGGTGGAGCCGCGGGGCGCCTACCGCGCGCCGGCCGACTTCTTCGCCTACGCGCGCCCGGCGCCGCCCGGCTTTGAGCGCTGGGTGGCGTACGCGCGGCCGCGGCAGTGCGTGCTGGGCCGCTACGACCGCCTGGAGGCCGACCTGGCGCCGTTCCGCGACCCGGGCAGCCCGGCGCGGCGCACGATCACGCGCGCCGCGCTCGCGGCCGCGGCCGCGCTGCCGCACACCGTGCTGTTCCACGTGCGCGCCGGCAACGTGAGCTTCGACGCCGCGCCGGTGCTGGCGCCCGTCGCGCGCGAGTACCTGGTTGTGCTGGACCGCATCGGCCCGTTCCTGCCCGACACCGACTTTGTCGTCAACACGCTGGACACGCCGCGGGCGCGCCGCGCCCGACCTCCTGCAAGCGAATTCGCACGAGCCCTATGCAGCCCTGGGCTGGTGAGGTGCATAGTCAGTCGCTCCTGTGCAGTGGCTTCAGATGCAGCAGCACTCTGATTTGAGCGCTGAACTCCACCGTGATGCCGCGGCTCAGCACCATGACGGCATCTCCCCGGGGCATCGCCGGGCCCGAGCGGGGGCGCAGCCTTGACGCGGGCGCGCGCCGCGGCAGGTGCTGCCGGGCGAGGGCACATTTGCAGAGCGCCTGGTGACGACGTGCGTCAATGCGTCGGCCGAGCTGACGCAGCGCGGCGAGCTGCACGGCTACATCATCAACTCGCTGCGCGACGGCGCCGACATCGAGCGCGCGCGCCTGCCGGTCATCAGCATGACCAAGATCGACGGCTGCCACGGCGACCTGGTCGCGCCGCCCTGGTACCACATCCGGCACCTGGCCGCGCTGCGCGGGCAGCAGGGCCTGTGGGGCCACGGCGCGCCGCGGCCCCGCGAGGACCCCGAGGCCGCGCCCTGGCTCGCGCGCGTGCCGCGCCTGTTCTTCCGCGGCACGACCACCGGCGGCCTGGTGCGCGCGGGGACGCCGTATGCGCGCTTCCACCGCCACCGCCTGGTCGAGGCCGCGGCGGGCGACCCGCGCATGGACGTCGGCTTCAGCGCCTACCTGCAGGCGCGCCGGCTGCGTCGCGCGCGCTGCTGCATGCCAGAGGTTCCTGCCCCAGACTTGCCTCCAGCGCTGCCCTGTTGGCGTTGGTGCTTGCGCACCGCGCACGCGCGCCCGCGCACTGATACCGCGCGATCATGTGCATAGTCGTGAGAGGTGTGGCACGTGCCCTGTCTGAGTGCGTGCCCCTGCCGCCCGGCCCCATGCCACTGCGTGGCTTTGCAACAGGAGCAAGCGCCTGCGCATTTGAGCAGCGGCGAGCGGGGTAAAGCCAGAGAGCAGTCCCAAGTGTGCGGGCGCGGTCTGACCCGTGCGCGGGCGCCGGTCACGCAGTGCGAGCCGGAGATCTGCCGGCAGATGGAGGCGCGGTACGGGCGCAAGGACTACGTGGAGGAGCGCGTCACCTTCCGGCACCGCTTCCTGATGGTGGTCGACGGCAACTCCTTCAGCACCAGGCGCGCGCGACATATCTCTTCCTACGCCCGTCCGCGCAGCATGTCTGCTGCGTGGCGCCCTTCCTGTTCTGGTGCTCGCCCCTGCATCCGTTCGCGGCTGCAGCGCCGTGGCAGGCACCTCCAATCAGGCCTCTGCGCATACCTGTTGGCAGAGGGCGGGCTGATGCGGGCTGCCTACCTGACAGCCGCATGTAAATTGCTGTTCAGCTTTTCTGAGTGTGAGTCAATACTCTCTGCATGCGGACCAGGCTGCTGTGGACGCTGTCGTCTGGGTCGCTGGCCTTCCGCAGCCACCTGTTCACGGAGTGGTACGAGGACCGCATCCAGCCCTTTGTGCACTACCTGCCGGTACGCGCCCCGCGCTTGCCTGTGCAACGGAGGACTGACACCTGGGAGGGTGCTCGTAGTGATGTTCACAGCCCTGCGAGACGTGATGGCTCTGCCCGCTCCGCGCTCACCGCTCCTCTGACGTCTCAGTAGCCAAGCATGCCCGTTTGGTGGCGTTGGTTTTACTGCTTCCTGAGCCTCGCTCTGCTCAGAGCCGGACCTGTGTCAGCATCTTGTGTGCCAGGATCATGGCCGCCATGTCAGGGAGGTCGCGCACAGAAGCGCTCGAATCCGGCTGCGCAGGTGCAGCTGGACTATGCGGACCTGAGCGAGCGGCTGGACTGGGCGCTGACGCACGACGCAGAGGCGCACGCCATTGCAGAGCAGGCCGCTGTGGTGGCGCGCCTGAATCTGCGCATCGAGGATGTGGAGTGCTACTGGTGCGCCCGCGCCGCTAGCATGCGCATTGGCTGCTGTCGCAGGTGTTGCGTAGGATGCCCGGCCCGTCTGCATTGCACACGCATGCAGTGGCTGGTGCTGCGGGTGTCTTGCTGTGCTTGAGTGTGCTCCGGTGTTGCCATGCGTCTTCAAGAGCTACAGACGTGGCATGCACGGTCAGCGCCCACTCCTGCGCTTCCAGTGGCACTTTTAGCACTGTAACTTCTGCATGGCGGCCGCGCAGGCTGCGCTTGCTGGTCGAGTACACCGCGCTCCTGCAGCCAGAGTGAGAGTCCTCTTGTAACGGCGAGCTGAGAGTGCTGGCACATGTCCGGCAGTCCCCGTGCTGAAGCGGCTGTTTGCGGCGGCCCTGCCTTGCCTGTGCGCCTGCAGAGCAGCCTGTTCATGGCTCGTGCGTCTCAGCACAGAGCCGGGCATGAAGTATACTAGGTGCTGTCTTTGTGGGCCCTCAGGTTTGTGTGTGTGTCATGTGTGCCCACATTTGCTGCTTGCCTTATGTTTGCAGGACAGCCATTCTCATCGTCTTGTATCGCAACGTGCCTGCGAGCGTCTGGCATCATTGTGCGCAGTGTGAAGTCCAACATGACCGAGCGTCGTGAGTGGGGAGACAGTGATGCACCGGTGGTGCGCTGCGGTATGCTTGCAATGACTTGACGTGTGCCGAGTCACGTGCGGGTACAGACCGCTGCGCTTGACATCCTTGTTTGATGCTATGTGCATAGGTCTCTCTCTGGGGCTGAACTGGTGCGGGTCTGGCAGCAGGTGCCAGCAGCCTCCAGGTCCTCCGCTATGGCGGACGGTCCTTGTTTGTAAATGTAACAGATAAACCGAAAGAACAGATTGTTGGCAGGACCCGTGAACGGAAGTCAGGGAAATCGGGGGTTCACGAAGTGGGCATTACGGAGCATTTGCGGCGCGAGCGCCCGGAAACTTCCGTTCGCAAGTCGTAGAGTGCGAGGTGAGTCGATTTTACATTAACATTAACAAACACTGCACAAACACAGCACAGACACAGCCAGCTTTGTTTGTGTGCATGTGTCTCTCAAGTGAGCCAGGGCGGGCGTGCAAGTGCTCGTTGGAGCAAACATGACACATGTGGCGTTTGCCGCAGCACCTGCTACTTAGCCAGGCCCTCGATGTCGGCCACAGTCCGGGCGCTGCCACTGCCTGTCGGCCACTGTGGCCGACAGTGAAAACTGACAGCAAAAACCACTGTCCGGGCGCTGCCACTGCCTGTCGGCCACTGTGGCCGACAACGAAAACTACTGTCCGGGCGCTGCCACTGCCTGTCAGCCACTGTGGCCGACAGCACAAACTATTGTCCGGGCGCTGCCACTGCCTGTCGGCCACCTGCGTGCGACCTTATCTGGTTTCCTGGTGAGCGGAGGAGCCACTTTTCGATCTTTACCAGGCCAGGCATGATCATTCCTGAGGGGCATCTGCTTGGCACTCGGAAAAACGGTCCTCCCTAACGGCAAGATGTGCGTAAGTATCCACTGCGTCTCATATACGAGCTCGGCGAGTTCATCATCCGGCAGTATAGGGCGGGCACAACACCGACAGAACTTGGGTATACCGAGTATATCAGTGGCAAGGGCAAGCATCAAGTGCATTGGCAACGGCCGCTTGCGCAGTTGTCCAGGGATTCGGGAAGCCTGGACACGTTTTAACCCCTGTTGCGGCCAATGCCAACGCACTTGATGCTTGCCCTTGCCACTGACATACTCGGTATACCCAAGTAGTTCTGTCGGTGTTATACACGCCCTATACTGCGCGGATAATGAACTCGCCGAGCTCGTATGAGACGCAGTGGATAACAACGCACTTCTTGCCGTTTGGGAAGACTTTATTTCCGAGTGCCAGGCAGCCCACCAATGGATATATTGTTTTCCGGACATTCATCATCACGGCCCTTGCCAGTCAGTGCATTGCCCCCTACGGGACATTTCCTTGACAGCACGAATTTCTTCTTCACATGCAGCTCACCTAGATGGCCACAAACAACTTGATATGAAGGGCGTCGCAGAGCGCAATTAGCCTATGAGCTGCGCAGGAGGATGAGAACACTGTTCCTGGCCGTTTCTGCATCACGCTGCAAGGCACACCACTTGCGGCATGGCTCTCGTTTCTGCTTAGATAACAAACCAATTGTCGACTCCGGGTGTGCGGTGTTCGCAGGCGCTCTTGACTTCGATAGTGCACCGCATGCCCTCGCGTGAAAGAAATTTTCGGGCTGCAAGAGGGGCATGCTCGCGTGCGACGCCCTACAACGGCCACAGCCACGGCTTGGAGAGCCCCGAGTACAGCACAGAGCATGTTGCAGCGCCGCCGCAGGTGGTTCGCCCACCTGCTGCTGCCCCGCATCCTGAAGTATAGTTTCGGCGGGCAGTGCGCCTCACGGAGGTTCCTGGCTGGCTGTGAGGCGTCCAGGGCTTTGTGCTCTGCTTGCAAGGCTTTCCGCTCACAGGGTGTGCTTTGGCAGGGCGACCGGCGCGTCAAGTTTTGCAGGCAGTGCGGGGCGCCGCTGGAAATGCGGGTGCCTGCGGGCGAGCGGGAGTGGCGGCCGGTCTGCACGGCCTGCAGCACGGTGGACTACAGCAACCCCAAGCTTGTGCGCCCCTTGGTTGGTCCGTAACACGTTGCAGGTCGTCCTCTTTGAGACGCCACGCGACACTCCCTTCACCTGTATGTGCAGCGCGGTATGGCTGGGACTCGAGGCCGCCGCCTGCAGAGCAACTGCTTGAAGTCGCCAACAAAGCCAGCAGTCCGGAGTTGGGTGCTACAGGTCGTGGGGTGCATCGTGGAGCACCAGGGCCGGGTGCTGCTGTGCAAGCGGGCGATCGAGCCGTGCCGCGGCCTCTGGACGCTCCCAGCCGGCTACCTGGAGATCGGCGAGGGGTCTGCCGCCGGCGCCGCGCGCGAGACATGGGAGGAGGCGTGCGCGCGGGTGGAGGTGCGCGTCCACCGACTCCTGCTCAGCGGCTGGCGCCGCGCGCGGCGAGCATGCCCCACCCCGCGCACGTCCTCGCCAGGGCGCTCGTCCGCATGCTGTGTCAGGGCTCGTCCTGTCTGCTCGGCCTGCATGGACAAGCGACCTGCGCAACCTCGCCGGGCTGTCACTTCCGCAAGCAGCTGCGCTTGTTGGGCGCCTGGAGCCGCCGGCGGTCAGGCGCCAGGCCGGTCTGCTCGGCGGGTGCGGCCCCGAGGCCGCACCCTGCGCGGCAGGTGCTAGCGCCGTACTCGCACTTTGACATCCCCGTGATCGGCCAGGCCTACCAGCTCTTCCGCGCGCGCCTCATGCCGCCGTTCACGTTCGAGCCGGGCGCGGAGTCGCTCGAGACGCGGCTGTTCGCGCCGGAGGAGGTCCCCTTCGACCAGGCAAGCCCGCCGCACCCGCTGCTGCGCATGTGTACGCTCTGCTTGCGGCGCGAGCCACCAGGTGGCCTGGCATGCCGGGGTCGGGCGGCGAGCGCGCGCCCGCTTGCTATACACCATGCTGCGCTTCACATTGACCCACGGTCCCCGCGTTTGCATGCGTGCTGTTCAGTGAGGCCCCGTAACCTGCCCATGGCCGTGGTGCACATGTCCGCGTACAAATGAAAAGGCTCTAGCTGTAGCTCAAGCACAGCGCCCGTGGTCACGAGATGTCGTCGGACCCGCAGATCGCGTTCACGAGCATCGCGGTGGCCCTGCGGCACTACCTGGCCGACCTGCGCGCGGGCCGCTTCCACATCCACCACGGCGTGATTGCCAAGGTCGGCGCGCCGCCGCTCTTGCTGCACCCTGGGTTGCAGCATGCTGAGCACTCACGTCAGGCCTCGGACCTGTCCAGTATCAGTAAAGAAGGAACAGGATGGGTGCAGCGACCCGGATGATGATTGCATGCCTCCTGCCGCCGCCAAGCGTCTGCTTGCACTGCGCAGGTGCCAGGCTCGCGGCCAAATGACCCGGCAGGGTTCCAGCTGCGCGACCACTTTGCAATTGCCACCGACGTCAGCGCGGGCGAGCGCGCGCCGCAGCCTCCGCAACCAGCGCCCCGATTGTAGCCTCTGCCCATGTGCAGCAGTGCAGATGTGAGATTTGTGAGAGCATGGGTTTTTTTTTGTCGATACATGGAGTGGCGTGCATGTGTGGGAATGCAGCGCACTGTGCCTTGAATTCTATCAGGATTGGATACCAGCTGCGCAAACTGCAGCTCTGCTAGCAGCACACAACGGAAGCAAGATCTATGCATTTTCTACCTGAGCATCGGCTGGTGCATCGCATGCATAGGCTGCCAGCACCTGTCTGCACACCCAGTCGCGGACAGGCAAACCAAGACTTCGTCTGTGCGCCTGCAGCCTACAGCATGTGTGCGGACAGGGCAGTGCTATGGCATCACACACAGGCGTGCATGGCGCTGGCACCCGGCTCTCCCGTCTCCTGCCAGACATGCTCATGCCAGGCTGTCGATGTCTTCAAACATCGACGGCGCCGGCTCTGCCCTAGCCCGCCCCGCCACCAAGCCCGCCAGGGCCTTGCCCGGCGAGCCCCACCTCACCGCCTTGGGGCTGCCCTCCGGGGTCGGCCCCCCCGTGCCCGCCTTTGTCTGCGCTGCGCTCAGAGGCAGCCCATCCTCAAGGACGGGCCGCACCTCAGCGCTCGGGCCAGCGCCGCCAGCCCTGGGGCTGCTCTGGGTCAGCGGGCCCACGCCAATGGTCCTGGCAGACTCCTCCACGCTCGAGCTGCCTGCCCCCGCCTCGCCCCGCTGGAAGCCGGATGGCAACCCATGTTGCGCCGCAACGGGCGCGTCCGCCGCCTGGGGCGCATGCACCTGCGCTTCAGGCGCGCCCGGCCTGCCCGCAGCCGGGGCGGCGCGCGCGCCCGCCGCGCCCTGGCCGGCGCGGGCGCTGGCGCTGGCGTGCGCCGCGATGCTGGCCTCCGCATGCCAGCTGCCCTGCTCGGGGCCCTCGCTCTCGGTCTGGGTGCGCCGCACGTCGACGCCGCGGCGCGGAGGCGCCGCCGCCGCGAGCGCCGTGGCGCCCAGCGGCTCCATCACCCGCGGCGCACCCCTCGACGAGCTCGCGCGCACCAGGGGCTTGCCTGCCGGGCCTGGCGCACGCGTCAGCCTAGTGTGCATGCGTACCTTGAGTGGCTTCAGCCTCGGGGTGCACGCCCTGCCTGCCTAGAGCGACCCTGCTTGCCGCAGCATCAGAGCTGCGTGGCGAGCGACCTGGGCGCCTGGCAGCCGAGCCGGTCCACGTGTGCAGGGCATCGGGCAGGTCGCAGGATGTGGTGCCCGCCTGAGAGCCAAGCACTGCTGCAGGTGACAGAGGAGAGCAGGCAGCATGCGTGCGTTCAGCCAGCGTCAGCTCATGCGCCCTGGATCTTGTCGGGTGAATGCACAGGCGCAGTGAATGCTGCAGGCTCCTGGCAGCAGCGACCCATGCTCGCCGCGGCTGCCAGGCCCGGGGAGGCGCCCGCCGGGCGCAGGGCGGCAGCCAGGGCGCGCGCCTGACAGGCGCGCTCGCGCCGTGTCGGCCGCGCCGGGCTCGCGCTCTGCCGGCGCCGGCATGCTGAGCGCGGGCACCTCCACCACGGCCGGCAGGCCCGCAAAGTGGAAGTCCGCGTCACCGCGCTGCACCTCCCCGCCCTCCGCGCCGCCCTGCTCCTCGTCTGCGCGTACGCCGGCGGCGCCGCGCCGCGCCGCCTGCGCCGCTGCCGCGCCGCCGCCGCCGGGCGCCCCCGTCGCGGCGCGCCCGCGCACCGCCGGGCGCGCGGCGGCCGCCGCCGCACGCTCCCACGCCACGTCGGCCGCCGCGGCCGCGCCGCGGCTCCAGGCAAGCGCGCGGCCGGCGGCGGCGGCCAGCGCGGGGCACGCACGCGCGGCGCGCCGCCGGCAGCGCGCGGCGGTGGCGGCCCATGAGCCGGCCTCGCCCTCCGGCCCGGCCAGGAGGAGCAGCGCGGGCAGGGCGGTGCACGCCCAGAAGTAGCTGACAAGGCCCGTCCAGCAGCATGCGAACGCCATGTGCCTGGTGCGCGGAGCCCCTCGCCTTGCGAGGCCGCACGTGCGGCTGTGCGGCAAGGTGTGCTGTACTCACGCGCGCGCCCTCCACTGACCGTCAGCTGCCTAGGCCAGCCCGTTTAAGCTGTCACATGCCTCTGACACGCCCTCTGAACGGACTGCTTGTGCACCAAGGCCTCAGAGAGGATCTCTTGCATGCCGGCAGGTCAGCGCACAGCTCCCTGGGCAGTCTGGAGCGCGCGGGAGGGTGCGCGGACCTGAAGACGGGCATGACGCAGGAGAAGAGCGCGATGCCAACGTTGAGCATGCCGAAGCTGCCCGCGTTGATGGAGATGCCCATGGCGGTGAGCGCGTCGCGCGTCTTGTCGCCGCGCGTCGCGCTGTAGCTGCCGCAGTAGGCCATCGCCACATAGAGGCACTGGTCTACTGAGTACCTGCGCGATGCGAGCTCTCCCACTTCCAGGCGCATTCTACCCAGGATGCCCTGCATACATGCAGTGTTTGGGGTACGCTCCAAACCCGCAGGGCAATGACAACCTGGCTGCACATGCACCTTTTTGTCAATCTGCCCATGTGCCGCAGGCAGACGCACTGCCAGCTGCCTGAAAGCATCCTTGGCAGCCTTACGGATCCGATCAGGTGTTATGAGTCTGTGCATACTGCCATGCAGCCCCAGGACAAACGAAGGCAGTGCGTGGGGCTCTCTAATTCGCCCTTTGGCCAGGCGCTTCTTGGCCCGGGACTTGCTTGAGCACATACTCATACTCATAATAGTTAGACAGCAGGTCAGGAACCGCTCAAAGTGCGCAGCACTGAGACTATGCGGCCACGTGAGGGCAGCCATGACCCGCGCGCATGCGCGCAAGGGCAACGCTGCACAGCGTCACAGCCCCTTTCCATGTGGCTGGCGCCCGGGCGCACGCGAGCATGAGCGCCGCGGCCGCCGCTTCCGCCACGCCGATGCGCCAGCGCAGCATGGCGGCACCGATGCCAGCCGCCGAGCTGAACGCGCCGACCACGCAGAAGGCGACGAGCGCCGCGGCGCGCCAGTTGCCCGTCACGATGTTGGCTGCCACGAACACCACTGCCAGCGCCAGGCCCAGGCCCGCCTGAAGCACGCATGCAACGTATGTGTCAGGCCAGACACGGCGGTTCCAAACGTCGTGCATGCGCTCGGGCGCCGGCGGTGAGCGGTGACACGTGTGCATGCAATTCGATGTGTATGGGCCGTCACTGTGGCAGCGCCCCCATGGGACGTGCAGGGATGGTGCGGGTGCTTGCTGTGGATGCATGCAGCCGACTGATGCGCACAATTGCACGGCTAGCTGGATGAGCGTGCACTGGGGTAGCGGGAGGAGTGTGGAAGAAGCAGGGAGGGCGCACGGCAAGGCCGCGCAGCACTGCCCTGGAGCCCTCGTAGGCGGTCCATGCGCCGGGCAGGGTCTGGAACGCGTTGTCGACGCCTGGGGGCGCGAGGCGGTTGAGCGCGCGCGCGAACGTCTCCCAGGCGTGCAGCACTGGCGCCGCCTGGCGGCCCCACGCTAATGGTTCCATGACGGGAGCAGCCACACTCCATGCCGTGGGTCATGGCCAGTGCTGCTTGAGCACTGCTGCGCGCGACCTACAACCAGATCACAGGCCTGTGCGCCGCACAGGCCTTGGCTGCACAAGCAGCAAACAGCCGCGCACGCTTCAAGCTGTTGGCATTATTCTTGTAGGCAGATCACAGCACTCTGTTGGGCGAGCTACACATTGGAGCAGCACCTGCGAATTTGGCAGCGCCAGCGGGAACGTCGCGTTGAAGGTCATCTGGATAAAGCGCAGGCTCACGCCACCAGCGGCGTCACGCATGATGCCTGCGCGCACAACAAGAGCGCCTCAGGGTGAAGTAGTGGCGGGGCCAGCATGCACGGCGTCTGTGGCCAGCAGCGCAGAGCGTGTACATGGCAGCATGGACGCAAGGCCCGCTTGATGTGCGCCCAGAACACACAGTTTTACGAGTAGCCCATGACAGGCACAGCCTGCCACACTTGCACCAGCGCGCTTGCAGAACACAGCTCGATCTACTGTCACCATGCAGCGCCAGAAATTGCATGGACTGGACAGCCCAGGCACATGGCCGAAGAGGAGGTGAGGGCTGGCAATGCACCAAGGTGCAGCGGGTACGTGGCCTGCGTGGCCGGCAGCGACGCGAACGCGAGCAGGCTGGCCAGGAACTGCGCGCGCGGCAGCGGCAGGCTGCCATTGTTGGCGGCCAGCCAGGCCGCCAGGCCCTCCATGAAGCACAGGCCCTCGTTCGGCCGCACGAGCTGCCCGCTCGCGCACGCGGGTGCGGCGCACGTCGCGGCGCGCGCCGCTGCGCAGACCTGCGCGCTGAGCCGGCAGTCTGAGGAGCTTGGCCGCATGACGCGCGCTTGAGACAGCACCCGCTTACCAGACAGCACGCAGTGCACCTCTGGGCATGTGGAGACAGAGCTTGAGACTGACTGAGTGCCTTACAGCCGTAGCTCGACAGCGCAACACGCGGCCAAGGAAACGAAGAACGCGGGGGGGCTGCAGACGGGAGTGCAGACATGCCTGCAACAGGAAGAGCTGCGCTTGGGCGCTGGAGGGGTCGAAGCTGCTGTCGAAGGCGAGCTGCCCAAGGTCTGCCGCATCCCACAGCACCTTGCTGCTCGTGTCCATACCTTGCAGGCCCCATATCAGCCGGACCTGCACAGCAGGCACTCGCAGAACTGTCAGGCAATCGCCTAAACACTCACATCACAGTGTGTTAACTTCACGCATGGCTGGTAGTCGCTCCATGCATGTTTGGTTGGGGCAGGATGAGGTCGTGCAAGTCCCTGCCCACCCAGTATGAGGGTCTCGTGTCTCCCTCGTGTGCCACTGTTGACCTCAGAGGAAGGTGCCACTGTAAGCCTCAGAGGAAAGGTGGCACATCAGGGCACATGGCTCAGTGCCTCGCCTGGGGCGCGTCGGCGCCGCCGATGGGCCGGAGGGGCCCGCCGGGCGATGCGGCCAGGTCGAGAGCGCGCTGGAACATGTGGTTGCGCGGCAGGCTGGGCACGGGCAGCTCGGGGGTGCGCAGCTGCCGCCGCGCACCAGTCAAGAGTGTAAAACACTGTGAGCGACATGTGCGAATGTGCTGGCACTGGCGGACAGACCAGCAGGGGCACTGGCAACATGCGTTTTGGCGAGGCTGACAGGCGGCAGGGCACGCAGCAGGGGGGCAAGCGAGCCCTAACCAGCGCCGCAGGCATCCTCTGCGATTGCATGCAAACTCATTGATTGTTGCGCGGCGCTAGCTCAGACATGTGGCAACTTTGGTGAAGGCTTTCTGGGAGCGCTGGCTCTGCTGGCGCTGCAAACAGCGTTCATGACGAGCTGAAGCACCTTGCTAAGCACCTCCGTACAGCGCTGCGCCTGCGCTGTCGCTTGAGGCGCGAGCGCCGTCGGGGGCGGCCGGGCACCTGGGTGAGCATGGCCACGCCGATGACCCAGATGCAGCAGAAGGAGGCCGCGATCAGGCGCGGCCGGCGCGCGAGCATGCCGAACCACGCGCCCGCAAACATCTTCTCCATGGGCCGCAGGTCGATGATGCCCTGCCGCCGCAGCTCGCCGCCGGCCGCGATGTTGACCGCGGTGACCCCGGCCTGCGCGCGCACGGCCGTGTCGGCCGGCGCTGCCGTGCGGTGGTGGTGCAATAGGCCGCGCGCTTGGAGCGGGACAGGTGCACGTAACTGCGGTGCTGGTGCCTGCGCACACCATGGCACATGCCTTGCACCATGGCGCATGCCGCATGGCGGCGTTTGTGCCTGAATGAATGAATGAATGAAGAGCATCACCGGGGGCCCTAACCCGATGGCCCCCTCAGCTGTGTGGTGATAGCCTGTCAGCCAACTAGGGCTGTTTAGGCACCCATATGCACACATATGGCACACCAGACGTGTCCGTGCCTGCGTGCTCATTGAAGGGGCCCATTAGGGTTACCAGGGTTACTCAACGCACACTATGCTGATCAGGCATATTCAGCCTCATTGCCAGGCACTCCGGTGCCCCTGCGCTGCGCCCTGCATGCACGCGGCCTGCT
>JAABUU010002505.1_pt1 | contig 26017 bp, 20 predicted proteins | sample 5559301 | NCBI WGS metagenome assembly JAABUU01 (sample SAMN10711884, study PRJNA513360) | rock metagenome | isolation source: Antarctica rocks | place: Antarctica: Victoria Land, Richard Nunatak white | reverse complement strand
CCGACCGGAATGAGTGAATGTAGGACCGAAGGCTGGAGATAGCAGCGCAAAGATGAATCAAGGACTGACGACTGCAGCGGACTCCAAGACCTCTTATCACAACGAGATAAGGCCCTGCAATTGCCAGCTTTGGAATGTTGTTCACGTGTTGGTCATCCGATAGCTAATGCAACTGCGGGAAGCAGGTCTCGGTGACTCAAGATTAGCGTCAGATCGTAACTCGTTGCCTAATTTGGCCGAAAAAGTGCACAGACGACTGAGTGCAGAGCCCCTTGCTTGTGATGCTCTTCTTCTTACAGCAGACTGTGTAGAACACTGTGAGCATGATCACTTCCGAACGCACTCAAAAGCTCGATGTCGCGAGTTGACGAATCCAACATATCCGCACAACAGGTGAGTTCCATATAGCATGCAGTCTTGACACTGGTTTGTTGCGGAGAGTGTGGGTCGACGTTGAGTTGAGAGTAGATTGTCCTGCAGGTTTTTACAAGCTTGCAACGGCTCAATGGCCCACGTCTGTCACCAAAACAGTGTTTGTCGCAATGCGATGTTGTTAGGTTCAACATGCACAAGAGTCAGGAAGCGTTGTATGCGTTCAGCACGCACAAAGGTATGTGATACAGTCACAGAAGAGAACGCTTGAACCCTGAGGTACTGTGAAGAGGGCATCACCTCGTTTTCTGCAGGTGTGCAGGTTCTCTTGCAGCAAATGACCCAAACATCCACCAGCACTGATCTGCTAGACTCGATTCTGTGCTGCCTCATATGCTCCCTGCAACAGGACCAAGCTTCATCGCAGGTTTGCAAGCTCATGCCAGTTTGCAAAGATTTTTATTGCAGGCATGTCCGTCAGGACCAAAGTGTGCTGCAGGCAATCCAAGCAGAGTTCTGGGCAAGCCAAGGCGAGGTGTCTATTACAGAAGCTGTAGGGTTTGTGCTTGCGGGACAAGCAGATGCTGCAGCAATCAATGACAGCCTGACAGACTATCTCAAGCTGTTTGCTTTGTTGGGGCGGTACAATAGGCCAGAACAGCAGTTGCAGCTTTTAAGGGTGTCACAAGGAGTATTGAAACAGGCTGCTCAGATTATGCAAGACTCAGCTGGTTTCCAGGCTCAGCTTCTACAAATGCTGCGACAGCTTCTGCAGGTGTGCACAAAAAAGCTGTCAGCAGACATGTACACACATGTACAGGGCTACTTCAACCAATCACTGGCTGGACATCCATCTGCATGAGCGCATCAAATGGCTGCATCTGCTGCTTCAGTCTGCCAGTGAGGCTAAGTTATCATCCATCTGTATGCAGATTGATGATGTATATCATATAGATGGACTCGAGGTGTTGAAGGGCAGCAAGCTGCTGCGCACAAGCGCTCGGGCAGTCAAGAATCACAGCCAGAATGCAGATGTCTTCCAACATGCAGTGGCATTGCTGAACATGCTTTTGACAGACTATCAAAGCAGCAGCTGTTTTGATGCGCTGGTTGAGGAAGTGCTGGACAGCAATTTTACGCTAGAGATGGAGATTGCTGTCAGGGATCAAGCGCAGGTGACCTGAATGCTTCAGCATCAAGTGACTGTTGATCAGCAGCTACTGATGACGTGCAACATTGATCTGCTGATATCACTTGTCATGCGCATCAGCTATGCAGTTGGTATTTGCGACTGCAAGTATACTTTCTCATTGATATGACCACAGGATCAGCAAGCTGCACAGCAGAGTGGCAGTCAACCCACACAAGTGCAGCTGGATGCAGCCATCAGAAGTCTTAAACAGCTGGGAGGTTGGCAGGCGCAGCATAGGGACCACATGCGCACAGATGTTATGCAGGCCATGGAGGAGAGTTCAGACGATGAAAGCACAGTGGCAGACGGCAGCCAGATCAACATGGCAGCCAATGCCAGCTCGTTTGGCAGTTTGCCTGTGCCTGACAGATATGGCAGCGGGCACATTGCAGATCAGGGCGTGCAGAAGGTGCCAACACAACAAGGGCAAACAAAGGCGCACAGGTCCAGGGGCTTAGTTTCCTTGATTAAAGATGCTCTGCGACGGCATTGACTTTTCGAACTGCAACAGCATGAACATTTTCACAAACCGTGTGTGGTGTGTTACATCAATACACATCATGTCAAGTGAGATGAGAGAACAAGTTTGACACAATGTGTCATTGCCCCAGCTTTGTTAAGTGTTGTTTTCGCACTCAAGTGAACCTGTGTGTCTCCGTACGTCCATTGCTGATGTGCCCTCAGCAGGGCATTTGTGCTTTGAGCAGTCTCTGATGCAAAGCTTACAAGAAGGTACACATGGTATTATCATATGCAGCGTCTTTTTGTGAAGGCTGATGATGGTGCCATCACCGCAAGTAGCAGAAACCACATCACTGCGCCATTAGGGGAGAGAGCAGTAAAAGACATCTCCTGCCTGTTGCCTCAACAATGACGTGCATTACATGCTGCATTTTGCTGTGGCATGGCTAAGCTACCTATAACCTGTCATGTCATATCATTGACAAGCAACACGTCACTAGTATGACGCAGGATGTGACATTCGACTTCCTGACACAGGTATGCAAATAAGGACGTGTTGAGCTAAGCTAAACCAGCAGCACTGCTGCTTGTTGTGGCTGCAGCAGCCCAAACACTGCATTTCAAAAGCTGCTCACACACAGCTTGTGCATCCCTGTAATGGCGTCTCAATGAAGTGAGTGACCACCATGTCCATCAGATGCCTCCACCTTCTTCAATACAAAAAACTCTCCAGTATCTACAATCTGTTTGGGTGGCTGGCCCTCCTCAATGGTGCCCCACCAGATGATAGAGTCATCATAGGGGTCGGGGACACCCACGATTCTCTCATGCAGTGATGATGTGACTTCTACTGGATTGTCCTCTGTACCCCAAGGTGCATTCAGCCTGCAACATGATCACATGCATAAGTCATCAGCAGCATACCAGAAGCATGGGAGCACAAATGAAGCTTGAGACTCTGCAGTTAGGTATCACTGATTTTGATGGCCTACCAGTCCTCTTGAAACATGTCCTTTCCCTCTGCAGCTGCTTCCAGCTCTTGCCTGGAAAGACACAGGCAGGCTCAGACCAGCGTCATGAAACAAAGAGAACCATGTATTCTTCTGTGTCTGCTGTCTATTGGAGGCAGAAAGCTATTGCTTTGTATGTGCAATTTTGAAAGCTATCACCTCTCAAGTCCTGTGGCATGCTCCACATCTTCTGCTGTGATGACCCCAGACGAAAATGATCTAGATCCCTTGCTAAGAGTGGTTGACAGGGCAATTGCAGTCATCTGCTGCACCTGCAAATGACCGCATAAGGGTCGCAAAGTGTACACACTGACAAGACTTTGGCTCTGTGTGAATGGCTCGTCGGTGCGACGGTTTTCATCACAGTAATGTAACAAGCTGAACATGTTTCACATGGAAAGTGTCGTGGCAGCAAAAGCTTGGTAAGATGTTTCCTAGCAGGTGGCATAAAGCAGTTGCTATAATGATGTCATCAGATGGCTCGAGTGAATCTGCTTCCGATGTACGCAGTACTACTGTCATTTTACACACCTGTACAGGCGCAAAATTGCATGCTTGTGATCCTGCTGCCACTGACTGGGTCCCGACGGCCTTGGCAGCGTGACGAGCCAGTCCTGCTAGCCTGTAAACTCTGTTCATTGTGCTGCGGCCAGCCAAGGACTGAAACGTTCGCTGCCTTTCTGACTATTACCTCGATCGCTACAGCATGTAGCAACAGTCGCGCGGGAATGACGCACTCCCTGCGAAATCGAGATGAGCAGGCATGCAGATTGAGGTGTTGAGCAGAGGAGGTATGCAGAGGCAGGACGAGGACGGAACGCTTGTACAAAATTTAACACAGCACAGATTGTACACGCCAGCTTAAACCATGCAGCTCCAGCTGGCTTAACAGCACATCGCTATTCAGTTGCAACTCACATGTGCCACAGAGTGTCAGAGAACTGCATGTCATTCAAAGGTACACCTGCTTAACTACAGGGTACTAAGCTTGTAAGTGACATTACACCTGCGAGTCCGTAATAACAAACAAATCTGCAACCGGCTGCTGGCAATGATGTCACACCAAACAAGCCTGGTTGTGAGTTAGTCTACAGTATACCTCACATAGCTCTCCCAGAGAATGCCAAAAACCTTCGAATGCACAAATTACCAGCTGCAATATAATCTTGTAACAAAGTGAAACAACATAGTCACTGCAAAACTCACTAAAGGTTGTCAGATGCATGCATGAAATGATATTGTAATACTGGCATAGCCTAAGCAATGTACACGACATCAGACAATATCCTTGCAAAAGCCGTTCTGGCGTGAACTGTGCTAGAGACAACACAGTCACACAGCATGCTCAACATGGCAGCTTGCATTCACCACCGAGATGACTGATACTTGCGACCGTCACTGCGCTTCTGCCCCTGAATTGTGATGCAAACCTTGCGTGAGCCTCCATGGTTACGGTGCTCATTCAGATACAGTCCTTGCCATGTCCCCATTGCAAACTGCCCTTGCCGGTCAGGGACATTCAAGCCCATCAAAGATGACTGCATTACACAGGTTCTAGACTTAGAGTATGCAGATGGGTGAGACACAGACGCAGAGGCTGATCTTACACAGTGAGAGGCAACCAGCTCCGGACTTAGACGCACCTTGACATGAGCTGGCATGTCATCGGAGCCTTCATCATCATGCCTGTAATGCGATCCCTCTGGGGCAATGCGATCAAGGGAATCCTGTGGCAAACACAAGACAATCATCCTGCAAGCATGTCACATGAAAAGTATTGCACCTGACACATCCTTTCAAAAACAGTAAATGCTCCTAAGCCACAAAAGATGCTGTGAGGGGCAGACTTACATTTAGGTCCAATGGGACATCTGAGCTGGCATTTTCATTGATGGTCAGTGAAGCGCTAGTGTGCATTACTGCATCAGATGTTTCCAAAAAGTCAGTTGGCAAATGCTCTGGTAAAGCATGAGCTGCTGAACAAAATGCTTGTGCGCAAGGGACGCACCAAACAAGTTTGCCATTCCTACTTCATACTCAGCCAGCTCAGGTAATTCTTGCAGCAGGTTGCGGGTGATGATATGGCATCCTCTTTGCTTAGCAGGAAGCTGCACAATCTTTTGAAACCTGCAAGCAAATTGAGGCAAGGTTGTTAGCTCGCTGCAGCAAGTTTCCTTTGGCAAGGGTGATCAGGGGTTTTGTGCCTGGAGCCAGTTTGCAGCAACTCACCACTCTGTTGATGGCCGAGTAGCTGTATCTGCTTGCTCTGTCGTAGCTGTAAACAAGACGCACGAGTCTCTGTTACGTGCTGCACGTTGAACCTGACGTCAACTCGTCTGCAGCACCTCACCTCTACAGCAGGTCCGTGCATGCAAATTTGAACGCCCAACCATCTGTAGTGAAGCGTTAATGAAGGCCTTTTGGGTGTGCTTTCGAAGAGCAGCAGTAGCGATGGCCGCGTTTCCAGGCAACATGCTGACGGGTGTTTGCTTAAGAGCGGTCGTCAACTGTGCAGTCAACATGACGACAGTGGTTGAATTGTATAAGCCGCAAAAAGACTTTGGCACTGGCCTGATGGTTTCGCCAATTTCACAATGTGCTGTTTGCTGAATGTTGGAGCTACAGTCAACTGATGATCGGCCCTCGCGTCAGGGCGATTGTCCTCATGACCTCGATGACTGATCAGTGCAATATTCAAATGCAGGCCTGCAGTAAAAAGCTTCATCAGCGCACATGTCACGCTGGGCGTTCCGGCCATAGCGTCGTCATGGCAGCGGCGCATTACACTACACCATCGTTGTCTTCTGCGGAGAACATGCACACGTCACTGTCCGGAGCTGAACAACTAAAGGAAGAAAGGCTACGTTTCGTTGCTGCAACCATACACCACGCATCGGAGGACTCTTGTGATCTCAGCAGTGAAGGGGACACTGAATTAGCGGAGTGCGACTCCCCATCGGAATTGACCCCAGAAGTAGCACGCCCAACCTCGGTGACGATGTCTGCAGCAGGCTCAAGCCAGCAAGCGATGGCCTGCTACGACCAACTTCCTGAGCCCGCAGCCATTGTAGCTGCTGTTAGAGACATGTTACAGCAACATGGTACGGTAAGCTCAGCGACGTGAAGAATCTTCTGCCATAGAGTTTGCTGAGCTGTCAGCAGCCTGTGCAGTTTTTTCCCTACCTTGACTTGCAGGTGAACCACGTGAGATGCAGCGACAATTGCAGTCAATGCTTTTCCTGGCTCAAGGGTCGCCTGAAGCAGCTGCAGCAGCAGAGTATATGCAGCAGGTAGCACAGTACATCATACAAGCGCGCATAGAAGCACTGCTGCTGCCGCTAGTCTAGTGCCGATTCTTGTGCCATCATTGTCCTATGCATGACAGTGATACATGACTGCTTCAGGTCATGGCCAGCCTCAGTGTCACAGATGCACAGGACAGTCAGAACACCGCTCAGCTGCTGCATGACAAGGAAGTGTCTGTACAGTTTCAGCAACAACCGCCACCCAAGCTGCTGTTACCTCACACAGCTCTAGGATCCCCTGAGGAAGACGCAAGCAGTATTGCAGTTCACAAGTTCCCTGTGGAAAAGCAGCTGCTGCTGCAGATGCGTTTCAGACAGTTATACAGCAGGACACCAGCAAGGCTTGTTACCACACCAGCCAAATCACTGCCAGTGCATTCAATAGCAGCAGGCAAGGTATCTCCAAGCCATGTAGGGCCTGCAGTTTCTTCACACGACAAGTCTGAGGAAGCAGGACAGAGCTTGATGTCTCCGTCTAGATGGCCAGACAAGCCTCTGCCTCTGCCTTGGCCTGAGGTACCATGCTTTGAGGATTTGCGCAACCAACAGGACACAACATCGCAGCAGGCAGGAGGCATTGGCAATTTAGTGCAACATGACATAGCAGATCCTGGTGTGTATTCCCAATGGCCAGAGTCCCCACCAAGGCATGTTGTGTCCCATGAGCCTCACCCCATTCCCATGCATCAGCTGCCTCAGCAGCTTCACGGTCAGCAGCGGCTGCCCAGCTATGCTTGGTCCACTGAGCAGCTCACAGCCATTGCAACTGCAGCGGCAACTGCTGCAGCAGCAGCAGTACAGAGTCGGCCAGGCCAGGCAGTAGTCACTGCCCACACTGCACAGCAGGCCCCACCCATCACCACAGCAGTCAATGAACCTGTGGTTAGGCAAAGTCTGCAGGCGCCTATGGCTCTGCAAGCTTTGCCAAGCGCCAAACCTGCCGATGGTGCGCAAGCTCTGGCAGACCAAGGTGCAGTAGCAAAGCAAGAGCAAGCACTTGGGCAGGCTACAGCTGCAGTCAGCGTAGCACAGCAGCCCAAGGTCACTCAAAGTGTTCAGGTGAACAAGTCACAGCATGGCACAGGGCAGCCAGGCGCGCCAAAGCAGGCTGATGCGCTGCAGAAGCTGAAGCATAGGAAGGCAGTCGGCAGGAGCAGCACTGGCCAGTTGCTGAAAGGCAAACCTGTCTCTCCAGAAAGGCAAACAGCAGCCACCTCAGGAGGCACTTACTTTGAGCAGCCAGCAGAGCTCATGGGGTCTGACTTCCAGCCTGTTTCTCAGCAACTTCCACAGCAGCAGATGGTAAGCAGATCAGTACATAAAAATGCACCAAAGATGTTGCACCTGTGATATGTCAAATGTCGGCAGGTTCACTTTCAAGCTTTGACTGCTGAGCATGAAGAGCGTGCAGCACTTAATATCCTCACATCAGGCAGTATCCGCAATGCAGTGCAGCATTTAAGACAAGAACAAACCAGCATCGTGGCAACTTTTGCTGTGTGTGTGAGCTGCATTGTGAGCAGTCTAAGCATCCAGTGTAAGCTGAACAGAATGGCTGCCCTGACCTGCAGCTGTGTAATCAAGAACAAAGTAACATGGTGGTACAGGAGGCCATGCCAGCCCACCTGCAGGCAAGCATTGCATGTGCTCAGGCTGGCTTGCGCAACAGCCTAGTACCCCTGCCTACGCCCCAGGTCCTCCCACCTGCAGATGACCTGCATCAGCATGCTATCAGGTGAGAACTGTTGCGCTTGATTGCTCTTGCAAGACCTGCTGTGAATGTCAAACAGAATGCAGAAAAGAAGGGTGAAGGTAGCAAAATCGATGTCATGGCAAGAGCCTCTGATAGTCAGCTGAAAGCTCAGTTGCACGGGCAACTTGAACCAAACATAATGCGTCTGACCTTTTTGACACTAACAGTGCTGAAGCGTGACAACCTGTGTTGTTTCACAACCATCAACATGTTTGGGATGATTTTACAAGTGGTGTATAGTACAATGTTGCAACAACATAACAGACGGTGTGTCATCTGTCAACTCTGGCTCTGTGAAGCTTGCAACCCTTGTCATGTAGCGGTCGCTCAGCAGCTCCTGTATACAATCACAGTTTGCATGAAACCCCCTGTACCAATGGCTGCACTGGGCGATAGAATCCAAATCTGGGAGGCCTATGTAATCTTGCCAGCTGCTCCTGACCATCAACAGACCTTGTGCCAGCAACAGTGAACGCTTTGGCACACAGGATGGTACAAGGCCGGTTAGGCGGGCCAGGGGACTACGCTGCTCTGCGAGTCAAGCTGCAGGCATTGCAGGCAGCATGTGCCTTGGAATGTGCCCAGCTTGACAAGGCACCTGCTGGCCTGCATGGCAAGCCATTGCCACCAAGCAGACAAGGTAACCACATTGCCATAGAGCGCTGCAGCCAAGCTGTAGACAATGACCAAGTCACAGATGCAATTTGCACTCCTGCCTTGTCACCTGGGGGTGCATGCTGCGGCTGCCCTCTCTGACGCTCGCCACTGCACTTTGCATTGCAGTAATGGTCCCTTGTAAGGGCCAGAGATGTCTTACGCTGTCATGCTGCACCACAGTGCTGAATTGGTTCACCCTTCTGCATCTGGTGCCATGCATCAGGGCTCAGATCTGCATATTGTTGGGAAAAGCGTGCATGACACTGGGCTTGTAAGGATGTAGCTGGGATTGCAACAGTCTGCAATGCTGATGCGGCGTCTGATTTGCATGCAGCAGTGCCTACTGCTGCGTCGCTGTCTACAGTTGCTGCTCTGGCAAGAACCTGTCTTTCAGGAACATGTGCAAAACACAAGCAATGCCTTGCATGCATTGCTCTGTTGTGAGCTCCATCACTCTCTACAACCTTCCTGCACTCTTGTAGTTGTATAAGTAGAGCGTGACCTGACAGCAGCTGTTGTGCATGCCCTTCAGCTGATGGACCATCGAAGGATCCTGTCACTTTGCTCCACACAGAGTCACAATACTAATTGGTTGTGTGTCACCTCGCTGAGAGGCTTTTCCAGAGGTTAGACAGAACTTTTGGGTGTGCAGGCTCAGCAGGCAATGTTGTGGAGGAGCTGGACAATTGCATGGCTGCGGATGAGACCTTCAGCAGTGTACAAGCATTGCAAGACGCCATTGCCAAGGATGTTGAGCAGCGCATTGCAACTGCCCACATGAGGCTCCCACCAAGCAAGCCTGAAGCAGGCAGGGTTGCAAGCATTTTGAATAATGCCCCAGGTATCATCCTCGCCAAAACTATTGACACCATACCAGACAGCAAGCATGCTAAAGATGTACCTTGGCCCCATAACATTGAATCTGCATGTGACATGAGAATTTTGCCCAGGCGAGATCAGGTGTCTCTTGAAGAGCTTGCACAAAGTAAAGTGAAATGTTAGTTGGGAATAGCTGGAGTATTTTTGTTAGCTCTGACATTTACTGTGGCTTATACGCATTTAATGCAGGGATGAGGAACATTGATGGTTGTGTTTGCGTTTCCAGGCACTAAGCGCAAGGTTGCTGCGCCATTTGCTGCGCCTTTCACAGAGCTGTCCCTCAACACCCAACCTCTGCCGCCCAAGGCACAGCAGGCAGGCAAGCCACTTGGCCCCAACTCCCAGCAGCAAACCCCACTCCAACCCCCACCAGCTAACACCAGGCAGAAGAAGAAGCCTCGTGTGGCTTTTGGCAGGCGTGTAGGCTCAACCCTACCCAGGCGGACCCTTGATGATGATCCCTCTGGCGGCTCCCAGGAAGGGCAACAGCTGCCTTTAGCTGAAGGGGCTGCCCCTTCAGCCATGGGCACTCAGGCTCTACAGGGCACAGCAGAGGGCAGCAAGCCATCTGCACACCGGCTGCAGCCCCTTGTGGATGCATCCAGAGCCTTGCCTAGTCCCCAACCTGCTGCAAAGCATTCTGCTCCCGCAGCAGACGGACATCAAGCCCATGTATATGACTCTCAGGCAGCTGCTGCACAGCGTCCTGGTCAGCCACAGGCTGTACTCCACACCTGCACACAGCAGAAGGTCTCTGGCATGGCTCGGGTTGAAAACATGACAGCCATGGCAGCGCGTGAAACGGATGCAAGCCTGGTGCAAGCTTCAACCAGGACCAGTGACCATCACGGTGACAAATCCGCCAGGCAGGCGACTTCTGCAAGGGTCCCTGAGGCCACGTGGCAAGCGCCTTACAATCATCAAGCATATGCTGACGAGCTTCTGCCAGGCGGCACACTTGTTCCCACTGCTGCGTGTGAGACCTCGCCAGTCAACGCCTCTGCCATCTCATTCTCACACCCAGGCCTTCAGCCGGTGACATGTCCACAAGCGCAGAGCGTGCAGGCTAGGGACAGTGGTTGCTTTCCAGGTGCAGCTGCAGCAGACACAGGGCTGCAGCAGCAGTATGATGACCTGCTGATGGAGCTGGCAGCACAGCAACAGCAGCAGGCACAGCTGCCTAGTGTGAGACACAGCAGGGTCTGGGAGATGCAGCAGCAGCCTGGGACTGGCACCCCTATTGAGAATCTGGGGCTGCCGTGTAACAAGGTGCCAGGCACTCCAAAGCATCCTGTACAGGCTATGCTGAGTCCAGTCCTCTCAGCCAGTCCAAGTCAGGCATCAGTCACTGATGAGACAGCAGCAGAAGCTGCTGCGTCACTGCCAGAGGATCCGTTTCAGCAGCAGCTGCCGCAGCACCTACTGCATCCTGCACATGCCTGCGATCATCAGCAGCCGCCACAGCAGCTGATGCGTGATGGTGCTGAGTCAAGGCCTCAATCCACACCTCAGTCAGCAAGGGCATCACCACCTGCTGTTGCCTTTCAGCAGACGGCTCAGGCACAGTCAGCTCAAATGTCACACGCAACACTGCCTGCTTCAGGCCAGGCATCTGATGCACAGGTGTCAGATGCACAGTCAGCAGGGGTGCTGCAATGGCCCACCCCTGGGTCCAGTCATGTATCTCCAGAAGCCGCCCAGACCGCATTCGCTACACACACACCCACCAGCAGCAGTCATGGGAACCACACCCATACCCTTGCAGGCGCTCACGACCAGCTGAGGGCAACAGCAAGCAGCAGCACCAGCAGCAAAGCTGTACCGAAAAACAACTCCTCCCAACAGCTGGCTGACACTAGGCATGACGATGGGCAGCAATCTGCAGGCACTGGGCTGCTGAGGGCCAGCTTGGCTGAATGGCTGGCTGACGCTGTGGCTAGCAGGCTGTGGTCTGCCTTCCAAAACAGCAAGCCTGAAAGTGCAGAGGCAGCACATGAAGCTGGTGCACAAGACACCAAGTCCCCAGAATGCCTAACTGCCATGCCTGGTACAGCTGCCCTTAGTCAGAGAAGAGTGCATCTGTGCTGACTACAAGAGCTTACCCATTACCTATGATGTACCTACCCATGACATGCTCAGTAACGCGTTCAGCTACATGTGGTTCGTCTCAATGCAGATTGTTTTGTGTGGCAGGCTTGCTCTTGCATGATTACTCTCGCCAGCCAATGTTTGACAGATGATTTCAGCCTGAGCACCATTTGTTGGCCTCTGATCATCCAAACAACGCAGATCCTTGTCAGGCAAGCACTGCAGCATACAAACAGCAAGTGTCAGCTTAGGATTCAGTGTCTTTGCTGTAGGTGCTCTGGTGCAGAGAGGGGCTATTGAGCAGCTTGCACAGCAGGCAGTGTCAGAGGAGCTTGCCATTCTGCTTGCCACCACTGATGTGCAAACAGGTATGCATCTTGTCACCTGCATGAAGCCAGGTGCTCGTTTGCACATCTAATCGCCTGTTTAGGCCACATCATGAATGCATGCCTAGCTGATGGCACATATCACTAGCTTTTCATGCGCGTCTCTACAATGGCATTTTGTTGATTCATACAGCAAACCAAGTCGCAGTAAGTCGTTGCTGCACTGGCTCAGCTGAAGGATGCTGGTCTTAGTCAGCAGTGTTTTTCTGTAGGCGCATACTTTGTTTACTGTGTGCCTCCACAAGCAGATTTTACAAACTGAGCACAATAGTTTTCAAAAACCATCTCTTACACCATTTGCATCTGAGGCTCATAGGACTGTGACAATCACGCCTTGTCTGCAGCTGATCATTGGCTATGTCTTTGCAAAGACCTACAGTCAGCAAAGTCTAACATTGCTGCAGGTGATGCAAAGCAGCAATGGCAAGCAAGCGTAAGGGCTTCACTCAGCTCTCTGACAGACAAGCATTCCAGCAACAGCAGCAGCAGGTGCCACAGCAGTCAGCCATCACAGTCTGCCATGCAATCAGCAGGCTTGGACATGGCTGATAGCCCCCAGGCCGTCACCAAGCAGTCGCCAATGCAGGCTGGGGACAGGCTGCATGCCTCATCACAGCCAGGCTTGGATGCAGTCACAGCGGGCAGGGGTGCACCAGTTATGTCTGCGCTACAAAGGGCTGCAGACGCTATGCAGAGTGCTGTTGGCCTGCAAGCAGCTGTGGCCGCCTCATCACCAGCTGTGGCCGTCTCATTGCCAGCTGTGGCCGCCTCATTGCCAGCTGTGGCCTCGCCGCAAGCAGCTATGGGTGCTCTTCAAGCAGATGGATCTGGTCTGTCACCTCTTGATGATGCACTCCTTCAGCTGGTGCTGCAGACCCTGTCAGAAAGCTCCCTGGAGCAGCTGCAACAGCACCAGCAGAGGCAGCAGCAGGAGCAACAGGCACATCAGCAGGACGCCATAGAACAGCAGCTGGCTCTGCAGCTGCTGGCTCAATCTTCCCTACAACAGATGCAGAAGCAGGATGAAGAGCAACAGCAACAGCAGCAGGACGAGCAGCAGACATCAAACGCACATGAAGCCATGCTGCAAAGCTTGGCAGAAGCTGCGCTGGCAGGGCTTAGTCAGGAGCAGCAGCAACAGCAGGAGCAGCAGAAGCTGCTTGAGCAGCAGCAGGCAGTGTATGAGCAGCAGCAGCTCCTGCTACAGCAGCAATCTGCTGTGCATGATGCCTTGCTGCAACAGCAGCAGTGGGAACAGGCACACCAGCAGCAGCAGTTATTTGTTGAGCAGCAGAGGCTGATCAAGCATCAGCAGGCCATGTTGCAAACGCTGCAAGAGGAGCAACAAGAGGCTTTGCTGATGTCGCACCATGCTGTGCTGCAAACACAGATGCAGGTTCAGGATGAACCAGACAGTTGCGCTGGAACCCAAGCAGTTGCACAGACTGTGGGGTCTGACGAACAGCAGCAGAGCGCCTCCGTGTCTCCTCCTGGTGTTGTCCCTGACCCCCCTTCCCCTGAAGCCCACCAGACACCAATCCAGGCAGCTTCTGCTCCTCCTCTTCCTACTGGTGTCAGTAAGGCTGAAGCTGATGAAGCTGCGCGTCTTTCTGCTGCTGCTGCTGCTGCACAAGCTGGTGAATCAGTCAGCAATCCAATTGTGTCTGCAAAATCTGCTGCTGAGCTGACTTGTTGCTTGGATGTCGATCAAGCATCCATGCAAGTACCCACTCAAGCACTCACCCAAGCACCCACTCAGGCAACGCTCAATGCACCTGTGGCAGTCTCAGCCCAATACACTTCATCACCTCCACCACTAAGTCCATGCTCAGAACTCACAGCACAGCCCCAGCAGCAAGCACAAGCTCTGCCAGCAGCTTCTGCAGCAGTCTTGGCTGCTGCTGGCCCGCTGCCAGGATCTGCCGGGATGCCTGCCTTTACCCCTCAGGCTTATTACCTCATCCCTGCATCAGCTTATGGCCATGGCGCTCTGCCCATGCTACTGCCTGCTGCTGCTGTACCTCAGGATGGCCTTCACTCACAGACACATGTCCCAGTGACACAAGAGTCGTCAGCTGCGACAGAGGCGCAGCCGCCTGCAGAGACTCCCAAACAGCACATGCATGAGCACCCGCAGCAGGGTGGGATGCAAGGTGGGGACCCACTGGAGCCTCATGCTGATCGAGAATTGATGCTAGCAGCAGTGGAACAACAGGGGAGTGAGCCTGAAGCCAAGTTGCGGCCTAGTGTTGGACGTGGCTTAGAGGGTGGTAAGTACAGCTGCCAAAGATTGCTGCCAGTGGCAAATACAGCCTTGTTTGGGCATTTGCCAATACAGCTACTTTTGCGCTTCATGATGTTGACTGCTTGCCTCACAGAAACGTGGTCTCAGAGGGAATCTCGGCAACAAGATGCTGACTTTCAATGCTACATTGCACATCAATTACTCGACCTGCTTTGCAGTGTCGTCCTATGTTTTGCTATACACATGACACCTTTTGCTGCAAGACGTGTTCATCATGCTCATGAGCCAATCAAGCTGTATCTTGATTGCAGCCACAGTTGATTCAGTTGATGCAGGCTTGCATGATGACCTTCATCAGGCCAGACTTTCAGGGCATTCACCAGCAGGTCAAGGCAGTGCCTTGAGGCCCTGCCCTGCTCGTCAAGGGCTGATTTCCAGGGCTCAGTCACCAGCAGCCCCCCTGCCGCCTGTGACTCACCCATGGATGGAGCGTCTGCTGAAGGAGTTATCTGTGGACGAAGATGAGCCGCTTGAGCAGGTGTGTCTCAACCTGACTTATCTCTCAGCTGAGAAGTGAAGAAGTGCCACTCCATGCAAGCTTGATGCAAACAGTAGTGCCATGTGGCTGAGCTAACAACTATGTGTGCTGGGTCTTGCCTGGTGATGGTTACATTTATGGGTTGGCCATAGATTATATATGCAGTATGTAGTAATAACTATGATATTCATTTAAAATTTATCAGTATATATAAATGCATGCAATATACAAGTAACAGTATATATCCAACATGCAGAAAAAACAATGATACGTACTAATGATATATCATGTGTATATGATACAAATGCATGGTGGTTCACAAGAGGACCTTATGCATGGCAAACCCAGCCCTCTTTCACTGCCATGCAGACCTCGGGACCATATGGTCATGCCTTACCCTTCACCCCCAAGGCCTCAGAAGGCCTGCCCTACCCCAATGGTAACCCCATTCTGGGACAGGCACAGGCCAGCACACCTTCTGAGTCTGGGAAGGAAGACGACAACCACCAACAAGCTGTGGCAACTCCAAGCAGGCAGCTGTTTGTTAAGCGAGTGCCTTCTGGCAAGCAGGCTGGACCGGCGGCACAACCTTCGTCCATTGCTCCAGGCGCACTTCGGCAGGCAACAGCAGGGGGTGCAACCACAGTCAGCCAGCCTCCTCAAAAGGCGTCAGCTCAACAAGCTGACAATGGCCTGAGCAGGCTGCAGGCCACGCTGCAACTGCTGGAGCAGGTGGATGTGGACATGGCAGAATGTGTTCAGCAACTCCAGGCAACACCTCAGCAGCTGGCTAATTCCAAGGAGGACCCTGCCAGAAAGCATGCCCCAGGGAATGACAATGCAGACCAGCTGATGTTGGAGCCTGGACTGCAGTCAATAGATGCAAAGGCAAAGGCGGCTGATGTCACCGAGCAGTCCTTGAGGGCAGAAAGGCAGCACACTGGAGATGATGGGCAACATCTTGATGGTAATGGTCAAGGCCCCATTGGCAGTAGGCAGCATCCTGTTGGTAGTGGGCTGCCATCCGCTAGCAACAGGCAGCAAGGCAGTGACATTGGGCAGCAACCAGCTGGTACTGACCAGTGTTCTGAGGGCAATGAGCAGCATGCAGATGCTATTGGGCAGCATGCATCGCTCACCATACATGTTTCAGAGCCTGCCGAGGCACACTTACCGGCATTTGCTGAAGTTGTGCCCCATCGCTCAGATCAGCAAGGCCTTGAGGAGATACTCAGTGAGTCTGGCAGCCAGCATCTGAGTGCTGTGACGCAGTCAGATGATGCAGCAAGGCAGCCGACTGCTGCAGAGCATGCAGTGCGGCAACAGCAGGAGTCTTACAATTTGGCTGTTGAGTCATCAGCAGGTCAACAGCGCTGCAATGTCTTCAAGGCTGACCTGTTGAAGGGCTTACTTGCCATTACATGAAGGGTTCATCTTGCTTGTCTGCATGTGCTTGTCCTGCAGACATGCGTCACTCACCTGCTGCACTGCCGAACTGAAAGTGAGTGTGCTGCTGCCAGGCACTGACAATGATGGGACAGCGGCGTCTGAACAGCAGCTGCTGAGCGACTACCAAGAAGGGCAGTTTCAGCGCTACATGTGGCGTGAAGGCCAGGGCCACCCTTTTCAGCAAGGGGCTCCTGCTAGAACCAGCCCGAGTGAGGCCTCCAGCAGCCTTTCAGGAGAAGATGAGGATGAGGCATTGCCCACTTCCCTGAGTGGCATGGCTCGCCACTTCCAAGCTCAGAGGAGTGCTAGAGGCACTCAACGCCGCCGGTCTGGCGCAAATACAGATGCAAGGTAATGCTTTGATCTTGTTCTGTTTGTGTGCTGCTTCTCTTGGTGTCTTGTTTGTGCACTTGAAACACTTGGGGCGATTGTCCTGCCCTGTATGGTTTATAACCATATACATATAAAATGACACTTGTCCTCCTGCTTTTTTGATGATCTGATCTGCCAATTGCATCCTTTGAGCTCAGTGCCTGTGCTCATAGGAATGTGTCTACTCGCTTTTGTAACGCAATAAACTTGTCCGCTTCATGCTTGGCTTTGTCTCTTAGGCGGGCTCAGAACGCAGAGCCTTCTGAACAACATGCTCATCCTCACCAGCTTAGTCAGCAGGATGACAACAGCAGCAGCAGTGATGACAGCTTGAGTAGCAGCTGCACTGATGACGACAGTGACTACTGCTCAACTGGTGACGCTGCTGCTGTCACCTCCAGTGCAGTCAATGTCAACTGTGACAAGGTGACATGGCAGCGCCAGAGTAGCAGCACCGCCAGCACATATGCCTATGCATACAGGTGATGCGGTCTTGTACTCTGTGTTGGACATCATAATATGCTCCTGGTCTTGCCTGTCAATTTGGATTGATCAAGCGTCCCGTGTGTGCTGTGGGGTTTTCCAGCACTTCAAACTGTCATCTGTTGGCAGTGGTCTTTGTGAGGTCGTATGCCTGGCAGTTGAACATTTACTTGGATGTTTCCTGTACTGCTTTGTTTCTTAGAAGGAAGTGGGATGCAAAATTGTTGTGGTCATGCACTAGGATTCACGCACATTCATGTGGCTTCGTGTTTGAATAGCTTGTGCATACTGTGGCAGGTATGCGTCTAGGGCCAAGCAATATGCCATACAGCGGCGCAACATTGTGCAGCAGGCCGGTATTCAGGATTCCCTGCTGTGTAGCACAGCAACAGGAACTGCTGCCACTACCAGCACGACAGTCAGTTCCCTGGACATGGCAGCAGAGTCCTCATTCAGTACCTTGCAGACGGACAGCAGCCTCTTTGCTTCACCTGCATCTGTACTGCCTGTAGTGCATGAGGGCAGCACAGGTGCTAATGCTAACAGCGTTGGTGACCAGCAACCAGTGCATCAGCATCGGTATGACATGCTGCAAAGTGAGGATGATGTTTCTGATGCATCGGCTCTGAGGCAGCCGAGGTCTGCTGTCAGCATAAGAGCACTGGAAGCTTTGAAGCAGAAGTTGGGGGCAGCTAGGTGAATGTGTTTGGTTCTATGCTGACAGAAACATCATTCATGATGTTTTACTAACCACAGACGTGCTCATCATCAGGCCAAACACGTGGTGTCTGTTCACGTGCTGGGAGACTGCAAGCTTGCCCACAAGCTCTACTGTTAAAACAAGTATGACTTAGTTAGGCTATAGCCATAGTAGCTACTGAAACATCTTCCACCGTCAGCACCAAATGTGCCGTGCATGAGCTTGCAGCCAGCACCTAATTGGGTCACTGTTGGGTCAGACATGCATGGCATTAATGCACTTGAGAATTTCAGCACACAATTGGCTGACAATACCTTTGTTATTGTCATTTAGGCAGATTTGGGAGTCTGTTCTCGAATTCATATGCTGGTGTAGATAGAGCTGCATGCATGCATCACATGGCCCATGATGTACAAGAGTGTCTTGAGCATTGCGTCCCACAATTCCTCGCAAAAAAACTCCAGGCTGCTAGGAGCAGTGGTGTTAGAGTCAAATCGCTCTAATCGCTACATGTCACATCCGCAGCCAGCTGTGCAGCTTTTGTAAAACTTACTAACTGGGGTTCAGTCAGGACCCGTGCGTGCACATGCAGTCATGGTGCTGTGAATGCGTCGAGGTTAATCAGCCAGCACTTGTCCGCACGCAAGCCCTGCACTTATCGCATATTTGTGATCTGTTTAAAACTGTGAACTTATCGTTCACAAGATCGGTATGGGACCCGTCGTTCATAGCGGTGCATACACCGCGGCTGTGTCTGGTGCAAGCGGCTTTATTGGCACTGAACTGGTAAAGCAGCTGCTGGAGAAGGGTTATAACGTCAAAGGCACCGTTAGAGACACGTCTAATACGGAAAAGACAGCTCATTTGACGAAACTCGCTGAGGTCGGTTTTCGTAAGCAATGCATGTGTACTCCATACAGTCTGCTTGATATATGGTCAACTGTGTCATGCTGCATAAGGTCTGTATGCATTCATACCACTTGTTACTTGTGATTCTCACCGGTGACTTGCAGGCTCTGCCAGGCAAGCTCACTTTGCATGCGGCGGACCTGACCAAGGAGGGCAGCTTTGACTCAATCCTGAAGGTACTGGCTGCCTCATATGCTTTGTTGCCATGTTTTGCAGTGTAGTTTTGATTCCCAATTCTGAACACATGTTGTCTTCTAGGGAGTCGATTACGTCTTTCACACAGCTTCTCCATTTATCAGGGATGTAACAGACCCAAAGAAACAGCTTATTGAGCCAGCTGTGGGTGGCACCAAGAACGTGCTTTCCAGCGTGGCCAAGAACACAGACAGCATCAAGCGTGTTGTGCTGACCTCTTCCTTTGCATGTAAGGCACACAGGATCAAGCAAAAACTTTGCTGACTGTGTGATCCAATGCGCATGAATGCATATATTGCACCTACTCATATCCCTCTAGTGTCAAGCATTCTGGTCTGAAATCCGCCAAGCGTTTGTCCACATCATGCGATGTTGCAAAGTGCAGAATGCATGCATGCATTACTGCAGCCAATCCAAATTGTTCTGCGGACATGCAGCCATTGTGAAGCCCAAAGCCGGTCCAAGTGGAAAAGTGTACACCGAAGAAGACTGGAACACCGAAGTGGATGAAAATGCACAAGGCGCGGATGCCTACAGATACAGCAAGGTATTGCACACTTGTAACCTGCTATACGCTCATCTGATCTTAAACACCATCCTGCAGCCAACTACCTGACATCTGTGCAAGACTAGGGCGACACAACAATGTTTGGTTTCTTGCTATGTTAACCCGATCTGCAGGTGGCATTATAAACTGCCTCTGGTGCAGGTGGCGGCAGAGAGGGAAGCATGGGATGCCAGCAAAAAGCATAACTTTGAGCTGGTCACCATCTGCCCCACATTTGTGCTGGGCCCGGTCATCAGCAACCGTGCTGATGCCACCAGTATTCTTGATGTCAAGGTACATGACTCGGCCCTGCTGGCGATGATTTCTTATGACATGCATGCAGCTCGTGGACCTGAACCCCAACATCAATTGTAGGTTCCATGCATGAAAGCTCCGCAGTCATGTCAAAAAGCCAACGAGCACATGTAGTATTGGCATAGTTGGCAGGCGTATAACACCACTGACAGACTTGTCTGGTTCTGCAGGGGTTGATAGAAGGAACCAATGACACAGTGACGCCATGGGTATGTGATGTACGGGACATTGCTCGTGCTCATATCCTGGCTGTCGAGGTGCCTTCAGCCAAGGGCAGGTGAGATTTAGATTGTACATTTACAACTGAGGGCAATAGTCCCTTTAATGTGCTTGGGTGCAGGACTCAATGCTCATGACTTGATCTGCAGCAAGTCACCTTCATTTTAAACGTATGTTTTCAGTACATTTCGTGTGGGCTTTTTACTGCACCCTGCCCTAGCTCATTGCAGTTCCGATGTACCCTCTTGATGCTTTGAACTTGCTTGGCCTCACAGCATCACTGCATGCCATCAGCAAACTTGTTGTGAGGATGAGACAACATTGTCCCCCATTCTATGTTCCCCTCTTGCTGCAGATATCTGGTCAGTCAGGACTCTGTTGTGCCCGTCAAGGCTCTCACAGACTGCCTGTCCAAGCATTTTCCCAACTTCAAGTTTGCCAATGGCAAAGAGGCAGAGGTCAAGAAGGTCATTGATAACAGCAAGGTACTGTCACGATTGTCGACTGTGCATTGTCTGATGAAATGTCCAAGCTTGTGTATTGATCCGCTTATTGTGACTCTTGGAAGCTTGTGTTGGTTATACTTGTACATGTAAGCCAGGTCCAACTGTAACATTGACAAGCCGGAGCTACTCATCCCCTTGCTGTCATCTGAACCAGAGTTCTGGGCTGCTGCAGGTCCAAAAGGAGCTGGGTCTGCAAATACACCCCTGGCAAGAAAGCATCCTTGACATGGCTACCACCCTCATTCAGAGGGGAATTGCTAAACCAGTATCCAAATAGTGTCCATGTCAAGCTAGCCAATCAGTGCCAAGTCGGTCTTAAAGTCAAGTCAACGAACCAATGTGCCACACACACAGCAGCATCAAATGTGTACAGTGTCACTGCCATAGGCACAGCAACAAGCAGTACATTGTTATACCAATGGTCAGAATGTCACACCCTGTTTTCTTCTCTTCCAAAAGGTATAATGCTCGCACGTGCGTACAGGCACAAGATTATCACGTTATTTTCAGCCCATGGTCAGATGCATGGCATAAGGTCGTAAGCAAGCGACTCTCCGTAAGTTGAATTGTCACTGGTCCCGATCTAGCTGTTTGCTCAATCTCGACAAAGCAGACCCTTCATACTACATCATTGCCAATCATGGGGCCGGTGGATCACAGCGGTGCGTACACAGCAGTTGTTTCTGGTGCTAGCGGCTTTATCGGAACGGAGCTTGTAAAGCAGCTTTTGGAGAAGGGCTACAACGTCAAAGGTACTGTGAGAGATACATCCAACAAGGAGAAGGTCGCGCATCTGACCAAGCTTGCTGAGGTCGGTCAACACATGCATGCACGTGTAGTCCAAGCGCAACAACATGGGGGCAGCGCCTCGTGACTGGTTCCATGGCAACATGCAGGCTCTTCCAGGCAAGCTGACTTTGCACGCAGCAGACCTGACCAAGGAGGGCAGCTTTGACTCGATCGTCAAGGTACATACTTGCAGATTCTGATGCCTTGTGATGCAGGTTCACTTGTAACATGAATTTGAAACAATCACTTGCATTTTAGGGAGTTGATTATGTTTTCCACACAGCTTCTCCTTTCATCAGAAACGTCACAGATCCCAAGAAACAGCTCATTGAGCCAGCTGTTGGTGGCACCAAAAATGTGCTGGGCAGTGTGGCCAAAAACACAGACAGCATCAAGCGTGTTGTCCTGACTTCTTCCTTTGCATGTAAGTGTTTCTGGCACAAATCAAATGTTGCAATTCATCCAGGTTGCGTACAATCAGATACTACTTGTCCCAGTCAACAGGTTGGTAAATAATGTCTTGGGTAATGCCAAGGCAGATGGAAAATATCAGCCTTGATAAGTAGCGCATTGCACCCCAGCTGCATGCATATATGGCTACAAAGCTTCTCACTGCGAAGCTGTGCTGCTGTATTGCAGCCATTGTGAAGCCTAAGGCGGGTCCAAAGGGCAAAGTGTACACTGAGGAAGATTGGAACACAGAAGCGGATGAAAACGCACAGGGCGCGGATGCCTACCGGTACAGCAAGGTAACGCACTCTCATACGCTGTGTAACAGTCAAGCTTTGGGCTGTCTCTTTTGGTGCATCAAGGCTTCTCTTGTGCACCCCCAATCCAGCAGTGACTATGTCAAATTTGTAATACTACATCAAACCTGTGCATGCACGAGCTCAATAGTCACTCTCTCTGTGACAGCTCTGGCTAACACAGCACATAGTAATTCTGCATGTAGTGGACTTTGTGACCAGTTTTGCTATTTTGCTCATGCCCACATGCTTGCCTGCTGTTTACAATGAGAAGGGTGCAGCTGCACAATGTCAGCTTGACATACAGCTCAAATTTACAGCAAATTTGGTTCCTAGCAGCTTCATGTTACTGCTCAGCCTGATTGACTCTGTCTCTGTTGCAGGTGGCGGCAGAGAGAGAAGCGTGGGAGATTAGCAGAAAGCACAACTTTGAGCTGATCACCATCTGCCCCACATTTGTACTGGGCCCTGTCATCAGCAACCGGGCTGATGCCACCAGCATTCTGGAGGTCAAGGTATGTGAATGTTCTCACCACCGATGCATCTCTCCATGGTATGCTGTGACTGATGCTGATCTGAGCTGACCTGACTACTCAACCATAGTCAACATTGTGTTGGATTCATAGCTGCGTTCTGTTTGCTGTGGCCATTGGTTATGTCCTGTTTTTGCAAGCTTTGAGATTCCTTGTTTACTGCATTGTTATGAAGACAACAACCACAAGAGGTTTTCCTAGGCTTGTGCTGCTTTTCTTCAGATGCAAATGAGTTACGACTTTATGTACAATGCTATCTGCATCCTGGCATCGTGAGAGGTACTTCACTGCATTGCAGGTTGCTACAGAGGCAAACATGGCACCAGATACCTTCGGCAGATGTCATACTGAAAAATCTGCATTCAGGCCAATCAGGGTGCTAACACATGCATGCAATGTTACAGGGATTGATAGAAGGAACTAACGACTCAGTAATGCCATGGGTGTGTGATGTACGGGACATTGCTCGTGCTCATATCTTGGCAGCTGAAGTGCCTTCAGCCAAGGGCAGGTGCCATGTCCACCATGCTGCCATTATACATTGTGTAGCATCTTTTTGATTTTGATAAGAAAATTGATATAGCAGCAAATGCTGATGTGATGTTTCTGGGTCTGGCAGCAAGCTATCTGCATGACAGCAGAGAAGGCATACAGCTCTACCATCTGATTGTGCATATTTGCTTTGCCTGCAGTCTCTCTGTGTACATTTATGGCTGTAATGCCCTGCCGCTGCAGTGACCTCACAGACCAGAATGTTGTTGTGGATGCATTGAAGAAGATTTGTGAGCTGTGCCTGACGGGTGACATATGACAAGTGCTGCAGGTATCTGGTGAGTCAGGACTCTACTGTGCCCGTCAAGACTCTCACAGACTGCCTGTCCAAGCATTTTCCCAACTTCAAGATTGCTGAGGGCAAGGAGTCAGAAGCCAAGCATGTCATTGACAACAGCAAGGTACTGGCACACACAGATTTGGCTAGCCAATAAACTGTGCATGCTAGCTGACGCATTGTGCAAGCTGATGTTTGGTCATGTGCATTGGTCTTGTCATGGTGGCATTTGTCATAGTGGTGCTCATGCAAGTGAAGGCACAAGTCGTCCATGTTTGCAGAGCAGACGCTGTTGCCCCTCAACTACAGTTAGCCTTGTCGATCTGACTGAGCAGTGCTGTGGGGTATTGTAGGTACAAAAGGAGTTGGGTCTCTCGATTCATCCCTGGCAGGAAAGCATTATAGACATGGCTACAACCCTCATTCAGAGAGGCATTGCCAAACCAGTGTCCAAGTGAAACAAAGTTCTCATTGTCAGGGCTGTTTGTCTAGGATGTGAGCAAGCAAAACGTGTAAGCAGTTGGTAGTTGTGCTGGTCCAGTCATGTGCTGTTTGACAGTTAAGGTTTAATACACAAACAGAAACAGCTCTGACAGGACGCTTGCATGATGACACTGCTTACCTGGCACAACATTTAGTCACCACATGTAGCAGTACAAAAAAATTGTCGTCCAACACAAATGTACAACTACATTGCCAGAGTTCCCATGTGGCCGGATGGTTCAGCAGAAAGAAGCTGACAATTGCAACCGTAAGTCAACAATAGGATTCAATCAAACAAAAGTCAACAGAGTAGCCAGTCAGTGCAACTTGTCTTATTTATGCTCGCTGTGCCTGCAGAACAGACTTTAACAATGGCAACATCTGCTTGAGCTGCAGCACAGTGTCTGGAGGTAGTGTGATGTGCTGTATATCAAGAGTGTGCAAATCTCGGCTGGTGCGCAACGCTTGGCGCAGCATACATCCAGTAAGAGATCTGCATGCAAGAATAACACGGTCTCAAGCTCAAGAACTATGCCTGGGTGGCAGTCTGCCTTGTGAGACAGCACAGGCTGCACAGTAGAGAGCACACTAGACAGCGTTTGTCCCCTGCTCAGACTGCAAGCTGGTATGATGAGAGCAATAGACAAGTACCATTGTGAAAAAAAACTGGTAGCAGCATTGCCTGAATTCCATCTTAGATTGATGAGGCAAATACACATGGCAGAACTTGTTTACCCGCAAGCTTGAAAGTATGCTGTCAGCAGGCTTGGACAGCGCAGCTGAAGGTGCTGAATCTCAGCACAGTTGTTCATGTCCAGGGCTGTCAGGTGTGACAGGCACAGAGCCACAGTACGTACACCAGACAGACCAAGCTTCAGGTTCTGCACCCCTGCAGTGTTCAATCCTGCTGTCAGCGCACAGGTCTTGAGGTGACAGGGTTTGACCTTGACAGCAGATTTAGATGTGGATGTCATGCTCTTCATGTAGATACTGGCAGGTTTTGCCTTTAGCACAGCAAATGCCTAGGTAGCAACGCCTTTGTTTTCTCTGCAATGTTGAACAGAGGATGAAAATCACATTGTGTTTGCTTGCCCTGCAGCCATGCAAGTGACAGCTGTGTCATGCTGCAACAGCGGGGAGTCTACCAACAATTAAGAGGTGAGACATGCTCGATGAACCGTAGTGGCTATGACGCATCACGGCATGGTCTGTTGCAAGATGCTGGGGTTGAATGCATCCCATGTTCTTTGGCTCGCAACTTGATGGCAGTGGCATGGGAAGTGCCAAACCTGGCAAATACCTAGATACTTAATAATACGCAGCATACACAATATGAACCAGTATATCCTTTGATTGTGCAAGATGCCCAACATACTGTGGTACCTGACAGATGGCACCTGGCTGGCATCCAACTGATTGGCTGCTGCAGATGCTGAGATAGACTCAACAGATCAACAGATGGCTCCGGAACCACGCCAAGATAGCAGCACCGCAGACTTTTGCAGCCGACCAAACTTAATGACTGCAGTGCGTGCCCCAAGGCGTGGCTTGCATCAGCTGTTTCTGAGGTTGTCTGTGAGGCTTCTGGTGCATTGACATGCTGCCAGACTATGTCTGTCATGCCCGAGCAACCATTCATGGCAATGTCCTATCGTGAAAACATAGCGTTTAGATGAGTCGTCCTCAGTAATATAACAAGATGTTGTGCTGTGCAGTAGGTGCTTGGTAAGTGAAAGCTGTGGCTGAAAAGTAAGCCTTGAACTCAACGTGAAGGCTCAGAGAGTCAGTCATATGCAGTGCACTCAGCTCAGAACTTTGACACTCACAGTATTGCCAGCTCACAGCTTGGCAATGCGCATTCGTGCTCAACTGAATTGCATACACTCCATCAAATGCAACTGCTATGCACTGTCTGTCATGCAGAACAAGTGGTTGTTGCATGCATCCAACCTACCTGAAACCTACAGCCATGTTGCAACAAGCTGCACACCGTTTCTGGTGGCAGCGAGCAATACGACACATCCAAGCTGGTCAACAGCGGCAGAGCACAGCCTC
>JAABUU010002504.1_pt1 | contig 26020 bp, 23 predicted proteins | sample 5559301 | NCBI WGS metagenome assembly JAABUU01 (sample SAMN10711884, study PRJNA513360) | rock metagenome | isolation source: Antarctica rocks | place: Antarctica: Victoria Land, Richard Nunatak white | reverse complement strand
GCGATCCTGACATTCCTGCGCGAGGAGGTGCCCAGGAAATGGCACCTCTATTGTGACGCCGTATCGGACAACTTCCGCGTCATCTCACCGGAGGATTTTCGGATCCTGACGTGAACGGGGTATATCTCGACGACGAAAAAACTGGATGGCGCTACTCTGCGGGCGCTTTACGGAAGGTTCCGGTAAAGCGGGACAGCGCCTGTCACACCGCCCGCCGCCCCCGGACCGCTGCCGCCAGCGTCCCGTCATCCAGCACGTCCAGCGCCCCGCCGATCGGCACCCCCTGCCCCACCCGCGTCACCCGTATCCCCGGCGCGGCTTTGGCAATCCGCTCCTGCAGCCAATGCGCGGTCGTCGCACCATCCACAGTGGCGCCCAGGGCCAGGATGACCTCCCCAACCCCGCCCGCATCCAGGCGGTCCAGCAAGGGCCGCAGATTCAGGTCCTCCGGCCCGGTGCCGCCGAGCGCGGACAAGGTGCCGCCCAGCACGGCATATACGCCGCGATGGACACCGGCCCGCTCCAGCGCCCACAGGTCGCCGACGCCCTCGACAACGCAAACCAGGCCGCGGTCGCGGGCCGGGTCGGCGCAGATGCCGCAGGGATCGCGGCTGTCCAGGTTGTCGCAGGTGCTACACGGGCGCACGGCGCGGGCGGCGTCGGAGAGGGCGGCGGCCAGCGGCAGCATGCGCGCCTCCGGCTGCTGCAGCATGCGCAGCGCAGCCCGGCGGGCGCTGCGCGGTCCGAGGCCGGGCAGGCGCGCGAGTAGGCCAATCAGCCGTTCAATTTCAGGTCCGCCCATGTAGGCCTAGTTGGAACAATGTGGCTACCCACTCCCTCTTCCTTTGAGAGAGGGTTGGGGTGAGAGGGCCTTTAAGGGCCGTGCCTGCCGAGAAAGGACCGAAGGCTAGCCGCGTTGACAGTGCCCCGCTCCGCAGCCAAGACCCCCTCACCCCAACCCTCTCCCGAAGGAAGAGGGAGCAGGCACCGCCAGCACTCGATGCTAGAATGGCAGCTTCATCCCGCCGGGCAGCTCCAGCCCGCCGGTCGCGGCGGCCATCTCTTCCGCCATGATCGTCTCCACCTTGCGCTTGGCATCGGCGTGGGCGGCGACGATCAGGTCCTGCAGCATCTCGGCCTCTGCCGGGTCCAGCAGCTTGGGGTCCATGGTCAGGCGGCGCAGCTCGCCCTTGCCGGACAGCACCAGCGTCACCATTCCCGCGCCGGACGCGCCTTCGATCTCCATTGCCTCCATCCTGGCCTGCATCTCTGCCATCTTGGCCTGCATCTGGCCGGCTTGCTTCATCAGGCCCGCAAGGTTCTTCAACTGTCGTCCTCCATCATTCCAGCTTCTTCGGCATCCAGCGGCGCGAACTCCCGCCCGTCCCCGCCGCCGAGGATCGAAGGCTCGTCGTTCACCAGCCCGTAAGCATCCGCCCGGCTGTCCGTAACCCGGCTGATCCTGGCGCCGGGAAAGGCGTCCAGGATGGCGCGGACCAACGGGTGCTCGGCGGCAGCGCCGCGACGGGCCTGATCGGCAGCCTCGCCCTGATCGTGCAAGGTAGGGTCGCCGGCCTCGCGGGACAACGCGATGGTCCAGCGGGTGCCGGTCGCGTCCAGCAGCAGGGCGGCCAGGCGCGGCGCCAGGTCGCGCGGGGCATCAGGCACGGGCCGCAGCTCGATGACGGGGGGCGCGAAGCGGACGAGGTGAACCTGGTGCAGCAAGGCGCCGTGCAGCAGCGGCTCCCGCCGCTCCGCCACCAGCATCGCCACCTCGCGGAAGCTGGACAGGCGCGGCGGCTGCGGATTTATGGGCGGAGGCGGCGCGGATGGCGCCGGGTCTGGCTGGAAGGCCGGGGCGCCATTGGCAACGGCGCGGACCGTGCTGCCGTCGGTAGATGCCGGGCCGTTGCCGACGGCGGCGCGGACCGTGCCGCCGTCGAATGGCGGCGGCGCGCCACCGGCGGGGCGCGGTGCGGACGGGGCCGCGCCGGCCTCGGTCAGGCGGCGCACCAGGTCGCCGGGCGTCGGCAGGTCGGCGGCGTAGCATAGGCGGATCAGCACCATTTCGGCCGCAGCCCGGCGGTCCGGCGCCTGCTCCACCTCCTGCATGCCCTTCAGCAGCATCTGCCAGGCACGGCCCAGCAGGGGCATGGACAAGCGGTCGGCCAGGGCCGCGCCGCGGGTGCGCTCGGCCTCCGGCAGCTCCCCGCCGTCGCGCAGCGCCGGCACGGTGCGGAGCCGGGTCAGGGTATGAGTCAGGTCCAACAGGTCGCCCAACATCAGGCCGAGGTCTGCGCCGCGCTCATGCGCCCGGTCGGTGATCGCCAGCGCCGCGGCGGGCTGCCCGGCCATCACCGCCTCCATCAGGTCGAACACGGCGGAGCGGTCGGCCAGGCCCAGCATGTCGGACACAGCGGCGGCTGTGATCGGCCCCTCCCCGCCTGCACCCTGGGCAATGGCCTGGTCCAGCAAGGACAACCCATCGCGCGCCGACCCGTCCGCCGCGCGGGCAATCAGGTCTAGTGCGCCGGGTTCCACCACCACGCCTTCTTTTTCGGAGAAGCCGCCAAATAAGCCAGCTAATTCCGCCACAGAAATCCGACGCAGGTCGAAGCGCTGGCAGCGGGAAAGCACGGTGACCGGCACCTTGCGGATTTCCGTCGTCGCGAAGATGAACTTCACGTGCGGCGGCGGCTCCTCCAGCGTCTTCAGCAGTGCGTTGAAGGCGTTGCGGGACAGCATATGGACTTCGTCAATAATGAAAACCTTGGTGCGCGCCTGCAGCGGGCGGTAGCGGGCGGCGTCTATCACCTCGCGCATGTCGTCCACGCCGGTGCGGCTGGCGGCATCCATCTCCACCACGTCCGGATGCCGGTCGGCGAGGATGGCGATGCAGTTGGCGCACACGCCGCAGGGGTCCGCGGTCGGGCCGCCCTGGCCATCGGGGCCGATGCAGTTCAGCGCGCGGGCGATGATGCGGGCGGTGGTGGTCTTGCCGACGCCGCGCACGCCGGTCAGCATCCAGGCATGGGCGACGCGGTTCTGCGCGAAGGCGTTGCGCAGGATGCGGACCATTGCCTCCTGCCCGATCAGGTCGGCAAAGGTGGTGGGGCGATATTTGCGCGCTAGGACGCGGTAGGGCGTAGGGGCAGCCTGGGTTGCCAGGGCCGGAGGCGCCGCGGGTTCGTCCCCGAACAGGCCGAGACCGGCGGGCGGGGGCGGCAGGTCATCGTCCAAGTCGGTGTCCTGCAAGCCTGACATGCTTCCTGCCGCAGGAGGGTGAGGGTGGGAGGCCGAACGAACGACCCAAGCAAGAACTCGTTGCGGCTGCTTCCTTCCGGATCTGACCGGGTTGGCGAGGAACCCGTCCGCCGCCGACCTCCCAGGATGTCATATCATGGACGCGGGGGGTGGGGGCAAGGGGTTGCTGCCTCGCCCGGCTCCGGCAGTCGCGCGGCCGGGGGAAACTGCGGCCCGGCGCGGCACCTCTGCCGTCCCCGCGCGTTGGCGTCGCCGCATGGCCGTCCGGCAGGAGGGCCAGCAGTCACCAGGAGGCCCATATGACAGCATCCAAGCACCCCAAGCACCCGCCCACAGGCCCGGACGACCTCGGCGCGGACGTGCCGCCTCTGCAGGACGACCTGGAGCGCAATCCCGGCATCGGCGCCTCCAAGGGCGCCTTCGCCCGCACCGGTGTTGACCCGGAGGACATCGAGGCCAGCAACACATCCGAAGGCGATGTGGTCAGCGACGGCGCCAAGGGCGGCGGCGTGGACCCCGGCAAGCTCGGCCGCACCAACAAGTAGGCAGCAGGCTGCACCGCTCTCTCCTTTCGGAAGAGGGTTGGGGTGAGAGGGCCTTGGCTGCGGAGCGGGGAGCCGCAGTTACTACCGGCACACGGCTTTTCGCGGGAGAAAGTTACGCTTGCCCTTCCCCTCACCCCAGCCCTCTCCCGGAGGAAGAGGGAGCAGCGTGATCTACCGTGTCCCCTTCCGCCCGGCCTCGGTGAGCAGCCGCGCCCGGGCGCCTTGGGTCTCGAACATCCAGCCGGGATACTCGCGCGGCAGCGAGCTGACCGCATCCAGGGCGTCGAGGTCCGCTTCGCTCAGCTCGACGTCCACCGCTCCCAAGTTGTCCTCCAACTGGTCCAGACGCCGCGCGCCGATAATGACGCTGCTGACCGCCCGCCGGTGCAGCAGCCAGGCCAGCGCGACACGAGCCACAGATATCCCGCGCGCCTCCGCCATCGGCCGCATCGCATCCAGGCAGGCAAAGCCGCGCTCCCGCTCCACCGGCGGGAACGCGAAGGCGGCACGGCGGCCACTCGGAGTCGTTTCTTGCTCTCGCGAGTATTTCCCGCTCAGCAGCCCAGCGGCCAGCGGGCTCCAGACCATCAGCCCCACCTCCTCCGCCCGCAGCATCGGCACGATCTCCCGCTCCAGGTCGCGCCCGGCGATGCTGTAATAGGCTTGCAGGCTGGCGAACCGGGTGAGGCCCGCATGGTCGGCGATGCCCAGCGCCTTCACGATCTGCCACGCCGCCCAGTTTGACACGCCGACGTAGCGGACGTGCCCGTGCTGCACGAGGATGTCGAGGGCGCGGACGGTCTCCTCGATCGGCGTCGCCGGGTCGAAGCCGTGGACTTGATACAGGTCTATGTGGTCGAGCTGCAGCCGGCGCAGGCTGGCCTTGCAGGCCTCGATCAGATGGAGGCGTGAGTTGCCGCAGGCATTGGGGCCGGGGCCGGTAGGGGCATAGCCCTTGGTGGCGACGACGACGCTGCTGCGCGGCACTTGCAGGTTACGCAGCGCCTGGCCGGTGATCTGCTCCGACAGCCCGTCCGAGTAGGCGTCCGCAGTGTCAATGAAGTTCACCCCAGCCTCTATGGCGCGGCCGATCATCCGCTCGGCGTCTGCCTGCCCGAGGCCGCCCATCTCGCTGTAAACCCCGTTGCCTTCGCCGCCGAAGGTCATCGTCCCGAGGCATAGCTCGGACACGAAAAGTCCGGTGCGGCCCAGCCGGTTCATGCGCATGTGCTGTTCTTCCTTGTGTGGGTTTCGGAGATAGGCCAGGGCGGGTTCAGCGATTAGATGGCATGATCGGCATGGACCTGTGAAAGCCATGCAGCAATGCGGCATGGCGCGGGACATGGGGGCGTTGCGGGTTGGGGCGAGGTAGCAGGTTGGCTGCTGGGATCGCATGGTCCCGCCGTTGCATGGCGCCGCCTGCCGAAACCAGCCTATATGCGTGCAGCGGGCGGCCCTGCGCCCCCGCCTTACCCCCGCACCCAGGAACCTCCACCCATGTCCGACATCACCCTTTGGGGCTTCGACGGCTCCACTTATGTCCGCACCGTCAAGATGCTGCTGGCCGAGAAGGGCGTGACCGATTTCCGCCAGGTGCCGCTGAACGTCCTGGAAGGCGAGCCGAAGTCGCCCGAGCACCTGCAGCGCCATCCCTTCGGCAAGGTGCCCGTGCTGGACCATGACGGCCTCCGCATCCTGGAGACCGCCGCCATCGTCCGCTATCTGAACGACGTGTTGCCCGGCCCGTCGCTGGTGCCGGCCACGCCGCAGGACCGGGCGCGGATGGACATGGTCGTTGGGCTGCTGGACTCCTACGGCTATGGCGCGCTAGTCGGCGGCGTCGCGGCCTACCACCTGTTCCCGGGCTTCGTCGGCGGCCAGAACGACGCCGCGCGCAAAGCGGGGATTGAGAACGGGCGTAAGGTCATCGAGTTCGCGATGCAGACTCGGGGCGCGTCGCCCTTCATCGCGGGGGAGCTGAGCCTGGCCGACCTGTTCCTGGCACCCGTGCTGTCCTACGTCATGATGACACCCGATGCCACGGCGGCGACCGATGTGCCGGGTTTCTCCGAGTGGTGGGAGCGGGTGCAGGCGCTGCCGAGCTACAAGGCGACGCAGCCGAACTTCGGCTGACGGCGCGGCGGTCCTGGGATCGGGCCGGGGCGCGGCGGATCACCCTGACCCCGGCCAGAACCCGTCATCCATGACCTGCTCGAAGCTGTAGGGGCAGGCCCAGGGGAGCATGTCGCGCAGCAGGCCGGTTTCCCGCTCCGCCCGCAGCACCGCATGACGGTAAGCCCTTATCAAGACCTCGTCCTGCAAGGCGCGCAGGCTGGGGTTCTCAAGCAAGTGTTCGGCGATTTGCTCGCGTTGTTCCACGATGGTCAGTCGCCAGCTCTTGCCCTGCCGCTCCGGCTGATAAGACCATTTCAGCAGGTGCAGCAGCAGCACCTCCAGCCGGTGTCCCAGCTCCCGCCGCTCTCTGCGTCCCAGGGCCTCGATCTCCTCGGCGATGTGCTGGGCATCCAGCTCCGAAAGCCGCCCGGCGCGCAGCAGGGCCGCTTGGGTGGCGGTCCAAGCGTGGAAATCGCCCTCATAGGTATCCGTGCCGCCTGCCTCGGCGGCGGGTGGGCGGGTGCGGTGATCCGGGTTGTCCATGCAGTGCCCTCGGTGCCGGGCATTATGAGAGCAAGCTGCGCCGAAGGGTAGCGTCAGGACCAGGCGGCCCCATGATCCCCGCAGTCCCGCACCGGCAGGGCTGACGGGGATGCTGCTCGCAGAGGAGCCAGCGGCATCCGCGCCCAGATCATCGCGAACCCGTCGGAGCTTAACACCAGCCTCGCCACCCCGGGGCTTGGCACGCGCTCGCCTCCATGCGATGCCGCACCCAATGCCCCCCATCCCCGCCAGCCGTCCCAACGTCTATACCGGCAGCCCCCTGGACCGCGCCGGGGACCGGCGGGACAACGGAGCCTGGATCAACGAGCGCCTGCAGGACCCTGGCAGCCAAATCGTCCCGGTCTGGCGCAGCCGCAGCCTGCTGCGGGACCAGGATGGGCTGCAGGCCGCCTATCTCACGGCGCCTGACGCCGCCCCGGCGCTCACGGCCGGCGCCAACTGGGCCTTTCTGGGTGTACGGGACGAACAGGCCGTCTTCACCGTGGACCTGAGCGCCACCGAGGACCCGATGCCGCTGCTGCCGCCTGATGCCGGGGTGTTCGAGGATCTGCGGACCGTTCCCGGCGGCCTGCCTCCGGACGACGCCGCCGTCCTAGCACATGCCCGCGGCCTGATGCACTGGCGCAACCGGCACCCCTTCTGCGGCGTGTGCGGCGCCCGGACCGAGCCGCGCAGCGCCGGCAACGCCCTGGCCTGCACCGGCTGCGGCGCGCAGCACTTCCCGCGCACCGATCCGGCCGTCATCATGCTGGTGCACCGCGGCGACCGCGTGCTGCTCGGCCACTCCGCCCGTTTCCCTAAAGCGACGCTGTATTCGACCCTCGCCGGCTTCGTCGAACCCGGCGAAAGCCTGGAAGAGGCCGTGGCCCGTGAGGTCATGGAGGAAAGCCGAGTCCAGGTCGGCGCCGTCCACTACCACAGCAGCCAGCCCTGGCCGTTTCCCGCCAGCATCATGCTGGGTTTCCACGCCGAGGGCCTGAGCGACGAGATCACCATAGATCCCGCTGAGCTGCGCGACGCCCGCTGGTTCACCCGTACGGAGCTTGCGGCGCCGGACAAGCACGGCTTCAGCCTGCCGCGACGCGACAGCATTGCCCGGCGTTTGATCGAGGACTGGATGGCGCACGCATGACGCGCGCCCTGCTGATACTGCTGCTGCTGTCCGGCTGCGCCCGGGAAAGCGCGCCGGACGCCGCGTGCGACGCGCGGGTGAACCGCGACCCGGAGGTGCGCGACCTTATCATGAAGGGTGCCGGCAGCGAGCACTTCAAGCTGGAAACCGACGACCAGTTGCTGCGGGCGCGGAAGCGGGCGCGGATCACCTGCCTGCAAGGGCTCGGCGTGTTGCCCAAAGGCGGGGTGGAAGCGCCGAGGCTGTAGTAAACAGGCCAGTCCGGCACCGCCGCCAGCAGCCAGAACGAACAAGGCAGGACATGCAGCATTCCACGGTGACCGCCGCCGGCGCCGAGTTCCACGTCGTGTCCGCCGGGTCAGGCCCGGCGTTGCTGCTGCTGCACGGCTGGCCGGAATATTGGCGCACCTGGGAGCCGGTGATGCAGCGCCTGGCCGGACGCTTCACGCTGATTGCCCCGGACCTGCGCGGCTTCGGCGAAAGCGCCAAGCCCGAGGGACCCTGGGGCGCGGAGGACCATGCGCGGGACATGATCGCCGTGCTGGACGCGCTGGGGCTGGGCCGGGTGGGCGTTGTCGGGCATGACGTCGGCGGCTCGATCATGCAGCCGCTGGCGCGCTTGGCGCCGGAGCGCATCGCCGGCCTGTTCTTTTTCGACTTCAGCTATCCCGGCATCGGCGCCCGCATGGCAACGTCCGACCGGCTGAACGAGATCTGGTATCAATCCTTCCACCAGATGCCAATGGCGGCCACGCTGGTCGGCGCCAGCCGCGACACCTGCCGGGCTTATATCGGCTACTTCCTCCGTCACTGGGCGCACCGCAAGGATGCGTTCGACGACGTGATGGAGGATTGGGTGGACAACTTCCTCCGCCCCGGCAACCTGGATGGCGGCTTCGCCTTCTACCGCGCCGCCCATGCCACACGGATGGCGATGATTGCCGGCACGGCGCCGGTTCCAGCGCCCATCGGCCTTCCGACCTGCGTGCGCTGGGCCGAGCACGACGCGATCTTCCCGGCAGCCTGGACGGACCGGCTCGGCGAGTTCTTCACCGATCTGGACCTGGCAATCTTTCCCGGCGTCGGCCACTACCCGCACCGGGAAGACCCCAACCGCGCCGCGGCGGAGATCGCCGGGTTCTTCGGGCGTATCCTGCCGGGCTGACCGTTGTCCCGTCCTTCGCAGGGCGGAAAAGCGCAATGCCTTCTGCAATCCTGCGGCACTGGCCAGTGGCGGATGACGCCACGTTTTCCGCCCTACGCCATCCACGATCTGGCGGGAAACAGGATTTTGAAGGCCGTTGCGGGGTCCCAGCCGCCTGTCGGGCAGGAACCTCCGCCCCCGCCAGCGTTGAGCCTCCGACGTTAATTCAACTGGAGGCCCCCATGACCAAGGAAAAGCTCGACCTGGATGAGGGCAGCCAGGACCCCTACACCGGTCCTTCCGGCGGCTACGGCTCATTAAAATCCGTCACCGAAATCCTGGTACGCGAGCGCATCCCGGTCAAAGGCGCCCGCGCCCTGACGCACCAGAACAAGCCCAAGGGCTTCATGTGCGTCTCCTGCGCCTGGGCCAAGCCGGCCAAGCCCCACCCTGCCGAATTCTGCGAGAACGGCGCCAAGGCCACGGCCTGGGAGATCACCGACAAGAAAACGGATCAGAAGTTCTTCGCCAAGCATACGCTGACGGAGCTGGAAACCTGGCGCGACTACGATCTGGAAGAGGCCGGGCGCCTTACCCACCCCATGCGTTGGGATCCCGACAGCGACCGCTACATGCCGGTGTCATGGGAGATCGCCTTCCAGGAGATCGCCCGCGAGCTGCAGGCCGTCCGTCCGGAGCAGGCGGTGTTCTACACCAGCGGGCGCGCGTCGCTGGAAACCAGCTACATGTATCAACTGTATGCCCGCATGTATGGCAGCAACCACCTGCCCGATTGCAGCAACATGTGCCATGAAAGCAGTTCGGTGGCGTTGCCTGCCAGCATCGGTGCTGCGGTCGGCACGGCGGTCCTGAGCGACTTCGACAACTGCGACCTGATCTTCTACATCGCCCAGAACGTTGCCACGTCCAGCCCGCGCATGCTGCACCAGTTGCAGGATGCGGTGGAGCGCGGCGTGAAGATTATCACCATCAACCCGCTGCGCGAGCGTGGGTTGGAGCGGTTCACCAACCCGCAAGCGCCAGAACAGATGGCGACGGGGGCGGAAACCATCATCTCGTCCCAGTATATGCAGGTGAAGAACGGCGGTGACATCGCCGCGCTGTTCGGGATCTGCAAGGCTGTCATCGCCATGGACGACGCCGCACAGGCCGGGCCAAGCAAGGTCGTCGGCCAGGACGGCACCCCGTCGCCCGATGACAGCCCCAGCGGCGTGGTGTTCGCCGCCGCGATGGCCTCCGCCGACACCAAGCGCGTCCTGGATTGGGAGTTCATCCACGAGCACACCGCAGGGTTCGAGGAGTTCGCCGCCGCCGCACGCGGCCATGACTGGGCGGAGCTGGAGCGGGTGTCCGGCCTGACCCGCGACGAGATGACCACGGCGGCGGAGGCCTACGTGAAGTCCAGTGCCACCCTCGGCTGCTATGGCATGGGCCTGACGCAGCATGTGCTGGGCGTGGAAAACGTCCACATGGTGACGAACCTGCTGCTGCTGCGCGGCAACATCGGCAAGCCCGGCGGCAACGTCTGCGCCGTGCGCGGCCATTCCAACGTGCAGGGCCAGCGCACCGTAGGGATCACCGAGAAGCCCGAGCTGGCGCCGTTGGACCAGTTGGAGAAGCTGTACGGCTTCAAGGCTCCGCGCTGGACCGGTCACAGCACCGTGGATGCCTGTAAGGCCATCATGGACGGGGGGGTGCGGACCTACATCGGCCTAGGCGGCAATTTCCTGCGCGCCATTCCGGAGACCGCGGCGATGGAGGCTGCCTGGCGCCGCCTGCGCCTGACGGTGCAGATCGCCACCAAGCTGAACCGCAATCACGTCGTGCACGGGGAGATTGCCTACCTGTTGCCGTGCCTCGGCCGGATCGAGAAGGACGTGCAGGCGACGGGGCCGCAGGCCGTCAGCATGGAAAGCTCGGTCGCCCACTTCCACGGCAGCCATGGCCTGGTGGACCCGGTCAGCGAGGACGTGCGCTCCGAGGCCTGGATCGTCGCCGGAATGGCGAAAGCGACGCTGCCGCCCAACCCGAACGTGCCCTGGGACGACTGGGTTGGCGACTACGGCAACGTGCGCGACGCCATTGAGGCGACGTATCCCGAAACCTTCAAGCGCTTCAACGAGCGCTTCCTGCAGCCCGGCGGCTTTGCCCGACCGGTGCCGGCACGGGAGCGCAAGTGGGTTACGCGCTCCGGGAAGGCGAATTTCATCACGCCGGACCGGCTGTTCGCGGGAATCGAGGCGGTAGGCGACACGGCAAACGTGCTGCAACTGGCGACGCTGCGGTCCAACGACCAGTTCAACACGACGATCTACGGCTACACCGACCGGTTCCGCGGGGTGGAGGGCACCCGGCATGTGATCTTCATGAACCCGGCCGACATTGCCCGCCTGGACCTGGCTGGCGGCGACGCCGTGGACCTGACGCCGGCGATCGCGGACGACGGACACGAGCGCGCGGTGCGCGGCTTGCAGGTGGTGCCCTACAACATCCCCGAGGGCTGCGCCGGCGCCTATTTTCCGGAGTGCAACCCGCTGTTCCCGCTATGGCACCATGACAAGCAGAGCAAGGTGCCGGGCTACAAGGCGCTGCCGGTGCGTGTGGTGCGCTCGGCGACGGGGAGGGTGCCGACGCGGGACCATGACGGGCTGCAGGCGGCGGCGGAGTAGGACCGGATCCCCGCCCCTCCATGGCTAGCTGATCCGGCCCGCCCACTGCCAGCTCCTCCGGTATCGGCCGGTTCCTGGACGCGGCGCCCGCACATGCTGCGGTCCTGAATGGAGGGATCGCGCATTGCTATCCACCGTGCGCACAGGAACTGCCTCGCCTGCAGTGCGGCGGCGCAGTCCAGACGCGCTGCCGCCCTAGGAACCCCTGCCTCTGCCCAAGCGTCCTGCCAGGGCAGGCCGGCAGGGGACCAAAGGTGAGCACAGGATTGATCGCGTTGCTGGACGACGTCGCCGGGCTGGCGAAGGTCGCCGCGGCGACGCTGGACGATGCCGCAGGCCAGGCAGCGCGGGCCGGCGCCAAGGCGGCGGGGGTGGTGATAGACGACGCGGCGGTGACGCCCACCTATGTCACCGGCTTTGCCCCCAGCCGGGAATTGCCGATCATCGGCAAGATCGCGCTGGGATCGCTGAAGAACAAGCTGCTGTATCTGCTGCCGGCGGCGCTGCTGCTCAGCCTTGTGGCGCCCTGGGCCATCACGCCGCTGCTGATGGTCGGCGGCGTTTACCTGTGCTTCGAGGGTGCGGAGAAGATTCTGCACGCCTTGCGCCCGCACCAGGAAGGCCACGTGGCGGCTGCGGCGCCGGTGGATGCCAAGACGTTCGAGGACCAGAAAGTACGCAGCGCCGTCCAGACCGACCTGATCTTGTCGGCCGAGATTATGGCGATCACGCTCGGCGCGGTGCCGGAGTCCGCTTTTGCCGTGCAGGCGGCGGTGCTGGCGGTGGTGGGAACGGGGATCACCGGGCTGGTGTATGGCGGCGTGGCGCTGATCGTGAAGGCGGACGACGCCGGGCTGGCGCTGTCCCGGGCGGGGTGGCCGCCTGTAAAGTTGGTGGGCCGTGGATTGGTGGTGGGGATGCCGCCCTTCCTGCGCTTACTGTCCGTGGTCGGGACGGCAGCGATGATTTGGGTCGGCGGCGGCATCCTGCTGCACGGGTTGGAGGTGCTGGGGCTGCCCGGCCCGGCCCACGCCGCGCACGGGTTGGCTGCGGCCGCCGCAGGAGCGGTGCCGGCAGGGCAGGCTGTAATCGAGTGGCTGGTAGGGGCTGCGGTATCGGGGGTGGCGGGCCTGGCCGTGGGCGCATTGGCGCTTCTGGTGGGGCCTCGGGTGGTCGCGCCGTTGCTGCGGTTGGTGCGGCGGTAGCGTCGGACGATCCCGCGGCGGGCTGCTTCGGGGCGCTGGATCCAACGCAGCATATGTGAGGGAGCGTGCGGCGGTCGGCACGGCTGAGCCAGAGGATGCAACGCCTGGCAGGTCACGGCTCTACAAGCTGCGAAAGCTCTTCGGCTCCAGGCCACTCTAACATCATATTTCTTTTTGGCCCGGCCTCCGGATTGGCGGTGGTGGAGCTGAGGGGAATCGAACCCCTGACCTCCTCATTGCGAACGAGGCGCTCTCCCAACTGAGCTACAGCCCCGCCGTTCCAGGCGGCGGAACATGACGTTGGCCCCGCCGCAAGTCAAGACGTGGCGCCTGGTTGCGCCATAAGGGACGCATCGGTAGGGTCCGCCGCGTCCGGCCCTCCGGACACCATCCAGGAGGCTGCCCCACGTGATTCCCGCCCTGTTCGAGCTGTGCTTCTACGTCATCCAACTGCTCATCTGGGCATTGATCCTGAACGCCGTGTTCAGCACTCTCGCGTCGTTCGGCGTCATAGACACCCGCAACCGCCTGGTCTGGGTCATCGGCGACTTCCTGAACCGCGTCACCGAGCCGATGCTGCGGCCGATCCGCGGCGTGCTGCCGAATTTCGGCAACATAGACCTCAGCCCGCTCGTGGCCATCCTGCTGCTGCAGTTCGTCGCCACCCCGGCGCTGCGCACCCTCGCCCGGGGCGTCATCTCCGGCTACTGGTCGCTGTTGTAGGACATGCCGGCCCGCATCATTAACGGCAAGGCGGCAGCCGCCACGCTGCGCGCCGAAGTTGCCGCACGCGCCGCCGCCCTGCCCTACCGCCCCGGCCTCGTCGTCGTGCTCGTCGGCGACAACCCGGCCAGCGCCGTTTACGTCCGCAACAAGGACCGTGCGGCGCAGGAGGTCGGCATCACCGTCCGCACCATCCGCCTGCCGGCGACCGTTGCCGCGGCGGAGCTGATGGAGGTGATCGCCGGGCTGAATGCGGACGACGCGGTGGACGGCATCCTGGTGCAGCTTCCGCTGCCCGACGCCATCCCGCCCCGCCCGGTGCTGGAAGCGATTGACCCGGCCAAGGACGTGGACGGCTTCCATCCCATCAACGTCGGCCGCCTGCAGGATGGGCTGCCGGTGCTGGCACCCTGCACGCCGTCCGGCGTCATGCGCCTGCTGGAGACTCACCGTATAGCGTTGCGCGGTGCGCGGGCGCTGGTGCTGGGACGATCCGCCATCGTGGGCAAGCCGATGGCGCTGTTGCTGCTGGCCGCAGACGCCACGGTGACAATCGCGCACTCACGCACGCAGGACCTGGCGGGGGAGTGCCGCCGGGCCGACGTGCTGGTGGCCGCCGTGGGCCGTCCGGGACTGGTGCGCGGCGATTGGATCAAGCCTGGCGCCGCCGTGATCGACGTGGGCACCAACCGCCTGGCCGATGGGCGCCTGGCCGGCGACTGCGCCTATGACGAGTGCGTGGCCGTGGCCGGCGCCATCACCCCCGTGCCCGGCGGCGTCGGCCCGATGACCATCGCCTGCCTGCTGGACAACACGGTACGGGCGGCAGTGACGCGGAGGAGCTGATGGACGCCGGCCTTCCCTACCGCGCGATGGCGCATAACAATGCCTGGGCGAACCACCGCTTGCTCACCGCCTGCGCCCAATTGGCGCCGGACGAGCTTACTGCGACGCGGACGGGTTTTTTCCCGAGCCTGCGCGCCACGCTCAACCACATCCTGATCACTGACCACTTCTACGTGGATGCCATGGAGGGCGGGACGCTCGGCCCAGCAGCCTGGGCGGACCGGGAGCCATGCGGCACCGTCGCCGCGCTTCAAGAGGCGCGGCAAGCGATGGACCGGCGCCTGCTCGCGGTGGTGGAGGGCCTGGACGCGGCCGGGTTGAGGCGGGTCGTTGCCGTGCATCGTAGCGTCCGGATCCAACACGAGCGAATGGACCGGCTGCTGCTGCACCTGTTTCAGCACCAGATCCATCACCGTGGGCAGGCCCATGCCATGCTGAGCGGGACTTCTGTGCCGCTACCGCAACTCGACGAGTTTTTTCCGGAGGGCGAAGCGCCATTGCGGGCCAAGGAATTCTCTGAACTTGGTTAGACCGAGAACAAGATTTGGGACGATTTGGGATCCGGCCCGAAACGCCCCTGATGCTACGGCGAAAAGCGAGAACAGAGGGCGTGCAGCCCTAGCGTGCCTGTCCGTCCTCGCCCAACAATCGCACCGCCGCGTCCCGCCCGCTCAACCACGCTCCGCCCACCGTGCCCGCCAATCCGTCCGTTCGCGTGGCCTCCCCCGCGAACAGCAACCGCTCCCCCGGGAACGCCTCGGCCAGCGCCGCCCGCGCCCCGGCATGGCCCGGCCGGGCATAGGAGTAGGCGCCGCGGAACAGCGGGTCGGTGCCCCACGCCGTGACGACCGCCCGAGGACCCAACCGCACCGGCCCTAGCATCGCCCGCAACTGCTCCCGCGCGAATGCCTCTGCCGCCGCATCGTCGCCTGCCACCGCCCAGGCTGTCCGGCCACCCATGTAGCCGGCCAGGTGCCCGCGCCCCAGCGGCCAGGCGTTGAAGGTCATGCCCGCCTCACCGGCTGCTATCTGCCGCACCAGGGTCGAATTGCCTGCGATGCCGAGCCGGTCGCCATCCGCCGCCGGCAGTGCCACCTTGGTCGCCAGCCCCATTGGCAGCGCATCCACCGCCGCCTGCACCGCAGCCGGCAAGGGCGGGTCGAAGCAGATCGCCCCAGCCATCAGCACCCCGGTCGAAACCGTCAGGATGCACGCCGCCGCCTGCAACGTGCCGCGCGGCGTGTCCATCCGTACGCCAGGCCCATCCCAGGCGATGCGGGTCGCCGGGGTGTCCAGCCAAGCCGGCGTCGCCAGGCGACGCGCGACGAAGTCGCCCAACCCGGCCGGCGGCAGCAGGTTCGGCGGCGGCAGCAGGTTGCGGCGCCAGTCCTGCGCGCTCAGGTCGTCCGCATCCGCCGCGGCGATGATCGCCCCTTCCCACAGCGCGACCGTGGGTGCCCACGGCCCCGGCACCGCCGACATCAGCGCCGCAAGGCTGATGTCCGCTGCCCCTGGCTCCAGACGTTCGACCGCGTCCCAGCAGGCGTCGTATTCCGCACGCTCCGCCGCGGTCGCCTCGCGGCCGGCGACGAACAGCCGTTCGGTCCCCAGTGCGTCGGAGTTGATCAACCCGTCCTCCGGCATCGCCAGCCCGACCAGCGGGTTGCTGTCCGCCGCGTGCAGCCAGGCAGCGCCGAGATCCAGCACCTCCCCGTCCAGCGCAGCCGGGCGGGCAGTGCGGGTACGACCGCCGATGCAGGGGCCGGCCTCAAGCAGGGTCACGGTCACGCCCTGCGTCCGCAAGTGCGCCGCGGCGGACAGCCCGGCGGCGCCGGCGCCCACCACGACAACCCCGCCCTCCAGCGCGTCCGTCATGCAGTCAAGGCTTCAACGGCTCCGTCCCACATCCGTCCCCCTTCGTGCCCGGTCTGGTCTGGCCCGTCCCGGCACGATCCGGCACCTCGTTCAGAATAACGGCGCTGCCATACTCCCGTCGCTGCTGCCTGCCAACCTGCTCAGGTATCGTGCGTTGGACCTGGGATGGAGGTTGGCATGAACGGGTTCTTCGACGGTTTCACGCTGACCAAAACGCGGGTACGGGACGGGGAACTGCGCCTGCGTCACGGCGGCTCCGGCCCGCCGCTGCTGCTGCTGCACGGCAACCCGCAGACCCATGCCATGTGGCACGCCACCGCCCCTGCCCTGGCCCAGCGCTACACCGTTATCTGCCCGGACCTGCGCGGCTACGGCGGCAGCTTCAAGCCGGCGGCAAGCGCCGATCACGCGGCATATGCCAAGCGCAGCATGGCACGCGACATGGCGGAACTCATGACGCTCATGGGCCACGACCGCTTCCAGGTCGTGTCGCACGACCGTGGCGCCCGCGTCGCGCACCGGCTGGCGCTCGATTTCCCGGACCGGGTGCGGCGCCTCGCCGTCATGGACATCGTGCCAACCATCGAGCACTTCGAGCGGACGGACATGGCCTTCGCGCTCGGCTACTATCACTGGTTCTGGTTCGCGCAGCCGCATCCGTTCCCGGAGGAGCTTATCAATGCGGCCCCGGAGGTGTGGTTCCGCGCGCATACTTCGCGTGAGCCGAAGCCGCCGGGCTTCTTCTGCGAGGAGGCGCTGCAGGACTACCTGGCCGCGGCGCATGACCCGGAGGCGATCACCGGCATGTGCGAGGACTACCGCGCCGCTGCCAGCATAGACCTGGAGCATGACCGCATCAGCCGAACCGAGGGGCAGAAGGTGCGATGTCCGATGCTGACGCTATGGGGCGCCAAGGGCAAGGTCGGCGGCTGGTATGACCCGGTGGCGCTGTGGCGGGAGTATTGCAGCGCTGACGTGACCGGCGCTGCCGTGGACAGCGGGCACTATCTCGCCGAGGAAGCGCCTGCGGAGGTGCTGGCGCACCTGGGAATATTCCTGGACTAATACCAGCCGCCATTTGCTCTGACCCTTCGTCATCGCGAGCCGCTTGCGGCGCGGCGATCCAGGGGCCATCAGCACCGTCCCTGTGGCCTCTGGATCGCCACGGCGCTGCGCGCCTTGCAATGACAGCGGCTTGCAGAAGGGTCAGAGCAAATGCCAATTGGTATAACGTCGCATGGCCCCATCGGCGTCGGAACTCGGGCCGATGCAAAGCGGGCGTGCTCCACGCACAAGATCAGCCACAGGCCCCGCGTAATCCTTCCAGCTCCGCCAAGCACTCGACTGCAGCGGGCCTGCCCAGGAAATAGCCCTGGCCCTCATCGCATCCCAACGCCTTCAAGCGCGTAATCTGTTCCGCCGTCTCAATCCCTTCGGCCGTCACCAGCATCCCCAACGACCGGCCCAGCATAGCCACTGCCCGCACGATGGAAGCCGCACCCGGGTCGTCCATCACATGCGCCACGAACCCGCGGTCAATCTTCAGCTTGCCGAAGGGGAAGCGGCGCAGGTAGCTCAGGCTGGAGTAGCCCGTCCCAAAATCGTCCAGCACGATGCCGACGCCCAGGGCGCGTATGCCGCCAAGCGTTTGCAGCGTTTGCTCGGTGTCGCGCAGCAGGGTGCCCTCGGTGATCTCCAGCTCCAGCAGGTTCGGCGGCAGGCCGGTGTCGCGCAGCACCTCCGCCACCAGCGTCACCAGCCCCGGCTGCTGCACCTGGACCGGGGACAGGTTGACCGCCAGCCGCTTGCCCTGTCCTTCGCTGTTCCACCGGGCCCCCTGGGCGCAGGCCGTCCGAAGCACCCATTCCCCCACGGGCACGATCAGCCCGGTTTCCTCGCACAGCGGGATGAACTCACAGGGCGGGATCATGCCCTGTTCCGGATGCAGCCAGCGCAGCAGCGCCTCCGCCCCGGTGACGCGCCGGGTCGCGAGGTCAACCTGCGGCTGGTAGTACAGCAGCAATTGGCCATCCGCCAGCGCGCGCCGCAGATCCTGCTCCATCGAGCGCTGGCGCTGCAGGCGCGCGTTCATGCTGGGATGGAAGTAGCGGAAGCTGTTCCGTCCCTCGGCCTTGGCGCAGTACAGCGCCATGTCCGCGCAGCGCAGCACCTGGTCCGGGTCCGGACGCGTCTCGCCGGCAGCGATCGCGGCGCCATCATACAGCGCGATGCCGACGCTGACCCCGATCGTGACCACCTGCGCGCCCAACTGGAACGGCATGGACAAGGCGCGGATCACCCGGTCCGCGAAGGCTGCGGCGTCTCCGGGGTCCCGCAGGCCGTTCAGGATGACCGCGAACTCGTCCCCGCCCAAGCGGGACAAGGTGTCGGCGGGGCGCACCTCGCCTTGCAGCCGCCCGGCCACCTGGCGCAGCAGCGCGTCCCCGGCCGGATGGCCCAGCGTGTCGTTGACCTCCTTGAACTGGTCGAGGTCCAGGCACAGGACCGCTACCACGTCCGGCGTACGGCCGAGTTGCTCCACCATGCCGGCCAGCCGCTCGGCGAACAGAACGCGGTTCGGCAGGCCGGTCAGGGCGTCGTGGTGCGCCATGTGCTGGATGCGCTGCTCGACCCGGCGACGCTCAGTGATGTCGTCGAACGTCGCCACCCAGCCGCCGTCCGGCGTCGGCTCGTGATGGATCTCGTGTACGTCGCCGTTGCGCAGCGTCACCACGGTTTCCGTGACCCTGTCGGCAAGCTGGATGCGGTTCCGCCAAGCCAGATAGCTGTCCTTTGGTATGTCTGGCCCGGTGCCGGCGGCGTAACGCAGGTCCGCCACCTGCTCCAACGTCATGCCGATCCAAAGGTCCTCCGACCGGAGGTGATACATCTCCGCATAGCGACGGTTGAACAGCAGCAGCCGCCGCTGCCCGTCGAACACGCACAGGCCTTGGCGCAGCTTATCCAGCGCGCGGTCGCGCAGACGCACCTGCGCCTGCGGGTCATCCGCCCGCCCCCAAATGCCTAGGTCTTGGTCAGCGAGTATCGTCATGCTCCTGTCCATCTTCCAATACCGCCGAAGCGCGCCTTGAAATGCGCCGAAATAGTTAAGAATTGACATGGGCCGGGTGCGTCAGGGCCGTGCCGGCAAGGCATTTTCTTGCCCTTGGAAGCTCCGGCAGGCGCTATCCCGCGGATGGCGCTCCAAAATCGTAGGGAAAATCAATTGCAAACGGGTTTCCACCGCTGCCTGTGACGGACGGCCACACCTCTCCAGAGGCAGGAATCGGCAGGTACGGCGGCTGCTTGCAGTTTCGCACCGTTTCATCCAGCTTTCGCGACAACGCTGGCCGCAAAGCCCTGCCTCCAGGAGAAACCAACATGGCTCTACCGATGACCCGCCGCGGCCTCGCGCTCGGCGCTGCTGCCCTTGCCGCCCTGCCCCGGATTGCCCGCGCCGCCGATGACACCATCAAGATCGGCGTCATGACCCCCCTTACCGGCCCGGCCGTCGAATCCGGCAGGATGCAGCAGAACGGCATCAAGATCGCGCTCGACGCCGTGAACCAGAAGGGCGTCCTAGGGCGCAAGCTGGAGATCGTCACCGAGGACGACCAGACCACCAACCCCGGCGCCACGCAGGGCTTCGAGCGCCTGGCATCCCGGCCGGACATCGCCGCCATCATCGGGCCGATCCGCAGTGCCCAGGTGAACGCCATTGAGGCCGGCGTACGCAAGCTCGGCAAGCCCTTCATGTTCGGCGGCACCGACCCGACGCTGACTCAACGGGGCAACCCATGGCTGTTCCGTTGCCGGCCCAATGACAGCTATTCCGCAACTATCATTGCCGAGTTCGGCTTCGGCCAATTGCAAAAGCAGAAATGGGCCGTGGTGTCCTCTGCCGAAGCTTTCGGCATCAACGGCTCCAAGGCGCTGCAAGCGGCATTGCGCGAGCGGAGCATCACGCCGCTGACGATGCAAAGTTTCCCCAATCAAACAACCGACTTCACCGCGGTGGTGGATGCCGTCCGCGCTTCCGGGGCGGATGTCTTAAGTACCTATATCGCACTCGAAACGGATCTCGGCGTGTTCGCCCAGCACCTCCAGCGAGCAGGGCTGAACCTGCCTTGGGTGGGGTCCCCGTCCATCACCAGTCCGCAATCGCGCACCTTCGCGGGCGAGGCGCTGTTCGGCAGCTTCGGCATCGCGGATTTCGCCCTGGACGGCACGCCAACTTCCGGGGTGTTCGGGGCCAAGTACAACGCCCTGTTCGGCACCATACCAGACCACCAGGCTGCTTATGCCCATGATGCCGTACTGCTGCTGGCCCGCGCCATGACCGATGCGAACGGGACGGAGCCTGCCAAGGTGCAGGAGGCGCTGCTGGCCATCAAGGGCTTCGCAGCCGCCGAAGGCGAGTACAATTTCGACGACAAGGGCGATGGCCTGCGCGGCTACAACATCGTCAAGAACGAGAAGGGCAAGATCGTGTTCGACCGCCGGATCGAGGTGGAGCCGACCTGAAGGGACGGCTGCCGAAACCGCCCCGGTCCCGCCCCTAAAATACAGAAGGCGGCGCGAAACTGGCCTTTGCTGTGCTCCGGTCCCCGCAGCAGGAGGCTTGAGAGCAGCCACTTGCGGTCCCTCACGGTTTCATCCAGCCTTTCGGACGAAGCGGGCGACAAGGCCCAGTTCTCCGAAGGGACCCGACATGACTGCACCGATCACCCGACGCGCCCTTGCGCTCGGCGCCACTTCCCTCGCCGCCCTGCCCCGGACCGCCTGCGCCGCCGACGAGACCATCAAGATCGGCGTCATGACGCCTCTCACCGGCCCGGCCGCCGAGGCCGGGAAGCTGCAGCAGAATGGCATTAAGATCGCCGTGGATGCCGTGAACCAAAAGGGCGTCCTAGGGCGCAAGTTCGAGATCGTCACCGAGGATGACCAGACCACCAACCCCGGCGCGGTGCTCGCCTTCAGCCGGCTGGCGTCGCGTCCGGACATCGCCGCCTTCATCGGTCCGATCCGCAGTACCCAGGTGAATGCCGTGGCGCCCGACGTGCTGAAGACCAAGAAGCCCATGCTGTTCGGCGGCACCGACCCGACGCTGACCCAGCAGGGCAACCCCTGGCTGTTCCGCTGCCGGCCCAACGACAGCTACTCCGCCAAGGTCATCGCCGAGTTCGGCGTGGGCGAGCTGAAGAAGCAGAAATGGGCCGTGGTGTTCTCGACCGACGCCTTCGGCACCAACGGCTCCAAGGCGCTGGAGGCGGCGCTTAGGGACAGGGGCATCACCCCGGTGCTGATGCAGGGCTATACCAACCAGGCCAGCGACTATACTGCCGTGGTGCTGGCGGTGCGGCAGTCAGGCGCCGACATCCTGAGCAGCTACTTCACGTTCGAGGGCGACCTAGGCATCTTCGCCCGGCAATTGCGCCAGTTGGGCGTTACGATCCCATGGGTCGGCTCGCCCTCCATCGTCAACACGACGGCGCTCAACCTCGCGGGCCGGGCGCTGTTCGGCACTTATGGGGTTGCCGACTATGCCGTGGATGCGACCCCGGCGTCGAAGGCATTCGGCGACAAGTATCAGTCGCTGTATAAGGCGCTGCCCGACAACCAGTCCTCCTACGCCCATGACGCCGTGCTTCTGCTGGCCCGCGCCATCACCGATGCGGGCGGCACAGACCCAGAGAAGCTGCGGGCGGCGCTGGCGGGGATCAAGGGGTTCGCCGGGGCGGAGGGCGAGTACAATTTCGACGATAAGGGCGACGGCCTGCGCGGCTACAACATCGTCAAGAACGAAAACGGCAAGGTCGTGTTCGACCGGCGTATCGAGGTGAAGGGCTAGGGGGATGGGCCGCGCCTCTCAACCCAGCGGCTGGCCTGCGTCCCGCGCGCCAAGGAACGGCTTCCTGCTCCCTCTCCCTCCGGGAGAAGGTCGGGGTGAGGGGGTCTTGCCAGCGGAGCGAAGCGCCTACCGTGCCGAAGCGCCGCCGCCCCATCTCGGAAACACATGGTCCTTCCCCGCCCCCTCACCCCAACCCTCTCCCGGAGGGAGAGGGAGCCGGAGGCATCCGCGCCCATGAGCCTCGTCCCGCAACTGCTGTTCACCGGCCTGGGCATCGGCGCCATCTACGCGCTGGTTGCCCTGGGCTTCGTGCTGCTGATCCGCGCCGCCAGCGTCGTGAACTTCGCGCAGGGCGAGTTCTCCATGCTGGGGGCCTACCTGATGGTGATCCTGGCCGGGGACCTGGGGGTGCCGTATTTCGTGGCGCTGCCGGTGGCCGTCGCCTTGATGGCCGGGTTCGGCCTGCTGTTTGCAGGCGCGACCTACTGGCCGCTGCGGCACCGCGGGCAGTTACCGGTCATCATCAGCACTATCGGCGCCAGCATCTTCCTGTCCAACTTTGTACTCGTCGCCTACGGCCCCAGCCCGCAGGTGCTGCCCGGCCTGTTCGACAACCCCGGCTTCGAGGTCGGCGGCGTGTTCATGGACAGCCAGTATCTCTCCATCATCGTCGCAGCCGCCGCCCTGGTGCTGCTGCAATACCTGATCTTCGAGAAGACGCTGCTCGGCAAAAAGCTGCAGGCCACCAGCCAGGACAAGGAGATGGCGAGCCTGCTGGGCATCCCCGTCGCGGTCATGGTGCTGATCACCTTCGGCTACAGCGCGGCGCTCGGCGGGCTGGCCGGCATCCTGGTGGCGCCGGTGCTGTTCGTGTCGGTGGGGATGGGGGCGATCATCTCGCTGAAGGCGTTCGCGGCCAACATCATCGGCGGCTTCGGCAATATACCAGGCGCCATCCTGGGCGGGCTGGCGCTGGGCGTGGTGGAAACGTTCGGGGCGGCCTACATCAGCGTGCCTTACAAAGATGCGCTGGCCTTCGGGCTGCTGCTGCTATTCCTGCTGGTCCGGCCGCAAGGGCTGTTTGGCGAGAAGATCGCGGAGAAGGCGTGATGGGGGCGCTCTACGTCTTGCTCCCTCTCCCTGCGGGAGAGGGGTGGGGTAAGGGAAGCCGTCAGCGCCGGGCTACCCCCCTGCAGCTTGGCCCCCTACGGCCCCTAGGCTGCCAGGCTTCGTGCTTGTTGTCTCCCTCACCCCAACCATCTCCCGGAGGGAGAGGGAGCAGCAGGCTGCTTATGTCCGACACTCCTTCCATGCCTGGCCGTCCTGCCCCTAGGGTCGCCGCATGAGCGCCACCACCCTCGCCCCTGCGGCGTCCCGCATCCAACACGCCAGAGCCTGGCGCGGCCTGCCCGGACTTGCCCTGGCCGCCATCGCCATCCTGGCTGCTTCTGCGCTGCTGCCGTCTCAGGGCTACATTCTCAACATCCTCATGCAGGCCGCAACCCAGGCGGTGGCCGTCGCCGGGCTGGTGGTGGTGCTGGGCTACTGCGGGCAGATCTCTCTGGCGCAGGCGGCGTTCTTCGGCCTCGGCGCCTATGGCGTGGCTTTGGGCACCGTGGACGCCGGGCTGCACTTCTTCCTCGCGCTCGCGATCGGCGTCGCCGCGGCGCTGCTGTTCGGCGTGCTGCTGGGCCTCGCGAGCCTCAGGCTGGGCGGGCACTACCTGGCGATGGTCACGATCTCCTTCCAGCAGATCCTGACGCTGGTGCTGACCAACTGGATCGGCCTGACGCACGGCCCGGACGGGGTAAAGGGCGTTGGCCGCCCCAACGTGCCCGGCCTGCAGCTAGACAACGGGGACCGCTATTTGACGTTCTGCCTGCTGGCGCTGGCGGCCGTGACCTGGGCGGTGTGGCGCATCAAGACCACGCGGCTCGGCCGGGCCATGCAGTCCGTGCGCGACAACGAGATCGCGGCCAGCACCTGCGGCATTGACGTGCTCCGCACCAAGGTCCTGGCGTTCGCCATCAGCGCAATGCTGGGCGGCTTGGGCGGCGGGCTGTATGCCGGGGCGCGGTCCTACATCAGCCCGGATGAGTTCAGCTTTGCCGAAAGCATCGTCATGCTGACGATGGGCCTGCTGGGCGGCATCGCCTCGCCGTTCGGGGTGCTGCTGGGCACCGGGCTGCTGGTGATCCTGCCGGAATGGCTGCGCTTCCTGCACAACATCTACCTGGCGGTGTATGGCGCGGCGGTGATCCTCATCATGGTGTTCCTGCCCGAGGGCCTGTGGGGCTTCACCAGCCGTCTGCGCCGGGCGGCGCCTGCCATCATCGGCGACGTGCCGCCGCTGCCGCTGTTGGGCCAGCGCGGCACTGCGACGGCGGAGGTCGTGCTGGGGATCGAGGGCCTGGCCAAGCACTTCGGCGGCCTCAAGGCGCTGGACGGGATGGACCTGGCGGTGCGCCGCGGCACCGTGCACGCGCTGATCGGGCCGAACGGGTCGGGCAAGAGCACCTTCATCAACGTCGTGACCGGTCTGTATCGCCCGACCGCCGGGCGGATCACGCTCGCGGGCCGGGACGTGACCGGCACCGCGCCGCACCAGCGCACCCGCGCCGGGCTGGCCCGCACCTTCCAGAACATCCGCGTGTTCCGCGGCATGACGGTGCTGGAGAACGTCATGGTCGGCGCCGAGCGCCCCGGCAACGACATCGCCGAGCAGCCGGCCCTGGTCGTCGAGCGTGCGCTTGCCGCGCTGGACTTCGTCGGCCTGCGCGCGGATGCCGGGCGGATGGTGGGCACGCTGTCCTATGGGATGCAGCGCTACGTCGAGATCGCCCGCGCCTTGGCCGGCAACCCGGCCGTCGTGCTGCTGGACGAACCTGCCGCCGGGCTGAACCTGACCGAGAAGGGCGAGCTGGGCGCGCTGCTGCGGCGCTTGAAGGGCCATGGCCTGACCATCCTGATCGTGGACCACGACATGAACCTGGTCGAGCAGGTCGCCGACCACATCACCGTGCTCAACTTCGGCCGGCGCATCGCCGATGGGACGCCCCGCGATGTGCTGGCGCACCCGGACGTAATCGCCGCCTACCTGGGGGAGCCGCGCGATGCCGCTGCTTGAGATGGGCGGCCTCACCGCCCGCTACGGCGCGGCGCCGGTGCTGAAGGACTTGTCCATTGTCGTCGAGGAGGGCGAGATCGTCGCCCTGCTGGGCAGCAACGGCGCCGGCAAGAGCACGACGCTGCGGACCATCAGCGGCCTGGTGCCGAACGTGTCGGGGCGCCTCGCCTTCGCCGGGCAGTCCCTGCTGGGATTGAAGCCGGAGGCCATCGTGCGTCTGGGTATCGCCCACGTGCCGGAAGGCCGCCGGGTGTTCCCGGGGCTGACGGTGCGGGAGAACATCCTGCTGGGTGGCAGCAACCGCCGAGGCGTCGCCCGGCGCACGCTGGAGACCGAGGCCGACGAGATGCTGGCCTTCTTTCCCGGGCTGCAGCCGCTGCAGCACGCGCTGGGCTGGACCCTGTCCGGCGGCCAGTTGCAGATGGTCGCTGTCGCCCGCGGCCTGATGGCCAAGCCGCGGCTGCTGCTGCTGGACGAGCCGTCGCTGGGCCTGGCGCCGCTGGTCGTGCAGCAGGTGTTCCGCATCATTGCCGAGATCAGGCGCCGCGGCACGACGGTGCTGCTGGTCGAGCAGAACGCGCACATGGCGCTGTCGGTGGCGGACCGCGGGTATGTGCTGGAAACCGGCACGCTGCTGGTGAGCGGGGCGCCGGGGGAGCTTTGGAGCAATCCGGACGTGCGGGCGGCCTACCTTGGGGGGAAGACGGTCGCGGCAGGGTAGCGGCTGCTTATTCCAGAAGCCACCGCTTTGACACCAGCCACCATAATGCGTGACCGGCCGCGGCGTATGACGGACCTTCGCGTAAGCCCAGGAAGCGGCTATAACGTGGACGGCTCTTATTGGGTTCCGGGGTGGTGACGGGTCTATCACGCAACCAGGCCGGCGATGAGGGTGCCGAGCAATGCTTTGCCGCGTCGGCGCGCGTTATGCACGAACTG